>OLIH01000350.1_pt1 | contig 33085 bp, 30 predicted proteins | sample 1609721 | NCBI WGS metagenome assembly OLIH01 (sample SAMEA4350157, study PRJEB24818) | metagenome | biome: human; feature: gut; material: faeces | place: Denmark | collected 2013-09
AGAGTACACGACTTTCCAGGGAGGGTGCTCTGAGACTTTTTCTTTCTGTAGTCTTATGACAGTATACAGAGCAATCCGCTGACAGGCAAGTAGATCATAAATATGCTATTTTAAGAAATCAACAACAGCATTAGACTTTTTTGTATCCTAGGACTAATATTATTTTAGGAAAAAAATTCCCAGTATTTTATGGAAATGGAGGAATTATCAATGGATACAGAAAAAATGAAACAGGATCTTGGTGGAGGTGCTGTATTTGATATTGGTGAGCCAAACACAGCATTTGCCCAGTATTTTACGGGAGAATGTTATCTGAAAATGCTCACAACAGAGAGGGTACCCATTGGGAACGTGAGCTTTGCCCCGTCGACAATCAATAATTGGCATATCCATCACAAAGGCGGTCAGATCCTGCTTGTAACAGGCGGACGTGGCTGGTATCAGGAGTGGGGAAAACCCGCACAGGAGCTGCGTGCAGGCGATGTTGTAAACATTCCGCCGGAAGTAAAACACTGGCATGGAGCAGCAAAGGATAGTTGGTTCCAGCATCTGGCAGTAGAAGTGCCTGCAGAGGGAGCATCCAACGAGTGGTTAGAATCCGTAGACCCGGAAGAGTATGCTAAATTAAAATAGAAAATCGTGAAAATACACAAAACACAGTTTTGTATACCGTTGAGAGCCGTATTCTTCGGGAAAAGCGGGGGTGGGGTCCAGATTACTGCCGTAACAACTGGCACATCCACCACAAGGGCGGTCAGATCCTGCTCGTCACAGGCGGACGCGGCTATTATCAGGAGTGGGGCAAGGAGGCGCAGGAGCTGAAAGCCGGAGACGTCGTGAATATCCCTCCGGAAGTAAAGCACTGGCATGGCGCAGCGCCGGATTCCTGGTTCCAGCATCTTGCGATCGAGGTGCCGGCAGAGGGGGCTTCTAATGAGTGGCTTGAGGCTGTTTCGGACGAAGAGTACGGAAAATTAAAATAGCATGCTATATTTCTGCAGGAGAGGGGATCCCCCTCTCCGCAGTCGTTTTTTGAATAAGAAGAGAAAGGAAGCAACAGTCATGACAGATGCAGCAGAAAAATATTTTGATAAATTATATCCAAACGGAGAATTTAAACTGGCGTCCACAGATCCGGAGTTCGCAGACTTTTTTGCAAATTTTTCCGGTGACGAGGTCGTGAACCAGGATGATCTTGACGACCGCACGAGGATGATGGCAGTCCTTGCCGCGCTTCTTGGATGCCAGGGCGTCGATGAGTTCAGGGAGATCCTTCCGGGAGCATTGAATCTCGGGCTGACGCCGGTTGAGGTCAAGGAGATCGTCTACCAGGCATGCGCTTATCTCGGTTTCGGAAGAGTGAGGCCGTTCTTTGACGTGGTCAATGATGTACTGACGGAAGAGGGAGTCTCACTTCCGCTGGAAGGTCAGGCGACGACGTCGATCGAGGACCGCGTGGAGAAGGGCGAGCAGGCTCAGGTGGACATCTTTGGTGACGGTATGAAGGGATTCTCATCCTCCGGACCGGAGGAGAGCCGTCATATCAATCGCTGGCTGTCCGGCAACTGCTTCGGGGACTACTATACAAGAACCGGGCTTGATCACAGACAGCGCGAGATGATCACGTTCTGCTTCCTTGCGGCGCAGGGCGGATGTGAGCCGCAGCTTACGTCTCATGCAGCGGGAAATATGAAAGTAGGAAATGATGAAGCATTTCTTATTAAAATAATCTCTCAGTGTCTGCCATATATCGGATATCCGAGAAGCCTGAACGCACTCAGGTGCGTCAATGAGGCGGCAGGACAGCAGTAGACGGGAAAGGCCGGGAAAAAAGACGGCGAGAGAACAATATAAATCCTCTGACAGCAGCGTAAACGGCTTCTGCTGCCAGAGGATTTTATGTTATATGTTTGTAAAGAAGGAGTGTATATTGCCATTTCTCTCTGGATATTGGGCCGGCAATGATGATATAATGGACATTGTAAAAATTGAAAGGGATTTATCCAGAAAGGAAACGATTATGAGAAAAACGAAGATCATATGTACACTGGGTCCGTCGACAGATAAAGACGGTATCATGGAAGCTCTGATCCGGGAAGGAATGGATGTGGCAAGATTTAATTTTTCACATGGGACGCACGAAGAGCAGAAGGTCCGGCTGGACAATCTGAAGCAGCTCCGGAAACAGTATGACAGACCGATCGCAGCGCTTCTGGATACAAAGGGACCGGAGATACGGATCGGCTGTTTTGAGGATCATAAGATCACTCTCCAGGAAGGACAGGAGTTCACGCTGGTGAATGACGAGATCGTGGGAACACAGGAGCGGGTGACAGTTTCCTATAAAGAGCTCTATCGTGATGTCAAGATCGGGGATTCGATCCTGATCGACGACGGACTGGTAGGGATGAGAGTCGAGAGGATCGAGGGAAAAGATATTGTCTGCACGGTGAAAAATGGCGGAGATATCTCAGACCGGAAAGGGGTCAACGTACCCGGCGTCGAGCTGAACATGCAGTTTATCAGCGAGAAGGACCGGGAGGATCTCCTGTTCGGCATCCAGGAGGATTTTGATTTTGTGGCGGCGTCCTTCACCAGGACGGCGGATGATGTCAGGGAAATGAGGAAGCTGCTTGATGAAAACGGCGGAAGTTCCATCAATATCATCGCAAAGATCGAGAACCAGCAGGGTGTGGATAACATTGACGCGATCATAGAGGAAGCGGACGGCATCATGGTCGCCCGAGGCGATATGGGTGTGGAGATCCCGCTGGAGCGGGTGCCGATCATCCAGCAGCGTATTATCCAGAAGGTGTATCAGGCGGGAAAGGTGGTCATCACCGCAACGCAGATGCTGGATTCTATGATGGTGCATCCGAGACCGACAAGAGCTGAGGCGACGGACGTGGCGAATGCCATCTACCAGGGGACCAGCGCGATCATGCTCTCCGGTGAGACAGCCGCAGGAAAATACCCGGTGGAAGCGCTGAGGATGATGGTGAGGATCGCCGTCAGCATGGAAAATAATATCGACTACAACGACATTTTCAGAAGATCCGAGCGCTCTGAAGACCCGGATGTGACCAACGCGATTTCTCATGCGACCTGCATGACGGCGATCGACCTGAAGGCAAATGCCATCCTGGCGGCGAGCAAGACGGGCTGTACGGCACGGATGATCTCAAAATACCGTCCGGGCTGCCCGATCGGGGGCTGCTCCAGTTCGGAAAAAGTATGCAGACAGCTCAATATGTCCTGGGGAATCTACCCCATGACCATAAAAGAGGAGTATAGTTCAGAGATCCTCTGTCTGCGCGCTATCGAGGCGGCTCAGGCTCACGGCCTTGTGAAAGAGGGGGATGAGATCGTGTTTGCAGGCGGTATCCCGCTCGGCATCCCGGGAAGAACGAATCTGATCCGCGTATGTATCGTAGGAGAATAAAAAAAGACAGAAAAAGGCTTCTGTTGAAAAAAACGGAGATTGATATGAAAGATGTGAATACTATACAGAAGCAGGATGGATTTAAATCCCAGTGGGGATTTATCATGGCTGCGGTTGGGTCCTGTGTCGGCATGGCGAATGTATGGCGTTTCCCAATGCTGGTTTCCCGTTACGGCGGTCTGACCTTTTTGATCCCTTATTTTATTTTTGTTTTTATCATCAGCCAGTCCGGCATGATGGAAGAAATCTCTATGGGACGCTGGGCAGGCACCGGTCCCTCCGGAGCTTTCGGAAAAGCAATGGAAAACGGCGGCAGGAGCAGGAAGGCAGGCGAGCGGCTGGGGATCATCCCGGTGGTCGGCTCCCTGTGCCTTGCCATCGGATACTCGGTCATCATGGGCTGGGTATTCTATTATGCCAAGATGGCATTCACCGGTGAACTGACGGCGATGGGACAGGATATGGATGCCATCGGCGGGACCTTCAGTTCGGTCGCGCCGGAGGCAGATGGCCTGCTCCAGGCTGTTCAGATGACGCTTGAAACCGGAGGCGCCAATAACCTGTGGATCACGGCCGGCATTGTTGTTTCGTTCCTGATCATGATTATGGGTGTTGCGGGAGGCATCGAAAAATCGTGCAAGATCATGATCCCCATATTGTATGTGCTGTTCATTACCCTGGCGGTCTTTATGGTCTTTATGCCGGGCACCCGGAGCGGTTATCAATACATATTCTCCCTGGATCCATCGGGACTGCTGGATCCTCAGGTATGGGTCTATGCATTCGGACAGTGCTTCTTTTCCCTGTCGGTCGCGGGATCAGGCTCCATTGTGTACGGTTCCTACCTGGACGACAAAGTAAATATCCGCCGTTCTGCGGTGATCTGTGCGATCCTGGATACCTCTGCGGCTCTGCTGGCCATGCTGATCATCATCCCGGCAATGGCCTCGGCAGGCGCGGATCTGGGCGACGGAGGTCCGGGGCTGATGTTTATTTATGTGCTCCCTGTATTCAACAGCATGGGCTCCCTGGCAAGAGTTATCGTCATCTTCTTCTATGTGGCGATCTTGTTTGCAGGTCTTTCCTCGGTGATCAACCTGTTTGAAACGCCCATCAACTTCCTTCAGGAGCAGCTGCACATGAAACGCTGGGCAGCGACTGCGCTGATCCATGGATTCGGTCTGATCATTGCCCTGCTGATCCAGCCCTGGACCTCTCAGTGGATGGATACGGTTTCAATCTATATCCTGCCTCTGGGAGCTCTGACAGCCGGTATCATGTTTTTCTGGGTCATGAAGAGGGATACCGCCATGGCTGCTGTACAGCTGGGAGCTGACAAGCCGATGATGAAGTGGTTCTATCCGTTTGGACGTTATGTCTTCGTCCCTCTGTGTGTCCTCTGCTTTATTCTGGGGATCGCCTGGGGCGGGATCGGATGAAAAGACAAGAAGATAAAGCGACAGAACAGTAAGCGGACATAATACAGAAAGAACGGTGAATCATATGGAAAATCTGATCTTCAGCCTGAATGCGACGATGCCGATCTTCCTGCTGATGCTTCTCGGGCTCTTTTTCCGGAAGATCGGCTGGATCGACGAGGATTTTGCGTCGAAGATGAATAAATTTGTATTTCTCGTTCCCCTTCCTGTCGTCGTGTTTGAGGATCTGGCGACCGTGGACTTTTCTAAGGTGTGGGATATGAAGTTTGTTGCGTTCTGCTTTGCTGCGACACTTCTTAGCATCGCGATCGCGGCAGCGGTCTCGTTTCTCTGGCGTGACCGCTCGATCCAGGGGGAGTTCATCCAGGCGTCCTACCGGAGCAGCGCGGCGCTCCTGGGGATCGCATTTATCCAGAATATCTACGGGGATGCGGGGATGGCGCCGCTCATGATCATCGGCAGTGTGCCGCTCTACAATATTATGGCGGTGGTCGTCCTGTCATTCTTCCGGCCGGAGCGGAAAAAGCTTGACCGGCAGGTTTGGATCGATACGCTGAAAGGGATCGTGACGAATCCGATCATACTGGGGATCGTCGCGGGCCTTCTCTGGTCTGCCCTGAGGATCCCCATGCCGTCGATCATGGAGAAGGTCGTCTCTGACGTGAGTGCCACGGCGACACCTTTGGGCTTGATCGCAATGGGAGCGTCCTTTGATATACGAAAGGCCTTCGGCAAAGCGAAACCTGCGGTCGCGGCGTCTGTGATGAAGCTGGTCGGATTCGCAGTCATCTTTCTGCCCCTGGCGGTCTGGCTGGGATTCCGGAGAGAGCAGCTGGTGGCGATCCTGATCATGCTTGGCTCTGCGACGACGGTGAGCTGCTACGTCATGGCGAGAAATATGGGACATGAGGGAGTCCTTACTTCCAGCACAGTGATGCTGACGACGATGTTCAGCGCCTTTACCGTGACCGGCTGGGTGTATATACTGAGGTCGCTGGGACTGATATAAGATGGAAAATACAGAATACGAGATCATAAAAATAAGCCGTTGGAACACGGCTTATTTTTCTTCTCTGTGAGAGCTTTTATCCAGAAGGCTCCGGAGTGTATCGATCTCGTCGTCCGAAAGCCTGTCGTTTTCGAGATAAGCAGAGACCATCGAGGTCAGCGCGCCGTCATAATAACGGCTGAGGAAAGAACTGCTCTTCTGGCTGACATATTCTTCCTCTTCGACAAGCGGAGAGTAGACGAATACGCGTCCTTCCTTGACATATGTGAGTGCGCCTTTGTTCACGAGACGTTTCAGCATGGTCTGGATCGTTTTCGGACTCCATTCGGTTGTGCGGGTCAGCTTTTCAGTCACTTCATTTGTGCTGACAGGAGCATCCTTCCATATGACCTTCATTACTTCGTATTCAGCTTCTGAAATCTGCGGCAGTCTCTTCATCGGCATAGTTCCTCCTAAATCTTACACATGTAGTAAAATAAGTATAGCGGTTTGGCAGGAAAATGTCAAATCACAGACACAAAAAAACCACAGAAAAACGCCGCGGATCGATCACTGCAGTCAAATCCACGGCGTTTTTTTTATATTAATATTTCAGTGTTCTATAATTCTTTTCATTATAATAATCTTTGTGTACTCCGTCATCGTCGTAAAGCACATATTCTGATCCCTGGTATCCGATCATACGGAGATGAGCGGCATCGATCTCGTCCACGCATTCAGCAGGCTCAGCGGCAGGAATGCATTTTCCGCTGCGGATGAAGAGCGGCACTTCGTTGAGCGCGATATCAACATAGTGGATGCCTGCGCTGAGTGTTTCCTCAGAGATCGTGCCGTCCGGGAGGAATTTGACAAACATCATCTCCTCCGGCAGATAGACATAGCGGCCTTTGCCGTTCTGCTCGTACACCGGCGCGATCATGATCTCATTGCCGATCATGAGCTGGTCCTCGATCCGGGATGCCATTTTGTCGTCGGGATAGACGAACGCCAGCGGCTTGAAGTACATATCGTCGTTCAGCGCGGCCTTCATATACTCGCTGTACAGGTAAGGCAGCAGGCGGTAGCGCACACCGATCACATGACGGAAATCTTCCACGTCTTCAAACTGGTAGCACTCCTGCTCTCTTGTGCCGAGAGCGGAATGATTCCTCATCAGCGGAGTGAATACGCCCAGCGCGAGGAAGCGCAGCAGCAGCTCTCGTGTCGTATCCGCGCCGAATCCGCCCAGATCAGCGCCGGTGTAGAGGAATCCGCACATGTTGAGGGAAGGCATCATCTTCAGGTTCAGCAGGAGGTGGGACCACCAGGACTTGTTGTCCCCGGTCCAGATCCCGCCGTACCGGTGCATCCCGATGTAGGAAGAGCGTGAGAACATGAGGAAACGTCTGTCGGGATCGATCCGGTCGAATGCCTCTCCTGCAGCCCTTGTCATGTTATAGCCGTACAGGTTGTGAACCTTATCATGGCGCACCTTCTGTCCGTTGAAGTTGTGATAGAACCGGCGGTAATCATCCGGGCTGTTCGCAAGTCCTGCCAGCTTGTCGCCCATCTGCCATACACCGACGCTCTCCCCGGAGCTGCCGTCCCAGTTCTCGGTTTCGCCGTCTGCGAATCTGCGCGCCATTTCCTTCGCCTCAGCAAGCCCCTCAGCAGAATAAAAGATGGCGGGCTCGTTCATGTCGTTCCAGAATCCCTCGATGCCCTGGTCCGTGAGAAAACGGTATTTGTCCCCAAACCATCTCCGGGCATCAGCGTTGAGCATATCCGGAAGATGGGTGTCTCCGGGCCACACAGCCGCCACGAAATCGCTGCCGTCCCCGCGCTGGCAGAAATAGCGGTTCTCCACGCCTTCCTCATATACATCGTAGCCCTTCTCGATCTTGACGCCTGCGTCAATGATCGGGATGAGCCGGATGTGCTCGTCCTTCATCTCCTGCACAAAATCAGGAAAATCAGCGCGGAAGCTTTCGCCCAGGGTAAAGTCCTTGTAGGAGTCCATATAATCAATGTCCATATAGATCATGTCCAGAGGAATGTGATTTTCTCTGTATCCGGCTGCAACCTTGCGGAAATCTTCCTTCGTCTTATATCCCCAGCGGCTCTGCCCGAATCCGAATGCGAATTTCGGCGGGATGTAGCTCCGTCCGATGATACGGCGGAACTGCCTGACGATATCATAGGGGGAATCGCCGTCGATGACATACAGATTCAGGTCTGCGTCCTCACAGGAAACCTTCAGAGTATCCATCCTCGTATAGCCGATGTCAAAGGTCAGCGTGGAAGGATAGTCGAAGAATAGGCCGAACGGCTTTTTCCCCGCAAGGACGATGAAATTGTGCGCGGCGTAGAGCGAGCGCTTGTCCTCAGTGTGGTTCGGATCATCGGAACAGTTGCTGACATAGCAGTAGCCCCGCTTGTTGATGCCCCGGTTTGCCTCGCCCAGACCGTAGACGATGTCGTCCTTATCCATGGTGTATGTAAAGGAGAAACCCTCCTGAGTGCTGATTTCCCCGTATGCAGGCGCGCCGGATTCGCCCGGGAGACTGCTGATCACAGCGTCTGTGTCAAAGGGCGTGCCGTAAATATATTTTCTGATCATTATGCTTCCTCCTTCGATTGAATTTCTGATTGCATTATAATGCTGTGCAGATGAAAAATCTTGCACCATACTGCACAAATATTGCATGATAATGCTATTCGTGAACTGCGGACGGGAATCTGCTGCTGCAGCATGCACTCTGCCTGTGAATTTTATATACAGTGTATTGACATTTTATAATAGTTGCAAATACAATAATTGTATATACAACTATTGGCGGAGGCTGGAGAGGAAGACTTGGAGCAGACAGTTTTCTGGGATCCTTTCTCCGTTCCGTCAGTGTGAAAGGCAGGGAATGCAGAGTATATGATAAAGCGTATCTTTTCTTATTCAGGGCAGTATAAAAAGTATCTTGTTTTCGCCGCTCTCTGTATTACGGCGGAATCTCTTTTTGAACTGGTGATCCCTCTGATCATGGCGAATATCGTGGATATCGGCGTGGCGTCCGGCGACAGGGCTTATATCTTTGAGCAGGGCGCCTGGATGCTCGTCTGCGCTTTCCTGGCACTCCTTCTGGGGATCGGAAGCGCGAAATTTTCCGCCGTCGCCGGCCAGGGGCTGGGCGCGAACCTGAGGGAGGCGGAGTATGCGAAGCTTCAGCAGTTCTCGTTTGCGAATGTGGATCACTTCCAGATCTCCTCACTTGTGACGCGTATGACCAGCGATGTGACGAACATCCAGAACAGTATCTCGGGAGGAATGCGTCCGGCGTGCAGGGGACCGGTCATGCTGGTGGCGGCCACGGCAGTGGCGTTCACCATCAACGCAGAGCTGGCACTTGTATTCCTGGTGGCGCTCCCGGTGCTTGCAATCTGCCTCTTTCTGATCATCCGCGGCGTCCGCCCGCTGTTTGCGAAGATGCAGGGCGCGATCGATCTGGTGAACCGGATCATCCAGGAGAATCTGACTGCAGTCCGGGTGGTGAAGGCGTATGTCAGGGGCGATTATGAGATCGGCAAGTTCGGAGAAGTGAACACGAATCTGCAGACACAGTCTGAGCGGGCGTTCAAGCTGGCGACCACGAACATGGCGGCGATGCAGTTCGTCATGTATGGGACGATCCTGAGCATTCTCTGGTTCGGAGGACGGATGATCAGGATCGGAGGGATGCAGGTGGGAGAACTGACCGGTTTTCTGAGCTATGTGCTGCAGATCCTGAATTCTCTTATGATGATCTCCAACATTTTCATGATGCTTACACGGTCACTGGCTTCCGGGAAGCGTATCCTGGAGGTGCTGGATGAAGAAATCGACATTACAGAGGAAAAGGCGGAGGAGATCGAAGTGACGCGGGGCGAGATCTCCTTTGAACATGTGTATTTTAAATATAAGGAAGAAGCGCGGGAATATGTGCTCTCAGATATCACGCTCCACATCGGCGCGGGCGAGACTGTGGGGATCGTGGGACAGACCGGCGCGGCGAAGACGACTCTGGTGCAGCTTATCCCGAGACTCTATGACGTCACGTCGGGCAGGCTCCTGATCGACGGGCGCCCGGTGGAAAAGTATCCGCTGAAGCACTTAAGGGACGCGGTGGCCATGGTGCTCCAGAAGAATACGCTGTTTTCCGGTACTCTGAAGGAGAACCTTCTCTGAACTGATCCTGCCGGGCAATATCCGGGGACTTGCCTTCGCGCTGACCGGGATGGGGATCATGTATCTGTGTGGAGCCCTCTCCACGCTCGGATATAACAGACTGATGGTAAAGACGTCCCAGAAGGTGGTGGGAGACATCCGGAGAGACCTGTTCGAGCATGTGCAGACGCTGCCGCTGAAATATTTTGACGCTCATACGCACGGGGAGCTGATGAGCAGGTTCACCAACGATGTGGATACAGTGCAGGAGGCGCTGAACAACAGCTTTACTCTCGTGATCCAGAGTTCTCTGACGCTGGCGGGAACCGTCACCATGCTGCTCGTGCTGAATGTCAGGATGTCGCTGATCGTCATTGTGTTCCTGATCCTGATGTTCCTTTTTATCAGATGGAACGGGAAGCGCAGCAAGGAATACTACGACATGCAGCAGGCAGAGCTGGCGGGGATCAACGGCTTCGTGGAAGAGATGGTCGCGGGACAGAAGGTGGAAAAGATCTTCAACCATGAGGAAGAGGATATGAAGGTGTTCCGGAAGAAGAACGAGGCGCTTAGGAAGGCGTCCGCAAAGGCATTGAGCTATTCCGGTATGATGATCCCCACGATCGTCAGCCTTTCCTATGCGAACTATGCGGTCTCTGCCTGTGTGGGCGGACTTTTTGCCCTGAGCGGGCTGATGGATCTGGGCGGCCTTGCGGCATATCTTGTCTATGTAAGGCAGAGCGCCATGCCGCTGAACCAGTTTACCCAGCAGATCAACTTTATCCTGTCTGCGCTTGCCGGAGCTGAGAGGATCTTTGAGATGATGCACGAGGAGCCGGAGATCGATGAGGGTTCGGTGACGCTCGTGCCGGCAGAGAGAAAAGAGGACGGCGCGCTCGCGGAGTGCGCACGCTATACAGGCACTTATGCGTGGAAGGACACGAAGGGGAGGCTTACGCTGCTCCGGGGAGACGTCCGGTTTGAAAACGTAGTGTTCGCGTATGTCCCGGAGAAGACGGTCCTGTCCGGGATCAGCCTGTATGCAAAGCCGGGACAGAAGATCGCCTTTGTCGGGTCGACTGGCGCGGGGAAGACGACGATCATCAATCTGATCAACCGCTTCTATGAGATCCAGAGCGGCAGGATCCTCTATGACGGCATAGACATCCGCGACATCCGTAAGGCTGACCTGCGCAGATCCCTCGCCATGGTCATACAGGATACCCATCTGTTTACAGGCACCATTGCGGACAATATCCGCTACGGCAGACTGGACGCCACGGATGAGGAAGTAGTCGAAGCCGCGAAGCTGGCGAATGCGGATTCCTTCATCCGGCGGCTTCCCGACGGATATCAGACTATGCTCTACAGTGACGGAAGCAATCTTTCCCAGGGACAGAGACAGCTCATTGCCATTGCGAGGGCGGCCGTCGCTCATCCGCCGGTGCTCATTCTGGATGAGGCGACTTCCTCCATAGATACGAGGACGGAGCGCCTGATCGAGAAAGGAATGGATGCGATCATGGAAGGACGGACCGTGTTCGTCATTGCCCACAGGCTCTCTACAGTGCGCAATTCCAAAGCGATCATGGTGCTCGAGCACGGGGAGATCCTGGAGCGGGGGAGCCATGAGGAACTGCTGGAGCAGAAGGGGAGATACTATCAGCTCTACACAGGCATGTATGAGTTGCAGTAGCGTGAGCTGGTCCGGCAGAGGCGGAGCGGGAACAGCGCTTAATATGAACAGTGCCTGCGGGAATAAGGCTTAACATGGACAGTACCGGCAGGAACAATAGATAACAGCAAGGAAGGAAAGAGTATCATGACAATACAGAAACAGAGTCTCAGAGAAATCTTATTTCAGATTGAACTGCTGAAGCGCAGAAAAGTACAGCGTTTCCTCCTGGATATCGGGCTGACTCCCGGGCAGGGGCAGGCGAGGATACTGGTCTATCTGTCATCCCACTCCAGCGTCATCCAGAAGGAAATCGCTGACAGATGCATGCTGGATGTGACCACCATGTCCCGGGTATTAAATAAGTTGGAAGAGATGGGGCTGATCAGCCGGCAGCGCGATCCCGGCTGCCGGCGCGCTTACCAGATTGGCCTGACAGAAGCCGGCCAGCAGAAAGCGGAAGAAGTAAACCGGGGATTTGAAAGGCTGGAGGAAATGCTCTGCAGGGAGTTGTCTGAAGAAGAGATCGGCAGTCTGACGACGGGGCTGAAAAAAGTAAAGGAATCTTTGGAGACAGATGAAAGAATGTGAGCGGATATGAATGTAAGCGGAGTGAACGTAGACGGATATGAATGTAAGTGGATATGAGAGGTAAGCAGAGAAAGGCAGGCGGGTGGAAGAAGGCTGTGCGCAGGAAAACGGGCGCCGGCCGCTTAAAAACAGCGTGCTTTTTCATAAAAATGCATGAAAGATAGATGGAAATTTCATATTGCGTCTTGCTTAATGCAGAAAAGCACTGTTTTCTCTACAAAAAATGCAAGAAAGGATTGACGAACCATCATAAATTATATACAATATCAGACAGTGAGTAAAAAAAGAGTGGAGGAGTCCTGCAATGACTGCGTACAAAGATTTAAGTAAAGAAGAGTTATTGGAAATGAAAAACGGCCTTGAGGCTCAGTTTGCTGAAATAAAGGCAAAAGGTCTGAAGCTGGATATGTCCAGAGGAAAGCCGTCTACTGAACAGCTCAATCTGTCAATGGGAATGATGGATGTTCTGAACAGCAGCGCGGATCTGACCTGCGAGGACGGCGTAGACTGCCGCAACTACGGCGGGCTTGACGGCATCACAGAGGCAAAGCAGCTTCTGGCGGACATGATGGAAGTGCCGAGAGATAATGTGATCATCTTCGGAAACTCAAGCCTGAACGTAATGTATGACACAGTAGCACGTGCTATGACTCACGGAATTATGGGAAGCACGCCGTGGTGCAAGCTGGATAAGGTGAAATTCCTCTGCCCGGTTCCGGGATACGACAGACACTTTGCGATCACAGAGCACTTCGGAATCGAGATGATCAACGTTCCGATGACTCCTACCGGACCGGATATGGATATGGTAGAGAAGCTTGTCAGCGAAGACGCATCGGTCAAGGGAATCTGGTGTGTTCCGAAGTATTCTAATCCTCAGGGAATCACATACTCTGACGAAACAGTGTACCGTTTTGCAAACCTGAAACCGGCAGCAGAAGACTTCCGTATCTTCTGGGATAACGCTTACTGCGTACATCATTTATACGAAGATAAGCAGGACTATCTGCTCGAGATCCTGATGGAGTGCAAGAAAGCAGGCAATCCGGATATGGTTTACAAGTTTTCATCAACGTCCAAGATCAGCTTCCCGGGATCGGGTATCGCTGCAATGGCGGCATCTGAGGCAAACTTAAAAGACATCAGAGACATGATGAAGTACCAGACAATCGGACACGATAAAGTAAACCAGCTCCGTCATGTGAGATTCTTCAAGGACGTTCACGGTATTGTGGAGCACATGAAAAAGCATGCGGATATCATGAGACCGAAGTTTGAAGCTGTCATCGACGGTCTTGAGAGAGAGCTCGGCGGCCTTGAGATCGGTTCCTGGATCAAACCGCTGGGAGGATACTTTATCTCCTTTGATTCTCTGGACGGCTGCGCGAAAGCGATCGTCGCAAAGGCAAAAGAGGCAGGTCTGGTGATGACAGGCGCCGGCGCAACCTATCCGTATGGAAAAGACCCGCACGACAGCAACATCCGTATCTCCCCGTCCTATCCGACGCCGGAAGAGCTGGCTGTTGCGACAGAGATCTTCGTGCTCAGCGTGAAGCTGGTCAGCATCGATAAGATCCTGGAGAGCAAATAAAAATTGAAATTCGGGTTTGTGTAGAAGTTATAATTGAGATAAGGTCCGAAAACAGGGCTGGCTGACCTGCGTCAATCCTTCTGCGATGGCGGGAGGGCGGTTCTGGCTTCGTTCTGTAATCTTAGAAATTCTAAAGGGAACGTGATCCGGCTAAAAGCAAGACTTACGATAAGACAACTCACTTATGTTCAAACAGTCTTATCGTAAGCCTTAACGCCGGATCCCGTTCCCTTAAGTCTTTCTACAGATTGCTTCAAAGGCGCCTGCCCCGCCCTCCCGCCATCTCCGAAGATTTCCTCCGGTCATTCCGCCCTGTTTTCTGCTTTATCCCAGACAGAACTTCCCGCACAAACTCGGAAATTTAAAACGAAATCGATAATTGTACTTTATAGACTTTATTTTTTAGTAATATCAACCGAAAATATATCCGTAGTGATAAAGTATACCCGCTAGTTCCCTTTTTTATTTCGGGATTGTTACGCAGACTTCCGGTTGGATCAGCGTAGAAAAAGGCAGGGCAGGATTAGACTGCCTTTCTGAGATGAGGGGCGGGGGATCCTGGCGACTTTGGAGAAGGGGCTAGAAAATCTTAAAGCTCCGGAAGATGGCGTTAATCCGAAAAACAATACTGTTTGAGTGAAACGAGTTGTATTGTTTTTCGGATTGCTCTTAGCCATCTTCCGGAGTTTTTAGCTTTTCTTACCCTTCGGAACGGAGCCTTGATCCCCCGCCCCTCATCTCAGAATATATCTTCGATCCCTATCTCTGCCCTGTTGGTTTCGGACCTTATACCAACCAGAAGTTTCCGCCGACAAACCCGAACTTGTTACCAGATGTTTAGTATGTGCTGCATTCCGAGGCTCACCAGAGAAATCCCGAGCCAGCAGCAGAAACCAGTGAAGATGGGCTTCCCGCCGGTCTTTACGAGCTTGACGATGTTCGTGTTCAGGCCGATGGCGGCCATTGCCATGACGATGAGGAACTTGCTCAGCTCTTTCAGCGGAGCGGTTACTCCTGCGGGGAGCTGGAACACGGTCGTGACTACGGATGCGAGCACAAAGAATAATACGAAGTAAGGAAAAGATTTCTTCAGGCTGAACGATGTCCCGCCTGCGTTTTTCTCTTTCCTGCCCCTGTAGATGGCAAGGATCAGTGTGATCGGAATGATCGCAAGGGTCCTTGTCATTTTTACGATCGCGGCGGCTTCCAGTGTATTGCTGCCGTGGATGCCGTCCCAGGCGGCTGCCGCAGCGGTGACGGAAGAGGTGTCGTTGATCGCTGTTCCGGCGAAGAGACCGAATCCTTCATTGCTCAGCCCGAGCACTGCGCCGAGTGTGGGGAAGATGAGCGCTGCCAGTACGTTGAACAGGAAAATCACAGAGATAGACTGTGCCACTTCTTCATCGGATGCATTGATGACCGGGGCGGTCGCCGCGATGGCGCTCCCGCCGCAGATCGAAGAACCGACGCCCACGAGGATTGCGTTGTTCGTGCGGAGCTTCAGCGCTTTATACAGGAGAAAGGCGATGATCAGGGATGTGGCGATGGTGGAGATTATAATAGGAAGAGACTGCTTTCCTTTTGAGAGGATCTCCGTCAGGTTCATGCCGAAGCCGAGGAAGACGACTGCCGCCTGCAGGATTTTTTTCGATGTATAGTTCACGCCGGGGAGAAATGGCTCCTTTTTTGTCAGGATCAGTGTCAGCACCATGCCGATGAGGATGGCGAACACAGGTCCTCCGATCACCGGGACAGCCTGTCCCAAGAACCAGGACGGAACTGCAATAGCAAGGCAGAGCAGAAGTCCGGCGCCGTTTTTCTTTAAAAAGTTCATTGATGATTTCCTCCATTCCTTTTTGTATTCTCCCGGCCGAAAAGTCCTTTTGAGAATACGATGCAAATTTGTATATTGTTTCCAACTGAGCGTATGATAGCATAAAAATACAATAAAATAAAATTATATATCTTTATTTTATCATAAATATATGTTATGATTGGTGGCAGGGAGTGTTCACTATAAATTGGGGCGGAGGTTTGCAGAGGAAAACTCCGCCCTTATTTTCTTTGAGCCGCGGGGCGGCTTGAGAAGAAAGGGGGCTGCATATGCTGGATTTCAGGATGGAGACTTTTCTCACGGTATGCCAGTGTATGAATTTTACGAGAGCGTCGGAGAAGCTGAATATCACACAGCCTGCGGTTTCACAGCATATCCGTTTTCTGGAAAAGCATTATAATACCAGGCTTTTCCGATATGAAGGGAAGAAGCTGCGTCTGACAGGAGCGGGGGAGATCCTGAGGAATGCGTCGCTCACCATGATGCATGATGAGCTTTCGATGCAGAATGAGATGGTCAGGGCTGAAGAGGAGAGGGAGATCCGTTTCGGTGCGACCAGGACGGTTGGCGATGCGCTGATGGGGCGGATCCTGGAGAATTATCTGGAGAAATATCCGGATGCAAAGATCCATATGGAAGTAGAGAATACGAAGGAGCTCCTGGGACGGCTGGACGGCGGAGAGATTGATTTCGCGCTGGTCGAGGGATTTTTCAAAAAGAGCGAGTACGATTTTCAGAAATATTCGGATGAAAACTATATTGCGGTCTGCAGTCCGGATTACGCGTTCAGACAGGAGCCGGACTGCATTGAGAATCTTTTTCAGGAGAGGCTGCTGCTCCGTGAGGCGGGATCGGGTACGAGGGAGGTGCTCGAACGCTATCTTGACGCGAAAAACCTGAGTGTCAGCGACTTTGATCGGGTGACTGAGGCGGGGAGCCTGCAAACGATTAAAGAGTTGACAAAAGCAGGATGTGGTATTACATTTTTATATGAAGTCGCTGTCCGGGAGGAACTTGAGAGCGGAATGCTCAGGAAGATTCCTCTGAGAGACTTCCAGGTTTCCCATGAATTTACTTTCATATGGAGGCGGGGAAGCATCTACGCAGAGCAGTACCGGGAGGTATTCCGGCGGTTTTCTGCCTGACGGACCGCGGGTATCAAAAGAAAAAGGAAGTGACAGATATAGATGTTGCAGGTAGAACATTTATCATATGATGTTTTAGAAGAAGGAAAACAGTCAGAGATCCTGTCAGATGTGAGCTTCACCGTCAACAACGGAGAAATGCTCGTCATCACAGGACCGAATGGAGGCGGCAAGTCCACTCTGGCAAAGCTCCTGATGGGGATCAACCGTCCCACGGGCGGAAAGATTTATCTTGACGGTCAGGATATCACGGATTTTTCCATCGACGAGCGCGCTAAGGCGGGAATCGGGTTTGCATTCCAGCAGCCGCCCAGATTCAAGGGAATGACAGTCAGGAGACTGCTGTCTCTTGCAGCCGGTAAGACGCTGGATGAGAAGACATGCTGCGGGCTTTTGAGCAGTGTCGGCCTGTGTGCTATGGAGTATATTGACAGAGAGGCGGACGCGACTCTGTCAGGAGGAGAGATGAAGCGTATCGAGATCGCGACAGTGCTGGCGAAGCACCACGATCTCTGCATTTTCGATGAGCCCGAGGCGGGGATCGACCTTTGGAGCTTCTCTATGCTGATCAAGCGCTTTGAGCAGATCCACAAGGAGAAGGAAGAGAGCCTGATCCTGATCTCCCATCAGGAGAGGATCATCCAGATGGCGGACCGTATCATGGTCATCAGCGACGGCAAGGTAGAGTCCATTGGCGATGCGAAGGATATCATGCCGACACTCTTCGGTCAGGAGCTTGACTCCTGCGAGTGCAGAAGACAAAAGGGAGGTGAACTCTATGGAGTCTAATGAGGTTAAGAAGACAGAGAAGATCGAGCTGGATAAAGTGACACAGGACGTCTTGAAGGTGATCGATTCCTATGGGTTTAAGCAGGAAGGAGCTTATAACCTCCGCTTGAACGGGATGGCAGTGTGCCACGGCGACAGCCGTCATATTAATATAGTGAAGAAAGAGGATAAGCCGGGCATTGATATATACATCAGCGGTGAGGCGAAGAACGAGCAGGTCCATATTCCGGTCGTGATGTCTCAGGAAGGCGTTGATATCGTATACAACGATTTCTATATCGAGGACGGAGCGGACGTTACGATCATCGCCGGCTGCGGTATCCACGGGGAGGGATGCAGCGAGACCCGCCACGACGGGATCCATGCATTTCATGTGGGAAAGAACGCGAATGTAAAATATGTGGAAAATCATTATGCTGAGGGAAATGGGACGGGACAGAAGGTCCTCAACCCTGTGACGAAGATCTATGTCGGCGAGAACTCTGTCTTTACGCTTGAGACGACACAGATCAAAGGAGTAGATTCTACGGAGCGTGAGAATTATATCGAGCTTGCCGACAATGCAAAGCTTTTTGTGACAGAGAAGCTTATGACAGACGAGGGGCAGACTGCGGTTTCTAATATGGACGTGGAATTGAACGGGGAGAACAGCTCCGCACGGATTGTATCCCGTTCTGTAGGAAAAGGAAACTCCAAGCAGGTGTTCCACCCGAAGGCAATCGGAAACAACCAGTGTCATGCCCATGTGCAGTGTGACTCCATCATCATGGACAACGCTGAGATCAGCTCGATCCCGGAGATCAATGCGAGACATGTGGATGCGCAGATCATCCACGAGGCGGCGATCGGAAGGATCAACGACGAGCAGCTTGTGAAGCTGAGGACATTCGGTATGACCGAGGAAGAGGCAGAGTCCGTCATTATAGAGAGCTTTCTGAAATAGATGATAAAATAAAAAAATTACAAGTGGAAAACAGCTGCCTCCAGTTCATGATGAGCAGCTGTTTTGCAATGGAAGAGTCAGATACTGCTTTCATTTTGCTCCATGGTCTGTTTGGTTTATCACTCCTGTTATAGATGGAGTGATCTATGAGTTCAGAACAGCCTGTTTATACCTGTACGTTTACATTTCTTTACATACGTCAATCCATTCTTTCGAACCGGAAAACTGCTCCAGCTCATTGCATGTCAGCTCGACAGCGGAATTGGAGCTTCCGGCCGCCGGGAATACGGTATCGAATCTTTTCATGGAGACATCCAGGTATACTGCTGTGTGCTCGGGATTGCAGAACGGGCACACGCCGCCGATGGCATGTCCGGTCAGATGTTCCACATCATCCGGGGCGAGCATTTTTGCCTTCATCCCGAAAACATGCTTGAACTTGCTGTTGTCGATCTTCATGTCGCCGGCTGTTACTATGAGGATCGCCCCGTCTTTCTCTTTTGTGTAAAAAGAAAGTGTCTTTGCGATCCTTGCGGGTTCCACGCCGACAGCCTGGGCGGCGAGCTCGACTGTAGCGCTTGATACGGGAAACTCTAAGATTTCTTTGTTAATATTATTTGATTCAAAATATTTCTTAACTATCTCGATTGACATTATTTTTCCTTCTTTCTTTCCTAATATGGTTATCTTATGTGATTATAGCAGTTTACGGAGAAAAATGCTATGAAAACTCGTAAGATGCAGTTCAACCTCCGGTATGGTTACTTTTCTGCCCTTTTGTAGTAAACTGATCATAGCGGAAGATGTGATCGCGCAGTCGCAATGGGGAAAATGGGCTGAGGAGGAAGAGTATGGATCAAAAGATGATCGGAGAATTTATTGCCAGGAGAAGAAAGGAATTGAATATGACGCAGAAGGAGCTGGCGGAAGAGCTGGGGGTTACTGACCGGGCTGTCTCAAAGTGGGAGAACGGACGCTGCATGCCGGACCTGTCTTTGATTCAGCCGTTGAGCCGCAGCCTCGGAGTCGGGGTAAATGATCTGCTGTGCGGCGAGATCATAGAGGAGAAGCAGTACAGGAGCAAGAGTGAGGAGAATCTTATCAGGATGGCTGAGCTGAACCATCAGCTGAATTATATGAAAAGCTTTCGGTATGGCTTTTGGGGCTTCTATGTGCTGGCGATTTTTCTTCTTGTTTACTGCATTGCCAAAAATCTGGATTCTTCAGGCATCCTGGCGCTTGTCCTGGCATATAGTACGTTTACGTTCTATTCCAGATGCCGTACGATGAAAAGAGACTTTCTGTCAGTGCTGATCACGGTTTTTGGGGCGGGCGGAACGTTTATGAGTCTTGTTGCTTTTATTGGCAGAACGTGGTAACATAGTTCCGGACAATTGAATAAAGGTTTTCCCGGGCGGGGAGCGCCGTCCGGGTTTTAACTGTACACCAGAGCAGATGCTTCTGCTGCGGCTGTTTCGTCAGCCGTCCATGCGGAAGCTTGTTTAAGTACGAAAACAACATGCGAGGGAATCCGTGTTCCGGAGTGAGAGGATGCCAGTGAGCATCGACCGTCAGTGCAGCCGTGCCGTTTCAGTTGACGGGATGGCAGGGCGCACGTGTACAGGAGGTCGAACTATGAAGAATGTCAACGTAAAAAAACTTGCCCTTGCGGGCATCCTGGTAGCGGTGGGAATCGTCTGTTCCCCGTTATCGATCCCGGTTGGGGCATCAAAATGTGCTCCGGTCCAGCATTTCATCAACATACTCGGAGGTGTGTTCCTGGGACCGGGATATGCGGTCGGCATGGCATTTGTGACGAGCCTTCTCAGAAATCTGATGGGAACAGGAACGCTGCTTGCGTTTCCGGGGTCCATGTGCGGAGCTTTTTTGTGCGGAATGTTGTATAAGTATGGGAAGCATCTGCCGCTGGCTTATCTGGGAGAACTCTTCGGCACATCTGTCATCGGCGGACTTTTGAGCTATCCGATCGCCACGCTTATCATGGGAAGCGAGAGCGCTGTGTTTGGTTTTGTGATCCCGTTTTTTGTATCTAGCTTCGGAGGGACGATCATAGCGGCTGTGCTGGTGACAGCAATGAAGAAGATGAAAGTGTTCGATATCTATCTCGGCAATATGGATGCAGATATCCGAAAGGCATGAGGCTTAAGATGCGGACGGAAAGAACTGAAGAATGAAAAGGGGGAGCTTGCGCGGGAAGCAGGCTGAGAGTAAGCTGCATGCTTAGACCCGTGACCTGATTTGGGTAATGCCAGCGTAGGGAGAAGATGAGATCTGTGAGAGACGCCGGCGCGCCCATTGAAGGGGCTCCGGTTTTTTTATTTCCAGAAACGATAAGGAGATAGAGTGTCATGATGAAAGAATGTCTTGAAAATGTAAGAAACACTGTGCCTCTGGTGCATAATATAACAAACTATGTGACTGTCAATGATGTGGCGAACGCCCTGCTCGCCTGCGGAGGAAGCCCGATCATGTCGGATGAGGCAGAGGATGTGGAGGATATCACCTCCGTGTGCGGCGGTCTGAATATCAATATCGGAACACTTCACAAGACAAGCATTGAGGGAATGTTCCGTGCCGGCCGGAAGGCAAATGAGCTTGGGCATCCGATCCTTCTCGATCCGGTGGGCGCAGGGGCGAGCGCACTGCGCACCAGCACCGCTCTGGACCTGATGCGAGAGTTGAAGCTTACTGCGATCCGGGGAAATATTTCCGAGATCAAGACGCTTGCATTAGGAAGCGGGACGACAAAGGGTGTGGACGCGGACGTGGCGGACGCTGTGACTGAGGAAACGCTTGATGATGCGGTATCGTTCGTCAAAGGGTTCGCGGAAAGCGCCGGATGCATCATTGCGGTCACGGGAGCCATCGATCTGGTATCTGATGGGAAAAAATGCTATGTTATAAGGAATGGACGTCCTGAGATGGGGAAGGTCACAGGGACTGGCTGCCAGCTCTCGGGGATCATGACTGCATACCTGACAGCAAACCCGGAGCATCCGCTGGAGGCTGCTGCAGCGGCAGTGTGCGTGATGGGGCTGGCCGGCGAGATTGGCTGGAAACGGATGCAGGAGGGCGACGGGAATGCGGCCTACAGGAACCGGATCATTGATGCGATCTATAACATGACGGGAGATGATTTGGAGAAAGGAGCAATCTATGAATTGCGATAGAAAAGATTTAATGCTCTATGCGGTGACAGACCGAAGCTGGCTCGGCGGCGAGACACTCCGCAGTCAGGTGGAGAGAGCTCTGAAAGGCGGGGCTACATTCATCCAGCTCAGGGAGAAGGAGCTGGATGAGGGAGACTTTCTCGAGGAAGCGAAGGAGATACAGAAGCTCTGCAGGGAATATCATGTTCCCTTTGTGATCAATGACAATGTGGAGATCGCGGCGGCGATCGGTGCGGACGGTGTTCATGTGGGGCAGAGCGACATGGAGGCCGGAGATGTCAGGCGCAGGCTTGGTCCGGATAAGATCATCGGCGTGTCTGCACAGACGGCAGAGCAGGCGCTGCGCGCCCAGGAACATGGCGCTGACTACCTTGGAGTGGGGGCTGTGTTTCCTACCGGGTCTAAGGCGGATGCCACTGAGGTGAGCCGCGAGACGCTGGAAGAGATCTGCAGGGCGGTCGATATCCCTGTCATCGCGATCGGCGGGATCGGCAGGGAGAATGTGATGGAGCTCAAGGGGAGCGGGATCTGCGGTATTGCCGTGATCAGCGCGATCTTCGCGCAGAAGGATATTGAGGCGGCGGCAGCAGAACTTAAGAAACGGGTGGAAGAGATGCTTGCTTGATGCTGAGCTGCCTGTGTATGGAAGGGTGAGGATCTATGATCAAAGGTGCTATTTTTGATGTGGACGGAGTTCTGTTAAACTCCATGCCGGTATGGGAGAATCTGGGGGAATTGTATCTGAACAGTCTCGGGCTGGATGCTGAGAAGGGGCTGGGAGAGATCTTGTTTACAATGAGTCTGGAAGAGGGCGCCCAGTACCTGATCTCGCAGTACGGGATCGATAAGAGCGTGGAGGAAGTCGTGAACGGACTGAACCGGGAAGTGCGGGACTTCTATGCAGAGAAGGTGCCGCTGAAGGAAGGTGTCCGTCAGTATCTGAGCGAGTTCAGAGAACGGGGCATACCGATGGTGATCGCCACATCCGGCGACCAGAAGAACGCAGAGGCGGCGCTGAAAAGACTGAAAGTATTTTCTTATTTTCGGGGGATCTATACTTGTTCAGAGATCGGAAGCGGGAAGGACCAGCCTGATATTTATTTTGCGGCAGCGCTGCAGCTTGACACAGAGCCCGGGGAGACCTGGGTGTTCGAGGATGCATTCCACGCGCTTCAGACAGCACACGACGCCGGGTTTAAGACTGCGGCGGTGTATGATAAAGCCAATGACAGATATCTGGCGCAGATCTGGAATACGGCGGACATCTACCTGCCGGAGTTCAAGGATTTTAATATATTCTGGAAACGAGTGTCGGAGACAGAGCAGAAGAAAGGATGAGAGAAGAGATGAAGACAGCACTTACGATCGCCGGGAGCGACTCCAGCGGGGGTGCAGGGATCCAGGCGGATATTAAGACAATGACGGCCAACGGCGTGTACGCCATGAGTGCAGTGACCGCGCTCACTGCACAGAATACGACCGGCGTCACAGGGATCATGGAGGTCACTCCGGAGTTTTTGGAAGAGCAGCTTGACTGTGTGTTTACAGATATCCGTCCGGATGCGGTGAAGATCGGGATGGTGTCTTCATCAGGACTGATCACAGTGATCGCAGAGAAATTAAAACATTACCATGCAAAGAATATCGTTGTCGATCCGGTTATGGTGGCGACCAGCGGAGCGAAGCTGATCAGCGACGATGCGGTCGAGATGCTGAAAGAAAAGCTTCTTCCTATTGCGGACGTGCTGACGCCAAACATTCCGGAGGCAGAGGTGCTGGCGGGGATGAAGGTGGAGACAGAAGAAGATATGGTACGGGCGGCGGAGAAGATCAGCACATCCTACTGCTGTGCTGTCCTGGTCAAGGGGGGACATCAGCTCAATGACGCCAATGATCTGCTCTACAGGGAAGGAGAGGGCAGATGGTTTTACGGAAAACGGATCGACAATCCGAATACCCACGGCACCGGCTGTACGCTTTCCAGTGCGATCGCGTCCAATCTTGCAAAGGGATTCTCCCTGGATGAATCCGTGGAGCGGGCAAAGCAGTATATTTCCGGCGCGCTGGGGGCTATGCTCGATCTGGGACAGGGGAGCGGCCCGATGGACCATACCTTTGACATACGAGGAGAATTTGTCCGGAGTGTGGATATCTGACGCTTTTATTCATATTTGTGTGGATTAAGCCCTTCTTTCGGCATGGCTTCGATGAATTTTTTCGGAGTCATGCCGTATTTTTTCTTAAATTCCCGATAAAAGTAGGAGAGATTCGGGAAACCGGCGGACAGCGAAGCGTCAAGGACTGACGTCCCTTCCTGGCTGAGCAGCTCGGCGGCTTTCTCAAGACGAAAGTCCTTGACATATTCCAGGCAGGACATCCCCATATATTTTTTGAAAAAACGCATAAAGTGATACTCGCTGAAATAGCAGAGCTTTGCGAGCTGGGCGATGGACAGCTCTTCCGCGTAATGTTCGCTGATATATTCCAGGACCAGCTTGAGTTTGCCCATGTGTTCTGTCCGGAGCTGGGGGCGCAGGTTTTCCTCCTTCCCGTAGGGCAGGAGAACGGCAATCGCCTGCAGCAGGAGCGATTTCAGGATAAGCTCGTGGCCGGGAGCGTTGCTTTCGTATGCTGCGCTGATGGAATTGAAGATCTGCATCAGCTCGGAATATGCCGGATGATCCTTCCCGATGCGGCAGGGGAGCAGAAGGTTCTGTGCCGCGACAGGCGCCAGATACCGGACGGCACAGATGTCGGCGGCATTTGCCCCGAGAAAGTTCATGTGGAAAACATAGGTCTCTGATTCGTACCGCGTTTTCGGCGGAATGGTGAGCGAGTGGAGTGCAGCAGGCGGAACGAAAAAAAGATCCCCCTGGGCCGCCTCGTATGTCTCAAGCTGGATCTGGTAAGTGCATGTCCCTCTGGTGATCAGAGTCAGCTCAGCTTCGTCGTGCCAGTGGGGAGTCACGGCAGGGCAGAGATCCGACAATGAGGTCATATATTTCTGAAAGGGAAACAGGTGGCCGCCATGGCGGGTCTGCTCTTTTTGTTCCGGGGAAGGGGAAGTTCGGTTTGGCATGATACGCTCCTTTCGTGATCACTTCCTGCGCAGTATTGTGCAGTGAAAGCGAAAAATGATGCAGGATTTTACGGTATCCTGATACTATGATAACAGCATAATGCAAAGATAACAATGGTGTGTGCCATGAAAAAACGGGAACCGGATGATTGATCGGTTCCCGTTTGAAAATCTTATGAAAGTATCTGCCGGATCACGCCCGGTGCGCAGTCCTGCGTGTGAGGAGCTCGTGCATGATGAACATGAGGATCAGGATCAACAGCAGATACAGCGGAAACAGCGCCACGGAGATGTGGTTGGCGATGAGTCCGAAGATCGGCGGCATGATGCAGGTGCCGACGTAGGCGCTTGCCATCTGTACACCGATGACAGCCTGTGATCTGTCAGCGCCGAAATGCGCCGGCGTAGAGTGGATGATGCACGGGTACACTGGCGCGCATCCGAGTCCCACCAGGATCAGGCCTCCCAGCGAGAGAGAGGAAGGGCCAGGCAGGAACATAGTGACAATTCCTGCTGCGATGACCGCCTGTCCGAGCCGGATCATCTGGATGTCGTTGAGCTTTATTGTGAGAAATCCGCTCAAAGCACGTCCGACCGTGATACCGATGTAGAACAGGCCGGCGAAGCGGGCGGCTGTCTCTGCAGAAATCCCCTTGAACAGATTCAGGTAGCTGCTTGCCCACAGCCCGGCTGTCTGTTCCAGCGCGCAGTAGCAGAAGAAGCACAGCATGACTTCTTTTGCGCCTGGGATCCGTATGATCTCGCCCAGGGATAAGGCTCTGCCGTTCGAACCGGGATTATCCTGGGCATCTGCGGTGCGCCCTTTCCAGAGAGGAAGACTGAAGATCAGGATTCCGGTCAGGACAATCTGAAGTACTGCAATATAAAGATACCCGGCGTTCCATCTCTGTCCATTGCTCAGGGCATAGCCCATGATGTAAGGCCCTGCTGTGGCTCCGACACCCCACATGCAGTGGAGCCAGCTCATGTGCCTGCTCTTGTAGTGGAGTGCCACATAATTGTTCAGAGAAGCGTCCACACTTCCGGCTCCCAGTCCGTACGGGACAGCCCAGAGGCAGAGCATCCAGAAGGAGTGGGTGAAGGAAAAGGCAAATAATGCGGCGGCAGTGATGCCCACGCTGACTGCCGTTACCTTTCCGGTGCCGAACCTGCGGGTCAGGCGGTCGCTCTGCAGGCTGGAGATGATGGTGCCCAGGGCGATGATCATGGAAATGATGCCTGCATAAGAGACAGGTACATGAAATTCAGTATACATGGTGGGCCATGCCGAACCCAGAAGGGCGTCCGGCAGCCCCAGGCTGATGAAGGCGAGATAAATGATCGCCAGAAGCAGATGAAACATATTGATTTCCCCCTTGTTCAGTATCCATAAAAATACAGAGCCCATAACCACAGACCAGTGCAGTCATTGGCTCTGTTTCTTTACAGACCAGATCTATTACAGCAGATGAATACCGTTTTCGCGTGCGCGCGCGGCAACATCCTCCGGCCACAGGGAAGACTGGACTTCGCCGATGTGAGCCTTTCTCAAGTAGTACATGCAGATACGAGACTGGCCGATACCGCCTCCTACAGTATAGGGCAGCTCTCCGTTCAACAGAGATTTCTGGAACGGAAGTTCAGCGCGCTCTTCACATCCTGCGAGCTTGAGCTGTCTGCGGAGAGACTCTTCGTCCACGCGGATCCCCATGGAAGAAAGCTCCAGGCCCATATCAAGGACCGGATAGTATACGATGATGTCTCCGTTTAATTCCCAGTCATCATAGTCCGGTGCACGGCCGTCGTGCTTTTCACCGGAAGCGAGCACCTTGCCGATCTGCGAGATGAAGACAGCGCCCTTGTCCCGGGCGATCACGTTCTCTCTCTCCTTCGGCGTAAGATCCGGGTACAGATCCTCCAGTTCCTGGGATGTGATGAAGAAGATGTCATCCGGAAGCAGAGGTTCGATGTAATTGTATCTTCTGGATATGTAATCCTCTGTGTCTTTCAGCGCGCTGTATACCTTGCGCACAGTGTATTCGAGGGTTTCTGTATTGCGCTCCTCCTTAGAGATGATCTTCTCCCAGTCCCACTGATCCACGTAGAGGGAATGGATATTGTCAGTGTCCTCGTCGCGGCGGATCGCACTCATATCTGTATACAGTCCTTCGCCGGAATGGAACCCGTAGTTTTTCAGAGCGTAACGTTTCCATTTCGCAAGAGAATGTACGATCTCTGCGGAGGCGTCATCCTGTTCCTTGATCCCGAAGGATACCGGGCGCTCCACGCCGTTCAGATTATCGTTCATACCGGTCTCGGGGCGCACGAACAGCGGAGCTGATACACGGGTCAGGTGCAACGATTTTGCAAGAGCCCGCTCAAAGTGATCTTTTACTTCCTTGATGGCGACTTCTGTCTCACGGATGGTGAGCGGGGCAGAATAGCCTTCCGGAATTTTTAACTGTTCCATATAAAGACTCCTTTTTATTCACAATTTAGACATTTCCATTCTATTTTAATGTCAGCATACCTAGAAGTCAATCAGAAAGAAAAAAGCAGATACGTGGATAAAAAAACAGATAAAGAAGAAAAGTAGAGATGATTAACAGAAAATAAATAAAAAGTGTAATTAAATTCTAAAAATATATTGACAAAAGAGAAATTAAGAGTTATTATAATTACAACAAATAAAACGAATTGAACAATCAATTAAAAAAGAATATAAAAGAAACTCGAAAGAGTAACAATTATATTCTTATTTAAAAGAAAATTCAAAGGAGTTTTATTCTACCTGATGGATATCGTGATTGGAAGATGGGTAATCAGATATAGAGAAATATCATAATGACGAGAAAGTTATGAGAGAAGTAAAATCTATATCGGGAAGAGAGATTATCGAGAGGCCAAAGTCCAGCAGGAATCTAAGAATAGGAGGTACGGACCGCCGGGAACATAAGTTAATCTATCAAAAAGAGATAGAAAGAGGTAAAAAAGAATGATAGAAATATCAAAGTGAAGGTGGATGCTGATCAGAAAAATTGGTTAGTGTCCATCTTCTTTTGTGCGGAGATGAGACAGGGAAGATTTTCGATGGCGGTTACTGACTCTTGTAATCCGAAGGAAAAGTTGATAGAATGAACAAAGAGACAGGGGGAAGAGATACTGTAGGATAAGACAGCAAGGAGGGTGTATAACAGGGGAGTGACAGATGGCAAAGAGCAGTAATCAAAAAGCAAAGATCCTTTATCTGATGCGCCTGTTTCAGGAAGAATCGGATGAGGATCATCCCTTTTCCAGGAAAGACATGGAAGAGAGGCTGGGAAGCCTGGGAATACATTCGGAGAGAAAGAGTCTGTATAATGATATAGAGACACTGAAAAATTTCGGGATGGATATTACATACAGAAAAGCGCCGCCGGAGGGCTATTATCTTGCAAACCGCGATTTTGAGCTGGCAGAGCTGAAGCTGCTCGTGGACGCGGTGCAGTCTTCTAAGTTTATTACAGAGAAGAAGTCCAGGAGCCTGATCAGGAAGATTGAACGCCTTGCAAGCAGGTATGAAGCAGGGCAGCTTCAGAGGCAGGTCGTTGTGTCGGACAGGATCAAGACGATGAATGAGAGCATTTATTATAATGTAGATAAGATCCATTCGGCAATCTCATCAAATGAACAGATCAGTTTCCGGTATTTTGAATGGACGATATCAAAGGAGATACGGCTGAAAAAGGATGGAAACGCATATCATGTCAGCCCATGGGCGCTGACCTGGGATAATGAGAATTATTATCTGATCGGATATGATATGGATGCCGGTAAAATGAAGCATTTCCGCGTGGATAAGATGCTGCATATTGAACTTCAGGATCAGCCCAGAGAGGGAAGAGAAGAGTTCGGCAGATTTGATCTTGCACAGTATACAAGACGGACATTCGGAATGTTCGGGGGGAATGAAGAAACGGTGCGCATCCGTTTTCCTAATAAATATGTAGGAGTCGTGATCGACAGGTTCGGAAAAGATGTGGCGCTGCGGCCGGACGGAAACGACGGCTTTATCGCCAGAGTGATCGTAGCGGTGAGTGAACAGTTCTACGGCTGGATCACCGGACTGGGCAGAGAAGTGAAGATAGTTTCTCCCGAATGGGTAGCCGAGGAATACATGAGTCTTTTAAAAGACCTTGGCAGTGTATATGCCGGTGAACAGGAATGTGGGGGCATTCCGAGAGAAAAGGAGCAGGGGGCAGTAGAAAAACAGATAGAGGTGGAGTAGATGAATATGAATGGAATACTGGAACAGATACAGGATTTTGACTTGCATTCCGCTATTTCTGAACTTGGGGAGAGCGGACATGTTCTGACACAGACAGAGATCATCGTTCTTGCGGCGGCAGCCGTCGTGGGGATCCTGATCGCATTATTCGGCTTAAGGATCGTGCGTTTTTGGGCGGGACTCCTGGGCTTTCTTGCCGGTCTGGCAGGAGGGACTGCAGCGGCATCTTTGGCGGGAATGGACGCAGCTTATGTATGGATACCGGGAGCGGTGCTCGGCATCGTTCTGGCAGTGCTGGGAGCAAAGCTGTACCGCTTTGGAGTGTTCCTGACTGCATGGATCACCGTGAGCGCGGTCTGCCAGTATGTGATACGGCCGTCAGACTGGATCTGGACGTCTGTATGCGTGGCAGCGGGTCTGATCGTCGGTTTGTTTGCAATTAAATTTGTGAAAGTGATAACCATACTTGCAACGGCTGTGTTTGGCGGCACGATCTCGGGAACCGCACTTTATTATCTTCTGCCGCTGAAGTGGGAATGGTTCCACATCCTGTTATGCGTAGTACTGAGTGTGCTCGGAGTGCTGGCGCAGATCCTGTTCGTATCAGGAAGGCGCAAGAGACAGAATCTGAGGAAGGCGGCAGAGATCAGAGAGGCAAATTCTACGGAAAATGAAGTAGAAAAAGCACGGGCGCTTGTCGAGGATCTGGAAAAAGAGGAAGAATCCGATGAACCTCAGTTCCTGGATGGAGATCTCTTCATGGACGAAGAAGATGAGGATGATGCAGAGTACATGGAAGAAGAGATCGTGGAAGTCACAGAGTTTTCAGATGAAGAAGACGATCCGGATGAGGATGAAGAATCAGACGGATACGAATATCTGGATGAGGATGAAGAGTCAGACGGATATGAATATCTGGATGAAAATGAAGAATCGGACGGATACGAATATCTGGACGAAGATGAAGAATCGGACGGATACGGATATCTGGATGAGGATGAAGAATCGGATGGATATGAATATCTGGATGAGGACGGAGAACCGGACGAGTACGAATATCTGGATGAAGAGGAAGAAAAGGATTACCTTGATGATCCAGACGATCTTTATTATTTAGATGATGAGGATGAAAACGACGGAAAAGATACAAAAGAATAGGAATGGATGAGATAAGTCCGTTTTATGACACACCTGACCTGATATGATCGATACAGTCAAAGATCATATCAGAGAAAGGTGTGTTTTATTATGTATATCAGAAAAAACTTTTTAAATGGCTTAGTCCTTGCGGCAGGGATCATCATTCTGACAGCGCTGACAGTTTTGTATTGCTTCGCTGAGATCCGTATACCGGCGTGGTGTTATGCTGCAGGCTGGCTCAGCTGCCTGTACGGAATGCTGACATGCACGAGAAGGATCGGAGAATGAAAGAACGTAAAAAAGGAGAGAGGCCTGCAGGAAAAACAGCCCCCCTCCTTTTTAGGAGAAAACATAGAATTATTGTCCCAGATAATCAGCAGCGATATTTCTGACCTTTTCTGTCACATAGCTGCTTCCGCCCTTATCCTTGACATCTTCTACCATACCTGTCACTGCGATCGGAGTGGCGATGTCGTCAGTAGTCTCACAGATGAACCATCCGCGCTCTATGCCGTTTGTGTCATCCTGGCTTTCCTTGAGCTCCGCGGTTCCGGTCTTGCCGAGCATGGTAACTCCGTCGATCTTTGCCGATGCGCCGGTTCCGGAAGGGTTCTCGATGACCTGGATGAGGTCATTTTTAACAGTTTCGACAGCGGCGGATGAGATAACCTGTTCTTTCCAGAACTGTCCGGTATATCCGTCCTGATAAGCCAGTGTGGGGCGGATCATATTCCCGTCGTTTACGAACATGGAATACATGGAAAGCAGATGCACGGGATTGACGAGGAGCTGTCCCTGCCCGTAACCGGTATCTGCAAGCTGGATATCAGAGTCGATATTGTCATCGTCATCATAGGTAGATGACTTGAGACTCATCTCAAAGGGGATTTCCTCATTGAATCCCATGGCCTTAAACTTGCTGATCATAGTCTCTGCTCCGATATTCAGCGCGGCGCGCGCGAAGTAAATATTGTCGGAGTAGACAAGCGCGTTTTCGAGATTTACCTGATCGCCATAGTCGGTCAGAGTGGTCACATAGTAATTTCCCCAGCTTGCATCCTTCTGCCAGCTCAATCCTACGTATCCCAGATTTTCATCTGGATTTATACCGCCGCTCTCTACGCCGATCGCGGCGGTGATCGCCTTGAAGGTGGAGCCGGGCACCCAGGTACTCTGGAAACGGTTGTTGAGCGGAGTGTCCGCTGCGGTGCTCAGTTCATTCCAGCGCTCGTCAGACATGCCCATGATAAACTCGTTCGGGTCATATCCCGGAGTACTTACGAGGGCGAGGACCTCACCGGTCTTCGGATTCATTGCCGCCGCTGTTCCGGGATCTGCTGCAAACTGCTCATATGCTGTCTGCTGCAGTGAGGCGTCGATCGTGACATGGACATCCTGGCCGTTCTGGGCTTCCTGCGAAGCGAGAGTCTCGACCGTGTTTCCCTCTGCGTCAACGATGACGATCGTGGACCCGTCTACGGCGCGCAGCTGTTCTTCATAGGCAAGCTCGAGACCAGCTTTTCCGATGACGCTGTTGGCATGGTAGCCCTGTCCCTGTTTTTCCTCCAGGTCTTCGGCGGTGACAGACTGGACATAGCCGGTCAAGTGTCCCGCAGCCGCGCCGAGCGGGTAGACACGAGCCTCTGCGTCGTTGATCAGGATTCCCGGGATCTCTAGAAGCTGGGCCTCGGTCTCTGTGTCGCTTTTGGATATCTGCTTCAGAGGAACAAAGGTGTCGTCCTGTACATAGGATGCGTTCAGGCTTGTTGTGATGTCTTCCGCGTTCATCCCAAGAAGCTCAGCAATCCGGGCGATGTCTGCTTCCGGTGAGGCATTCATTTTCCCTGGGACAAGACCTACTTCGGATACAGTTCCCTGGGTTGCGAGTGCAGTGCCGTTCCGATCATAGATGCTTCCCCGCTGTGCGGTCTGTGTCTCGACACGCACTTTATAGTCGTCCTGCAGAGACGGGAAGATCAGAGTGGAATCCCAGTTGACTCTGTATTCTCCGTCGCTGTTCTTTTCAAGAGTCATCTGGTTGTCAAAGGTGACAGCGCCGGCAGAGGTATCCATTGATGTGCTGTAGGTGACAGTCTCTGTGGCTTTCGAAGAACCGGAATCCTCTTCCGGCAGAGTGATCTGAATATCCGAGGCTTCGATCCCCTCATAGATATTCTGGTTCCGTGAGATAAAATCTTCTTCGCTGATCGAGTCTTTGGAAGAATCGCTCAGCAGAGCGTACATCTCATCGTATTTTTTTTCGCTGAGAAGAGAAAAGTAGTTCCTGACGGTATCTTCCGGTGCCGGGCGGTTTCTCAGAATCCACCAGGCGAAGACGCCGATCCCCGCACAGAGAAGGCCGACCAGGACGATGATCAGCGGGACCAGCCATCCGCGGCGGCGGGATGTGCTTTTTCTCTTCTTTTTTAAATACTGTTTTCTTGTCATGACAGACCTCCTGACTGAAGCTTCAAGCTTCTGGATTATACAGAGGAGACGGGCGTGCCGATCTCTGTCTTTTTATTAATATTACAATCGTAGGATAAATTTGTCAATCGGATTCAGAATCCCTCTTCTCTGTCCTGCTGGCATCAGTAGAATGCAGCAAGCTGCGGTCCGCTTGATTGTTGCTGCGAAAGTGAAAAGAACGCAGGGTTGTTTCATGAAAGATTTTTAAAAGTATAAGAAGATTGGATTTTATCGGGAGTTATACGTGTTATACAAATACGCGTATAACTCTCGACTTTTTATTCCTGTAGAGGTACAATGTCTATAT
>OLIH01000356.1_pt1 | contig 32664 bp, 40 predicted proteins | sample 1609721 | NCBI WGS metagenome assembly OLIH01 (sample SAMEA4350157, study PRJEB24818) | metagenome | biome: human; feature: gut; material: faeces | place: Denmark | collected 2013-09
TCTATTTGGATATGATGGAACGCCGTATGAAGCGAAAGTTTCATGTACGGTGTGAAGCGGGGGAAAACTCGGAGATAACATCAAAGAGTTACCTATCGCTATAGCGTGGCAACTGGAAAGAAACGCTTCCAGAGATAGCCCATGAAATCAATATCGTAAATCTTACCAGCGATAAAGACAATGCAGGACTTCTTGACCCATTCGTGATTATGAAGAATGTCAAAGACGCTGAAAGTCTGGCAATCGACATCTTGACATTTCTTACGGGTATTTCCTCTAGGGACGGCGAAAAATTCCCCGTACTTCGTAAGGCGGTACGTTCCGTTACCCAGAGCGACAGTCGGGGCTTGCTCCATGTGATAGACGAGCTACGCCGTGAAGATACCTCAATCTCACGCAATATTGCAGACCATATCGACAGCTTCACGGACTATGATTTTGCACATCTGCTGTTTTCGGATGGTACGGTGGAGAATGCTATCAGCCTTGATAATCAGCTCAATATCATTCAAGTAGCCGACCTTGTGTTGCCAGATAAAGATACCACTTTTGAGGAATACACGACCATTGAATTATTGTCGGTGTCTATGCTAATTGTGATTAGTACCTTTGCCCTTGATTTTATCCATTCGGACAGAAGCATTTTTAAGATTGTAGATTTGGACGAAGCGTGGGCGTTCTTAAATGTAGCACAAGGAGAAACACTTTCTAACAAGCTGGTTCGTGCTGGACGAGCTATGCAGGCAGGCGTTTATTTCGTTACTCAGTCTGCCTATGACGTGTCAAAAGAAAGTCTGAAAAACAATATTGGCTTGAAGTTTGCTTTCCGTTCTACTGACATCAATGAGATAAAACAGACCTTAGAATTTTTCGGTATCGACAAGGACGACGAAAACAACCAGAAACGGCTTCGTGATTTGGAGAACGGACAATGTTTATTGCAGGACTTATACGGGCGTGTCGGCGTAGTACAGATACACCCAGTCTTTGAAGAACTGTTACACGCCTTTGATACCAGACCACCCGTACAGAGAAATGAGGTGGAGTGATGAAAGAAAGGATAAAAGGTGCGTTCACAAAAAAGAAGATTTTCCACTTTCTCAAAATGGCTCTGTTTGTCGTGGCACTCTCCCTTATCCTGTTTTCACTTCTGGGGACGGTGGCTCATGCAACGGGGCTTGTGGACGATACCATAAACGCAGAAAATCTTTACTCAAAATATCCCCTTTCCAACTACCAGCTTGATTTTTATGTGGATAATAGCTGGTCGTGGTTGCCGTGGAACTGGCTGGACGGTATCGGGAAATCGGTACAGTATGGGCTTTACTGTATTACTAATTTTGTCTGGACGATAAGCTTTTATTTAAGCAATGCAACGGGCTATGTGGTGCAGGAAGCCTATAAACTTGATTTTATTAACGATATGGCAGACAGTATCGGAAAGAGTATACAGACCCTTGCAGGAGTTACCGAGAACGGCTTTTCCTCTACGGGTTTCTATGTGGGATTTTTACTGCTGATTATCTTAGTCGTGGGAATGTATGTTGCCTATACGGGACTTATCAAACGGGAAACCAGCAAAGCACTTCACGCCGTTATCAACTTTGTTGTGGTGTTCATTCTGTCCGCTTCGTTTATTGCCTATGCTCCCGACTACATAAAAAAAGTCAATGACTTTTCAAGCGACATCAGCACCGCTTCGCTGGACTTGGGAACAAAAATCATGCTCCCGCACTCTGACAGCGAGGGTAAGGACAGCGTGGACTTGATACGGGACAGCTTGTTTTCCATTCAAGTACAACAGCCGTGGCTACTCTTACAGTTTGGAAATTCCAATATAGAAGAAATCGGGGCAGACCGTGTAGAAGCTCTCGTATCGGCAAGTCCAGAGGACGAGGACGGCGAAACAAGAGAGGAAGTCGTAAAAACAGAAATCGAGGACAACAACAATAACAATCTGACGATACCGCAAGTGGTAAATCGTTTGGGTATGGTGTTCTTCCTCTTGTTCTTCAACTTAGGTATCACGATATTTGTATTCTTGCTTACGGGTATGATGTTGTTTAGCCAGATACTTTTTATTATATTTGCAATGTTTTTACCTATCAGCTTTTTACTCTCCATGATACCGAGTTATGAAAGCATGGCAAAGCAGGCAATCGTGAGGGTATTTAATACCATAATGACACGGGCAGGAATTACTCTCATTGTAACGGTGGCGTTCAGCATTTCCAGTATGTTTTATAACATTTCCACAGACTACCCGTTCTTTATGGTGGCGTTCTTGCAGATAGTGTGTTTCGCTGGTATCTACATGAAGCTGGGCGACTTAATGAGTATGTTCTCTTTGAACGCTGGCGACAGTCAAAGCATGGGACGCAGGATATTCCGCAGACCATATCTATTTATGCGACATAGGGCTAGGCGTATGGAAAGGCGTCTTGCTGGTGCGGTTACGGCTGGCGGTGTTGCTGGTGCGGTGGCAGGTAGCACGATTTCAAACGGAAAAGCGACAAGGAACACAGCCACAAAAAGCAGTCGGGGTAATACCACTTCCAGCATGGGACAACGTGCAGGCTCAAAGGTGGGTGCTGTCTTAGATACAAAAAATAAAGTGAAAGACAAGGCAAACGCCGTTAAAGAAAATATCAAGGATATGCCGACACAGACCGCTTATGCGGTGTATTCCGCAAAGGAAAAGGCAAAGTCCAGCGTGCCCGACTTCAAGCGTGGCATGGTGCAGGAACAGCAGTCCAGACAGTCGGGACGATTGGAAAAGCAGGAACAGCATAGGCAGAATACCGCTGACAAACGTATGGAGCTTCAAAAGGCACAAGAAGCAAGGCAGGCAAAGCGAAAAGCTGACGGATCAGCGACAACGGGAGCTACCCGTCCCCATGAGCGACCAGCCACAGCTTCAATCATTCCAAAGTCGAGTGCTGAAAAAATGCAGGAAGTCAAACGTCCTGCCACAGCTACGACTTCTAAAGCAAGTGAGCCAGTCAAAACAAATGTTGTGAAAGAGCGTCTGCTATCTTCTGGTGCTTCTGATAGAAAAGCAACCCAGTCGGCACAGCCAGCACATAGGCAGAATATTGAAAAAGTTACGGTATCAAAGGGAACACGCCAGAATGACACCAAAGACCGCAGGACAAAGGTTCAGCAGACGCAGACCGTCCAGAAGAACCAGCAGACCACAGAGAAAAGCCGTAAACTTGTAACAAAGAAAGGACAGAAGAAAAAATGAAATTGAAACATATCGCTCTTATCGGCAGTCTGTTTCCTATCCTCTTTTCCATAGTCCTTTTCTTTGGGGTGCTGATTAGTGCGGACAGCGACGACGAAAACAGCAACTTTTCTTCTGGCATTACGGGTATGAATTTATCCGCAGAAGTGTTGAAACATCAGCCTATGGTGGAAAAGTACGCCAGAGAATACGGCATTTCCGAGTATGTCAATGTGTTACTGGCTATCATTCAAGTAGAAAGTGGCGGTACAGCAGAAGATGTCATGCAGAGTTCAGAAAGTCTTGGTTTACCGCCTAATTCCTTAGACACGGAAAGCTCAATCAAGCAGGGGTGTAAGTATTTTGCGTCCCTGCTTTCTTCCTGCAAAAATCAAGGTATCGACGATTTGAATGTGGCGATACAGTCCTATAACTATGGCGGTGGTTATGTGAGCTATGTGGCTGGAAAGGGAAAGAAACACACATACAATCTTGCAGAGAGCTTCGCCCGTGAGAAATCGGATAGTAAGAAAGTAACCTACACCAACCCGATAGCCGTTGCGAAGAACGGGGGCTGGCGGTATGGCTATGGAAATATGTTTTATGTGGAATTAGTCAATCTGTATTTAACTGTTCCGCAGGTATCTGGAGAACTGGCTCAAAAGGTAATGAATGAAGCGTTGAAGTATCAAGGGTGGAAATATGTGTTTGGGGGAAGCAATCCCAACACTTCCTTTGATTGTAGCGGACTTGTGCAATGGTGCTATAGAAAAGCTGGTATTTCATTACCGAGAACTGCCGACTTGCAGTATGACGCAACCCAACATATCCCCTTATCGCAGGCAAAGGCTGGCGATTTGGTCTTTTTCCATTCAACCTATAACGCTGGTTCGTATGTAACGCACGTCGGTATTTATGTGGGAAATAATCAGATGTACCATGCAGGCGACCCGATAGGATATGCAGATTTGAATAGTAGTTACTGGCAACAGCACTTAATCGGTGCAGGACGAGTAAAACAATAGAAAGGACTTAGAAAATATGTTTAAGAAGAATAAGAAACAGACAGAAACTATCAAAGAAAAAAAGGTGCGTACAGTCAAGATAGGCACACATAAGAAAACCGTGATTGCATTATGGGTGGTGCTTATCGCAAGCGTGAGTTTTGGGGTATATAAGAATTTTACCGCTATCGACCAGCACACGACCCATGAAAAAAAAGTGATTGAGCTTCGCTTGCAGGACACCAACGGGATAGAAAATTTCGTGAAGAATTTTGCGAAGTCCTATTACACATGGAGTAACAGCAAAGAAGCAATTGACGCAAGGACGCAGGCAATCAGCGGTTATCTGACAAAGGAATTGCAGGGCTTGAATGTGGATACCATTAGAACCGATATACCGACCAGCTCCACAGTTACAGATGTACTTGTGTGGAATATCGAGCAGTCGGGAACGGACACTTTTTCTGCAACCTACGAAGTAGATCAGCAGATAAAAGAGGGAGAACAGACAAATAATGTGAAAGCAACCTATACCGTAAAAGTCCATGTGGACGCTGACGGGGATATGGTAATCATTCAGAACCCTACCCTTGCCCCAGCAATCGAGAAATCAGCCTATGAAACAAAAGCACCAGAAGCCGACAATAGCGTAGACGCTGACACCGTTAATGACGCTACCGCATTTCTGGAAACTTTCTTTAAGCTGTACCCAACAGCGACAGAAAAAGAACTTGCCTACTATGTAGCTGGCAATGTGCTTGAACCTATCGGCAGGGACTACCTTTATTCTGAACTGGTAAACCCAGTATTTACAAAGAACGGGGACAATGTGAAAGTCAAAGTTGCCGTGAAATTCCTTGATAATCAGACAAAGGCAACTTTAGTTTCGCAGTATGAGCTTGTACTATATAAGGATAGTAACTGGAAGATTGTAGGATAACATGGAAATGGGCTTGTATCATAATTATAGTGTGCAAGCCCTTTTCATATTGAAGTATCAATAATCAATAATTATAATTAGGTACATGAATGGAGGGATAAAATGTTCAAAATTGGTGAGTTTTCAAAATTGACACAAGTTTCTACTCGAATGTTGCGTTATTATGATGAAATGGGTTTGTTAAAACCTGCTAAAGTTGATTCATTAACTGGATATCGTATGTATTTAGCAGAACAAATCTCAACTTTAAATAGAATTATATATTTACGTGATAGTGGCTTCAATGTCGCTGAAATTGCATTAGCCCTTGATTGCAGTAATAATGCCATTATAGAACAGCTTGATAAAAAGTCTATTGAAATTATGGATAATATACAAAAAGAACAAGAAAAACTAAAGAAAATTGAGATTGCTAAAAAAGAAGTGTTACATGGCAAAAGTGAATTGTATTTTAACATAACCATAAAAGAGATACCGAGTTATTGCGTTTTATCTTTAAGAAAAGAAATACCAAATTATTATTATGAGGGCGAACTCTGGAAAGAACTCTCTGCTTTTGCTAAAGAAAATAAAATAAATATTTCTGATGAAACATTCTCAATATATCACAATGAAGAATATAAAGAAAAAGATGTTGATGTAGAATTATGTGCCATTGTAAATAAAATAGGAAAAGCTACAGGTGATTTTAAGTTTCGTTTTACCGAACCAGTTTCTATGATGGCTTGTACTATGGTATATGGAGATTTTTCTAATATTTCTTATGCTTATCGTTCATTTGCTAAATGGCTTCAAGAAAACAGTCAATATAAGATGAAAGGTTCAAGCCGTCAAATAGTTCATCGTGGACCGTGGAACGATAAAAATCCAGAGAACTATCTAACAGAAATCCAAATTCCTTTAGAAAATCTCTTGTAAAAAATGATAATCTGCCTTGACTTTAACATGGTGTTAAGGTTTATCGTTTATTTATCAAGAAGAAAACGGAGGAAAATATAATGACAACTTATAAAGTAAATTCAATAGGTACTATCTGCAACAATGAAAAAGGTGCTTTCATTCAACTAGAAGCACCATATATTCCAGCATTAAAGGAATTAGACGGATTCAGTCATATCAATGTTTTATGGTGGTTCAGCGATTTTGACAATGCGGATTTTAGAAGCGTATTGGAAACAGACCAACCTTATAAAAAAGCTCCAGAGAAAATGGGGATTTTTGCAACAAGGTCGCCAGTACGCCCAAATCCGATTGCTTTATCAGCAGTAGAAATTATCGATATTGATTATATGAGTGGGCTGATACAAATTGCTTATATTGACGCTAATGACAAAACGCCTATCTTGGATATTAAACCATACACGCCGAGTTTGGATAGAGTGGAAAATCCGCAAGTTCCAGATTGGTGTAGTCATTGGCCTCACAGCTTAGAAGAATCTGCTTCTTTTGCATGGGAAAGCGAATTCAATTTTTAAGGAGTGATGAACCATGAGTTTGCAGGACTACATTTTTGAAAAACCAGTAATTGAAACAGAACATCTTATTTTAAGAACAATGAATAAAAATGACATAGATGATTTGAAAGAATGGATTAGTGATATTTCTTTATACGAGTATTGGGGGAAACGTCCTTCAAAAAGCGAAAAAAATCCAGAATTACTCTTTGATAAGTCAAAAAAATCTACTAAAAGTTTTCATTGGGGTATTGTCCATAAACAAGATAGCAAAGTGATTGGTGAAATATGGATATATCTTATTGAAAATAATAGAATGGCAAAAGTGGCTTTCAGACTTTCTAAGCATTATCAAGGTAATGGACTAATGAGTGAAGTGTTGAAAAACGTAATTGAATTTTGTTTTTCAAAAACAGAATTACAAAAAATATGGACAGATGTGCATATTTTAAATCATGCTTCTTACAAGACATTGGAGAAAGTCGGTTTTCAAAGGGAAGGACATATTCGAGGGGGGAAAATGGTAAATACCTATTGCGACTACTACCTATATGGAATTTTAAAATCTGATTATATCACTAGGTGGTGCTATGGCTAATATTGAAGCGACGATTGGCGAAGCAATGAACAATACAGTTCTAAAGGTCTATGATACGAAAAGCATTAAAAGATATGTGATGAATTTATTAGATATGGCTCATTAAAAAGTACCAAAGAAATAAAAGTTACCATATAGACAAAATTGGTTTTTTATATCTTTTGATTTCTTATAAGATAATGGCATTGTGCGACAAGCTATACAAAAAATTTTCATGTATACTTTGATTATAATTTATACAAGGAGGTACTGATATGTACGCATATGAAAATATTGAAATGTCATTAAACTATATTGAACAACATTTAAGTGAGAAAATCGAAACAGAGAAACTGGCGGAAATTGCCTGTCTTTCTACATTTTATTACCAACGCTTGTTTAAAAGGTTAGTTAAGAAATCAGTTCAAGAGTATATCAAACTTCGCCGTTTAGCAATGGTAATAGCAGAATTGAATAATTCAGAGGAAAGAATATTAGACATAGCTTTAAAATATGGATTTTCAGACCATGCTAACTTCACAAGAGCATTTAAAGAAGTTTACCATATTACTCCCGATGAATACAGAAAGAATGTTCCTATGTTAAATACATTTGACAAGCCAGAACTTTCTTCACGTTATATCATGATTGATGAAAATGTCCCATTGATTGTAGGAAATATTGTTTTGGAAATTCAAAGAAAAACATTAAGAACAAAGGAAACATATTTTGGTTTTGAAAAAATAGTAAATATTGCTGAACAAATTCCTGCTGGAGAAAGTACAGGAATTGATGTTCCAGGTCAGCTATGGCGCGAATTCCATGCAAAGAAACTGCAAACCGAAAATGCCATTTTTAACAATGATATTGAACTTGGTGTATCTCACTTAGCAAGTCCAGATAAAGGAACATTCCTTTACTTTGCAGGAGGTATGGTTTCATCAACAGATGTATGTCCTAAAAATATGGTACAACATACATTACCAGCAGGTGAGTATATTGTATGCAAAATTGAGGCAGAATCTTTTGAAGAACTTGTTACTACTGCTTTAAATCAAGCAAATAAGTATCTGTTTGAAACTTGGCTTCCAAATCATAATTTGGTTACAAAGCCATTCATGGCAGAAAAATATTACAAAGGAAATGCAGAGATTAATTATATGGAAATATGGATAATTCCTGTGTAAACAGTAAATGCTAAATAGGAATTATCTGACGTAATAAAAAGGAAATAGAAAGCTTATAAAGGAGGGCATAGTCCGTTGTGATAAACATAAAAGATATAAATTATGTACCTAATATTAGTGAAATAAGCGTTTATATTGAAAACTCTGCATTTGATGAGTTGTATCAGCATATGAACAATGAATATAAAGCAGTTTGCAAAATCGAATACAGTAAAGATGTCTGGGCACGAGGTTGGAACGTAAAGTTTAAAAAATCTGGGAAATCATTGTGTGTTGTCTATCCGAAGAAGAACTACTTTACTGTATTGGTGGTTGTAGGTAATAAAGAGAAAGAAGATGTTGAAAACTTGTTACCTAGGCTTTCTGAATATGTACAGGAAATTTATCGTAACACTAGAGAGGGAAATGGACAAAGGTGGCTTATGATAGACTTAAAATCTAAAAATAATGTATATCAAGATGTATTAAGGCTTATTGAAATTCGTTATGCCATAAAATGTGTAAAACCGTAATAAAAATATTTTTCACATACGTAATCTCAAGGTATTATCGTTGAGACAAGTAACCTATATAATTATGGGAAATGAGATTTTTAGATACTTAAGAAAGTACTTTAGGGGGCTTGCGTTATGGAAAGATTTAAGTACAATTCCACACAATCAAATACAATCTAATAAAGCTTTACTAAAAATTGAATGCAATACAGCTTTAAAGGCTCGTACAAACTATATGTTTTGTGCGGGCTTTTTTCATTTAATAGGAATTTGGATTCGTCAGAGAGTATATTATAAAAATAAAACGATAAGGGTACCTTAAAAATAAGGTACCTCAGGCTGTAGACAAAGTCCCGGACTCTCGTCTGGGCTTTTCTTATATTTGAGTTATCCACAATTCAACTTTTTAAGAGTTATCTTATTAAGAAAAAAGTGTATGTTTTCCACCCGATAGTTTTACTTCTGTGATATTTGCAGATGCCACTCAAGTAGAAAGTGGTGGTACGGCAGAAGATGTCATGCAGAGTTCAGAAAGTCTGGGACTACCGCCTAATTCCTTAGACACGGAAAGCTCAATCAAGCAGGGGTGTAAGTATTTTGCGTCCCTGCTTTCTTCCTGCAAAAATCAAGGTATCGACGATTTGAATGTAGCGATACAATCTTACAACTATGGCGGGGGTTATGTGGGCTATGTGGCAGGAAAAGGGAAAAAGCACACTTTTAATCTTGCAGAGAGCTTCGCCCGTGAGAAATCGGGTGGAAAGAAAGTAACCTACGCCAACCCGATAGCCGTTGCAAAGAACGGGGGCTGGCGGTATGGCTATGGAAATATGTTTTATGTGGAATTAGTCAATCAGTATTTAACTGTTCCGCAGGTGTCGGGGGAACTGGCACAAAAGGTAATGAATGAAGCGTTGAAGTATCAAGGGTGGAAATATGTGTTTGGGGGGAAGCAATCCCAACACTTCCTTTGATTGTAGCGGACTTGTGCAATGGTGCTATGGAAAAGCTGGTATCTACTTACCGAGAACGGCACAAACACAGTATGACGCAACCCAGCATATCCCTTTATCGCAGGCAAAAGCTGGGGAGTTAGTCTTTTTCCATTCAACCTATAACGCTGGTTCGTATGTAACGCACGTCGGTATCTATGTGGGAAATAATCAGATGTACCATGCAGGCAATCAGCGGTTATCTAACAAAGAAATTGCAGGACTTGAATGTTGATACTATTAGAACCGATATACTGACTAGCCCCACAGTTACAGATGTAATTGTGTGGAATATCGAACAGTCGGGAACGGACACTTTTTCTGCTACCTACGAAGTAGATCAGCAGATAAAAGAGGGAGAACAGACAACAACAGTCAAGGCAACCTATACGGTAAAAGTCCATGTAGACGCTGACAGGGATATGGTAATTATTCAGAACCCTACCCTTGCACCAGCAATCGAAAAATCGGACTATGAGCCAAAGACACCAGAAGCAGACGCAAGTGTAGACGCTGATACCGTGAATGACGCTACCGCATTTCTGGAAACATTCTTTAAGCTGTACCCGACAGCCACAGCAAAAGAGCTTGCCTATTATGTATTTGGAAATGTGCTTGAACCTATCGGCAGGGACTACCTTTATTCAGAATTGGTAAACCCAGTACTTACAAAGGACGGGGATAATATGAAAGTCAAGGTAGCTGTAAAATTCCTTGATAATCAGACAAAGGCGACGCAGGTATTGCAGTATGAGCTTATTCTACATAAGGATAGTAACTGGAAAATTATTATGTAAGACATTTTGTTGGCAGGATCTATTTTCGGATATAGTCTGCCTTTTCTGTAGCAAATGTACTGCACTGACAAGCTATTTCATTGTATTTTAAGCAATTAAATCTTTCTTGACAATTTTATCTTAAATCATATATTTATGGATATTGACTTTCTGCTTGCAATAAGTTATAATATGACTATAAAACCAAATTAGTCATATAGGAGGTATGTGGTATGTATAAAGAAGTTGGTATTTCTTCAAATAATGTTCCGATAACACTTTCTATCTGGTATACAGAAAGAAGTAGTCCTACCATTGTTTTTTTGCCGGGTACTATGTCACACCCTCTCATGTATGAGAATTTTCTATGTGGTTTGAGTGAAAGAGGATTTAATATAATAGGCATTCACTATCTTTCACACGGAAAAAGCCCTAAAATCAAAAAAAATTATACAATGGAAGATTTGCTGCATAATGTATATGACGCAACAACTTACGGAATAGAAAATTTCGGTGAAAACATAGCTGTCATGGGTTCCAGTCAAGGCGGGATTTTAGCTGCAATGGCGGCAGGTAGGGACACAAGGTTAAAAGCCGTTTTTCCACATAATATCATGCTGACTACATTAAAAGAAACTATGAGCTTAACAAAATATCCCACATGGTCGCACCGTTTTATGGGGCTGATACAGTGGGGCTTTCGTGTAGGTGGAAAATTGCTGCCTAACTACAAGGTTCCAGGAGACGCTTATTTAGACTATGACAGAGTATTTTATAGTGAACAGGCAAAACAAGATTGCTTAAATGACCCTATGCTTTTACCCTATTATCCTTTAAGATTTGTCGCCAGCTTATTTAATGCTGACTTATCGTGCCTGGAGAATGGGGCTATACAATGTCCTGTTATTTTAATTACTGCCAAAGGCGACCCGCTTTTTAGCTTTGATTATACCAACAAAGTATTTGATTTAATTCATGTACCGCAAAAGGAATTACTTGCTTTAGAGCTTAATCGTCACATGATTTTTAATGAGGACACGGACACTACAATAAACGCATTGGAAGCTACCTTGCATAAATATCTTGGATAGCATATTGATTATATAATCAGTAAATGTTATACTTTTCATGACGATATAAATATTTTAGTCATAAGGAGGTTATGAGTTTGCCACGATTTACGGAACAAGAAAAAGAAATCATAAACAGTAAACTTTTGATAGAGGGAGAAAAGCTGTTTGCATTACACGGCTTAAAAAAAGTAACAGTTGATGATTTAGTAGCTGCTGTAAACATATCAAAAGGTTCTTTCTATGCTTTTTATCCCAGTAAAGAACATCTATATGTTGAAATCAATTTTCGCTTACAAAAAGAGTTATTTACAAGTATAGAAACAACCATTAAAAAGAAAAAGTATAAGAACCATAGAGATTTAGCAAAGGACGTTATCATGCTAAGTTTAACGGGGGTGATTACTTCGCCTATTCTTTCACAGATTGATTTATCTTTAATGGACTATCTGCAAAGAAAAATATCGTCAGATATTTTTGAAAATCATATGTACAGTGATATTCGTATATTGGAGATATTGGAAGATTTAGGTGTTGTATTTTTGGTTCCGCATACGGTTATTATAAAATCCCTGTATTCTGTTTTATCCTGTTTGGAACAATTCAAAGAGGACGAAGAACTGAATATGATACAAAATCTTTTAGTGAATGGTATTATTCAGCAAGTAGTAGCAGAGTAACAATTTTGTTTGGTTATTTGACAGGCAGGTAGCCAAACAAATTTTTTACAGTTTATATGACTATATATCTATAAACGTCATAAAGTTAAAGGAGGAATGAATAATGATTGATGTAAAAAAACTGTATTTTAGCTATACTGACAAACCGTTTGTGGAGAATGTAAGTTTCCATGTTGGGAGAGGAGAAATTTTTGGTTTTTTAGGACCCTCTGGTGCTGGAAAATCAACTATTCAAAAAGTTTTAACTGGGCTTAATACAAGATATAAAGGCAGCGTAAAAGTTGCAGGTACAGAAATAAGGGAGCATACAAATCAGTTTTATGAAAATATTGGGGTAGACTTTGAATTTTCAACCTGCTACGAGAAATTCACAGCACGACAAAATCTCGCCTATTTTGCTTCTCTATATGAAAAGCAACCTCGGTCTATTGATGAATTATTGCATATGGTAGGCTTGGAAAATGACGGGGACAAAAAAGTTGCTGACTTTTCCAAAGGTATGCGTTCTCGCTTGAATTTCATTAAAGCGTTAGTCCATGACCCTGATATATTATTCCTTGATGAACCTACAAGCGGTCTTGACCCTACAAATAGTCGTTTAATGAAAGATATTATTCTTGCGGAAAAGAAACGCGGAAAAACGATTATCATTACTACTCACAATATGTTTGACGCAACAGAGCTATGTGACCAAGTAGCCTTTATCGTTGCCGGAAAAGTCAGTGCATTGGATAGCCCGCATAATTTGATTATGTCAAGGGGAGCTGCCAAAATACAATATACCTACTATGATAAAGGCGAGAAAACCGGAGAATGTCTGCTTGATAGAACCACAGAAGATAAGTTGTTAAAAAGTTTAATTTCCGAAAACCGTTTGCTTTCTATTCATAGTAGTGAGCCTACATTAAATGATATTTTTGTTGATATTACAGGGAGGACACTTCAATGAGATTGGGACGTTTAATTTGTGGTGATATACATTTCCAATGGAAATATGGTTTCTATTTTATCTACTTTATATTAACAGTTTTATATGTGTGCGGGATTGCCGCTTTGCCGGAACATTGGAAAACGGATATTGCTTCTATTATGATCTACTCTGACCCAGCAGCAATGGGATTGTTTTTCATGGGAGCGATTGTTCTTTTGGAAAAAAGTCAAAAGGTATTAAATGCTATGGTGGTATCCCCTGTAAAAATATCGGAATATATACTTTCAAAAACAGTTGCGTTGATTGCTATTTCTACGGTAATCGCATTGATATTAGGGGTAGTTTCCAGCAGCAATCATTTACTGGGTATCGCAGTTGGTACGGCTTTGACCTCAGCAATCTTTACTATGCTTGGAATTATTGCAGCTACAAAAATTTCAAACTTGAACCAATTTCTCATTGTGATTATGCCGATAGAAATTGTTTGCTTTATACCACCTATTGTTGGTCTGTTTGTGAAGTTACCATATCTGTTCCGCTTTTTTCCATTCACAGCTTGCATGAACCTTATAACTGGAAAAAGCGTTTTACTATCGTTTGATATGGTACTTGTAATTGCTACGTTGATTATCCTCTACATAGTTGCTCGACATACAGTTGAGCATATGTGGAAAAGTTTGGGAGGTGTAAAGCTATGAAAAAGATATTATCCAGCACCATACAGATATTTAAGCAAATCAAAAGTGACCCTATGATGTTTGCGGCTTGCTTCTCCCCTTTTATTATGGGGACTTTAATTAAGTTTGGTATTCCATTTCTTGAAAGAATAACGAAGTTTTCTTTACAAGCGTATTATCCGATTTTTGATTTATTACTTTCTATCATGGCTCCTGTATTGCTCTGCTTTGCATTTGCAATGATTACATTGGAGGAAATCGACGATAAAGTGTCACGGTACTTTTCGATTACCCCTCTTGGTAAGTCGGGGTATCTCTTTACAAGGTTGGGAGTACCCTCAATTATTTCGGCGGTCATCGCTTTTATTGTACTGTTACTTTTTTCATTAGAAAAGTTGTCCATTGGAATGACAATATGTTTGGCGCTTCTCGGCTCAGTACAGGCAATTATTGTTTCACTTATGATTATCACATTATCAAGCAATAAATTAGAGGGTATGGCAGTTACAAAACTAGCTGCACTTACATTGCTCGGAATACCAACCCCCTTTTTTATTGATAGTTACTACCAGTTCGCGGTTGGCTTCCTTCCATCATTTTGGGTAGCGAAAGCCATGCAGAATGAGGCGGTTCTTTATTTCTCTATAGGATTGGTGGTAGCTTTAGTCTGGTACTACTTCCTTACAAAACGTCTGTTTCGGAAGCTGGCAGGATAAGGAGGCATATTATGGAAAAGGGTAGACTTCTGCAAAACGGAAAAGTAAATAGAGCTATTCAGGTTTCCAAAATCACACTATTTATCAACCTAAGTTTATCGTTACTTAAATTTGCTGCCGGATATATAGGAAAGTCAAGTGCCATGCTGTCGGACGCTGTACACTCGGCTTCTGATGTATTAAGCACAATCGTTGTGATGGTTGGAATTAAAATATCAGAAAAACAGCCTGATAGAGAACATCCTTATGGGCATGAACGTATGGAATGTGTTGCTTCCATTATTCTCTCTGTTGCATTGGCCATAACAGGTGCTGGAATTGGATATTCAGGTATCAAGAAAATCTTTTCAGAACAGTACAATACGCTTTCTGCTCCTAGTGGAATCGCACTTACGGCGGCAGTCTTATCCATTGTTATAAAAGAGTGGATGTACTGGTTTACAAGAAATGCTGCAAAGCATACAAATTCTGACGCACTTATGGCTGACGCATGGCACCACCGCTCTGATGCACTCTCGTCGGTTGGTTCCTTAATTGGCATTTTAGGAGCGCGTTTAGGCTATGCTATTCTCGACCCTATTGCAAGCGTTGTGATTTGTGGTTGTATCTTAAAAGCTGCTTTGGACATTTTCAAAGAAAGCATTAACAAAATGGTAGACCATAGTTGTGACAATGCTACTGAAACAAAGATTAGGGAAGTTGTGCTTCAGCAGCAAGGGGTTGATGGTATTGATGAATTAAAAACCCGCATGTTTGGAGCGAAAATGTATGTAGATATTGAAATATTAGCTGATGGTAATTTAGCTCTTTATGACGCTCATAGAATTGCTGAGGGAGTCCATCAAACGATTGAAAACAACTTTCCACAATGTAAACATTGTATGGTACATGTTAATACGAATGAACTTCTCTATTCTGCATAGGACAGGGAAGATGATTTAAGGCTATTGAAAGGGAAAGGAGGGAAGTAGGTTATGGAACAATACTGGTGGATTATCATTGTTGTGGTTTTGATTGTCGTTGGTTTACTTAAAATTGTAATTATGAAGAAGTATAACCAAAGGAGAAATTCTAACAATAGTCCAAAAGATAGCGAGGACGACAAGATGTATTAAGGTTTATTGAAATCTGTTATGTTGTAGAATGATGTTTTTAGATACTAGAAAGTGCTTTAAGGGGGCTAACGTTATGGAAAGCTTTGAGTACAATTCTTTCCAATCAACAGTATTTTGCATAGAGAAATGTATGTAGGAAATATGGTGCAAGGCATAAAGCACCAGCGATCGAGAGATCAACCTATGAACCAAAGGCACACTACATTTTATACTACTTGACAAGTAAACGAGCGTTTACTATAATGGTTTACAGAAGTAAACGTTCGTTTACTAAAGAAGGAGGTTGTAAATGTCTGACACAAAAGAAAATATATTAAAAATTGCACTACACTTATTTGCAGTGAATGGTTATGAGGCTGTTTCTGTTAGTATGATTGCGGAAGCCTTGGGAATGACAAAAGGAGCATTATATAAACATTATAAAAATAAGCAAGATATTTTTGACTGTATCGTAGAACGTATGTATCAAATTGATAATAAGCGAGCTAAGGAATATCAAGTACCAGAAAGCACAATAGTGGTAACCCCTAATGCATACAGAAACACAACTATTGAAAGTTTAACAACATTTACTTTTGCACAATACGATTTTTGGGTGACTGATGAATTTGCGTCTAATTTTCGCAAAATGTTAATACTAGAGCAATATAGAAATTTAAAAATGAATATGCTTTATCAAAAATGTCTTGTAAATGGTCCTATCAGTTATATAGAAGATATATTTAATGAAATGATTGAAAAAGGTGTTCTTCAAGAGTGTGATACAAAACAGCTTGCTATTGAATATTATGCGCCATTATTTCTATTGATAAGTGTAGCAGACGCAGTTGAAAATTGTTGGGATTTAAAAACTCAATTAACTACACACGTTAAACAATTTGTCAAGAAATATATTATAAATGAGAAAGTAAAATAATCCTTTATTCTTTCCTAAATATAAACCTAACTTTTTAATTTCAGCAGAGAAACTCAAAATGAATATTGTTATAAGTCACAAATATTAACTATTAAAATATTACAATAACGGAGATGAGAAAATGGAATATATTCGCAGTAAAAAATATTTTACACCCGACTTACAGACAAAAATTATGGGGCCGAATCCTATAAAATTACAAGAGGAACTATTACAAAATCATAAAATCCCGTCTGGCAGCTATGTCTGTGACCTTGGAAGTGGACAAGGTTTAACTTCTGTATTTCTTGCAAAAGAATATGGATTTGTTGTTTTTGCAGTTGACTTATGGAGTGAGCCAAAAGAAAATGAAGAATTTTTCAAAAAAATGGGATTATCTTCTGCACAAATTAAATCTGTAAAAGCTGACGCCAATGAACTTAAATTTGAGAAAGAGTTTTTTGATGCTGTAGTAAGTACAGATTCATATAATTATTTTGGACGTGACCCTATATATTTAGATGAAAAATTGCTTCCATTTGTTAAGAAAGGTGGGTTTGTTTATATCACAGTTCCTGGCATGAAGAAAGATTGCCATGAGAAACTTCCAGAAGAGTTATTGTTATCATGGACACCAGAAGAACTTGATTATATACATGATATAACATATTGGTCTAACATAATTAGTCATTGTAAAAAGGCAGATTTAATTTCAATATATGAAATGGAAAGTAATTCGGAAGTTTGGTCGGATTGGATAAAGCAAAATAATGAATATGCAATAAATGACCGTAAGGCAATAGAAGCTGGCGGTGGAGATTATCTGAATTTTATTGCTATAATTCTACAAAAAAAATAAATTCTTTAGAACCAAACACTATAATTTGCGTTCTAATATGTTTACCGATTGACATCAATAATTTTATCTTTGAGGGTAATGATTTGAAAATAGAAGAATACAAGAAGATACAAAATTGATAAATTAGAAGTTGTGTGGAGGTATCAGTATAGATGAAAAGATATATTGCTTTTTTGCGAGGTATCAATATAAGTGGCAAAAACAAAGTGCCAATGGCAGAATTAAAACAGGGCTTTGAAAGACTTGGTTATGCAGAGGTCAAAACTTATTTGAATAGCGGTAATGTGATTTTTTCAAGTAATGAAGCTGATACAATCAAAATAACAAGCCGAATTGAGGAAATGATTAAAAATCAATTTAGTTTAGATATTCCTGTTTTTGTCATATCAAAGGAAGAACTTGAGGACATTTTATATCATGCGCCCGACTGGTGGGGAGATGAAAGTAAGGAGATTTATGACAATCTAATCTTTATCATGACGCCCGCTACATTCAAAGATGTATATAACGAAATTGGAGAGCCTAAAGAGGGATTAGAAAAGATAGAGGAATACAAAGAAACAGTATTCTGGTCTTTCAACCGGAAAGATTACCAAAAAACAAACTGGTGGTCTAAAATAGCAAGCGCAAATATCAGCAACAAATTGACGATAAGAACGGCGAATACAGTTAGAAAAATAGTTGGTATGTAATTGTTTTTCAAATTCCAGTTTGTAAAAGTCAATAAATCCAAAGATAAATTTGTATTTGAAAGGAGTTTTGAAGAATGAAAAAATATGAGTATGTAGAAATTAACTATAATGCGAAAGGAGTTGTATTCCTTTGTACTGATAAACACAAAGAAATTATTGACAGTTACGCAAAAACGGGGTATCACTACGCAGGGTTTGTACCCACAGAAATTGACGCAAAAGGCTGTATGCGAAAGATAGATTTAATTTTTGAAAAGGAAGATTAACTTATTTTAGGGAGTTGGTTCTAATGATAGGACTTAAAAGACGAGATATGAATTATATTATGAAAGTTGGTGCTAAAGCTCAAGGTGTTTCTGTATCTGAATTTAGGGCTATGCTACAAGATACCATAGACAAAACTATGGAAAGTACAGACCCAGACGTGCAGGCAAATTTTAAACGATACTTTGGAAATAAGCGCCCAACACCAGAGGAATATATTTATACGATTACCAAAAAGACAAAGGTTAAGGTTTAAATGTTGTAAAGGGGGCTTGCCGTATGAAACGCTTTATGTACAATTCAGTATATTCAAGCCCAATTTAACAGCATACTATTTACAATTAAATACGCTATACCAGTAGCTCGTACAAAATCTATATTTTGTGCGGGCTTTTTTAATACCCGAAAAGTTTTTTTAATTATTTTCATTTTTTTGGAAGCAAATCACACCTTGCTGTACAGATATGGTGCGGAAAGAGGGATAAACACTTTTCAATTCATAGCTGGAAAGGAGGTGAGATTATGAAACCGTCTGACTTCCAAAAAACAATTCAGTGTCAGTTTGAATGTAAGCTGAAAAAAGTTGTCAAAGGTATTATCTGGAACTACCGTAAAGAATTAAAACGAAGAAAAAACAAGGAAATATCTTTTAGCGAATTACCAGACATTACGGTAGAAAGTCTGGCAACATGGGACGACTACGAAACAAACTACACAATTTTTAATGTGTGTGGCATAGATATTAAAGTCCTTGATGATGAACTTGCAGAAGCTCTCAAACAGCTACCCGAAAAAAAACGTAACAATGTATTGATGTATTACTTCTTGGAAATGAGTGATACAGAGATTGCAGATATTATGAATTATACCAGAGGGGCTGTGTTCAAACACAGACACCGTGCCCTAGAAACTATGAAAGAGATACTAAAGGAGAAGAAATAGAAATGAAGAAAAAGTACAAGCACCCGTCTTATTATTTGATTTCATCAGCTATGGACGGGGATGAAACTGCGATTGAGAAATTACTGGTATTCTATGACCCGTACATATCAAAGTGTTGTTTACGTCCTTTATATGATGAATACGGCAATGTTTATATTGTTGTTGATATGGAATTAAAGGGACGTATTCGAGAAGCCTTAATCAAAATGATTTTAGACTTTGAGATTGATATAGATATAGAAACCGAAGAAGAATAAGCAGATACCAGCAGGGCGTGATTGGTTAAATCCCCCTCTTTCCTGCCCTGCTCCTGCTTTTATACATGGAAGCCTACGGCTTTCGCCGATTGTTCTTTGACAACTGAATAAAGCAGACAGATACGTTTGTGATACAGCGAGCCACGGGGACTGTACGCCATGACCTTTCCGACAAGAAAGTGAGCGACCCACGCAGTGATCCGAGAGCAACTTGTGGAATGGTCGCTTTGCCATGACCTGCTATCACAGAATAATGATACGTCCGCATGGTGCGGTTCTGCCCACAAGAATGGGAATAGTTGAGATACTAACGGAGCTTTCCGAAGCCGTCTGTCTGCTTATGATAAGACATACAGAAAGGAGTGTTGCAACATGAACAATACTGATGTGCCTATCTGGGAAAAATATACCCTTAGTATAGAAGAAGCGTCCCGATATTTTCGTATCGGGGAAAAGAAGTTGCGTAGGCTTGCCGAGGAAAATCTGGACTCTGGCTGGGTTATCGTCAATGGAAACCGTATTCAGATAAAACGAAAACAGTTTGAAAAAATTATTGATACACTGGACGAAATCTGATGTCTTAGAGCCGTAGATATGGTATAATATTAGTAGCGTATCACGGCTCATTCCATGACGGAAAGGAGCTTTACACCATGTCAAAAGTGAAAAGACAAGACAGTAAAGGACGCAATTTGCGTCTTGGAGAGAGCCAGAGAAAAGACGGAAGATACGTTTATAAATATACCGATATATTCGGGAAGCCACAGTTTGTATATGCTTGGAAACTTGTACCGACAGACAAAACACCTACTGGAAAACGTGATGATAAATCATTGAGGGAAAAAGAAAGGCAGATAAAAAAAGACCTTGACGACGGTATCGACACAGTGGGTGGTAAAATGACAGTCTGCCAGCTTTACGAAAAGAAGAACAATCAAAGAAAGAACATCAAGAGAAACACAAAAATAGGACGACAGTATCTTATGAACGCACTGGAAAATGACCCATTGGGTATGAGGGCGATTGATACGGTCAAGCAGTCCGACGCTAAAGAATGGGCTATCAGAATGAATGACAAAGGTTATTCCTACAAAACGATAGATAACTATAAGCGTTCCTTAAAGGCTTCATTCTATATGGCGATACAAGACGACTGTATCAGAAAAAATCCTTTTCATTTCAAGCTAAGTGATGTTCTGGAAGATGATACGGAAGCAAAGGTTATCCTAACGCCAGAGCAGGAAGAAAAACTTCTTGCCTTTATGGAAACGGATAATGTTTACAGCAAGTATCGTGATGAAGTTATTCTTCTGCTGGAAACGGGACTTCGTATTTCTGAACTATGCGGATTGACAACACACATTGATATGCCTAACCGTGTGATTAACATAGACCACCAGCTATTGCGTGATACAGAGGTGGGTTACTATATTTCCACACCTAAGACAAAAAACGGGAAGCGTGAGCTTCCATTGACAGAAAGAGCATATCAGGCACTTGAACGAATTTTAAAGAACCGAGGAAAAGCACAACCGCTTGTTGTTGACGGTTACAGCAACTTCTTGTTCTTGAACAGTGAGGGATTGCCAAAGGTGGCAGGAAATTATGAAAGTATGGTGCGTGGGCTGATTAAGAAGTACAACAAGACCCATAAGGACAAGTTGCCAAACATCACGCCCCATTCATTCAGACATACTTACTGTACGAACATGGCAAATAAGGGAATGAACCCTAACACCCTGCAATACATCATGGGACACGCAAACATAACCATGACGTTAGGGTATTATGCTCACGGTACTTTCCAGTCTGCAAAGGCTGAATTAGAAAGGCTGGCTTCTTAATATCGAAAATGTATCTTACTACTTATTTACTACTTTTGGTTGCATTTTCATGCTGGTAAATGCCATCTTATGCGAGGTATCTTCCAAAAGGAAAATGCCAATAAAGCCCGAAAATATGGGATATATCGGCATTTACCAACTTATGAAAAGATAATCAGAAATTTAGTAAGTTTTTATACAACTAAAAAGGACTTCGGTTTCTTGACCTTTCTTACGTTAGGGTGTTTACAAAAAAGAGAATGCAACTTCTATTGATTAACATACAATAGCGCTGTATTCTCTTATTTTTAATGTATTCATATTATTCACATAATGGGGGAAGAACCGTTTTTTTATTTCCTTTTTGTTGTTGGATATTAAAGAGTCAAGGTCGTATCTGTCCTTCTCCCAATATGATATATTTTTTGGTTGTTAAAGCCTGCAGTCCCATAGGACCACGTGCATGCAGCTTCTGTGTACTGATTCCGATTTCTGCTCCCAGACCAAATTCAAATCCATCTGAGAAACGCGTAGATGCGTTGGCATATACACAGGCACTGTCAACCTCCTTCAGAAATCTTTTAACCGATGTGTAATTCTCGGAAATGATTGCTTCACTGTGATGTGTGGAATAGGTGTTGATGTGTGTGATGGCTTCCTCCAGAGTAGATACTGTTTTTATGGAGATTTCCAAATTCAGATACTCGCTTGCGTAATCCTCCTCAGTAGCGGGAATACAATCCGTATCCAAAGCGCATATATGGGAATCCGCATGAATTTTTACATGGTGCTGCTTTAATGCCGCAAGAAGCTCCTGTGTAAAACTATCACTGATATCCTTATGGATCAATACACTTTCACATGCGTTGCATACGCTTGTCCGCTGTGTCTTGGCATTGATGATAATAGGAATCACCTTGGCAGTATCTGCATCCTTATCGACATAGACATGACAGTTTCCGGTGCCCGTTTCCAGTACCGGTACCGTTGCATTTTTAACCGTATTGGCAATCAGTCCGGCACCGCCGCGGGGAATCAGCACATCGAGATATGCATTCAGCTTCATAAAGGCAGTTGCCGTTTCCCGGGAGGTATCCTCCAGAAGTGTGATGATATCCGCACAGAAGCCACAGGCAGCGGCAGCCCTTCGCATACTGCTTACGATAACCAGATTGCTTTGCAGAATATCCTTGCTGCCACGCAGCATAACCGCATTGCCGGCTTTTAAAGACAGGACCGCCGCATCCACGGTCACATTCGGTCTTGCTTCATAGATCATGCCGACGACACCCAGTGCAACACGCATGGTTCCAATCTGCAATCCGTTTTCTGTAGTATGCATATCTGTGATTTCTCTGATAGGATCCGGTAATGCACATACCTGATACACACCCTCGATAATCTGCTGCATCCGTGCTTCATTTAACAGCATGCGATCAAGCAGCCCTGCATTCATACCATTCGCTTTCCCGTTTTCAACATCTAGGGCATTCGCTTTGAGGATAGCGGGCATATCCTGTTCCAATTGCTTTGCGATTGCACGTAGCAATGCGTCTTTCTGATTTCTGTCCGCATTCATAATCTGACGGGATGCCTGCTTACAGGCATTTCCCAACTGTTCCAGTGTCTTCATCTAAACTTCCTCCTTTGTATCAAACAGGGTACCGCGATATTCATCCCGAAGGATATCATACAGAATGGATGGCTTTTTCCCATTGGCGATAATCATGGGAATACCATGCTCATTTGCAAACTGTGCTGCGGATATCTTGGTAACCATGCCACCGGTACCTCGTGAAGACCCTGCACCCTTTGCCATATTGAAAATGGATTCATCAATGCTGTTGACGACCGGAATCAATTTGGCATTTTTGTTTTTTACGGGGTCATCCTCATACAATCCATCAATATCGGACAGCAGCACCAGCAGATCGGCATTGGTCAGATAAGCGGTTACTGCACTCAGTGTATCATTGTCCCCATAGGCGATTTCATCGACTGCCACACTGTCATTTTCATTGACAATGGGAATCACACCATATTCCAGCAGGGTTTCCAACGTATTGACTGCATTCTCACGCAGCATCTCGTTCTTTGTGACAGTTTTGGTAATCAGCAGCTGTGCGATGCTTTGTCCGTATTGAGAGAAGAATTTATCATAGATAAACATTAGCTCACACTGTCCCACTGAGGCAGCTGCCTGTTTTTCACGCATCAGCTCCGGACGTTTGCGCATCTGCATCTTGGCTACACCTGCCGCAACTGCGCCACTGCTTACCAGGACAATATCCAAACCACTGTTTTTGATATCGCTCAGCACCATTGCAAGGGCATCTATTCGTTGGAAATTTAAACCGCCTCCGGAATGTGTCAGCGTGGAGGAACCAACTTTGACTACCATCCGTTTTATTTCTTTCATATCTTTCATTTATTTACAACTCCTTTGAAAATTGTTTCTTCTATTATACCGAAGAAGAATCAAAGACGCAATGCTTTCTATATATGGATATGAAATACACGCTTCCAATAGACGATAGCGAATATTAGGAAAAGGGGATAAGTGTTGAAGGGAAACTCTGCAATCAGTAAAGGCTATGGATAAACAGAGGATAGCTCTTCTCGTATACAAGCCTGTAGATATATACCTGGGAATTACTTGCATAAACAGAAAAAAAACATTATGTATAGAGTCTAATAAAAAAAAGAGGATTTATTACGAGAGGAAATAAGATTGGACAGGCTGTAATCGTGACTCTATCGTATATACATGACGGTGAAATAGCGTGCCTGTGTTTTGGGAGTGAATAGAAATCAGAAAGCGAGTAAAGTTTTTGATTTTTAGCACTAAAATGTTGTTATTACAGCGTAGCTTTTGTCTTAGTTCATAGAGTGCCGTAAAGTGCCTATTTACAGGCTTTTCACGGGTTTTATGAATTTATCACATTTCATCAAAAATCGTCAATATACAAAAAATTGGTGTCAAAATTGGTGTCAAATAACCTTAATTTGAGATTTTGATGAGTAACACATCAGTATAAAAATTGAATATTTCATAGACTATGGAACGCCTAAAATGACGTTCCTTTTCTATTTCCAGCCGTTCTTATTGGACGGCTATTTTATTACCAAAAATGAAAGGAGCATTAGATTTATGAAAAAGACATGGAAACGATTGTGTACGGGCTTCTTAGCTCTTGCAACTGTCGTTACTGCTTTACCAACTACACCCGTCCATGCAGAAAGCAAGCAATACTGGACGGAAAGTGCAGAGCGTGTCGGTATCATTGAAAAAGTGATGAATGACGGTTCTATCAGTTCTACATTCAATGAGGGCATGATGAAAGTTGAGGGCGAAACTGCCTATTGTATTGACATCAATACAGATTTTAAGAACGGCTACAAGACCAGAGCTGACGCAAGCACACGCATGAGTGCCGACCAGATTTCAGATGTGGCGTTATCCTTAGAGTATGTCAAACAGTATGGCGAAGCTCACAAGGAACTAAACTACAAGCAAGTCTATCTGTTGGAACAATGTGTAGTCTGGCAGAGATTGAGCGTACATCTTGGCTGGCAATGTGATAACGTGCGAGCTTCTTATGATGAAATTCCAAAGGCTACGCAGGACGAAGTTTTCTCTGGTGCAAGAGCCTTTGTCAAAGAAAATAAAGGACGCTATGAATGTGGCGGTTATATCTACTCTGGCAAGGGGCAGGAATTGGGGCAATTCTGGACGAAGTTGAATGTTGGAAATGCGAAACTGCAAAAGACTTCCAGTAATACCAGCATTACCGACGGTAACGGGAATTACTCTATTGCAGGTGCAACCTATGGTGTCTTTTCTGATAAGGACTGCACGAAACAGCTTGCCACCCTTACGACTGATGAAAACGGAAATACAGATGTTGTAGAAGTAACGGCTGGTACAGTCTATATCAAGGAATTATCCGCACCAGCAGGATATAAGGTAGATAAAACTGTATATTCCTTAAAGGTTGAAGCTGGAAAGACAGCGACTTTGAATGTATCAGATACACCGAAAGTAACGGACACTTTGATTGAGCTTTTCAAGATAGATATGGAAACACAGAAAGACAATCCGCAAGGGAACGCTTCTCTAGCAGGTGCGGAATTTACATGGAAGTATTATGCTGGATTCTACAATAAAGAAAATCTCCCTGCCGAAGCTACTCGTACATGGGTTACAAAGACAATCGCTGAAACAGACAGCGACGGGACAACTCATTACATCACAAAATTAGCGGACGCATACAAGGTATCTGGCGACAGCTTCTATATGCAGGACGGTAAGGCGGTTCTTCCACTTGGAACGCTAACCGTAGAAGAAACAAAAGCTCCAAACGGCTACTTGTTAGAGGGTGCATATATGCAGGCTGGCGATAAGTCCGAACAGATAAAAGGCTTATACCTTACACAGATTACCGAGGACGGCGACCTTGCCGTATTATCTGGAAGTAACCAGTTTTCCGTATCTGACAAAGTTATCCGTGGCGGTGTCAAAATTCAGAAACGAGATTTAGAAACGGGCGATACAAAGCCACAAGGAAGTGCAAACTTGAAAGATACTGCTTTTGACATCATTTCCTTAAATGATAATTCTGTTTTGGTTGAGGGCAAGCTATACAAGAAAAATGAAGTGGTAAAAACAATTCGTACAGATATTGAGGGTGTCGCTTCTACTTCTGCTGACCTCTTACCTTATGGAAAATTCCGTATCGTTGAGAGTGAAGCTCCCGACGGTTACTTAACTGACGGTGCAAAACCGATTGATTTTACAATCACAGAAAATGGAAAAATCGTGGACTTAACAGACGAAGCCCATTCTATCTATAATCAGATTAAGCGTGGAGATATTGAGGGTGTAAAAATCGGTGCAGGCACACACAAGCGTCTTGCTGATGTTCCCTTTAGGATCACAAGCAAGACAACGGGCGAAAATCATGTTGTGGTAACTGATGATAACGGGCAGTTCTCCACTTCTTCTGAATGGGCTTCACATAAGCACAATACCAACGCAGGCAAGACAAGCGAGGACGGTGTATGGTTTGGAACTTCTGAACCAGACGACAGCAAGGGTGCATTACCTTATGATACCTACATCATTGAAGAATTACGCTCTGATAGTAACAAAGGCTTTGAACTTATCCCACCTTTTGAAATCGTGGTATCAAGAAATAACCTTGTGGTTGATTTAGGAACGCTGACTGATGAATACGAAAAAGAAATTTCTATCCATACCACAGCGACCAGCAAGGACGGCGAAAAAACTATCCTTGCAGGAAAAGAGATTACGATTGTTGATACTGTAAAATTGGACGGACTTACAAAAGGCACAAAATATCAGCTCAAAGGCTGGCAGATGTTAAAAGAAGAAAACGCCGAGCTTATCATTGACGGGAAACGTGTAGAAAACGATTATACCTTTGTCGCTGATGATGAAGAAATGAAAGTGGAAATTTCCTATACATTCAATGCGTCTGCTTTAGGTGGCAAGAACCTTGTTACCTTTGAAGAATTGTATGATTTAAGCAATCCAGACGAACCCGTGAAAGTTGCGGAACATAAGGACATTGAGGACGACGGGCAAACCGTACTTATCACAGAGCGTATCATCAAGATACATACAACCGCTACCGATAAGGACGGCAACAAAGAGCTTGAAGCTGGACAAGACGTTACAATCATTGATACCGTAACCTTAGAGGGCTTAGAAATCGGTACACAGTACAAACTTGTGGGTTGGCAGATGTTGAAAGAAGAAAACGCAGAGCTTCTTATCAATGGAAAACGTGTGGAAAGTGATTATACTTTTACTGCTGACAGCGAAACTATGAAAGTGGAAGTTGCCTTTACCTTTGACGCTACTTCTCTTGACGGCAAACAGCTTGTAACTTTTGAAGAATTATATGATTTGAGCAATCCAGACGAGCCGAAGAAAGTTACCGAACATAAGGACATTGAGGACGAGGGACAGACGATTATTTTTAAGGAAAAGCCAGAAGTCCCAGAGAAACCCGAAACACCACAGACACCAGAGAAGCCAAATAGACCTAGCGACAGTCCCAAAACGGGCGACAGTACAAATGTAATGGCATTTGTCTTGATGTTGCTTGCGTCTGCTGGTGGACTGGCTGGAACATATCTTTATCAACGCCGTAAAATGAAGAAATCATAAGGCGGTAACGGTATGAGGAAAGAAAAATCACGTTCTCCGCCGAAGTTGTCAAACGGCAGACTTCCGCTTATTCTGGCTTGTCTGCTACTTACCTGCAAGAACACAGATAGTCAAGGGTGCGTAAGCATTGATTTTACCCTTTACTATCTGGGGGATTGCTGGTATTTACCCAACCGCCAGAATAAGAAATCACAATCAATAAACTTATTAAATATAGAAAGAAACGAGGTAAAACAATATGGAAATGAAATATGTCGTGCCAGATATGGCACAGTCTTTTGGAACTCTTGAATTTGCAGGCGAAAGTGAGCCTATCTTTGAAAGAGATAAAAATAACCGCAGGGTCTTAGCCAGACGAAGCTATAACCTTTATTCTGATGTACAGAAAGGCGAAAATGTTGTGGTGGAAATTCCCGTGCAGGCTGGCGAAAAGCATTTCAAGTATGAGCAGAAAGTAAAACTTGTCAATCCGAAGTTATACGGCAGAGGTTACGCAATCGGGGATATGGGACATACCGATTATGTGTTAGTTGCTAACGATATTGTAGCAGTTGAAGAAAAGTAAAGGAGTGAAGAATTTATGAGATTATCAAACGGTTTTGTTATTGACAAAGAGAAAACATTTGGAGAATTAAAATTTACAGCGGTGCGTGATGTGTTCTTGCAGAATGAGGACGGGACACCGAGTACCCAGCTTAAAAAGCGTATCTATGATTTGAAGTGCAGTCTACACGGTGGAATTATCCCCGTATCTGTACCGCCAGAAGTACCGTTAAGGGAATTTCAGTACAATGCAGTCGTGGAGCTTGTCAATCCAGTAGCCGATACGGTATCACGAAAAACCTATACGGGTGCAGATGTGGACTGGTATGTAAAGGCAGAGGATATTATGTTGAAGAATAAAAGCAATCAAAACGCAGGCAATCCACAGAACCATGCACCGCAGGGACAGCCGAAAAAATAAAAATTCTCCTCAAAGGTTAGAGAAATAACTGGACTCTCCTGTTAGTAGATTGCCTACCTTATCGTAAATGGTTAAAATAAGCATAGGAGGTGGCAACAAATGTATCAAATCAATAATGAAAAGTTCGGACAATTTTTAGCCGAGATACGAAAAGAAAAACAAATGACACAAAAGGAATTGGCTGAGAAGCTGTTTGTTTCCGATAAAACGGTTAGTAAATGGGAGCGTGGAGTTTCCCAAACAAAAGGATATTAAGAAACAACCTGTGTTTACCTGCTTGCAGAATACTGATGTATAAGAGAATGGCACTTGAAATATAGTGTCTTTTTCTATATCTAATAAATTTTCATTAGATAACTGAAAAAGAATGACTGTTCGTTTCTAGCATGATATAATTTTTGTAAAAGAGAACGATAAATTGTAAAGGAGATTTTATGAGAATAACTTCATTAGTTGAAAATACGACTAAGTCAGAACTTAAAACAAAACACGGACTTTCCTTATATATTGAAACGAAATCACATAAAATTCTATTTGATTTAGGTTCAGATAGCACATTATTTGAAAATGCTATGAAAAGAAATATAGATATTTCAAAAGTGGATACTGTTATTATTTCTCATGGGCATTTTGACCACGGAGGAGCATTGAAAAAATTTTTAAATATTAATTCTGTGGCAAATATCTATGTGCAAAAGGAAGCCTTTGAACCACATTACAGTAAAACCTTATTTCTTAAAATACCAGTTGGAATTGATAGTAAGCTTAAATCTAATAGGCAAATCAAACTATTGAATGGTAATTATAAAATTGATGAAGAATTATCGCTATTTACAGTAAGTAAAACAAATAAATTTTATTCTCCTGCCAATAATGCTCTTTATGATAAAAAGGGCAAAGATACTTTTGTACACGAACAAAACTTGATTATTTCAGAAAATAAAGTAGTAGTTATTATGGGGTGTGGGCATGCTGGTGTTGTAAATATCATGGAAGAAGCAGAAAAGTATCAACCACATTTTTGTATTGGTGGTTTTCATTTGTTCAACCCACTTACAAAGAAAACAGTATCAAAAGAATTGTTAAACAGTATTGCAATGGAATTACAAAAGTATAAAGATATTGAATTTTATACTTGTCATTGCACTGGTGAAAAGGCATATCATTATCTATCTCAACAAATGGATAATATGAATTATATGTCTTGCGGTGATGTTATTGAAATCTAAATATATATTTAATTGAATTTGATGGAGGAAAAAGGTAATGGCAAAAGAAAAGGGTTCGTTCAAAGAGTTTCTATCGGCAGTTGCACCAGAATATCAAACTAGCTGGTGTGGTCTGTGCAGAGGTTACTGTGCGTAAGTCGACTTCATAGTGACAGAATAGTTAAGTTCTATAAATTGAAAGTTGTAAAGAGAGGAAACAGTATGCCTAATGTTACACTACTTATTCCTATTGCTGATGTGCTTGGAATAACAGTGACAGAACTCTTGAAAGGAGAAAAATTAAGAGAAGAAAAGACACTGAATAGTGATGAAGTGGAAAACCTTGTTGTAAATTCGTTAGACTTATCTTTGCGTAATACAATTCGCCAACGAAAAAAGAATTGGATATTTGCATTTCTTATCTCAATCGGTGTGGTAATTGTAGAAGCAATATTATTAACCGTTTCTGGAATTTCCATAGAACAAATGGGAGATAGTTTGTATATATCTTTGTTAATGCTTTTGTTTGCAAGTTGGCTTTGCATTTTTGCAAAAGAATTATTACCAACATATTATGATACAGATAAAGTTAATTTTGTATCACAAGGAATTTTTAGAATACACATGGCAGGGTTATCCTTTAATAATGCAAACTGGGGATATGTATTAACAATATTTAGAGTATTTACATTGGGGATTGCTATTCTATACCCTATTATCTGCTATATCAGTTTTTTAATTGGCGGTGTTTCATTATGGGATACTGTAAAATATCCAGCTATAGTCATTCTACTGATAGGACTGTTAGTTGTAACCTATATCGTTGGAAAAAAATATGAATAATCATATTAAATGGAGCTTGTCAATCCATAGAACCATGCCCCGCAGGGATAGGCGAAGAATTGACGCAAACACTTTAGAATTTCATTGTAGCAGATATATGTAATTGCTATAATATAGACATGAGATAAGATAAATCTTAAGTTTATGGAGGCAGAAGCATGATGTATAAAACAGAACTGATTGAAGAAATTACCGTTGAAAATGTTACTGATAAAATAAATAAAAAAATATCAGAAATGGAAAAAGAGAGTTATCGGCTTATAACTATGTCATTTTTAGGGACAGAAAGAGCTGTATTGGTTTTCAAAAAAGGGTTAAAAGGTAGTTTGCTTTAGGGGAGAAATTATGATGAATTTCAGTTTTACAATTTCATAGCCGTATATACAAGGAAGTTAGGCTTCGAGTTAAATGATTTTTGAGTGTTGTGGGGTATATAGCGGAATGATATAATGCTTATAAATTGTGAGGTGCTTATATTATGAAAGTATTAGTGAGTTCATGTATTATGGGAAAAAACTGTAAATACAACGGTGGGAATAATCTTAATACAAAAGTTGTCGAGTTTTTAAAAGATAAAGAGGTTATCGAAATTTGTCCAGAGTTATTAGCAAACATGCCTACACCACGTCCTAGTGCAGAAATAGTAAATGGTGTTGTTGTGGACACAAATGGAAATATTGTTGATAATGAATACCGTCATGCAGTACAGTTGGCTCTAAATGAAATAAGAAATATGCAAATAGATTTAGTTATTCTGCAATCAAGAAGCCCAACTTGTGCAGTAAAGAATATTTATGATGGAAGTTTTACGGGAAGATTGATAAAAGGTCAAGGTCTATTTGCACAGGCTTTAATTAAGGCTGGATATAAAGTGTTAGACTCTGAAGATTTTAAATAAATGATAATAAAGTGAGCAGTTAGTCTTAGGATTGACTGCTTTTTTCATACCCAGAAAGGAGTGATTGATTTATGCGTAAGATTTGGAACAAAGGACACCGTATCAGAGCCAGCGACAAGCACCTTGTTTACCACTTTTCCATAGGGACGCTTCTGTTTGTATTTGTGGCGGTTCTCCTGCTACTGAATATGAAACAACTCCTGCGTACCGATTGGGAGCATTTCAGCTTGTTAGAGAACGGCTTGACGCTCTCCCCTTACAACTTCATAACCATACTGATAGCGACTGGTGTTTGTGCATTGGTCGCTTTTCTGTATTACCGCTTCTGTTACGATAGTTTCAAGAAGCTCCTGCACCGTCAAAAGCTGGCAAGAATGATACTGGAAAATAAGTGGTATGAAGCTGATACCGTACAAGACAATGGTTTTTTTACTGACCTGCAAAGCAGATCAAGGGAAAAAATCGTCTGGTTTCCAAAGATTTATTATCAAATGGAAAAAGGACTGCTTCATATCCGCTGTGAAATTACGCTGGGGAAATATCAAGACCAGCTTTTACGGTTAGAGGATAAATTGGAAAGTGGCTTGTATTGCGAGCTGACCGACAAGACCTTACATGACGGCTATATCGAATATACCCTGCTTTATGATATGATAGCAAACCGCATTACCATTGATGAAGTACGGGCAGAAAACGGCTGTCTAAAGCTGATGAAAAATCTTGTCTGGGAATATGACGTACTCCCTCACGCTCTGATTGCTGGTGGGACGGGTGGCGGTAAAACCTATTTTCTACTGACGCTCATTGAAGCCTTACTGCATACCAACGCTGTTCTTTACATCTTAGACCCGAAAAATGGTGCGAGACGTTTCTACTTGAAAAGAGTAGACACTGCACAATCAATTAAAATTGTGTTGGAGAACTGAACACACGAATAGTCGAATGATGGGGTAACGCCCTGAAAGGCTACTTTAATACTCCGAC
>OLIH01000361.1_pt1 | contig 32286 bp, 27 predicted proteins | sample 1609721 | NCBI WGS metagenome assembly OLIH01 (sample SAMEA4350157, study PRJEB24818) | metagenome | biome: human; feature: gut; material: faeces | place: Denmark | collected 2013-09
TTGTTTACCTCAAGATCATTGTTGATGATCTCCTGCAGGCAGAGAATCAGGTGGATAATATCTTTCGCGATCACGTAAGCCGGAGCTGCTTTCGCACCGAAGATCGCTGTCACCGGAGCTGCCGGGATCTTGCCTGCTTTGATCTCCAGATATTTATCAATGATATACAGAGCGTTCAGCTGCTGACGTTTGTACTCGTGGAGACGTTTTACCTGAATATCAAAGATCGTGTCCGGGCTCACTTCCAGTCCCTGAGTCTCGCGCAGGTAAGCGCACAGATCTTCTTTGTTTTTGTGTTTGATCTCAAGCAGCTTGTCAAGAATTTTGTCATCATCTTTGTACGCCAGAAGTTTCTCAAGCTCTGCGGCGTCTTTCTTGTATCCCTCTCCGATCGTCTCGTCCAGCAGGGCGGTCAGACGCGGATTGCAGTGGATAAGCCAGCGTCGGAATGTAATTCCGTTTGTCTTATTGTTGAACTTCTCCGGATAAATCTTGTAGAAGTTGTTCAGCTCAGAGTTCTTGAGGATCTCTGTGTGCAACGCTGCAACACCGTTTACACTGAATCCGTAGTGGATATCAATATGCGCCATATGCACTGTGTCATTGCGGTCGATGATGGCAACGCTCTCATCCTCATATTTTCTTCGTACTTTGTCATCCAGCACCTCAATAATCGGCATAAGCTGGGGAACCACTTTCTTCAGGTAGTCTACCGGCCATTTTTCAAGCGCCTCGGCAAGGATGGTATGGTTTGTATATGCACATGTTCTGGATACTACATCGATAGCGTCGTCCATATCCATGCCTCTCTCCATGAGCAGACGGATCAGTTCCGGGATCACCATAGTCGGATGTGTATCGTTGATCTGGATCACCGCGTAATCCGGCAGGTCATACAGGTTGCTTCCCTTTGCCGTGCACTCGTCGAGAATGAGCTGCGCGCCGCTGCTTACCATGAAGTACTGCTGGTAGATACGGAGCAGTCTTCCCTGCTCATCGCTGTCGTCCGGATAAAGGAACAGCGTCAGGTTCTTCTGGATGTCTTCTTTATTGAAATCAATTCCGTCTTCCACGATAGACTCGTCAACAGAGTCAATATCGAAAAGATGAAGTTTATTTGTCTTGTTATTGTAGCCTGTCACTTCGATGTCATACATTCTCGCATTGACATTGAGCCCTTTAAACTGCACCGGATATACTGTGTCAGTCTTCTTAAGCCATGATTTCTCCTCGATCCACGGATTCGGAGTCTCCTTCTGCAGATGATTTTCGAATTCCTGCTTGAACAGACCGAGATGATAGTTCAGACCGATTCCGTCTCCGGCAAGTCCGAGTGTTGCGATGGAGTCAAGGAAGCAGGCTGCCAGACGTCCCAGACCGCCGTTTCCAAGTGACGGCTCCGGCTCTACTTCTTCGATCTCACAGATGTCTTTGCCATTCTTCTCCAGCATCTCTTTTACTTCCTGATAGATGCCTAAGTTTATCATATTGTTGGAGAGCAGCTTTCCGATCAGGAACTCTGCTGAAATGTAATAAAGTTTCTTCTTGCTGTCTGTGCGCTCTTTTTCTGCCGCCATCTCCTGTACAACAGTGAGCAGTCCGTCATAGATTTCTTTGTTGGAAGCCTGTGCGAGCGGCTTTCCAAGGTACGCTTCTACCTTTTCCTGAATGTTCATGATAGTAGTTCTCCTTTCAAAAAAAGAATCCATATGTCTTATCTCTATGATTCGCATTATAGTACCAATTCTACGGAATTTCTTGCAATATACTTTCCTTTTATTGTACAATACTATCATCGACAGTTCAGCCATAGCTGAGCGCCTGTTTATGAGCAAAGAAGCGGCGCAGCCGCAGTAAGCACGCCAGTGCGGCTTTGCGAATGGCGCCGGCTGAACTGTTATATATTATTAAAGAGGCCTGTTATGAATCTGAATGAATACCAGAATTACCACGAAACAAAATCGCACACGACAGCGGAATTTCCATACAACACATATCTCTGCTCCATTCCCCAGGACTTTCCTCACGTCCCCCTCCACTGGCACGCAGAGCTGGAGCTCATCGTCATCAAAAAAGGGAAGGGAATTGTATCTGCTGATCTGGAGAAGCGTTCTGTCACATCCGGGGATATCGTCCTCATCCGCCCCGGGCAGCTCCACTCCATCGAGCAGGATCAGTCATATGCCATGGAGTACGAAAATATCATATTAAAGCCGGAACTGCTTATATCCGGCGATAATGATCTGTGCGCTGTCCGTTTCATCCTTCCCTTTATAAACGGAGAGATTCCTTCCGAGACTTTCCTGACGCCCGCCCTGTCCTATTACAAGGACGTCTCAGAGTGCATCCGTCAGATTGACCTGCTCTGCGACGCCAGGACAGAGGGTTACCAGCTCGCGGTAAAAGGGCTTCTCTTTCAGTTCTTCTATCTGCTCATCTCCAACAGGCAGAAAAAAGAGACCGCGTCTGTGTCCCAGACGAAGTCTCTTGAAAAAATGAAGACTATATTAAAATATGTGGAAGAGCATTATGCAGAGCACATCACTATCGACGATATGGCGGCTCTCACCTACTACAGCAAATCCCATTTCATGAAATTCTTCAAACAGCATATGGGAACAGGATTCATCGAATATCTCAATGACTACCGCCTGACAATGGCGGAGCGACTGCTGAAGTCTTCAGACGCCTCTGTCCTTGAAATTGCGGAGCAGAGCGGATTTGACAATCTTTCCTACTTTAACCGGATCTTTAAACGGAAGTACGGGATCTCGCCGGGGAAATGGCGTTCTGCCGATAATTCTCTCCATACCATTTAACAAAATCCCCGAAAACCTTTTCTTCCGCTGCAGCCCGGACTTTTGCCGCATCATCCAGAGAATCATATCCGCCGAGATAGTAGCATTTCTTTTTAAACATGATCTGGGCGATCCACTTATGCCGCTTTGAGCTGTAATACACTCCGCGCACACCGCTTGTATTTGTCTTATACATCGTATCTGTCCGGAGCATCTCAAGACAGGTTCCCTCTGTGTAATGGAGATTCTTCTGAGGAATGCGCCGGCAGCCGCAGCTTGTCGTGGTACCGCTCTGCAGATTAGACTGCCTGACATCCACCGTATTGCCGCAGTCACATTTGCAGTGCCAGATATGAAATCCTTTTTCCTTGCGGGCATAAGAAAGAACCGTAAGACTGCCGAACCGTTTCCCGACCCAGTTCTTCAGCGGCGGTTTCCTTCCGCAGCCGCAGCTTCTCGTACTGCCCGTGACCAGCCGCCTTTTTGTCACCTCAGTTATATTACCGCAGTCACAGCGGCATACCCACAGAGGATTGCCGTCTTTCGCCCTGTTCTCCGATTTTTTCAAAACTGTAAGCTTTCCGAATCTGAGACCGGTCAGATCTTTTCCCACAGTCACCGGAGACTCCTCGCATCCACAGCTGTAAATGGCCCCGGGTTTCAGCTTCCGGCTCTCAACGAGGATCTCCTGTCCACAGTCACAGCGGCATTTCCAGACGACAGCATTGCGTACACGCTCCGCTGTGGGCTCCAGCACAGTCAGTTTTCCGATCCGGAGGCCGGTCAGATCTTTATACCGCATCGCTCTCCGCCTCCTGACTCTTCTCCACATCTTTCCTCAGAAGCCGCAGTGTCTCCTCTGTATAGCGGCACATATATTCCGGCACACCGTCATAGCTGCCGGTCTCAAGCAATGCGCAGGCAGCGCAGGTCTGACACACTTCCCGCATCCTGCACGCACTGCACCCGGCATTCATCCTGATTCGCGCAGTCTCCTCGCCAAGCTTCTGCCAGGCCTCCGCAAAATCCATGGAAAATACAGGAAATGAGGGCTCTGTAAGCATCACACACGGACGCATATATCCCTGCCAGTTTACAGTGAAAGAAGAGTTTCCCGCCTGACAGAGCATTCTATTCGGAACTCGCTCTCCTTCTTCGGCATTTTCAACCAAAGATATCTGCTTCCTAGCCATAGAAAGATATGCTCCCTCTTCCATTCCTGCTTTTAGGAACGCAAGCCTTCCTTTTGCAGCTTCTTCGGGAAGGAGCCGTGACTGCTGGTCAAACGGCCGGTGCCGCTCCCGGACAGCGGGATACATATAGGTATCGATATTTACCGCAGCGCCCAGTTCTTCAGCAATCCTGACAATCTTCTTAATCTCTCCTTCGTTCGCTTTCACAAGACTTCCGTTGATCTTCACATCCACATTTTTCTCCCGCAGAAGACGAATCCCCCGAAGCGTCTTTTCAAAACCTCCCGGATAATGACAGAGTTTCTCATAAGTCTCTTCATCTGTACCATATAGGGTAACATTCATCCGCCTCGGAAGATTCGACGCGAAGAAATCCGCCCATTCTTCATCGATCAATGTTCCGTTTGTATTGACTGTCAGGATCATTCCCATCCGGCGCAGTCCCAGATAGACTTCCCGGAACTCCGGATAAAGCAGAGGCTCGCCGCCAGTGAGAAGGACAAACAAAGTACCGGCTTTCCGCATCTGCTCCGCAAGGGTCAGCCACTCATCCGCTCTGCGCAGACTCCCCTGTTCCTCCATCTCTTCCCTGCTCAGGCGCACATAGCACATATCACAGTTCATGTTGCAGAGAGGAAGCAGCTCCAGACTGGCATTGAGAGGAACATGCTTTTCTGCGGCCCTTCCAATCAAATATTTTTCATATGTCATTTCCATCTGTCTGTGTGTGAACCCTCCCTGCTTTTTGTGTAGAAAAATACGGCCGGCTTGCGGCTGCCGGCCGTATAGTTGTATGTAATATGATTTTGATTATGAATGGTTCGGATGGCTGGGATCCTGCTGCTGTACCACACCCCAGTGATTCCATTTTCTATTGTCAAACTTTCCGCTTGCATTTGTATGCCAGAAGATAACATCTCCCGGATCAACCGTATTATTGCCATCCATCTGGAGTATCTCATCCAGACCACCGTTCAGCCAGCCCTGCTCGCCGTTAAATTCTCCCACACTCTGGAATACTCCACCGTCGTCCGTAATAACACGGTTTGCACTTGCATCTCCGCAGGTATTAGGCGTCCCTATAGCTGAATGGCTAACATCGCCACGCTCAGGGGAATCCCAATATGAGCCATGTGTAAGACTATTTTCAGGTCCTCTTTGACAAGCCAGCTTAAAGCACGCCGCCACATACTCATTAGGTACAAATTCCTGAACTTCAACACTTGGTTCTCTCCACATCTTCTTTTTCATTTTTACTCTGCCTCCTCAAGAATTTCATATTTTAACGATTCTTCTATAAAATGTTCTGTTGATTTTCTGATTACATCTTCTGTGACGTCATACTCCTGCATTCCTTTCATCACGACATCCTCTATGGTGCTTGGCTGTTCAAATACTTTCCACAGGAATACTGCCGAATCATTCGGCGCCATCACTGCATTTGAAAATACACTCTCGGTATCAACCGGAACGATCGCGTACTCTCCGGCGATTTCCCGAAGAATATATCCGGATTTAATGCGGTATTTTCTCCTTTGTTCCTTAAAACTGTCTCTGCTGAGATACTCGGCAAGCTCATCCTCCGACAGCTTTGCGATTTCCTCACCGCTCAGTCCGCCATTATTGCGGACAAAATGGTATTCAGGTTTTTTATATTTTTTCACATAACACCCTCTTCTCATACCTTCCTTCTGATATGAATATCAGAGACAGAAAGGATATTCTCAAATAGTACACCTTTTGAAGCAGGTCTATTTATATGTATATCCAGAGAAAAAAAAGATACTCCAACCGTGAGATACCACAAAATATAGTAAGTTTTTTGAAAAATCCCTTGATTTATATAATTAATTCGCTTATAATATCGCGTCTTTGACAGTTGTTGGAAGAAAAAATCGCTGTATCCCTTGTGTTTACTGGGCTACAGCGATTTTTGTCGTCGTTTTGAACTATAGTAATTTATTCCTTCCCTTTGCTTTTTTTCTGAATTGTTCTCATTTTACTTTTGGTTATGAATTGGTAGTCTGTCCGGAAACCGCAGGCTTCATGAAGATCATCCGTGATCTTTTCCCGTCGATACAGTGGAATGAATCCCTGCTCCTGTATCCCGGCAAAATTCATTCCTTTCAGAGCATCCAGCAATTCCTCACAGGTATATTTCGAATCCAACTTTTTCTCAAGGTAACGATAGATAGTTAGTGCAAGAAAACAGATCAGGAAATGTGCTTTAATCCGGTTCTCTTCCCGTAAATAAACCGGTCTTGCAGAAAAATCCGTCTTCATGATCCGGAAGCATTCTTCAATCTTCCATCTGCCTTCGCTTACTTTTAAGATATCACCAACCTCATCATCCAAAAGATCCGTACATACTGCATAAAGCCCGTCATACTGTGCCTCTTCCGTAATCTTATCCTCATCAAGATACTGCCTGATATCCGCAGCTTCTCCATCTTTTGTAACTGCCGTCTTTCCAATGAAACGTGCCGGGTCATTCGGGTTCTTCCGGTCCTTTTTTGCATTCCCTGAATCCAGCATTTTTTGCGCCCGTTCCACCTGTTTGTCACGGATGGATTTCTGATACAGAGCATATTTGGGGGAATAAGTTATGATCAAACGCTGGTGTATTTTTTTTGTGGTATACGGCTCGTCCTTGTAATAAAGCCCTTTATCATCTTCCGGCAGTTTCGTGATATCGACCGGCTTGTCATCGGAGACCCGTTTAAATCCCTGCGGGCTCAGCGCCCACTCCTTTTCTTCTTTCTTCAGCTTTTTGATCGACTGGGTTACGATATAAGCCCGTTCTCCCATATGGTTGTATTCCCGGATGGATTCTGAACCCAGTCCGGCATCGCTGCAGTAAATAAATTTTTGGCATCCGAAATCCCCAAGAACTTTTTTCTCTAGCGGCTTCAGCGATGTCTGCTCGTTTGCGTTTCCCGGGAAGAGGGAGAAGGCGAGAGGAATTCCGTCCCCATCCATGAACAGCCCCATTTGAATGATCGGGTTTGGCCTGTGCTCTTTACTCTTTCCGTATTTTTTACTGCCGTCTTCCTGTTCGATCTCGAAATAATAATTCGAGCAGTCATAATAGAGGATTTTATCATTCCTTTGCCCCATGAAATGGCTGTTTTTATAGACTTCTGTCTGGATCAGATCACATTCAGCACCGAGCACATCCAAGGCGCGGTATACATCATGAAGTTCATAGGAAGGCTTCTCTAAGAACTCTGAGGCAGCTTTATAGGAAGAACGCTTGCTGCATGGTTCTAGTATCCTTGCATAGATCAAGTCAGAAAGGATTGCGTTGATGTCATATTTAAACTTATATCTTTGTTTCAATTTCCGGCAGATCTTATTCATCTGCATCTGATAATAGATTGATTGAAGGAAAAGGTAGCCTCCCCGGTAAAAAACCTGCTTATCATAATCTAACTGCCGGTCTGCATGAAATGGGATCAAAACCGTTTTAGCCTCTTTTTCCTTTTTGTATTTTTCGGTTTCTATTTTCACTTCATTCTTTGCCCATGCAAGGACATCATCTCTTGTCGGGCCATGCTCAACCAAAAGCTGTTCTAAAGTTCCCAGCTTGCGGACAATCATGGAAGAAGTACTGCCATTAGCTTTTACATAAGATCTACAGATATAAAACGACTCTGCATTTTTGGATTTTGATATATGAAGATTCATAGACGATCCCTCCTTCTCCTTATTATATCACAAAATAACATAAAATAACATAGATAAAAACTAAAAATTTGACACAAAAAAAGCAGGTTTTATGCGGCCTGCAAGTATTTTTTTAATTATTCAACTGTCAAACTCCCGAGACAGAAAGGATATTCTCAAATAGTACACCTTTTGAAGCAGGTCTATTTATATGTATATCCAGAGAAAAAAAAGATACTCCAACCGTGAGATACCACAAAATATAGTAAGTTTTTTGAAAAATCCCTTGATTTATATAATTAATTCGCTTATAATATCTACCGTAGATTAGCTATCAAAAGGTGTACTTTTTGATAGTTTTTCTTTTTATTCAGGCATTTTCTTTTGCCGTCCGGTAATCCCGGAGCTTCCGGTAGAATGTAGCTTCACTCATGCCGCATCGGCTGATAACATCATCAAGGGTAATCTCTTTTTTCTCCCATGCACTGATTGTCTGATCGAAATGATCCGGCGGCTTGATCTCCGGTCTTCCGAATCTGACTCCCCTTGCCTTTGCCGCAGCGATTCCTTCCGCCTGTCTCTGCCGTATATTGTTGCGCTCATTTTCCGCCACAAATGACAGCACCTGCAGGACAATATCGCTTAGAAATGTTCCCATCAGGTCTTTTCCTCTGCGGGTGTCAAGCAGCGGCATATCGAGAACTACAATGTCAATTCCCTTTTCTTTTGTCAGTTTCCGCCACTGCTCCAGTATTTCCGCATAATTGCGTCCCAGACGATCAATGCTCTTGACGTAGAGCAGATCATCCTTTTTCAGTTTCCGTACCAGTTTTCTGTACTGCGGACGTTCAAAATCCTTGCCGGACTGCTTATCCATATAGATATTCTTATCCGGTATTTTCAGCTCCTGCAGCGCGATCAGCTGTCTGTCTTCATTCTGGTCGTGACTGCTGACTCGAATATATCCATAAGTCGTTATCAAAAAATTACTCCTTTCTTTCTTATTTTGAAACAGACATGGTATTTTGCGTTTTTAATAACTGCGCTGGCAAAACACCTGTCATGCTCAGTGTCTCCATATTATTCTTTCTTCTTTTCCACCGGTTTACCCACACAATATTTCGGTCCGGAGCATAACAAAGCGCCTGACCTTATCTTCCGTTTTTTCAGCTATCCTGTTCTGTTTGTCACCTCCTCAAAAAGTAAATTTTCTACAACTATTCACCTCTTTTGTGCTTTAATGTTTTCCAGTAATATTGTACTAAAGAACACTTGTTATTCCCCAGAAATAAAATACATAAAAAAATATTTGCTATTACAAAAAAAGACAGATAATCCGAAGACTATCTGTCCTATTAATTTCCGGCCGCGACCGGGTTGCTATGTATTTGATTTTACCTTATTTCTGTGTTCCGATTCATACCACTTCAAGAAATCCCCGAATATCTTTTCCTCCGCTTCGGCGCGGGCTTCCGCTGCATCTTCTATATGATCATATCCGCCCAGATAGTAACATTTCTGCCGAAACATAATCTGAGCGATCCACTTATTTCTCTTCGCACTGTAATACACCCCGCGCACTCCGCTTGTATTTGTCTTATACATTATGTCTTTCCGGAGCATTTCGACACAGGTTCCCTCTGTATAATGCAGATTCTTCTGAGGACTTCGCTGACAGCCGCAGCTTGTCGTGCCTCCGCTCTGCAGATTAGTCTGCCGGACGTCCACCGTATTTCCACAGTCGCATCGGCAGTGCCATATATGAAATCCGTTCTCCTTGCGTGCATAAGATAAGACGGTCAGCATCCCGAACCTTTTTCCGACCCAGTCTTTGAGCGGAGGTTTTCTTCCGCACCCGCAGCTTCTTGTACCTCCTGTGACAAGCCGTCGCTTTGTCGTCTCAATCGTATTACCGCAATCGCATTTGCAAAGCCATAAAGGATTGCCGTCTTTTGCTTTATTTCCTGACTTTCTCAGGACAGTCAGCCTGCCGAATCTCAGGCCGGTCAGATCCTTTCCCACTGTATCCGGCGGCTGTTCGCAGCCACAGCTGTAAATCGCCCCCGGTTTCAGCCGGCGGCTCTCCACGAGGATCTCATTCCCGCAGTCACATCTGCACCACCAGACCACTGCATTGCGTACACGTTCCTCAGTCGGCTCAAGAACAGTCAGTTTACCGATACGCTGACCCGTCAGGTCTTTATATCTCATAGCTCCGCCTCCTGTTCCTGATTTACGTTTTCCCGCAGCAAACGCACAGTTTCTTTCGCGTATCTGCACAGATATTCGGGCACACCGTCGCATCTGCCCGTCTCCAGATACGCACTCGCCGCACAGGTCTTGCAGGCAGGACGCAGCTGACATCTGACGCAGGTTTCACTGACCTTTAACGTCTTTGCCTCTCGGGAGATCTCCTGCCATGCACCCTCAAATCCTTTTTCAAATACAGGAACAGCCGGTTTCTCGAACGTAACGCACGGCCGCATCTCTCCCCGCCAGCTGATGGCAAAGGAACAGTTGCCTGCAAGGCAGGATATCTGATCGGGATAAGTGATATCTTTCTGCTCTGTCCGGACAAGAATCTCTTTTGCATACTGCCGGAAATCTTCCGGATCCATCTCCGATTTCCGCATACAGATCTCTGCGGCCGCTGCGTCTTCCGGCATCAGGCGCGACTGCTCTTCAAAAGGCAGACCTCTCTCGTGTATTCCCGGGAGCATATAGGTGTCCATATGTACGGGGACATCAAGCTCCCGCCCGATCTGATAAATCGCCTCCATATCGTCCCGGTTATACTTTGTAACGCTCCCATTAATTTTGACGTCAACACCTCTGCTGCGCAAAAGCCGGATGGCATTTACTGTCCTGGAAAATCCGCCGGGATAATGGCAGAGCTTCTCATAGGCGTCATCATTTGAACCGTAAAGAGTGATATTAATGCGGCGGGGTTTATACTTACCGAAAAAATCCACCCACTCTTCATCCAGAAGCGTACCGTTAGTATTGATCGTCAGGATCATGCCCACCTGCTTCAGCTCTGTGTAAAGCTTTCGGAAGTCCGGAAAAAGCAGAGGTTCACCGCCGGTAAGCAGGAGGAAGAGCACGCCTGCCTTTGCCATCTCACGCCCCAGCCGGATCCACTCATCCGCTGTGTGGAGTCCGCCCTGTGCTTTGACTTCCGGGCTGCTCTGACGGATGTAACACATATCACAGTTCATGTTGCAGAGGGGGAGAAGTTCGAGGGTGCCGTTGATTGGACGCCGACCGGAAGCAGACCGGCGCAGCATCATTTTTTCCACCGTGTTCATCTCGAGGAGATATTCCATCAATAACTCCTTTCAAAAAGAACCGGAAAATTCCGGTTCTTTTTATCTAATATAAATTCAACTATGTATTAACTTTTATGAGCGGTTCGGATGACCATAATCAGCTGTAGATACTTTTCCCATATGATACCAAGTTCTGTTTCCAGATGATGTAGTCCAGTAAATAGTGTCGCCTGGATCCACATCCCCGATGCTGGAGCTAAGACCTCTATAATTAGAGTTTTTTGTCAATCTTGTATTAAGATTGCCAAGTCCTTGTGTATTTATTTCCATAACGGAAAAAGAACCATTTGCATTTTCTGTTATGAACTGGTTGTCCTCGTGTCCACACCCAGTCCCATCACTTCGCATAGTATGCGTTGCATCAGCTCTTTCCCATCGTACGTCAGGATTATTTATGCCAGTTTCTCCTCCCTGAATACCATAGGTACACGCAATCGCCCAACACGCTGCCACATATTCATTCGGCATAAACTCCTGAACCTGAATACTCGGTTCCTCCCACATCTTTTTCATTTTCACTCTACCTCCTCTAAGATTTTATACTTCAAAGATTCTTTCACGAAATGTTCTGTTGATTTACGTATTTGTTCTTCTGTAGCTTCGTATTCCTGCATCCCTTTCATCACGACATCCTCTATCGTGCTGGGCTGTTCAAATGCTTTCCACAGGAATACTGCCGAATCATTCGGCGCCATCACTGCATTGTTGAACAGGCTTTCATCATCGACCGGAACAATTGCATATTCACCGGCGATCTCCCTAAGAATGTATCCGGACCGGATACGGTATTTCCTGTTCTGTTCTTTAAAACTGTCACTGCCGAGGTATTCAACAAGTTCTTCCTCTGACAGTCCGGCTATTTCATTTCCACTAAGTTGACCCGTATTACGGGCGAAGTGAAATTCAGGTTTCTTATATTGCTTCACATAACACCTTCTTCTCACGCCTTTTCTAATATCTCTCCGTGAATAAAAAAGGGATATTATCAAATGGTATACGTTTTGATAATATCCTTTAGGTTGTCCGACCTTATGTATTGACTTGGAAAATATGCGATTTTATTAAAGAAATTTTAAAAATTACTTGCTTTATGGAAATAATTGCCTTATAATAATCTGCGTAGATTAGCTATCAGAATGTATACCATTTGATAGTTATTTTTTTATGCGCTTCTGTTTTCTGTCCTGTATTCTCTTAGTCTCCGGTAAAATGTAGCCTCGCTCATGTCACATTGCCGGACTGCTTCCCTAAAGGTGATTTCTTTCCTTTCCCACGCCTGTACTGTCAGCCCGAAATGATCCGGAATCTCAAGCTGAGGCCTGCCGAACCTGACGCCTCTCGCTTTTGCCGCGGCGATTCCCTCCGCCTGTCTCTGGCGGATATTGCTTCGCTCGTTTTCCGCTACAAACGATAACACCTGCAGGACAATATCACTCAGGAATGTCCCCATCAGATCTTTTCCGCGCCTCGTATCCAGAAGCGGCATATCGAGAACTACGATATCAATTCCTTTTTCTTTTGTCAGTATCCTCCACTGCTCCAGTATTTCCGCGTAATTACGTCCCAGTCTGTCTATGCTCTTGATATAGAGCAGATCATCTTTTTTCAGTCTTCGTATCAGCCGTTTATATTGTGGGCGGTCGAAATCTTTTCCCGACTGCTTATCCATATAAATGTTTTTCTCCGAAGTTACTCTTTCCCGCAGCGCAATGATCTGTCTGTCTTCATTCTGCTCGCGGCTGCTGACGCGAACATAGCCATAAGTTGTCGTCAAATAATCATCCTTTCCTGCTTATAATCGCATAAAATATTACGCACACATTATTATTTCCGTTTTGCTTATATTTTGACAGGAAATATGATTTTACTATTACTTATAATTTCTGTAAATCGAAACCGTACAGATATGCTATATGAAAGACAGAAAAGAAACAACCGGTAAAGAGTTTGACCTCATCTTTGTATTTGTACAAGTATAGCAATATATGCTATACTTAGGGCATACTTAGAAAAGGTATGGTCATTTTGTGCCCCATGAAAGGATGTGTTCCTATGCCATTACTACAGCAGGACAAAGAGTATACCATTGATGATATCTATGCCCTCCCAGACGGACAGCGGGCAGAACTGATTGACGGCCAGATGTATATGATGGCGCCGCCGGGCAGGAAACATCAGCGGATCACACTGGAGCTTTCAACCATTATAAACAATTACATCAAAGAGAAGGGCGGCTCCTGTGAGGTCGATATTGCTCCATTCGCTGTATTTCTCAATGCAGATGATAAGAAGAATTATGTAGAGCCGGATATAAGCGTTATATGCAGTACTGACAAGCTCACAGACAAAGGCTGCACAGGTGCGCCGGACTGGATTATTGAAATTGTATCCCCGGGAAGCAGACGGATGGACTACTACACTAAACTGTTCAAATACCGTACTGCCGGTGTTCGTGAATACTGGATTGTTGATCCTGAGAAAAACCGGATCCTTGTTTACAATTTCGAATCTGAGGATACTGGCGACTACACATTTTCCGAAGCCATCAAAGCCGGGATCTATGACGATCTGGAGATTGATTTCAGTTCAATTGATATCTGAGTAAAAAACTGCCGCTCCACATCAATTACTTGTGGGGCGGCTTTTATACAGCTCTTATTTTCCGAATCCGCAGTTCGGATATGTACATACTTTACAGTTCAGGCACAGTCCTCCTTCACCCAGCACGCTGAAGTCTTCAACGCTCAGATGCTCTCCCGCTACGATCCGCGGCAGAACAAGATCAAAGATCGTGCGCTTTGAATACATAACGCATCCGGGCAGTCCCATGATCGGAATATCCGCTGCATCACTGTCCTCCCGCTTTTTATACGCCAGCATAAACATGGCGCCGGGCAGGACAGGAGCGCCATAAGTAACAACTTCATCCGACGCATTGCGGATGGCAAGAGGCGTCCTGTCGTCCGGATCTACGCTCATTCCTCCGGTGCATACTACCATGTCCGCGCCTTTTTCGATCCAGTCATTGATCGCTCCTGTCGTCATCTCAGCGTTATCGTCGCACAGCACATGGCCCATTACTTCCACACCGCACTCTTCCAGCTTTGCTTTTACTACCGGAGTAAACTTGTCTTCGATCCGTCCGCGGTAAACCTCGCTTCCTGTGGCGATGATCCCCGCTTTCATCTCGCGGAACGGAAGAATCTGAAAAACAGGCTCCTCCCCGCAGATCTCTTTCACACGGTTCATCTTCTCCTCTTCTATTACAAGAGGGACAACGCGCATTCCCACGATCTTATCGCCCTTTTTCACTGGAAAATCTCCGTGTCTGGAAGCAAGAACTATCTGCCCCATAGCATTGACCGCATTCAGTTTAGCCCTGTCGATTTTCAGCAGACCGTTCTCTTCGGCAGTCAGCTCGATCTTCCCTTCTTTTGCCTCAGAGGCTTTCATGTAATCTCCCTGGCATACCTGTCGGAGCACTTCCGCAGCGTCATTCTCATGGAGCATCCCTTCCTGCTTCTCCCACACGTACAGGTGCTCTTTTCCCACAGAAAGCAGGACAGGAATGTCCTCTTCCGTAACTACATGACCTTTGCGGAACACCGCGTCCTTTACCACACCCGGGATAATCTGTGTAATGTCATGGCATAGAACGCTTCCCACTGCATCTTCTGTCCTGATCAGTTTCATTTTATCTCCTCCAGTTCTTTCATCCAGACTGCCGCGCAGGCATCGCTCGGCATTCTCCAGTCTCCTCTCGGGGAAAGCGCCACCGTACCGATCTTCGGTCCGTCCGGAAGGCAGGAACGTTTAAACTGCTGGGCGAAAAATCTCCGGCAGAATGTCTTCAGCCATTTCAGGATCGTCTCTCTGTCATAGTCTCCGTCGAATGTCACTTCCGCCAGCCGGAAGATCTTCGCCGGTTCATATCCGAAACGAAGCATATAATATAAGAAGAAATCATGAAGTTCATACGGGCCTACCAGATCTTCCGTCTTCTGCGCGATGTCTCCGTCTTTCGGAGGAAGCAGTTCCGGGCTGACAGGTGTGTCGAGTACATCGTAGAGAACCCGGCGCAGTTCCTCATCCGGAGTCTCGTCAGCCGCGTATTTTACGAGATGGCGCACCAGCGTCTTCGGCACAGACGCGTTGACGCCGTACATGGACATATGGTCGCCGTTGTAGGTAGCCCATCCAAGCGCCAGCTCGGACATATCTCCGGTACCGATGACCATGCCTCCTGTCCGGTTGGCAATATCCATGAGCACCTGAGTACGTTCCCTTGCCTGGGAATTCTCGTAGGTCACATCATGGTTTTCCGGATCCTGCCCGATATCCCTGAAATGAATATTCACCGCGTCCGCGATGGGTACTTCTTTCAGCGTAGCGCCTGTCTTTCTCGTCATTTCACAGGCATTGTTGTATGTCCGGTCTGTTGTACCGAAACAGGGCATCGTCACCGCGATAATGTCTTTCTTGTCGCGGCCGAGCATATCAAATGCCCTTGCCGTCACAAGAAGCGCAAGCGTGGAATCAAGTCCGCCCGAGATTCCTACGACAGCGGTTCTGGAATTCGTGTGCGCCAGACGTTTTTTCAATCCCATGGCCTGGATCGTCAGGATCTCCTCGCATCTCTGCGCTCTCGCTCTTTCATCCGCAGGAACGAACGGCCTCTTCGGAAATGTTCTGGTGAGCACTGTTTCTTCATTATTGATATGAAACGGAATCCGGATCAGTGTCTGCCCCACGGCGGTCTTGAATGTAGTATTCTTCCTTCTCTCGCTGATGATCCTCTGGATGTCAAGCTCCGAGTAGATAATCTCATTGTGATACCGCTTTGACTGCTTTAAGATTGCCCCGTTCTCTGCGATAATATTATGTCCGCCGAATACCACGTCGGTCGTAGACTCTCCTTCGCCGGCATTTGCATAAATATATCCGGCGATCAGACGGGCCGACTGTCCGGAGATCAGTTCTCTGCGATAGGTATCTTTTCCGATCGTCTCATCACTGGCGGAACAGTTTACGATCACGGTCGCCCCCTCAAGCGCCGCCCTGATGCTTGGCGGAACGGGAGACCAGACGTCCTCGCAGATTTCCGCAGACACGATCAGATCTTCCATTTCACTGTCCGTAAACAGAAGCTGCGGCCCGAAAGGTACCTTCTGACCATTGAAGTCGATGTAGCCCGCTGTGTCCGGACCGGGAGTAAACTGCCGCATCTCGTAAAATTCCGCGTAATTAGGGAGAAATGTCTTGGTCGTAAGCCCGATCACCTTTCCCCGGTTCATGGCAGCCGCCACGTTGTACAGCTTTCCGCCGACTGACAGAGGCGCGCCTGCAAATACAAGGATATCCTTGTCAGCCGTATATTCTGCGATCCTGATGAGCGCTTCTTTCGCTGCCTTGAGCAGAACATCCTGGGTAAAAAGATCACTGCACGTATATCCGGTCACACATAATTCCGGAAATACGATAATCTTTGCTTTCTGTTCGCATGCCTCGCTGATCGCCTCGCATATTTTCGCTGTGTTGAACTCTACATCCGCCACCCGGATATCCGGCGTAGCCGCGGCAACTTTAACAAATCCGTGTTTCATTTTCCCTTCCGCCTTTCTTGTCGGGGACGTAGTAAAACCCGGTTTTACTACGTCCCCGTTCACACTTTTTTCACATTTTACTCTTATCTTGCTTTCGCTTTTTTCAACAGTTCTTTCAGTTCATCTACTGTATAGTTATATGCCGTATTACAGAAATGGCATTTCACTTCGATATCTTTGCCGTCATCGATCATGGACTGGATCTCTTTCTTTCCCACGCTGATGATCGCTTTCTCGATCCGTTCTTTGGAGCAGTTGCAGGTAAACTTGGCCGGCATCGTATCGGTGATCTCCAGATCGAGGCCGTCCAGCACCTGGGCGAGCATCTCTTCCGGTGTGTGGCCGTTATCCAGCATAGATGTGACGGACTGGATATTCTGGATATTCTGCTCCAGTCTGTTTAATACCTCGTCCTCAATGAAAGGCATCACCTGCACGATGAATCCGCCTGCGCAGCGGACGGTATTATCATGCTCCATGAGCACGCCCAGGCCTACAGAGGACGGCACCTGTTCGGATGTGGCAAAATAATACGTAAGGTCCTCCGCGATCTCTCCGGTCTGCAGTATAGTCTGCCCGGAGTAAGGCTCCTTGAGCCCCATATCCTTGATCACGGTCATCACTCCCTGGCCGAGTGCTCCGCCCACATCCAGTTTGCCGTTCTTCGGAGGCAGCATCACGTCCGGATTATATACATAGCCTTTTACATTCCCCTGACTGTCCGCCGTCACGGTCAGTCCCTGGATCGGACCGGAACATTTGATCTGTATCGTCAGCATATCTGTCGCGTTTTTCATCATGCTGCCCATCATCACGCCGCCGGTCAGAAGCCTGCCGAGAGCTGCTGTCGCCACCGGGCTCGTGCCGTGGCGCTGTCTCGCCTCTTCCACCATCTCTGTTGTCACCGCGGCAAACGCACGGATCTGTGTATGCGCCGCGGAAGCTCTTACAATATAGTCTTTCATTTTTATTCCTCCTGTTTTCCTGATTCCCGGGCGATCACGCAGATCCGCTCTGACGTATCTGACGGCTCCTCTTTTGAGTCCACGTCATAAGCGGCCTCGAACACAAGCCCGGCCTTCTCAAGAAGCACTTGTATTTCTTTCAGTGTATATCCTCTCTGATAATGAGTTTCTTTGTATTTCCGGTACAGCTGCGGCATCTGGTCTGACTGCGTTTCGTCAGGGTTTTTCTCCTGTATGAAAAGTGTCAGATCGTACTCGTTGATCTGCTCATTTTCATAATAATAGTTGTCCCAGATAAAACTGCATTCTCCCCGGTCCTCTGCTATAGTACAGTCTCCCATGATTTCCCGGTATTTATAATCTGTATTGAAATCAAACAGAAAAATACCGCGCGGATCCAGATAATTATTTACCAGCCGGAACACCTCTTCAAGTTCTCCCGGCTCCGTCACATAATTGACAGAATCGCATACGCTCACAACAGCTCTCACTGTGCCATACAGCTCAAATTCCCGCATATCCTGCAGAAGATACAGGATATCATGCCCGGATTCGATACGTTTTTCCATGGCGAGTTCAAGCATGTCCTCAGAATTGTCTACTCCTATCATATCGTATCCGTATCCGGCCAGTATCTCCGTCATTGTTCCCGTGCCGCATCCCAGATCCAGTACAATCCCGTCTTCTACACCGTATTTACATAGCATGCCATGTATATATTCTCCCCATTCTTCATAGGGGACATTATCCATAAATGTATCATACACTGCCGCAAAACTCGTATATGCCTCCACCTGTTCTGCCTCCCGTCCTGTTACCGTCCCGATCGTGTCCAATACGCAGCTTTATCTTACGATCTTCTAAGCTGCATGATGTCATCCCGTTTCTTAAAAATCACTGCCGCCGCGATCACAACGATCACAATCGCCCCGATCTCTGCCCAGTCCTGCCAGCCCAGTGTCGTCAGGTCAAAGCAGCGGACGTTAACCCACATCTGGTTGATCCGCTCATTATTCTCCTGATCAAAATACTGCATGACTACAGCCCGCTCCAGCACATCCTGCGGAGGGTACTGGGCGAAAAGCTGCCGGTCTGCCTGATCCGCCTCAGCGGTAATGACGAAATCCTCGTCCGCGTTATCTCCGCTGAAGAAGAATCCTACAGGATATTCTATCGTATCCTCCGCGTCGTCTTCCGCTCCGTAGCACCAGTCTGCATAGGCATAGATGATATCGCTGTCGCCGCCCGCGATCACGGAAGTGTAACCGATATAGTACATATTCCTGACCACGTTGTCAGGTCTGGACATAAAATTGATAAATGCCTCGGCGGCCTGCTGTTTCGCCGCATCACCGGCAATGCCGTCTTTGAGCATAACCCAGCCGTCGAACCATACATTCGTACATTCCTCCGGCACGGCGTAAGCAAGATAATAGTCGTCGATCTCCGCCTGATCCAGCGTGTAGACGGCGTCTCCCGACCACTGATAGTTTGCCAGGACCTTGCCGGTCACCATGTCGGCTTTTCCGCTGTCGGACTCAAACGAATAGGCATTTTCCTTCATCTCTTTTAAAACCGACTCGGCTGCCTTTACCGTATCCTCGTCGGTCCGGTTCATAATTTCCGTTATGCGCTCCAGCCGGTCCGGCGAGCTGATAAGATCCGGGGACATCAGTTCCTCTTCATTGAGGATGCCCAGAGCCGCGAAATAACTGTCCCGGACGTTGTCCTTGATCGTGACCTGCCCCTTGTATTTCGGATCCGCAAGGATTGCCCAGTGAGACGCCTCTTCTTTTGAGATCACCTCAGGATTATAGACGATTCCGGTCGTCCCCCACATGTAGCCGGCCGCATATCTGCTCCACGGTTCCCCGTTTATCGTATTTGTGTCAAAGATATTTCTGATATAGTCCGATACACCGCGGACATAATAGTTATTTTCATTTTCTTCATCAAAGAAATCGTCGGAGAGGGGCTGGAGCCGGTTCTCCGCGATCAGTTTCATAAACATGTACTCGGACGGACAGACAAGGTCGAAATCATTGCCGAGGGTCAGCTGATTGTACAGATCTTCATTGGTTCCGAAAGTGGAATACTCTACATTCACCTCCACACCATAAGTGTCCAGATACCATGCCTCAAAATCATCTATCATAGAGTTTTCCCCGAAGATCACGGTGCCTTCACGGTCGTCAAGATCGATTGCCTCTTCTTCATCCCAGTCACCTTCATCGATGTATTCTTCCCAGTTGGCAATGCGCAGAGTCACTTTCTCATCGCTTTCTGCCGCAGACACAGAAGCCATTCCTCTGGACACTGCTGCGCCGGGCAGTATATCATCAGAAAATATTCCGTCAGGGAGCACACATCCAGGCAGCGCCAATGTAAGGCTTGCTGTCAGCGCAAGTCCCGCGGCTGCTGTCCTAAGCGTCCTGCACTGCTTAGTCTTTCTCTCTGCTGTCATATGTGCCCACCTCCTGTTTCTTCTCTGTTTTCGCCGAGGCAACATTCATGATTACCACCGCCAGGATCACCACGAGAAAGATCACGGTAGACAGAGCCCACAGCGCTGTCTTGATCTCAGTCTGGGCTCCTCTTGTGGCATTGACCACATAGGTACTGATCGTATCAAATGTCGCCGGTTTCGTATATGTGGAGATAAAATAATCGTCCAAAGACAGTGTGATCGACAGCATGAACCCCGAGATGATGCCCGGAATGATCTGCGGGATCACGATCTTGTACAGCGCCTGAAACGGCGTCGCCCCCAGATCAAGAGCCGCCTCATAGAGCCCGTTGTCCATCTGCTTTAACTTCGGCATCACGGCAAGATACACAAACGGGGTACACAGGACCACATGTCCGATCACAAGCGGAATGAACGTGTTCTTTTCGATGCCCAGCACGACGATCAGAAGGATACAGATGGAAAACGCTGTCACAACATCCGCATTCACCACCGGAATCTGGTTCGCCGTCTCGACCATCCTTTTCGTAACCGGTCTGGAGTAAAAAGCGCCGATGGCGCCAACTGTTCCCAGAATCGATGAGATCACGGCCGCCCCTACTGCCAGCAGGACCGTCCCGATGATCATATTTCTCAGCTCTTCTGTTGTAAAAAGCGTTACATAGTTGTGCAGAGAGAAACCTCTCACGGCGCCGATTGTCGTAGAATCCGTAAAGCTGTAAAACGCCAGGATCAGTACCGGTATATACATGAAAAACGCCACAAGGGCAAGCCACGAATAAGAAAGTATCTTTTTCATTATAGTATCGCCCCCCTGTTCTTTGCATCATCCTGATCCTCTCCGCCTGTGAGCAGCGATACGATACAGATCACTGCAAACAGGATCAGTGAGATCATAGAACCATTGTGCCAGTCATAGATATTAAAGTAACTTCCGATCAGCGATCCCATGATATACGTACTGTTGTACATCATATCAAGGATGACATAGTTGGTCATGGCCGGAAGAAATGTCATAGTGATCCCACTGACGATTCCCGGCATGGACAGAGGCAGCGTCACTCTGAAAAATACTGCCCCGGGACCCGCTCCCAGATCCTTTGCCGCTTCCAGCAGACTCTCATCGAGCTGAAGAAGGGTTGTATACAACGGCAGGATCATAAACGGAAGGTAATCATATGTCATGCCGATCACTGTGTTCAGAAACGGATGCAGGGAGAGATTGCCCTCCAGCACAGTCAGGATCTCCTTTAATGCCGTAATTCTCAAAGTAAAATTGATCCACATGGGCAGGATAAAGAGCATCAGCAGCACCGGGGCTCTCTTCAGACTGCTCCTTGCCAGGATATACGCCACAGGATAAGCGATCAGAAGACAGACTGCCGTCACCACCACCGCGATCACAGCACTGTAGCATAGTGTTCCGATCGTATTTCCATTGGTAAAGAAGCTCAGAAGGTTTTCAAGCGTAAACCTTCCGCTTCCGTCTGTAAATGCATAGTAGACGATCACCGCCAGCGGCAGCACGACAAAACAGATCAGGAACAGGGCATAAGGGATGCACAGCTGTTTCCTGCTGAACCGAAAACGTTTCATATTCAATCCCTACTTTCTCTTCAGTATGATCTGCTCTTTCGGAATCATCAGACTGACATGATCCCCCTCGTTCCACAGATCATCCTCATCCAGCACGAAGTCTTCCTCCGTAGCTGTACGTACTGTATAGTTATAATGGTTTCCTTTATAGATAAATGATATGATATTTCCGTCCGCGCGGTAGTCTCTCTGCTCATCACTCATGGAGACTGCCTTCACCGGCACTTCCACCGTCACTTCGATCCCCTCGAGATTGATCTCCTCGCCGCCCTCTGTAACAACGGAGCACGGCCCGTTCTGAACTGAGCCGTCAAAGAGCTGCGTCAGGTCGCACTCATACTCACCGCCGGCAAATGCCGCGCGGCCTTCTTTTGTGATCGTACCGTCAAAGACATTCATCAGTACACCCGCAGGCATGACGTGAATCTCATCAGGCCCGATCCTCATGCCGATCTCTTCGCCGGGCCGCACGTTTCTCGTGGTCTGGATGACCACCTCATTTTCATCCGGCAGGATCGCCGTGATCTCATAGTACATTCCCTTAAATACGGCAGAGTCCACAACGCCCCTGATCTGACCGTCCACCGGTCTGGTGATGACAACGTCTTCAGGCCGTACAACCACATCCACCCGCGTATCTTTCGGTACATTGTCCACACACGGGAATTCAGCTCCGCAGAAGCTGACTGTCATGGATGCCGCCATCTTCCCTTCAAAGATATTACTTTCTCCTATAAAGTCAGCAACGAAAGCGTTTTTCGGTTCATTGTAGATTTCTTCCGGAGTACCGATCTGCTGAATCATACCGTCCGACATGACTACCACCTTGTCAGACATAGTAAGCGCTTCCTCCTGGTCATGAGTCACATAAATAAAGGTGATTCCAAGACGCTCATGCATGGATTTGAGTTCCAGCTGCATCTCTTTTCTCATCTTCAGATCCAGCGCTCCCAACGGTTCATCAAGAAGCAGGATATCCGGTTCATTGACAATGGCACGGGCAATTGCAATCCTCTGCTGCTGTCCGCCGGACAGAGTAGAAATCTGTCTTTTTTCAAACCCTTCCAGATCTACCACTTCCAGTACGTTTTTTACCTTCTCATTGATCACTGACTTGGGAAGATGTTTCAGGTTCAGCCCGAACGCCACATTGTCATAGACATTCATGTGGGGGAACAGCGCGTAGCGCTGGAACACCGTGTTGATAGGTCTTAAGTTGGGTGGAAGATGGCTGATATCTTCGCCGTTTAAAAGGATCTCTCCTTCTGTCGGAAACTCGAAACCAGCGATCATCCGCAGAGTTGTCGTCTTGCCGCAGCCCGAAGGACCGAGGAATGTGACAAACTCTCCTTTCTTTACTTCCAGATTAAAGTCCTCCACCACCACAGTATCATCAAATACTTTCTTTATATTTCTCAATTCTATGATATTTTTTTCTTCCATGCTCTCACTCCTTGCCACACTCGATTGATACAAACAATCGTATTGTTCTATTCCGTTCTCAGGGCTGTCACCGGATCGCTCTTCGCCGCCTTTTTCGACGGAATCAGTCCGCCAATCAGTGTCAGCACGACGCTCAGCAGGATCAGGATCACGGCAGGAACCGCCGGAAGCACTGCACTGACGTCATTTGTTCCAGCAAGATAATGGATCAGTGCATTGCCCGGTATGAGGAGAAGCAGGGATATAATGATCCCCAGCGCTCCTGCGCAGAATCCAATGATAAATGTCTCCGCATTGAATACCTGCGAGATATTCCCTTTCGACGCACCAATGGCACGCAGAATACCAATCTCTTTCTTCCGCTCCAGCACGCTGATGTATGTGATCACACCGATCATGATGGACGATACGATCAGCGAGATCGCCACAAACGCGATCAGAACATAACTTATGATATCAATGATCTCGGTCACGGACGACATCAGCGTTCCCACCATATCTGTATAGGTGATCACCTGCTCGTCTTTTCCTTCTGCTTCCATACGGCTGTTGTAATCATCCAGAATGCTGACCACCATTTCCTTGCTCTCAAAATCTTTCGGATAGATATCGATTCCACTGGGCACATCAAAATCCACATAGCCGAGTGAAGTCAGATTGCTCTCATAGGATGCACTCTGCCCGGAACTCATGGACATCATAAGTTCTGCCAGCTCATCTCCTGTCATATTCATCTGGAATGCGTCCGCAAAGGCCTCTCCGTCAATGTTCATAGCGTTTTCCAGACTGCTGCCGACCTGTGTCATCGCCTGACCCATGGCTTCGCTCATTCCTGAAGCAAGCTGCCCCATCATCTGCTGCATTGCGGAAGAGATCTGGCTCTCCAGTGCCTGGCCGATCGCACTTCCATAAGAGGACATAGCGCTTCGCATGTAGCTCTCCACAGCACCTGTGAGCTGGCTCTCGATTCCTGCTGTATCTACCACACCCGCAAGGCCGTCTGACAATCTCTTCTGCCCGTCCGCAGTACCAAGATATGCGATAAAGTTTTCCCCCATCTTGGCCGGGTCGGGTGCGCCAGTCTGCTGCGCATACTGCTGATAACCCGCCGCCAGTTCCCCTGCCAGTTTACTGATCTGCTCCGAAGTAATGGTTATATTATCAACCACTCCGTTGAAAATCTCATCCGCCCATTTATTCAGTATGCCCTGTGCATCGACAGTTCCCAGATATTCCTGCAGATATTCGCCGAATCTGGACGGATCGTCATAATTATTTTCCTCTATATATTGTGCAAATCCGGTCATAATCTCACTGAGCATCTCCCGGAGCTGTTCCGTAGTCACAGTGATCCCGGAACCGGACTGAATAATATCTGCAATGTTGTCACGGAGAATCGACTGCGCCGCATCCGAACTTAGATAATTCTGAAAAGCTTCCGCCAATCCGGAATAATCCGCCTCCGGATGTTCCTGAGCATACTTCTGATATCCCTCCATCAGACTTGACGCCATCTGTGCGAATCCATCCGATGACACATTGAGATCAAGATTTCCTAGAAGATCCTCCATGCTCATGGACGGCATATCCGGCAGATCCACCGCGATATCCCCGAGATCCACCAAGCTGGACAGATCAATAGAATTCCCTGCACTACTGAATACACTGGAAAAGTCAAAAGCATCTGACAGATTAGTAAATGCACTCTCATTGAATCCAAATGCTTCCTGCAGTTTTTCTTCATCTACCGTCACAAGGGATTCCATGTCAAACCCGTTTTCTGAGCTGCTCTCTCCGAACTTCTCACCGGTAAAAACATTGACAGACGAATCAGCCAGCTGCTGTTTGACAATCTCCGTATTCTCTGCATACTCAGCTATATGTTTCGTCAAAGAAGCCGGGTAGCAGATACCCGCGCTCAAAGCCGAGGCATTTGCATCCTCGGAGGGCTGGACTACTCCTACGATTGTCAGGTCTTCTCCATTTGCGACCAGCTCTTTCATATAATCTGTATCGCCAGATTTGTCCGTCCATACATTATACTGGCTGTCGTACTGATAATAGTCCGCACTGTTCACCAGCTTAAATGTAATGCCGAGGATATCGTCATACGTATAAGTCCCCATATCATCCGGCGTAGTGATATTCTCTTCGTTGATAAACTGATCCACCATCTCATCCAGTTCAAGGGGATCTCTCAAGCCCAGCGTATAGAGCATGAAATCGCTCATACCTCCGCCGGAAGTAAGGACGAGTACACATTCATTATATTTTTCAGGCCAGCGTCCCGCCTTCACATCGTACTGTCCCTCATAGAGCTGTTCATTTTCCGGCATCTCATAGAATACGTTTGTACTCATCATGGAAGACATGATCCCGGAACCGGACGATGATCCCAAGCCCATGGAGTCAAAGGAATGATCCGGATTAACCTGACGGATCTCGTCTCCATTCTCTTTATAGATCTGTGGTTCCGCATTATAAGAATATTCTATCGCATTTGTATACTCTTCAATCCCGCTGTCACCGCTGTCCAGATATGTTTTCAGGGATTCCAGGTCATTGGTATCCATCGTGGAGAACATATTCGTCACCATCTCTACCACATAGATATCACCGTCCTCCTCGCTGGTATCCGAGGCAGCTCCGGTATCCATGGCAGAAGAAAAATCGAATCCGGTACTCTGAATCTGAAGCGGATACTCGGACAGCGTCTCCTCTTCGATCTTCCCGATATAGTCGTTAACTCCTGTTGACAAAGAAAGAATGAGCGCTATACCAATGATACCAATAGATCCTGCAAAAGAAGTAAGAAGAGTACGTGCTTTCTTCGTCTTCAGATTATTAAAGCTCAAGGAAAGAGCCGTAAGAAAAGACATGGAAGACTTCCCCATGTTCTTGTGTTCCGGCTCCGTAAGTTCCGCCTCATTTACATCGTACGGGTCGCTATCGGATCGGATCTTCCCGTCTTTCAGATTCACGATACGCGTCGCATACTCGTACGCCAGCTCAGGATTATGGGTGACCATGACCACAAGCCGGTCTTTTGCCACTTCTTTGAGCAGGTCCATGACCTGCACGCTGGTCTCACTGTCCAGAGCGCCTGTCGGCTCATCTGCCAGCAGGATGTCCGGATCATTTACAAGCGCTCTGGCAATGGCAACCCTCTGCATTTGCCCGCCGGAGAGCTGGTTTGGCTTTTTGTGGACCTGCTCTCCCAGTCCCACCTGCGCCAGTGCCTCCTGGGCTCTCTGTCTGCGTTCTGCTTTCCCGATCCCTGAGATTGTCAGAGCGAGTTCGACATTCGCCAGGATCGTCTGGTGAGGGATCAGGTTATAACTCTGGAACACGAATCCGATCGTATGGTTCCGGTAGGAATCCCAATCCCTGTCTTTATATTTCTTAGTAGAAATCCCGTTGATGATAAGATCTCCGCTGTCATAGCGGTCCAGTCCTCCGATGATATTAAGAAGCGTCGTCTTTCCCGATCCGCTCGGGCCTAAGATGGCAACAAATTCATTATCTCTCAAATTCAGGCTCACTCCGTCCAGAGCTTTCTGGACCAGAGTTCCGGTGCGGTATTCTTTATGAATGTCCTTTACCTGAAGCATTTCTACATCTCCTTTCACAGTTTCAAGCGTCAAATTCCGCCCCAACCCTCAATGTTGATATTATAGCGAATTACAACGTATTTGTCACTGTGCATAAAGTAAATAAATACGATTCTTTCCTGGCGTTTTTTTCAATTTTACACACTTTATATCTGTGCTTTACCCTTTCTTCCCATTTGTGTGCTATGATAAGAAATATTTCCGACAGAGGAGTTTCGTTATGACTGAAATCTATTTTGTAAAAAACGACGTCCATTTTACAAAGACCGAGAAAAAAATCATCGATTATATCATCGCCAGCCCACAGGAATTCATCCGCATGAGCATCGGCGATGTAGCACGGTGCATCGGCAGTTCAGAGCCGACTGTATCGCGGTTTGCCAGACACTGCGGCTATGCTGATTTTAAAGAACTGAAGAGTGCCGTTCTCCGGCATGTAGCAGAGGAAAATCCGCCGGCCGGGAAGCTGAATTCCACGCTGGGCAGTGAATCCTCCAATACACCGGAAGGATTTCTTCGCCGCCAGCAGTACTGTATTGAAAAAACACTTGAATTTCTGGATGAAAATATGCTCGAAAAAGCCGCAGACACCATTCTGTCATCCGACACAATCTACCTCTATGCAAAAGGAGCGGCAGTTTCCATGGCCGAGCTGCTCAAATTCCGGCTGAACCGCTTCGGAAAAAAAGTCATCCGCCTCCCGGCCGGGAGCTCGGAACTTTTTGAATATATGAATTTCTTTACAGAAAAAGATCTGGTAATCCTATTCGGCTTCCAGAAAACACCGAAAGAGGCTGCCGTGATTCTTGATTATCAAAAGAAGATTCATTATAAATGTATCTTTTTCACAAGTCGTCTGTATCACTCGCTGGAGCAGGAGGCAGTCATCCCGCTGTTCGTCTTCCGGGGCGAGCCGTCGGAATATCATTCCATGGCAGCTCCGGCCGCTCTGCTCGATGCCCTTGTAGTAATGCTGGGAGCAAAGCTGGGTGCAACATCTTCTGAACAGCTGGACTGCCTGTATAAATTAAAAGAACATTATAAAACGGAGATCCCGAGATAGGATCTCCGCTTCTTTATATCTCTGCCCCTTTCAGCAGCACGGATACATAGTCTCCGCCCAGCGCATCGATTTCTTTTAGTGCGCGCTTTAAGATTCCCGCCGACTCTACTTTAAATGCAAGTGAATCAGACATCCGGATCTCATACGCGCCATTTGTAATCTCTGCCGCCAGATCCTGCACCGTATGGACCGTCTGTCTGAATTCGTTCCAGACACAGCCGTACTGGAAAGACTGATGGGTGTCGCTTCCCGCCACCAGCGGACGGTCAAGCTTACGGGAGAGCGCCCTCATTTTCTCCCATGTACCGTCACAGTCTCTGGCCAGGTCTTTGCCGTTTACATCGAGAAAGAAGAATTTCTCCAGCATTTTCTGTGGCAGCTCCGGTATATGCCCGCCGTCTCTGTACGGATGTCCAGCACCGAATATGACCGGATACTCTTCCACCAGCTCAGCCAGCTTTTCAAAGGTCAGGAATTTTCCTTTCTCTTTATTCGGTTCCAGACGCTGGTTCATTTCCAGGATGCACTCCATAGGGCCGATGATCAGTGTATGTCCGCCTTCCGCTATATCTGTCTCCATACCCGGAAAGATGCGGAATCCGCTCTCTGTCACAAGAGAATCTCCTTCTCTTGTACACCGGCCAGATATATATCGGTACACCTCCTGAAAGCCCAGCGTGTTGAAATGCTCTGTCAGGCAGAGTGCGTCCAATCCGGATTTCTGTGCCTCCCGGAAGAGCCAGTCCGTATATTCTTTTGAAAAGGGAAGCTTCTTTGCCAGTTTCCCGTGTGTGTGAAAATCAATTTTCATGTTTCTTTCTCATCCTTCCTGTGTTTCTATTCCACATAGCATCAGCGTACAAGGAGCAATATGCCTGCACACTGATGCTGCTGTCCTTACAGTACGACAGACAGACCGACACATACGCATACCCACGCCGCTGAGATGCAGACGAAGATGATATCCGCCTGAGTCACTTTCAGCATGGACAGCTTCATCTTCTTTACCTCAGGGTTCTGAATGGAATAACGGTATCCCCTCAGCTCCAGCGCCTCCACTGTTGTTCTGGACCGCTTCGCCGTATTGAGCATCAGCGGATAAAATGACTGAATGATCATCTTTACCTGATAGCACAGATACCGGATCTTCCCGATCAGTCCGTTCCTGTGGGGCGGATTGCCTCTGAGGCGGTAGGACAGAAGAATATTCTGGAACTCCTCCATCAAAACCGGCAGGATGCGGTAGGCGAAAGATATACTGAAAGAAAGCTGTCCCGGGCACCCGAACCAGAGCAGACCGTTTGCCAGACGGTCCGGGTCAAGTCCGGAAAATACGGTGATGGACGCAAGGGACACAGCCGCCACTTTCAGCGTCATCACAAGCAATGGCGCAATGGTTTCCGTATTGCCGCCAAAAAACAGTGCCACAATAAAGAGATAACCGGTCTGTGAAAATACGCCGATGCAGAACAAAAAGAGAACCAGCGGCGCCACCTTCGCAGCACGGGTGGTGAGCGCCACAAAAAGGAAAATTCCCAGCAGCAGGACTACATCGTTTAAGAACCACGGAACAAGCCCGAAGAACAGATACCAGACAAGAAGGATGCGCGGATCCATTTTGGCGATCACGGTATCATCATTGCCGTAGGCATTCTTGAGCACCTGATTTCTCAGGAAATCCATAGAAAATTTATCTAATATATTCTCTGAAAGTTTACGCATATTTTTCACCTCGGAAATATTCCATGAATTCATCGATCGTAAAGCACGGATTCTCGATCCCCAGAGCCCGGCCCATATCGCAGATCTGAGGCGGCCGGATTCCCACCTGCTGACGGACATACATATCGGCGAAGATCTCTTCTTTCGTCCCGTCCGCGATCACATATCCGGCAGAGAGGACGATCAGGCGCTCCGCCCAGTCGCACACAAGCTGCATATCATGGGTAGCGATCACCACCGTGTCTGTGATTCCTTTGAGCATCTGCAGCGTCTTCATGATCTCCCGTCTGGTTGCAATGTCAAGATTAGCCGTCGGCTCGTCGAGGAGCAGGATCTCCGGCTGCAGTGCGATTCCGATGGCAAGGGAAGCACGCCGCATCTGTCCGCCGGATAGCAGCCTGCCATCCCGGTCCTGCAGATCTGTGAGTCGGAACATCTCAAGCAGTTCATCCGTCCTCTTCTGATAATCTTCGACCTTTCTTACCATCATAGCGTACTCGATATCCTTGCGAATAGAATCTTTGATAAACATTTCTTCTGGATTCTGATACACCATAGAGATCGTACGTCCCAGTTCCTCTTTCGGAAGATCCGCAGTGGGCCGGTCGTTTAGAAGTACCTGGCCGGATTCCGGACGGATCAGGCCCATCATCATCTTGAGCATCGTAGATTTTCCGGCGCCGTTGGAACCGATCAGGGCTATTTTCTCTCCCTTTCCGATCTGAATGGAAAAGTCGTCAAAGATCTTCGGCGGTTCGCCTTTGACTGCACGGTATTTTACCGTCACATTCTTAAAGTCAACGATCGGCTCTCTCTTCAGCTCCCTTTTCAATGGCTGCTTGTACGCCGGGCCTTTATTTTTAAGATACGGCGTAAATACGCGGACTCCCTCCGCCACATCCACCGGCAGTTCCTCTTCTTTCTGAAGGAACGGCTCTTTCGGGAGAAGTCCCGCATCGATCATGCGCTCGGCTGCGATTGCTACCTGCGGCGGAAAGATATTGCACCCCTGCAGTTCGTCTGTACGGCGCATAGCTTCTTTTGCAGGCAGTACCCACTGTACACCTCCGTCTTTCAGGAGCATGACGTCCTTACAGTATTTTACTATGTAGTCTGTGTGATGCTCGATCACGATAATGGTCTTGCCGTATTTCTCATTCAGTTCCTTCAACACCTCATAGATGCCGTCCGCATGGGCGGGATCCAGCTGGGCGATGGGTTCGTCGAGAATCAGGATATCCGGGCTTAACGCCGCGGTTCCTGCCAGAGCAAGAAGGTGCTTCTGTCCTCCCGAGAGCTGCCACACATAATCTCCGATTTTGGAAGAAAGGCCGCAGACATGCAGCGCTTTTTTCCCTTTTTCTTCATAGTCCGGCATGGCATAATTTAGACACGCATAAGAGGCGTCTTCCAGCACGGTAGGACATACGATCTGATTTTCAAAATCCTGATAGACATATCCTACCTTGCGGGCCAGCGTGCCGATCTCCTGTTCTTTTGTATTCAATCCGTCGATGATGACGTCGCCGTCCATATCACCGACGATAAAGTGAGGGATCAGGCCGTTTAATGTCTTACAAAGAGTAGATTTCCCGCAGCCGTTGTTTCCAACGATCGCAAGGAAATCCCCCTTTTCAATCACTGCTGATGCATTTTTTAATGTCGGCTCTGATGCCCCCGGGTATGTAAATGTAAGATTTTTGATCTCTATAATACTCACTTGCGGGCACCTTCCTGTTACGTTATCTCTAAATTCGTATACTTTCTGTTACTTATCCTTATGCTGTCTGTCTGTTCTTTGCTCGACTGCGGATCACACCGAACACGATCAGGGCAACAACTGCTGCCACAACAATCGCAATTATGATCGCTGTTGTGCTCTCAGCCCATGCTGCCTCCCAGTCGATCAGCGCATATCCGCCTTTTGCCAGAAGCTGTGCCACGATCGCGACTGCGAATCCCACGAGACAGAGTACGATAGATTTTGCAGAAAGCGCGCTTCCTGTCATCGTCTTCTCATCACGCGGCTTCATGCCGAGCAGCGGCTCGATCTTGCCGTAGAGCTTCGGTACAAGGAACATGGTCGGAAGCATACAGAAGAGGATGCCTGAGAACAGCAGGTCGTTAAGACAGGCGAATCCTTCTGTGGCAAATACACTTTCCGGAAGTCCTGCAACAGCCTCAAAGTCTTCCACTGCAAACTGTACCTTCAGGATATCCACCACGGTTCCCATAAAGAGCTGAAGAAATACACCGAAGATGGAAGCACCTGCGACAGCCGCACGGTTTCTCGGATTTTTTACGAGGCGGCCTGCAACATACACACCGATCGTAACGGTTAGGAATTTTTCCAGCTCGCCAAGACCTCCGAACTGTCCCAGCATGATCTCACTGAAGACAAGTTCTCCGGTTGCAGCCCCGAGGCCTGCGGAGAGCGGATCAAAGAGCATAGCCAGTGTCAGCGGAATAAACAGGAAATACTCGACTGAGAATTCCACGATACCGACCTGAAAAGACGGGATCAGCTCTGTAAATAAAGTAGCCAGTCCATAAAGTGACATTGAAAGAACAAATACCATTAATTTCTGTGACTGTGAAATCTTGTTCTGTGGATTCATGATTGTTTCCTCCATTTACTCTCTTAGTTATCGGTTGAACAGTTCTGCCCGCGCCATTCGTAAAACCGAATTGATGACTGAACTGTTAGTCCATATTATAAAGAGCTTGACGTCAAACCGATATCATGAATCCATAAAATGTAAGTAAAATTTTCGTAAATACATTTTATGAAAGTTTTATTACATTCATCACAAAACATTCAGCGATTCAC
>OLIH01000372.1_pt1 | contig 31736 bp, 30 predicted proteins | sample 1609721 | NCBI WGS metagenome assembly OLIH01 (sample SAMEA4350157, study PRJEB24818) | metagenome | biome: human; feature: gut; material: faeces | place: Denmark | collected 2013-09
GGCTTGGCTTTATCACGCTGTTATGCGCTTTTTGGAATGCTTGCACATCCTCTAAGCTGAGCGTGAGCTCCAAGAGTCCAACGGTTTTACTTGCGAGGATTCTTGATTGCAGCCTGTCCTGCGCCAATCCCGCCGCCGAAATGTCCCCATTCAGCCGACCATTCCTGTTGATCAGAAAGGTTGGACGGGAAGCCCCGGGGGGCGGCCAGGCCCCCCGGTATAAATTGCTTTCCAGTGTAATGCGCGGATATTCCTTCCGCCCGTTGACCTCGCAGACCAGCGTCTGCGGTTCGGGTGCCAGATCCAGCACCCAGGCGAACCGCGTATCGTCGATGGGTGTGATGCGGCGGACAAAGTTCTGGATGAACCATTCGCTCACCATGCCGTCGGTGAAATCCACCGCTTCGCAGAGGCTGGCCTCAATGGCGTCCATGTCCAGCGCCTTGTGGTCCCCCTGCTTGGCCAGCAATTCTGCCTTCTCCTTGTTGACCCGCTGCTGCTGGACGCCGATCTCGTTGCTCTGCTCCACAAACTGGCTCAGGGTGATCTGGTTGGACGCCTTCATCATGATCAGGTTGTCCAGCCGTTGGTTCAGGGCGTCCATCCGCTTGTCCAGGGCTTTCAGCTTGTCCGGGTCGGCGCTTTCCTCCCGGTAGCAGGCGCTGAGCATCCGGCAGGCTTCCAGCACCGCCTCCCGCCGGTTGCCCCACACGGTTTCGAAGACTTTCAAGGCCATCAGTTCCAGCTTCCATTCCGGGAAGGCTTTCAGCTCACAGATGCCCTCGGGCAACCCGTGCTTCTTCAGATACAGGGCGGATTGCTTTTTGTGGCGGTAGCACTCAAAGCCATAGACCTGGGTTCCGTCCGCCTTGGTGTTCCACAGATACCGCCGCAGCTTGGAACCGCAGTGGCACACCAGCTTGGTGACCCATACGTTCTTGGCGACAGTGCCGCCGTACTTGCGGGGCTTGCCGTTCTCGTCCAGCAGGTTCCGCTGGCGGCTTCGGCGGATGTCGTTGCAACGGTGCCAGAGTTCCTCGTCGATGATGGGGGTGAAATTTCCCTTTTTCAGGATGTAGGTTTCCTCGTCGTTGTTCTTCTTCCGGCTGTGCTCCAGCAAATCGGTGGTCCGGGTGCGGTTGTAGACGCAGTAGCCCATGTAGGTGGGATTGCGCAGGATGCGGGTGATCTTGCTGGAATCCCATTTCAGGCGTCCGCCGCCGTCCTTGCGGCCTTTTGCGATCAGGGCCTTGGCTACCTTGCCCAGCCCGTCGCCGGTGGCGTACTGTTCAAAGATCATCCGCACCGTTTCGGCTTGTTCCTCATTGATGACGTAGGTGTTGTGGATCTTGTCCAGATCGTAGCCCAGAATGTTGCCATTGCCGTACAGCACACCTTTTTCCCGGCTCATCTGGATGCCGGCCCGCACCCGCTCGCTGGTCTTGCGGCTTTCCTCCTGCGCCATGGTGGCCATGATGGTGAGCCGCAGCTCTCCTTCGTTGTCCATCGTCCAGATGCTGTCCGCGGCAAAGTAGACCTCCACCCCCAGCTTGCTCAGCTTCCGGGTGTAGAACAGCGTGTCCATCGTGTTGCGGGCGAAGCGGCAGACCTCGCGGGTGACCACCAGATCAAACTTGCCGCGCTCCGCATCCCGGATCATCTGCATGAAGGACGGACGCCTGGTGGCCTGCGTGCCGGTGATACCCTCGTCCACATACTGGCCCACCACCTCCCAGTTGGGGTTCTTGGCTGCCAGCTCCTGATACCAGTCCATCTGATTGTCCAGCGCCGACACCTGGGCCTCGTGTTCGGTGGAAACCCGCCCGTAAAACACCACGCGGCGGGGACGGTTCCGGTATTCCTGTAAAAAGCTCATAGGATCAACCTCCTTTGGTGTACGCTCATTGTAGCGTATTGGTTTTTGTTTGAGAAATGTACAAACGGGTATTCTTCAACGCCGATTCTTTCTCTTTTTGGCCGGGGCGGCAAGCGGCACTGCCGGGACCGGCGGATAAGTGGCCAGCACATTGTCGTAGGTGGCCTTGTTGATCTTGCCCTGCTCATACAGCCGCTGAATCAGCTTGTGGGCAATGTAGCGGGAATCAATCTGCAAACCCTCCATAGGGATTTACCTCCTTTCCATCGGGTGTGTTGGGTGTAAAGGGCGAAAATGTCCGGGGCAGCATGGCACCCTGCATGAGCAACACCGTGCTGTTCAATAGCTGGAGGGTGTAGTCCAGCTGCTCCCGGTTCTCGTCGGTGGACTGGCTGCCTGCCAGCTCTTTCAGCTGGGTTTCCATCCACTGCATCTGCCGCAGCAACAACCGATAATCGGCGGGCGGCAGCGCCGTGGGTGTCTTGTGGATGATGAGCAGACGAAGATACTGCTCCCGGGATAGCCCGGTGAGGGCCACGTTGTCGTTGAGCCGTGCCAGCTCTCCCTCGGTCAGGCGGACCTTCACTTCTTTGGTCCGCTGTTTGGTTTTGTTTTTCATGGGTTCTCCTTTTGGTTCGTCAATTTGGGTAAGTATGCAACAACGCAAGGGACAGCGGCGGCGCACCCTTTTGCATGGTTGCTTTGGTTCATGCGTTCAGCTGCCAGTACCATTTGTCGCCCTTGCGGACGCTGCGGATGTTCAGCCTGCCTTTGACCAGATTCACCGTCCGGTCCTGGATGCCTTTGTTCTTGAAATGTTGGATGATCTCCTGGTTGGGTACAGGGCCTTTTTCCAGCAGCCGGGGCAGTTCTTCCTCCACCTGCTGTTGCTTGGTGGGGGCTTCCGTCAGACTGTCGCAGCCGTTCAAAAGGGATTCGGCATCCTCGTCCAGTTGCCGTAGCCACTCCACATGGTCGCTCAGCTCAAAGAGCAGCGCCGGACCGGCAGCGGCCAGATTGCTTTTCACCGGCACCAGTACCCGCTGTGTGGGCGAACGCTGGTATCGTGTCACAGTCAGAATGGACCGCACAGCACCGGCAATGTCGATGGAACCGCTGGTTCGGTACAGGGCGCTGATGCCGCTCATCTTGTTCATGTGCGCCACGATGAGCACGGCGCATCTGGTGCGCTGGGCCATGGCGTACAGATTGCGGAAAGCACCCCGCACCTCGTTGGCCTGATTCATACTCACCGTAGGACCGATGTAGGCCGAAAGCGGGTCGAGGATCAGCAGCCGGGCATTCTCCTGCAGGATGCTCTGCTCCAGCCGTGGATCATCGAAGGTCAGCGCCTGCTTTTCTTCATTGATGATCTTGATGCGGGAGCAGTCGGCCCCCGCACTTTCCAGCCTCGGCTTGATGGTGTCGGCAATGCCGTCCTCCGAAGTCTGATACAGAATGTTGATGGGTTCCCGGACGGCTTCCTCAAAGGGTAGGCTTTCCCCTTTGGAGAGCAGCGCCGCCAATGACAGCACCGCCATGGTCTTGCCGCAGCCGGGGTCGCCCTGGATGATGGTGACCTTCCCGTATGGGATGTAAGGATACCAAAGCCATTTCACTTCCTCTGCCTGGATATCCGCAAAACAGAGGATCTCTTGTTCATTCACAAAAGTACCTCCTTCATGAAGTTCAAATAAAAGGCCGGTCCGCCGAATCCGTTCCTGTCCGGGTGTCTCCCCAACGTCGTCTCGCTCGCCCTGTGGGGTCATGGCAAGATCGTATCTCCTTCAGCGGCCGGGTATTCAGTTTTCAAGGTTCCGTGGCAACAGAATATCACGTCCAAACGCCAAAAGCTATACATTTGGGAACGGTTTCGTGTGAAGATGGGTTTGCACATTATTTTTGTAAAAATGACACGTTTATCTTTCGATACATCGCGTTTTATTGGCTTTTTGGCATTTTGAAAAATTTTCGCCGTTTTTTCTGTGTTTTTCTCGATTTTGTGGCCGTGGAGCCGGTTCGGCATAAACAAAAACAGCGCCACCGGCCAAAGGACAATCCTTTGACCGGCAGCGCCGGTATGTTTCCATCTGTTTTCAGCCTTGTCGGGCACCGCTGCACTCAGCCTGCCAGAGTGCCTCCTGCTCTGGCGTGACCTGATAGCTTTTGTATTCCCGCAGAAATCCCTCATGCCCTATAATGGACTTGGAACCTTCAAAGTACAGATAAATCGCCTTGGCCCGGGCCAGCGGGTCGGAGTAGGAAGTGAAATGGACCTCCTTGGTGACCCAGCCGGGAACGCTGGCAATGGGAGGCTCCCCGAAAGGGAACCGATCATAGAAAGCGTTCTCCACAGAGACCCAAGTGACCAGATCCCGGTCACCGCACAGCAGCACCCAGACGGGATGCTCCCCCTGCGGGCAGGCAAAGCAGCCCTTGCCGATCAGGGCACGGAAAACATCACTGAAGCGGGTGTTGCTATCCAGTGGGAAAGTACAGAGTTCGCCGCTTCCGGGAAGCCGGACCTGGATCTCGGAATTTTGGGATGTTTGGTTCATAGTACACCTCTCATTCCATGACTTTGATAAAGCGGAACATTTCGTCGGGGCCGTCCTCTTCCTCACCGTTCTGGGGCGGCTGGGCATACAGATGCTCCAAGGCAAAAGAAAAACGCCTGATTACTACAACAACCGCAATAACTGAGCTCACTAGATATCTTATCCGGCAGGGGCCTGCAAGCCTCTGCTTATGGTATCCTTTCAACGGGCCAAATCCATTTCTTGTTTTGTATAGGGAATTCGATCCGATACGATTTTGTTTAACACAGGCTATCCCTAGCCCAATTTTTCTATCTCCAGACCAGCTCATGCGCTTGCTTTTCCAGTGCTTTCGTCAGCCTTTTCATGGTCGCGGGAAGAGGATACTCGGGATCATATTGCTATTTCTATGCATTTTGGAAGCTCATAGATAGTTTCTTCATTGATAATCTCCCCTTCTGCATTTGGAAGTTTTAATTGAATTCTACTTAAGAGGCCCTCTTTGCTAGCAGAAAATACGACTATTAAAAAAATTGGACTTGTACTTAAATCTCGGTTATACATCTTCGAACGCTCTTTTATAGGCTTGCCACTTAAATCTGATCCGTTGCTATATATCTGCAAAACCACATTGTCGGACACTAATTCTGGCTGTGCCAACTTTTCATTAAGCCCATAATAAATATCTTGTGAGGTAAAGCCGATAATTTGACATTGCTTAGGAGAAAAGGCAGACAACACAGCAGAAGTTACTGCGCCTTTTTTTCGCATGGTTGTGTAAGGGGTATAGAACAACTCCTGAAACTTTTCATCAAAAGCTCTATATCTTATACAAGCGGTTGAGATCGTACGGACTATTTCCTGTATCTGGGAAATTGTCATATATTTAGATAGTTTCATAGTTATCCCTCACACCCATCAAATATTCGATTTTGATTCATTTTCCTAAGTGCAGATCAGTTCTGATAATGCATTAGTTATCTTCATATACGCGGCAACAACAATATAGATTATACGATGTACCGTCCTACGATGATAGCACCATCATAGCGTATTTGGAACGGCATAGCAAGACGCTAGGTGGGCTTTTCCCGTAGAAAAAACATTCCCGCAAAGCCAAACATGACAGACAGTTGTCCGGTTGCTATGGTATAATACAGGCAAAAGAACAAAGGGCGGTGATTGCCATGAAAATGGATCGGCTGATCGGCATTTTGTCCATCCTTCTTCAGCGGGAACAGGTCACCGCACCGGAACTGGCGGAGCAGTTCGAAGTGTCCCGCCGTACTATACAGCGGGATATTGAAGCCCTCTGTCGGGCAGGCATCCCCATCACCACCGCACAGGGTGCTGGCGGCGGGATCTCCATCATGGAGGGATACCGGGTGGACCGCACAGTGCTCACCGCCCCGGAGATGCAGGCCATTCTGGCGGGGCTGCGCAGTCTGGACAGCGTCAGCGGTACCCGGCGCTATGCTCAGCTCATGGAAAAGTTGTCTGCCGGAAACAGTACCCTAATATCCGGCGGCACCCACATGCTCATTGATTTGTCCTCGTGGTACAAAAGCAGCCTTGCCCCTAAAATCGAGGCCATACAGAATGCCATGGAGCAGCACCACCTTGTACATTTCACTTACGACGCGCCCAAGGGCACATCGGTGCGCAGCGTAGAGCCCTATTATCTGGTCTTTCATTGGTCCACGTGGTATCTGTGGGGCTGGTGTCAGACCCGGCAGGACTTCCGCCTGTTTAAGCTCAACCGCATGACAAACCTTTCTACCGGAGAACCCTTTACACCACGCCCAGCCCCTTTGCCGGATCTGAACCCGGAGCGGATTTATCCCACGCAATATCAGGTGTGCGTCCGCTTTGACCCGGCCTGCCGTTGGCGGCTGGTGGAAGAATACGGTGCAGACAGCTTTGCCGTACAGCCGGACGGCTCCTTGCTTTTCCGTCGAGGTTTCCCGGACGCGGACAGTGTAATCAGCTGGATTCTCACCTTTGGGGATGGCGCTGAGCTGCTGGAACCTGCCGAGTTGCGGGAACAATTGGGTGCTCTTGTCAGTCGGCTGGCCCAGCGCTATGAGAAACGGAGGTAGCTATGGCATCTCATTCTGATTATGTGGAGTATGTGGTGGAACAGCTGCGCGGTGCCGGAAACGTCCGTGCCCGCAAAATGTTCGGAGAATACGGCCTGTTCTGTGACGGGATCTTCTTCGCCGTTATCTGCGATGACCAGTTGTTTATCAAAATCACACCCCGGGGGGAAGCAGCCTTTCCCGGCCTGCCGAAGGCCCCGTCCCATGAAGGAGCCAGTGATTCCTTTGTGATAGAGGACGTGGACGACCCAACCATGGCGGTGGAATTGACCCGCATCACCTGTGAAGCGCTGCGCAAAGCGGCATCTAAAAAGCGGAGGAAATAAGTATGGCATTCGACTACAAGAAAGAATACAAGGAGTTCTATCTGCCGCCCAAAACACCGGGTATCGTCACGGTGCCTGCCATGAACTTTCTGGCAGTGCGCGGGCATGGCGATCCCAACGAGGAAAACGGTGCCTACAAACAGGCTATCGGCCTTTTGTATGCGGTGGCCTACACCATCAAAATGAGCAAGATGGGCAGCCACAAGATGGATGGCTATTTCGACTATGTGGTGCCGCCGCTGGAGGGCCTGTGGTGGCAGGAAGGTGTCCGTGGCGTGGACTACACCCACAAGGAGGACTTCTGCTGGATCTCGATGATCCGTCTGCCGGACTTCGTAACCAAAGCAGAGTTTGACTGGGCTGTGCAGGAAGCCTCCCGCAAAAAGAAGCTGGACTGCTCTCCGGTGGAGTTCTTCACCTGGGAGGAAGGTCTGTGCGTCCAGTGTATGCACATCGGCCCCTACGATGCCGAGCCTGCCACGGTAGCTGCTATGGCGGACTACGCCAAAGCACAGGGCTATACGGCAGACTTTGGTGAGAACCGATTCCACCATGAGATCTACCTGAGCGATGTGCGCCGGTGCAAACCGGAAAGCCTGAAAACCGTGGTGCGCCATCCGGTGCGAAAGGTGGAGCAGGTATGAAAGGCTTCACACGGGAACATACCGAGTTCAGCCTGTGTGGTCTGAACTGTCTGCTATGCCCCATGCAGGTAGGCGGCTACTGCCCCGGCTGCGGCGGCGGACCGGGTAACCAGAGCTGTTCCATTGCCCGGTGTTCATTGAATCAAGGCGGGCATGCCTTTTGCAGTGATTGCTCCTCTTACCCCTGCGTTCGGTATGACGAATTTGACGCGGTAGATTCCTTTGTGCCTCACAGCCGCCGCGCCGCCGATCTGGATCGCGCCCAGGAATTGGGGCTGGATACCTACATAGACGAACTGCGGGCCAAACGGGCCATTCTGGATAAGTTGCTCGCCAGCTATAACGAAGGCCGCCGCAAAACCTTCTATTGCGCGGCGGTGTACCTGCTGCCGTTGGAGGATTTGAAAAACGTTGTGGCCAAGCTGGAGAATCAGCCGGAATGTCCCGTCAAAGAGCGGGCCACGGCTGCCGTGAAGCTGCTGCAAGAGACAGCTGATGGTCACGGTGTTTGTCTGAAGCTGAAAAATAAGAAGGGGTGATTGTGTGGCGGTTTCTAAAGTGACACGCTCGTTTCCCTGTACTGTAGAACAGCTGTGGCAAATCGTGACCGATCTGACGCATACCGACTGGCGCAGCGATCTGGCGCGGGTGGAAGTTCTGGACGAAACCCGCTTTGTGGAGCATACCAAGAGCGGCTATGCCACCCATTTTACGGTTACAACCTGTGAACCAAAACAGTTTTGGGCCTTTACCATGGAAAATGGGAATATGTCCGGCTTCTGGGAAGGACGGTTCGAGGCTGTGGAAAGTGGTTCCCGGTTGACCTGTGTAGAAACCGTCAACGGCAAGCGCTGGTGGATGCGCCCCTTTGTCCCTAGTTATCTGAAACGACAGCAGAAACTGTATATGGATGATTTGCTGCGGGAAGTGAACCGCATCACAGACGGAAATGCTGCCCAGTAATCAGTTCAATACAACCCGGAGGTGAACCCTTTGATCATCAGCGCCAGCAGGCGGACTGATATTCCCGCCTATTATCCTGATTGGTTTTACAACCGTATCCAGGAGAGTTATGTCTGTGTCCGAAATCCCATGAACTTCCATCAGGTCAACCGCATTGACCTGTCACCGGATGTGGTGGATGGCATTGTTTTCTGGACCAAGAATCCGCTGCCGCTGATGACTCGGCTGGAGGAATTGAGGGCGTACCCGTTCTACTTTCAGTTCACCCTGACCCCATACGGAAAAGACGTGGAACCGGGAGTACCCAGCAAAAACGATGTAATCCTGCCTGCCTTTCAGGAACTATCCCGCATGATCGGCCCCGAACGGGTGATTTGGCGGTATGACCCTATTTTGTTCACCGACCGCTACACGATAGACTACCACATTACCTTTTTCAGCCAGTTGGTCCGACGGCTGGAGGGTTATACCCGCAAATGCATCATCAGCTTTGTGGACCTGTACCGCAACACCCAGACCAATATGGATGGTCTGGGCTTTGCACCGCCTACGGAAAAAGAAATCATAGACCTTGCCCAGCGGTTGGCCGATATTGCGGGTAAACATCACCTTGTACTGAAAACCTGCGCAGAACAAATAGACTTATCACCATACGGCATTGCCTACGGCCACTGCATTGACCGCACCTTACTGGAGCAGATTACCGGATGCCGCCTTACGTTGGAGAAAGACAAGAACCAGCGCCCGGAATGTGGCTGCATGGCCAGCATCGACATTGGTATGTATGATACCTGCCGCCACGGATGCCGGTATTGTTATGCTACGCACAGTCTGAAAACCGTTGCGCGCAATACGCAAGCCCATGATCCGAACTCGCCATTGCTCTGCGGGCAGCTCCTGCCGGAGGATGTGGTGAAAGAGCGGGCGGTAAAGTCCTGCAAGGAGGAACAGTTGCGGTTTTATTGATTTCTGGGTAACTAAAAGACTTCCCCGGAGAGTGTATTTTACTCTCCGGGGAATGTTTTTGTAAATTTTTTCTGAAAGATAGGCATGGGGACAATCGTCAGGAATCCTCGAATCTTGACGTGGTTTCTGCCGCGTGTTACGATGAGAAAAAGGCGTAAAGATATACGCCTTTTTCGCATTTTTACGACATTTTATCGCCAAATTACGACAATTATCGAGGACTTTTTCATGCCGACCAATTTTATCTTTCGCTTTGAGAAAGCGAATCTTTTCATTCCGTTCCAGATGCCCAACAAAAGGCAGCGGCAGGCAGCCGTAAACCGGCAAACCACACCGGAAGATGCCAGACGATCTTCCGTAATTGCGCGTATGGAGAAAATCAAAGACCAGCTGCAAATCCCGGAGTATGTGGAGCAAAACCAGCCCCGAGTATGGCTGGAAGAATCCTACGATTTGGGAGATCTGGTCTTTGCTGTGCTGGACATTCCCTGGAAGGCTTTCTACGAGAAAGCCCAGAGCCTTCTGGAACAATACAAGGACTACGAAATGACCATCCGCACAGACCTTCTCACGCAGATAGATTGGCGACATTATCAACCGCCGCAGCCGGAGAAGGAATCCCACGAGCCGTCGTTCAAGAAATGGTTTCCGCTGAATCTGTTTACCCGTCCGATCAAGAAACCCTCTGCGCAGGAGCCTCCTGCAGCAACAGAAGGGACATCAAACCGCACTCCCCGAACGATTGCCCAGGGATTGGCCGCTCCGGAACAAACAGCTTATTGTCAGGTGGCTCAGCTGTATGACGATGTGAAGCATTCTTTAACGGATTATCCGGCTATGGCCACCTTGTTGGCTCACTATTGCACCAACGCCGCATCGGATTACTATCTGCAAGCCATTAAAACGCTGGACATGACAAGGCTGACCGATCTCGACCGCAGTATCATGGAACAAAATGGCTTTTTAAGGGTATTGCATCACGAGATTTATTGGTGCAATGCGCTGGTGCAATGCAGTGAATGTGTGGAGCGCTATATGAAAAGTTTTCCCACTCCCGATTTTCTCATGAAATCCTACGCCGGGATGGATGATCGGGAACTGTGCGCAGCATCGGTGGCCATTCTGAAAATGATGGCCGAACAACTCCGTCTTTTGGCTGATTTCCAACCGGAACTGGCCAGTCTGGTTCAATACACGTTGGTAGAAGCGGATCTGCACCCGGACAAAAGCGCCGATCAGCGCTACGGGGATGCTTTGCTGGTGAGACACTCCGGTGTTGCAGCCGGGCAGAAATTATACGAACAGCTGCGGTTGCGTATGCTGGGGCGATTGTCTCTGCCACAGGAAAAAGCCTCTTCCAGAAGGCATCCGGATATTGCCAGTCGCAGCTATTTTGTTGCAGACAATCTCCCTGCAGTTGCGATGGCGGAATTTGTGCAGCTGTGCAGCCAGCATGAAACCGCCCGAAAATGCCAGCATTGCGGGATGCTGTTTTTGTCCAAGAATACGGGTGCAAAATGCTGCAACCGAAAGAGCCCTAATGGAGGGTTGCGCACCTGCCGTGAGGTTCGCAAAGAGGAAAGAGCTAGTGAACGGGAAGTTCCGCCTCCGGTTGATGTTCTCAACAAGGTCAATAAACGGATGAACGGCAGACTTTCTCGTTCTTTGGGTATGACCACAGAGCGCCGTGCCAGCATCCTTAAGATTTGGCGCAAGGAGGTCAAACCTCTTGTGCAGGAGGCATCCGATCATCCTGAAACCTTTGATGAAGAGGCTTTTGATGCTCAGCTGTGCGAGATCTTTGATAGGGTCCGCCAGGAAGAAGCCGCTGCGGAGCGACGCAGACAAAAGGAAGCTGCTAAGAAGCGCGGGAGAAAAAGGAAGGCGTAATATTTTCCTTTTCAAGTTATACGGTATAAATTATTTGCAAAATATAAAGCATAACCGATTCGGGTCGTTTTTTACGTATGTATAAGCTTTTTGGGAGGTTTTGCAATTACTTCGGGCCAAGTTGGCCCGAAGTAGAGATGGTAAATTGGCCAACCGAAAAAGCGGGCCAACTTGACCCGCTTTTTTGTCCTCTACGAATTAACTTCTGGCCGAATTGGCCAGAAGTTAATTTTCATCTATTTTAGAGCTTTTTGTAACCATCTTTGGAAGACTTTTAAGCATTGCCCCGCACTTTGGGTATAAATTCTTTGCATCGCTCATTTCATACGCTCATCATGATTGATGGAATGAGTGATGCACGTTGCTTCGGCACAAGAAGGGAAAAACAAACGCTCTCCTCCCTAAAAGAAGCAAATACCTTAGCTATTAGTTTCGAGCCGCTTCAGTAGATTTTCTTCTTTCGGAATGTTTCAACCGCCTAATTCAAAAACGCCCAAAATCTGGCCCTCATGTATGCCAATCCAGAAGGCACTGACATGTTCATTACCCAGGAACTATTGGACGTTTGGATCGGTGTAGCATAGGCGAAACGTCACTGACAAATCCGGTGTTTCGTTATATCTAAGAGAATTTATTCTACACCCAAAGCTTTGAATACTGCATCTTCGGCACTACTATAAAAAATCAAATTGAAGCTTCCAATTAGGTCGGCAGGGACCGTCCCCAAATCTGTCGCGGAAGTCATGGGTAACAGCACTTTTTTTGCTCCGCTGTCCAGACAAACTTGTAAGGCGTTAGGTAACTCATCTACTTTGATCATCGTTCCGCTGATGCTGATCTCACCCAAAACAGCGGTGGAACTCAGCACTGGCCTGCCAAGAGCAATTGAACACAACGCAATCAGCGTAGGCAGTGCCAGTTTGCCGGTCATACCGATTCCCTGCAAGTCCTGGTAGTTAATGATGTAGTCCTTCGTGGAAGTACTGATAGAGCCACTTATGCGTCCGCCATTCGCCTTCAAGTAGTTGAAGGCGGTGTTAGTAGCTTCCTTTGCATCCCGATCGGAACCAATTCCAGTTCGTTCGAACTTTCCGCTCCCCGGCAGGATCTGGCTTTCCAGACGGAACACGCCAATCATGCCGGATTTTCCTCGGCTCACCGTGTAAACCTGGCCCGGATTGCATAGACCCTCGGGAATCAGTTTTCCGGCGCCCTGTTCTGGCACAGAGACATAGTGCTCATCAAAAGTTTCGCTGTCCATGTAGGAAAAGTTCACATCGTAGAACTCCATACCGCCCAGCTTTTTTAGTTGTTCCTTCACTCGGCGGCGCATCTCCAACGCTATCTGGAGAATTTCTTCCAGTTCCTCCTTGTCAAAAGAACCATCGGGATATACTAGCTTGACAAGCCCCCCAACCATTTTCCTCACTGCGATGGTATCGCGCTGGTTGAGATTCTTTCCCAGGCGGAAATACCGGTCCAGGGCATCCCCATACTGCTCTTTGCGGAGCTCACGCAAAAACTCGGCCAAGTAATCCGTAATGAATCCGTAGTCATCAGTGAAATGTTCCGGGCGAAATTTTGGGATTTCCCAGCCCGGAAGATAGCAATGAATCCGGTCCAAGAAAGCAGTATCCGTGCCCATTTCTGGTGGGAAAGGGTCAAAGAGGCTGGATGTTTTCAGCAGGACATCTACGCTCTGATTGATGTTACCCACAAATACCATCGAAGCGTTTGCTGCTTTTTCCTCTTTACCGCGGGCAAAAGAACCAGATGCCATATAGTCCTTCATGATCTGGATTCCATCTTTATCCTTGAAACGGATACCGGCCACTTCGTCAAAGGCCACGCAATCCCACAAGCCCACCAGCCCCATCGTGTGCCTACCCATATTATAGAACAGGTTGGCAACCGTGGTCTGGCCACCGGAGACTAGGATACTGTTTGGGGAAACTTCTTTGTAGAGATGAGATTTACCAGTGCTACGTGGTCCCAGTTCACAGAGATTGAAGTTGTTCTCCACCAGCGGAACCATTCGCAATAACAGCAGCCACTTTTCCCGATAGGTTAGCTGATCCGGTTCCATGCCGATGGAACGCAGCAGCACATCAATCCACTCTTCTTTGGTAAACGCCTTGCGGCCCTTTTTCAAATCGTCAATGTCCACATGGGGCATCTGGATCGGGGTCAGCTTGCGAATGCTGATGAGGGATTCATTTTTCTTTTTAGGTTTACGATCGGGAACGATTATAGCGGTTTCTTGCTCATTATTGTATTCGAGCTGAACGATACACCAGATGCCTCCGCACAGAAGGCGATCGAATGTTTCCGGGTATTCCTCGGAAATGGGCACACCGCCAAGACCCAGATTCGAGAATCTGGTCTCGTAGTAATCGTATTTTAAGTTCAGTTCCACCGTCACCTGGTCGATGATGGTCATACTTCCACGCTGGCGCAGCCGGGAAAGCACCTTTTCCGACTCGTCCGGTCTCACATAGTTGTCCGCCAGGATGCGCTTGACGGTCTCAACACCCTTTTGGACGATTTCGTCATCATCCGTGCTGCAATACTGCCCCAGCAGAAATTCCAGAACATAGGTGGGGACATTTGCCCCTTCTTTGATTTTCTTGGTCAGGTCCTTGCGGACGATCTTTCCGTCAAAGTTCTGGCGGAGTTTTTCTTTGATCGCCTCGCGGGTATCCATACTCGCTTCAAACTCATCCATTGTTTTTTACTCCTTGGAGACGCTTTCTCAGAAGAAATTGAAATCATCCACTGCAAAGGCGATATCGATCTGAAACTCTTCCCTTACCGGTGCTTGCAGTCCGCTCTCGTCAGCAATCACTAGGAAATACGTTTGCCGGTTACTATACTTCTGGGAGCGCAGGCTGAAATTGCATCGGAATGTCCGCTCCTGAGCATTTTCACTCGTCTTATCGGCAATAATCTTCCCGGTATCGCTGATCTTCTGGCCGTTCTCGTCCACAAAATACACCAGATACTGCGCCGCTTCGCGGTTACCACCTACGGCTTCCTGTTGATAGAAGTTCAGAGAGAAGATCATGTTGTTGATCTTCCGACCAGCAGACAGCAGGCTGACAGTCACCGGCTTGGTGTCGATCTTATCCCGGTTGCGCTGGTACTCTTTGTAGGAATTGCGTAGGAACTGGAACTCCAAAACGGGCACGACGATCTCCTGCAGGCTGATACCCCCGTGCACGTAATTAAGGGCACCGCCTTTTTTCTTGATGCGGACAGATTCTCGTGGTGTAAATGCCTCATAGTCGGTGGCTCCATCCAGAAAACGGACCGGCATCAGATACTTGGGCCGTGCACTCTTCTGCGTAATCAGATAGCGGCGATCCACCTCTACGTCCTGCTTATTGAGGGTGTTTTTATCCGTTTTGTTGTCCTCTTTCAGCGGGCTGTAGGTGTAGAGGAATCCATGGTCTGCGGTAACAAGGATATTCGTTCCTCCAAAATCGTTGACAATGATTCTCGCCAGATTTTTGATCTCGTTGACCGCCTGATCGCAGGCGGAAAATACGGCATTGTCGGAAGTATGGCCGATCTTATCAATGACATCATGATAGATATACACAACACTCATACCCTTGACCAGTTCTTGCCTCTCCTGCCGTTTTAGCCCAACAATATTCTTATATTTCAGTGCGATACTGGCAGAGTTGGCTGCTTTCAACAGCTTGTCCCGGTATCCGTCCTCTGTGGGTTCACCATCGGCCAGAACGGCTAGAGTACCGTCGGCGCGAGGCTTGACCTCTAGCTTCTTGTGGGGCAGAAGTGCCGCCATGCCAAACTTGGTCACGGCGGGGAACAGCGCTTCACAGCTGCCAAGAGTCACCTTGCACTGCATTTCTCGTTGGAACTCCTCCGCCAATGAGGCAGCCACTTCATATCGGAGCCCATCCGATATAATTACAAAGATCCTGTTCTCACTGGGGCGCACTTTTTGCGCATAGAAATCCGTCTGTTGAGGCACCTCGAGAATACGTCCATATTTCTCCAGGTTTTCCGCGCAGGAATCCGACCAGTTCTGACCCAGTTGGCCCAAGAACCAGTGGGTATATACCCCCTCCACCTTGTCCGCCACCTGTTTGAATAAATCGTCCAGTAACGGGTGAGATTCCATCAGACTGTGCTGGAAGCACAGATGGAACAGTCGATAATAGGTGTCCATTCGATAGTAGTCGGAAGTATACTCATTCCAGATGCGGTGCGGTTCCACCGTATGGAATCCGGCGGAGTGCTCCGCGAAGAATGCCTGCATATTCGCCACCTGAAGCAAGCCCTCGTAATAACTGGCTACGCTTTGGTACCAGGGCATAGTGCGGCGCTTTTCCACTACCAGCCGGATCGACTCCACCTTGATGATATGGTCCACTATCTCTTTCATCAAACTGGTTAGGATGCACTCGTCAATGCAGGGGAAGCATGCGGTATCCACCAGATCATCCACCGGCAGTTTGGAAAAACGCTGGGGCAGATGAGCTTCCTGTTCCACATACCGTGCGATCTCATACAGCCGTGCGGTGTCTTGGCTGTGTAGCCAGTCCGAGACAAAATCATAGCAGTACGCCTGATGGGGAACAGACAGAAAGGCATCCAGTCCGGCCAGAAGATCGCTATGCATGGTGCGAGTGGCAGCTGTGAGCAGCAGATGGATGGCCAGCCTACTTAGGCTGCTGTCCTCTCCTTCGCTGTATCCGGTGCCCTGTGATACCATGACCCAAAACGCCTGATCCGCCCCGTAGTTTACAAAGCTCTGATAGACGCTGTTCGTCTCAAGCTCCAGCCCGGATTCCAGGACGGCCCGGAGGACCGCGCCCGGCTGCAAGCTGCCGCAGCCGCTGAGCGCCGCCATGACCGCCAGGTGCATCTGGGGGGCCGTGGAAATGCCGCCGCTGAGCTTCTTTACGGCGTCGCGCCGGTCTTTTGCCCGGAAGAATTTCCGGTACCGCTTCACTTGGTTACGGATGATGGGGGTGGCGGGCAGACCCATCTCGTCCATCCAGATGGAATTGAGGTCGGCGCGGAACTCCTCACTATACAGCTGCACGTTGATGAGCCAGTTGTCATCGTCTTTGGTAAAGGGGCGTGGGTCATAGACAAGGAAGTTGGAGGTCAAGTCGTCCTCGCAAAGCTGCTTTTTGACGGCGAAGGTATTGCTGCCGGTCAGCGCCAGGATGGTTACGCCATCCAGGACCAGTTCCCCGATCTGGTCCTCAAATTCCCGTTCCTCATCGTACCAGAAGATGATTCGGCGCTGGTAAAACTCCGGCAAAGGCGCAGCGAAACGGCGATTCAAATCTTGTTTAATCGTATCAATGTCCATGCTGCCACCTCCTTTTTATGTATTGATTCATTGAAGCAAGGGTGTAATCAGCTGAACCAGAGCAGTAACAGCCGTACCTAATTCCGCAGCACCTTTTACTGTATCTTTTACATTATTTAGCGCTGCGATCGCCGTTTTCAGCATTCCCTTTTTGGGCTTTTCTGCCGTAGCTTCCGCTTCAATAACTTCCAAACTATCAGAAACGGTTTCCTTATCTTCAGCATTCAGTTTGCTTGCACTGGTGCGTACCGCCTCAATCAATGTTTTTAGATCATTTGTATTGAGTCCAATATTAGCAGTGGCAGTAACAGTGGCATTATCGTTTGCGATAATTGCCTGTCCGTTCTGAACAGTTACATTGTATACTACTTTTTCATCCAAGCCCATGTCGATCCCCACTTTCGTCAGATAGCGCTCAATATGGCGAATCAACACCATAACAAAACGATCGTTGAATCCCTTTACCTTATCTTGAAATTTATTGGAAGAAGAGTATCCATAGGCCAAACCACGATATACCTCTATATGTCGCTCTACGATATACTGCAGAACGGCATACACATTTCGAACCTCTTCTTCCTCAGTGGCTCCCGTTGAGAATATTAAGTGCCCATAAGAAGATTGTACTTGCTTGACTTCGTCCTCCAAGTCCCAATCGCAACAACCGCAGCCAGAAATATACTCAAAAATAATCGGGGTATTTTTAATAAACCCAAGAAATTTTCCAAGTACATCCAAGTAATCCTGATAATCAGCCTGAAGTAACCGATTGGAGATGCTGTTGAAATCGTATTGTATTTTTCTTAAGTCTCTCCTACTCAATCTCATAGTTCTTTACCCCGCAAAAAGGGCAATACGCCCCCGTCATTTTTAACAATGGTTTAATTTTGGCTGTACGACCGCAGCATGGAAACATTGTTATCTCTAATGCTTCTATCCCAGATCGAATCGGGTCTTCTGGCTCGTGTTTTGGGCGCTTTCCGGCCTTAAACTTAATGATACTGTTTCGCTTGTTATGGCGTTCCAAGTCTTTGAACGCATTATAAATAAGGTCACCAGCCACATTCTTTGCCATTTTTAGAGCCAACTCTATTACATCTTCCGTAATGTATGTTTCACTTGTCAGGCCGCAGCTTGGGCAAAATATGTGTAGAACACCATCATCCTTGAAATCAGAAGGTGCCAGTTTAAAAAGTGTTCCGCAATGTTGGCATTTCAATAAGACATACCCTTCGTCATCGGTAGGTATCGGAATAGTCATGCGAATTTCGTCACTCACATAGCCCCCTCCTTACTTAATTTTGGCCAAAACAGCTTGGAACTTGTCATAATTGACCTTGACGCCGTCGTCCAGGTCGATGGGAATCATCTGGTCGGCCAGATGGTGGATCTTTTCCTCATAGGTGCGCAGCTCGGCGTCCTGCTCCTGCAACTTCTTCAGCTGCTTATTCAGCTTTACACGCTCGGCGGTGGACGCCGCCGCGATGCGGCTTTCCAGGTCGGCAATGGCGGTGCGGTAGCGGCTCTGCTGCTCATGGACGTAAGCGGTGCGGATTCGGGCAATGATGTCCGGCTGATAGCGGTGCATATAGATAAGCGCCTTGAAGCCGTTTTTCTTACCGCTGTCAAAGAGCCAGTAGATGGGCCGCTTCTGGTAGGTCTTGCAGTGGTCGGCATAGAAGTCATTGAGAAAATAGCTGCGGATCACGTCACGGGGCGTGCCTTTGCCCCCCAGGGCGTCGGCAATGAATTTGAGATTTTCTTCCAAGGTGTCGCTGCCGTAGACCGTTTCGATGAACTTAACAAACCGGCCCACCATGTCATCGTCGAAGTATTCGTCGTCGCAGACGGGGATAACATTGTCAGCGTCCACCGGGTAGGAAAGATTCTTCCAGCCATCATCTGTTTTGATCTGATTATATCCTGCCGGCTTCACGGTCAATACTCTGCCGTCTGCCAGATGAACTTCTTTGCCCTCTACCGTATAAATTTCCTGCTGCATACGATACACAGCATTCCAGACGCCGCCAGCGTAGGCAAGCCCGTCCACATCCAGAGAGTAGCGGCCAAACATGCAACCCACAGCGTAGGAGATCAGGGACACAATGACATCCCTTCGGGTGAGCACATAGTTAGAGCCCTGCAGGGATGCGGGAATGTCGTCTTTGGTATCCACCAGATAGTGGACGGTCACATCCTTATCCGCCACAACTGGATCAAGTTCGTCCTGCAAGCCGTAGATGTTGATAAAGATGCGGTTGAGTTCTTCCTCGTTGGTTTTCAAATGAGCAAAATGTTCTTCACACTCATTTTTCCATGCACGATATGCACCTTGTAAAAAATAGGATGCAATTTTGCTGTCACCGTCCATAGCATTGAATGCCATTTTTTCTTTCAATCGAACGAGCGGATGGATTTGGAAATTCCAGGAATACTCATAAGAATCCCAGTCACTCTTTGACAGTATGACATTTTCTCTTGCAAGTGCCTCAACCATCTTCTGGCTCTTGGAATCGCCAAATAGGACTGGAATCTTTCCTATCTGACCAACTTCAAAATTAACCGTCGATTTCATTGCACTAATTATATAGTTAAACGGCACAGAATTGACAAAAGCCAACAAATAATCAATTTTTGATGATGCAGTTATTCCGCCACCACCACCGCCAAAAATTTGATTTGAAATATATCTACCTGTAAATCCTGACATAGTCATCGCTGTGTAAGTAATTGCAGGTTCAAAATAATGCTGGAAATTAGCTCCGCTGGATTTTTTGAAATTCCTTACCTCATCACCATTATTTCCCCAGTTAACAACATAATCGTTGTTACCATACCAGCGTCTAAATGCACCACCTTTTGCGTAAGGCACCCACTTTTTTGACACAACTTCAAACCAAAATCGCAAAAATCTCGCTTTATCACGAGTTTTTAATCCCTCAAAAACAGTAGCATACGTATTGATATTCACACCTGCTTCAAATGCTTCTGCAAAAGATTCATTTGCCCAGTATGCAATTATGTTGTTCGGGAGGGAGAAATAAAGTGACTGCTTTGTTATGTATTTTTTGGTTCCCATGAAGAATTTCTTTTGCTTTGCTTCTTCTGGTTCAACGGTTCCTTGTTTTTCAAAGAATTTACAATATAAGCCCTTATAGTCAGCAATGCTACGGTTAGAAACAACAAACGCGGTCGTTCCGTAATCTGAGCCGAACATGCCTCGCCCCAGATGAAGCATATTGACAATGTATTCGTTTGTGAGCATTTTAGCTCTTAGAGCAGAATAACTTGCAAGTGACATCCATACAGGAATGTTAATCATCGCATAGTATCCATTCCCTTTTGCCATACTAATACACTTTTCCATAAAAACAGTGCTCAAATCGGAACATGAGGATGGATACTTTGCTTTGACAAAATCTTGCAATTTTATCCCTACATCACCTACCCCCCTATATGGCGGGTTCGTTACAACAACATCATACTTTTGAGCCAATACCTCTGCTACCCGTACCAGCGGCAACAGATCGTTCAGCACCGTCTCACGACTGATGTCAACATCGTTCTGGACTTCATCAAAACGATCGTAAAGGGAAACAAAATCCACATGAGTAATGTTCAGAATAGAGCCATACTCTTTGGCGTCGTGCATTTCCTCGACAATGCTGTCCATCGCTGCCTTCAGCTTGACGTCCCCATTGTAAAAGTATTCCAGCGTATAGTGGTCAACACCGTTGCTCTCCTGAACGGCATATACGTTGGGTTGAATTTTCCGGCTGAAAAAGCGACGGTCATACTGGCGGGCCTTCATCATCACCGCAAAATAGGCCAGCTGAGCGGCCCGATCGTCGATGTCCAGGCCATAGAGGTTGTTCTGGACGATGCTGGCTACCGCCTCCCGGGTGGTGTAGCCATAGCTCTCATAGATTTGCATGAGAACATCGAACAGATATGCCAGGATATGCCCGGAGCCACAGCAGGGGTCGATGCACTTGATCTGCTCCGGGGTCATGGCGGCATACTCTTTGCGGATCTCGGCCAGCTGGACCTGTACGCCCGGTTCCTGCTCGGCTTCTTCCAGATAGTACTTCCAGTTGGTCTTTAGTTCTTTAACTTTATCAGCATTGATATATGTGGCTGCATTGTACTCTCCATATGAATAGTGGTACCCCTCGCCCGTGGCGGCAAGATGCTCCAACCACAAGCGCCCCAGAGAGTTCTCCACCATGTAGCGGACGATCCAGTCCGGGGTGAACAGCTGGGTGGCGGCCGGGATATTCTCCTTGGCGATCTTGACATTCTTTTTCAGCGCCGCGAAAACCTCGTCCTTTTTCTCGGCGTTGTAATACTGGTACAGCCAGCCGATGATCTGCACCGCGTCCTTCCAGTCCTCCTCGGGGATCAGCTCGATCATCTGCTGGAGAACGCTGCCTTCCCGCAGCAGGTTATCCGGGAAAAGCAGCTCGGTGTAGTCGGAGATTCGCTGGAACATTCCGGGCAGGATGGACGAAAGTGCGTTACACTGGATGATGACCATGTACTTGAACAGGCCGTCATCGTCATTGGCGTTCTTGAAGGCATAGACCTTCTGCATGTCCAGACCGTCCAGCTCTATGTGGATAGCCTCGGCCAGGATCTGGGGCTTGAACTGGTTGTCCTCATCGGTGAACACCCGCACATGGGAGGGCAGATACCCGTTGACCTCCATGAAACGCAGGGCGATGAAGCGGTTGAACCAGGTATAGGCTACCTCCTCCATCACCTGCTGGTAGCCCTTCTGCCGAATCTGGGCGATAAGCGCCTGTCGCTGGGGCTTTTCCTCAGCGGAAAGGACCCGCCCCAGAATGCTATCCGCTGCCGGGTCGCCAAACCCGGCTTCGGTAATATCATAATATGCCGCCCGCTGGCTGACCCGGGAGATCAGCTCCCGCCGGGCCCAGACCGCGAATTTCTTTATCGCATTTTTGTCCATGAAAAATTCCTCTTACCTGATACGCACCGTTTGGCCGCTACTCGTTGCAGTACAAGTTTTCTTCTTGCTATCGATTTCCACTTCCATTGTGGGCGTCCAGGTGCAGCAAATTGTAATGTCGCTAGGATCAACTTTATATGTAACACCATCCAGCGTATGAAGTTCAAATGTATCGCTGTCTACCTCTAAAAGGATCTTTTTCATGACGATTCCTCCATTAATTTAATTTGATTCCGTCGCAGTTTTTCAAAAGCTGCTTGAGTTGTTCCCGAATCTTCTCCACATAGTCATCCACGTCCTCCATCGTCTCCAGCTGCTTTGCAGGGAAGATGATGGAACGGTTGTAGGATCGAATCACCTTTTTAACAACCGGTACAGGGCCGCCAGCAGGCGGAACTGTAGGTTTGGGCGGCACAGGAGGGGCTAGCAGCGTCTCGATCCGCTCCAGAGCGTTGTCCTTGTATTGGAGCATGGGCGGGATCAGGCCATCCAGCAAAGCCAGGCTCTGGTAGTCCCGAACCTTCTGCTTTTGCTGGGTATAAAATTCGTCTGCCCGTGCGATCAGGTCTTTTACCTTGATGTCGCCGTTCGCGGCCTGATGTACCGCTCCCATGCATTGGGTGATCATATCGCCTACTTCGGTCCGCTTGGCATCCAGCAAGCGGCCGTGACCTTCCCGGACCGTAGCCATCAGACTATTCAGTTCGGGAATTTTTTGGTAGCTAAACCCTCCCTGCACAGCGACGATCAGCCGAATCTTGTTCAGCGCGTCGTTGGCAGCCGGTTCATGGGAGAGGTAGTCCAGCTCGTTCCGCAGGTTTTCCTCCATCTGGGCAGCGGCATCAAACACCTGCACTTGGTTTTTGAAGAACCCTTCCACAGCCTGGAGATCCTCTTTGCTGTCAAATAGCTGATCTTCCAGCTTCAGCACTCGGTCAATGAGCGCGATGTTGTCTTTTTTCTGGGACAGGACATCGACCGCTAGTTGCATTGCCTGCTGTACTTTACTCTGGTCAGGGTACTTGCGTCCGGTAGTATACCGCTGGTTCAGATCCTCGTAATGAGTTTTCAGTTCTTCGAATTTCTTAATGATGAATGCGACCAGTCCATCTTCGTCGTCAGGTACGTCCATCACATCAAAGAACTCCCGCAGCAGCTCTCTCACCGATTTCATCTTAACAGCGGTCACTGCCTGCCGGATGGAAATGCTGGTCTTTCCGATTTCGCTCTTTTTGCGCAACATATCCGGTAGCTTGGGATCATCTGGCTGGATGGTCATTCCGCCGTACTTAATGGTCACCTTTTGCTGATTAATAAGTAACGCCACAGCGGCAGCAACATCAATTTCCCTCCAACCATAGGGAATTCCCTGATAACGACTCTGCACATCATACATGGATGTAGGCAACTTCGTTCGGTTCTGTACCTCCAAAAATTCTTCGATTTTAGCTGCGGCATCGCGGTTTGGTTCCGCACCGGGCAAGAAATTTCCGGTCAGAATCTCTGCAACGTCCTCATCCGTTTCCATGTTTTTGTTGATCAGATCCAGATCGCTGTACACATGGGTAACCAGATAGTCCAGTGCCTGGTCAATGCGGGATTTGGCATCACCGCCGCGAATTTCGATGTGTTCGCCATCCACATAGTAAGCCGCATCGACAATGGCCTGCTTCAGATCCTCCATGGCCGACTGCTCATAGCGGGTGGCCTCATCCTGCTGACTACGGATAATATCCTGTATGGACTTGGGTAGTTGCGCTACATTCCGCTGCTTCACAAACTTGCGGATTTTCATAGCGCTTTCCAGCGATTCATAGTAGGAAGATCCGGATAGCACCACAATAGCCTGCCCGCGGGATTCCGTCATCAATCGTAATTCGGATTTTTCGATTGCATCGGTGGCAACGGTTAAAAAACGAAGCTTCATACCACCGGACACAGCACCAGTGGTCACGCCATCCACCATCTTGTCGAAGTCAAAGTCATGTTTACTATCACGACGGAACTTTTTGGTCGGGTAGATGTCGGCATAGATCATCTGAGCAATGCGCTCCACGATGGAGGCAGTATCCACGACCGTATTGTCAATGTCACGCTGGACATCCTGTTCCTCATCGGTGAGGAAATTGTAAATGTCGCCGGACCTTCCAATGTAGTTCTGGCTCATCAGGCGACCTAAAGAGGCGCCTACTCTTTCTCGAAGGGCAATTTTGTCCGTTCGAATATCATCTGCCATTAGAATTACGATATTGTCCACATTAGCGGGAATATCATCCACATAGCGGATCAGGTACAGCAGCTTAAGGACATCTACGTCTTGCGGCTCAATGCCCAGACCGCTATTCGCAGCGTTTTGGCAACGCTCGATCACACGGCGGATGGAACTGTCCAAAAAACCGTGGACTGTGTCATAGAAGCGGAAGAACGGCACCAGGGCATACTCGTCCTGCTGCTGAATCTTCTGGGCTGCCTCCTGGAAACCGGAGAGCATAGACCGCTCACCGCCAGACAGGTGTTTGCCGGAATTGCCATGTTTGCGGATTTCCGAAAACACCTTCTGCATGATGATGAACTGATAAGGCACAAAGGGAAAATTTACCGCAAATTCGTTTGCACCGCTATACCCTTTGATGTCCAATACAGAGCCGTTGAAACTGAACAGATTGCGGAGCACGGAGTCATTTTCCTGATAAATGCCCTCCAAACACTTTTCTGCTTCTGGCTTTTTGGCCAGAACGCGCTTTTGGATGACTTCATCGACAGAGGAAGAGGACAGACTTAGGCGTGTTTTGAAGCGGGCTTGGATGCGGGAAAACTCGTCGGCACGGACCTTTATGATCTCATCGATTGCTTCTTGGCCAGTGCAGATAACCCACACTTTGCCATCGCACTCGCTACCGATTTTCTCAGCCAGGGATTGCAGGTTCAGCAGCATATCGGTATCAGTACCAACATACTGGCCCACTTCGTCGATCATAAACAGAAGGCGGAAGTTTTCCGGCTGTCTTTTTACATAAGATTTGATGTCCTCCACCAGCCGTGCGATGGAAAAATCCACCGCTGTCTTGTCATTGAACCAGTGTTGGGCATCTTCCTCACTGATATCCAGCACTTCCATCAGGGTAGGCACGATATACTTGCCGTTAAAAGCGAAAACTTTGCGCTGTTCTTTCCAAGGTTTGCCCTTTTTCGCCTCAAAAACTTTCCGAAACTCTTCAGTTTTACCAAGCTGTTCAATATACTGTTCCAGCATGGCTACCTTCAGATTATCGCCGTAGAATCCCAAATGGTTGTAAAACATTTTGGCAAAGACACGCAGCACAGCAGTCTTGTCTTTGTTGATCGAGCCTTCTATGTCGATGTTAAACAGAATGGTCTCAGTTTTGCCGCGGGTGGCGCGGTCGATCAGCATGAAGGTAGCAGGATCGTCTGCAAATTTCTGCCGAAAACGCTCAACTGTAGGCACTCCATTGACAGACTTGTTTTCCAGAATATAAGAAAGCATTTTCAGAAAGTGAGATTTACCACTTCCAAAAAAGCCAGAGATCCATACGCCGATGTCATCAGTGGCCTTATCGAAGGCGTCACTGTAATAGTCAAAGAAAGAAATGAAGTGCTTCTTCAATTCCTTGGTGATAACATATTCCCGCACTTCTTGCTCGATTACGTCCGCCGCGTCCTGATCAACCTTGATCACACCGTTGATTGGCCGGTTGATGTTCTCGGCAAACATATCACGAATCATCATGACTTTGTGCCCTCCTCTGCAAACAACTTAAATGCCCTGTAATACTCGTTGGGCTTTAGCCTGCCAAACAGTTTCAAATAGTGGCCATCGAACTCGCCGGGATACATGACCAGAATGGGTATATCCGAAAAATGTGGTTGCATAGCTTCCAACAGGGTGTGCACTCGCATAAAAGGGAATACATCACCCACGCCGGTCAGCATTAAAACATCTTCTCCAGGCCGATGTGGTTCATACTGAATCTTTTGAATAAAATCATCCACGCCAATTGAGGAATGGAACTGTTCTAGAAGATAAGAATTTCCTTCACATTCTTCCATTTCGGAGATATCTTCGGTAATGCCTAGGTCATCACAAATAGAAAGAAAGGTCTTATACAAGTTGCACTCGATCATTCGGCAGTGCAAGGAGGTGTCGGTGCGCAGCTGCCCGAGAAAATGGACCACCGTCATTTCTTCTGCTGCATTATAGCAAAAGATTTGAATGTTGACCTCGTTGCTAAGGCCTTTTCCTCGCAGGAAATCATCCTTTTGGATCTCTACCCGCAGTAGGTCCAGCCGCTCTTTCAATACACTCATCGTTCATGTCTCCTTCAGGCAAGGCAGTTAAATGCGGCCAGAGCCTTTGTATCTCCACTATTCCGAATCGCATTTTCCAGAATTGGGTAAATCAGAACCGGGTTCAAATGGTCAGCCGTTACGCTATCTAGGTACTCGTTTTCCACCAATACTCTGGCAAGAACTTGCTTGATTTTCATGATCGTGCTATCGCTCCAAGATGCCACCCAAGCATCCTGCTCCTGCAAGCGAATCATAAAAACGTTCAAGTCTAATCTACTGAAAGAGAGATCACAACTTTGAAATTTTTCTCCGACTACGGTAATCATAAAGTCCCACACAAGACGGTACTGTTTCATCATGGCGTATAGGCAAATCTGTTTTGCCACATTGCTGGGCTCAGTTGCTATCGCAGAAATCAGATCTGTATTGTCCAAAGCTTTTAATCTTCGAATACAAGTATGGGCCATTTGATTTATAGACTTTTCCGTAGGATATTGAAACAAATTTCCCGCGATAATTTTTTCTACTATCTGTCTATCTTCTAACCCTTGCACTAATAACTTTGCAGTTGTACGCATTTCATAGAAGAGAAATTGCTCTCTTGTGATAACACCTGAATAAGGACTTGTACTTTTTAGCGTCTTACTAACTCTCGAATGCATAGTAGCTGTTCCTCTAATTTACATATTTGATATATTGCGATCTGATTCATCAGGCACAATTTCTGCTATATCACCCAGATCACAATGAAGCGTATTGCATATATTATAGAGAACATCAGTCATAACATTTTCACCGCGTTCCAACTTATGCAACGTAGCATAGCTGATGCCGGTCATGTTTCGTAAATCTTTTTTCTTAAGATCACGATCAATCAGCAACTTAAATAACTTTTTGTATGAGATTGCCATGCTTTTCCACCTCAAAATTGCAATAAAAGTCAGAAGATAGAATTTTCCATTAAATAAAAGTATATCAGGGATTGCTTCACATTTCTATCTTTTTATTAGAGAAAATGTTGCGATTGCTTCATTTTTTCTTTTGAACGAGAAATCGTAAATACAATGACAAAAAGATATAGCTCAAATAAAGACTCGAATAAAGAAGAGACTTATCAGATTTTAAGCGCCTGTTCTAAGGGAGGCTTTGTTTAGTCAAACAAAGAGCGTATTTGTTTTTTCCTTTTCTGTGCCAGTGCCACAAATTTAGCCGCCCCGCCCTGCAAGCGGACCAGGTAGGTCACTACATAATCTGCATGGTCGATCATCCACTTGTTACGCCAAGATATGGCATAGCGTTTAGGGACAGTTTCAATTCCTTCCGGTAACATAGTATCAGAGAAATCCTCAGAAAGATTTGCAACCTTGGCAGAGGGCATATAAGCAAGAACAACGGCGTATCCGACTCCTGGATACGCCATTGTTACCTCTTTCAGAACAGAACGTACCATACGGTCAAAATTGCCCTGATTTCCAACATAGAACATAGTCACTCCGTGATTTTCGATCAGATCAATTATCGCTTCCCGGATTTTCGGTTTGATAGTTTCCGGGCAGTCACGATGTCCAAAGAAGGCACATGCTTTCTTTTCCATACTTTTCACCTCAAATGTGGGCTATACATAGCCTAATGGTAGCACGCATAGCCTATATTTGGCAACTGAGTTGTTTATTCTATATATGAAAAACAATTCAGGGGAGGCAAAAGCGCATGGATACCGTTACTGCTGTCCGCAACCGTATTTTGGAATTGTGCGGAGAACGTGGTATCAGCATCAACAAATTGGCTACGATTTCTGCGCTTCCGCCGTCCAGCATTAAGAACATTTTGTACGGGAAAAGCCAAAACCCGAAACTGATTACTATAAAGATGATTTGCGATGGTTTGGACATCACATTGGGTGAGTTTTTCTCCACGCCCGAGTTTGATAGCCTTGAACAAGAACTAAAATAGCAAACAGCCCCTACCTGTGCATCCATACACAGGTAGGGGCTGTCGCTTATGTTACGTTACAAAGTGAGATTGCAGGCTTTTCTTACAGCGGCTCCGCGTCGATCCAGTCAATGATACCGTACACGTTTGCCGCCAGAGTGCAGCACCAGACGGTACGGTCACGGACCTTGGCAAAGTCGATGGTGCATTTGCGGGGCGCGTAGCGTTCCCCGGCACCACGCCAGCAGGCCAGACGGATCTTCTCGCCAGTGTCCAGGTCGGTGAAGTAGCTGAACAGGCACATGTGCTTGCCCCAGGTGCGGTGATCAAGGCGCAGGCGGAAAGTCCCGGCCTTCTCGGGGCGCTGGTACTGCTGCAGGTTGGCTTTCATGCGTTCTTCATAAGAGGTCAAAATGCCGTAGGGATTCATAGTCTTTGTCCTTTCTGTGATTGGTTGGTTATCGTTCTTTCCGATGGGCGGCGCGCTGCTGCTCCCGGTCGTTCAACAGCTGGATGTTCTCCCGCATACGTTTGACACGGAAAGGAATTTGCTGGGCAGTTTTCAACTCCTTTCTGGTTTCGGTGATCTGTTTGGTCAGTTCATCCTTTTCAGTGTGGAGGGCCTCACACTCGGTCGGGTCGCGGCAGCGGCGCAGACGGTTGCGGCACTTGGTACGCCGAGCCTCCAGAGCGGCCAGTTTCTGCTCCTGCGCCGATGTAAAAGCAGCTACGTCCTCTGCGGTATTCAGCGAATGCCGTTCCAGAAGATGCAGCTGCTTTTCAATTTCTGCCCAGCGGCGGTAATCCTCCCGCATAGCCGGATGGGGCGGGCGGTAGTTGGGTGTTGCGGTGGGCAGCTTGCCCAGCAGGTAGCAGTAATACAGGTAGGTGCGATAGATGCCGAACGCCTCCATAATGGCCTTGCGGAAGTCCTGGCGCAGCTTCTGGTAATGAGGATGCACCGGAGGATACCGCTTGTTGTAGATCTCTATGCGTTTGAAAATCCCCATCTCCTGATTCTGCTGGATGCGCTGGGCCATAGCTTGCGGGGTGTACTCCTCTCCCAACGTCTTGAAGCGCACGGCACGGCGGTCATGGGGCAGTTTGATAGTCGGGTATTTGTGGTTGGGATTGAAATCCACCTCATAGCCCATCTTGCGCAGGATGCGGGGCAGATCTCGGGGCGTTTCGCTGCGCAGGATGGCCAGATCAATGTCCTGGCGCATGACGTTATACCGGGTAGGCTCTCCGGCTTTCTCGGCCAGATAGAGGTTACGAGGCACCCGGTGGGCATCCTTTTTGTCTACCACCGAAAGTCCCTGCTCCCGGCACAGTTCATCCGAGGCGTCCTGCAGAGTACGGTAGGTCTTTTTGCAATCGTTGTACCGCTTGCCGTCCACAAAGGACACTGAGTTGATGACGAAGTGATTGTGGCAGCAATCGGTGTTCAGGTGGGTGGCCACCAGCACCTGAAACCGGTCACCCCACACCCGTTTGGCCAGTTCCACCCCGATGGCGTGACACTGCTCCGGCGTGACTTCACCGGGGCGGAAACTTTGGTAGGCGTGAAAGGCCACCGTGCCGCCGGTCTTGCCGAACTGCTGCTTGGTCAGTTCCATCTGCTGGCGGGCAATCTCCGGTACACAGTTGACACCGCTGACAAACAGCTGGCTTTCCTTGCTGGTCTTGGCGTCATTGGCGGCATACTGCAGTACGTCGCTCAGATCGTCCTTGCCCGCAGACAGGCCGGTCAGGTCCGGCAGGCGGGTCTTTTCTTCATTTCCGGCATAGCGTATGACCGCATCCAGACGCCCTTTCACGGGCCAAATCTTGGTGACAGCCATCTTACTCATTCCTCCTTCTGCGGCACGGTAACAGCCCTCTGGACGACCAGCAGCGTGTCCAAAATTTCCCGCTGCACCTCCGGCGTGTTGTCTTTGTGATAGAGGGCGGTGAGAACTTCCAGCACCTGCCGGTAGTCGGCGGTGGGCAGCTGGCGGGGCATCTGGTTGTACAGCCGCATGCGGATGTATTGGGAGAGTGTCAGCCCGCATCGCGTGGCTGCCTGTTCAAACAGCCGCTTTTCTTCCGGTGTTACCCGGATGTTCAGTTGCACGTTTCGAGTCAACATAATTTCACCTCCATATAGCAAAAGACCGGGCATCGCTGCTCGGTCTTTGCATTGTTGCGTTGTTGGATTTTCGGGGGTCATAGGGGCTGCGCCCCTTGCCAGCGTCCTGCGCTGGGGCGGCGTATGGCTTGCAAAAGCTATACAAAGCCAGTGCTCGTTACCCCTGCGGACAGGTCTTTTTGTACGGACTGAAAAGGAATCACTCCAGCGCGTCCCCGTACAGAAGGTCCGACAGGACCGCTTCCTCGGCTGCATTCTTGATTGCATTCATGCACCCTGCCCAGGCCAGCGGGTCGGCCCGTTTGAGGGCTTCATCCACGCCCTGCTGGCGGGCCATCCGGGTGATAGTGTCCTCTACCATCTGTCGGGCTTCGGCGTCCATATCGGCTAAGTGACTGTGCAGCGTTCCTTCCAGAAGCATGAGGTCGAACAGGTCGGGGCGGTGCTCCCGGAGAAACTCCCGCCGCAGTTCGCCGTATTTGCCGATGGGCCGGGTGTCGGTTTCGGGGAGGATCAGGTCGGGAATCAGATAGCCGTTGATCTCGGTGTAGGTCAGTTTCATGGTGTGCCTCCTTCAGCGTTCCTGAGTGTCCTTGTTGTAGCCGCGTTTGTGCTGCCAGGTGTGGAGCAGATGAATGATGACCTGCTGCATCTGCTGCGGGGTGTAGTGCTTGGGGAAATACCGCTGCACGTCCTCCTGATTGAGGAAGAACTTCTGCCGCTGGTTGGGCTTTTCCTCGGTGAGTAGGTGATGCAGGTATTCACGGGTCAGCGTTCCCGCTTGGCTCATCTGTTTAAGAGTACGGGACTGGGTGAGGGACGGAGTAGCCTGACAGGCGTCCATCTCCTCCTTGAGCATCCGTTGGTTCTCCTCGGTCAGGTAGGAGATTTCCACCGCCGGATTGAAGGCGATCTGGTATTCATCCACCATCTGGAGGATGGAAGGAATCAGGTGGGTCAAACGAATGTAGCGATGAACTTGGTTTCGGCTATCACCAGATTCTTGTCCCACAATATCCATCGTCTGCAACTTCATCCCAACTTGGGATGAAGTTGGGACGCCTCGCTTTCCCTGATGTTTGATGGCTTCCATCTTCATCTTATAGGCAAACGCCTTCTCGCTGGGCAGGATATGCTCCCGCTGGATGTTGCTGTCCACCATCAGGATCACCGCCTCGTCGTCAGTCATATCCCGGACCAGCACCGGCAGTTCGGTAATGCCCAGGACCTCGCAGGCGGCCTTGCGGCGGTGTCCGCTGACGATCTCGTAGCGGCCATCCCCACGGGGGCGGACCAGCAGCGGTGAGAGGACACCATACTCCCGGATGCTCTCCTTCAGTTGTTCCATCTCCTCGCCGCTGGCCACCCGGAATGGATGCCCCTGAAAGGGTTCCAGCAGACTGGCTGAAAGAGTAATTACTTTTTCAGCCGGTGGGTTTTGGACTTGGTTTTCTGCCATGACAATACGCTCCTTTACTGTGTAGATTGAGGGCTTGCAAGAGGCGTTTTGTGCCCAAAAATGTATACGAAAAACCGGGTACATTTTCAGAAATTCCAGATTTTCCGGGCCCAAAATCGATAGCGTATAATCGAGTTCGCAAAATTAAATAAAAAATAGACAAGCCATTAGGGCTCCTGTAAAATGAAAGTTGTCCAGACAATCACGATACAAAGGAGAAAACCCTAATGGCTCAAAAGAATCATACCACAAATCTGACCGAATTGCTACTGCAATGTGT
>OLIH01000374.1_pt1 | contig 31592 bp, 32 predicted proteins | sample 1609721 | NCBI WGS metagenome assembly OLIH01 (sample SAMEA4350157, study PRJEB24818) | metagenome | biome: human; feature: gut; material: faeces | place: Denmark | collected 2013-09
GTTCGGGGGCGGCGTGGGGCTGTGGGGGTTGTGTCTTCTGGTCTTCGCCCTGTTTGCGGTGGCCAAAGGTCCCGAAGCCGCCCTGGCCCTGTGCGCCTGCGCCGCGGCTGTGGTGATGACCGTGCTGTTCCGCAAAGCACGGGTGCTCCGGGCGCTGGCCTTTCCGGTGCTGCTGGGCGGGCTGTTTGCCCTGGTCTATTCCCTGCTGTACGCCGCCGGGACCGGCACCAGCATGCAGTTTTCGGTCTTTTCTTTGCGGGATACCCTGACCTACGCCCGCCTGGAGCCCCTGGCCGACCGCCTTTGCCGGCTGCTGCCCGGCACCGGGTATCTGTGGCTGGCGGGCATCGGGGTGGCCAACGTCTTTTTCTTCTGCCCCTTCCAGTTCTGTCTGTGGGCCCGGGGACTGCCCCGCGCCCTGCGCCATCTACCCCGGCTGGACGTGGCCCGGCTGGCGCTGCACGCCGGGACCATCGGAGGATTTCTGGCCTACCACCTTTTCCGGCACGAAAGTTCCAGCCAGGTGTATTTCGGGCTGTTCGGTATGCTGTGCATGAGTATTCTGGCCGCCGGACAGCTGCCCCGGCTGCGCCGGGCCAAACACCCGCCCCTGCTCACCCTGGGGGCCGGATGCGTGGGGCTGGTCACCGCCCTGTGCATGGTTTTGGCCCTGGGCAGCAAGGGACTGGCCGTGCTTTCCACCCTGCCGGAGGGCGGGGCTTTCACCCCCGCCGCCGTCACCGCCTGCGATGAACAGGCCGGGCAATGGCTGCGACAAAACCTGCCCGCGGGGGCGGTGTTTCTGACCAACCGCACCAGCGGCCTGCCCGACCCGGACAACCAGGACGGCATTTCCAACGTGTACACCGCCTTTTCCGGCGCCCAATGCTATATGGAGGGCTGGACCTACGCCATGAGCAACATGGGCGTGCCCGCCGATGAGGTGGAACACCGCCGGGCGGTGGTGGCCGCGGTGTTTGACCCCGCCACCCCTGCCGACGAGCGGGAAGTTCTGTGCCGCCGCGAGGGCGTGACCTGCCTGGTGTGGGCCAAGCGCTGGCCGGGCAGTCTGCCCCCGGGCAAACATCCGGTGTTTGAGAACGCCGAGATAGCCATATACTGGGTGTGATTTCTCTGCCCCAGGCTTCCCCCCTGTGGTACAATGGAGAAAAGGGGACTTTGTGCCCCTTGGAACCGCAGAACAGGAGGTATGCACAATGCGGAAGAATTTTGGAGCCAAACCCTGGACCTATCCCCAGCCGGTTTTCATCATTGCCACCTATGGGGAGGACGGCACCCCCGACGCCATGAACGCGGCCTGGGGCGGCATCAGTGACGACACCCAGCTGTCCATCTGCCTGGGCGCCGGGCACAAGACCACCGCCAACATCCTGGCCCGCAAGGCCTTTACGGTCAGCATGGCCACCGCCGACCAGCTGGTTCCCTGCGACTATGTGGGCATTGCTTCGGGCAACACCGAACCCAACAAGCTGGAAAAGACCGGCTGGCACACCACCAAATCGGAATTTGTGGACGCCCCCCTCATTGACGAGCTGCCCATGGCGGTGGAGTGCCGCCTGGTGAGCTATGATCCCGAATCCTGCCGCCTGGTGGGCGAGATCGTCAACGTCAGCGCCGACGAGGCGGTACTGGACGCAGCCGGCAAGATCGACCCGGACAAGCTGCAACCCATCACCTTTGATCCCATCCACAACGCCTACCGCAAGCTGGGTGAAAAGGTGGGCAACGCCTTCCGGGATGGCGCCGCCCTGAAGTAATTCCAACCGCAAAAAGCCCCGTATCTTTCCCTGGGAAAGATACGGGGCTTTCGGTTTCAGGCGGCCTGCCGCTGCCGGATAAAGCTTTCAATGGCGTCCACCGTCCGGGTCTGCTGCTCTTCGGCGGAGATGGCGGCCGGTGCGTCCCCTTTCTGGGGGCCGTAGTTGCCGAACTGGGCGTGGTTGCCGCCCTGAATTTCCACCACGTTTTCGGTGTAGTCCAGTTTGTCCTCCACACTCTGGTTCAGCGAACCGTACACCGTCAGAGTATCGGCGGGGGGATAGTCGCCGTAAATGTAGGCGCCCAGCAGAATCAGGCCGTCTACCGCCTCCGGGTGGTCGGCGGCAAACTGGGAAGCCATGGCTCCGCCCATGGAATGCCCGGCGATATACCAGTGGCTGTACTGCGGGAAATCGGCCATCACGTCTGCGGCGGCATCCGCATCAAAAATGGCCATGTGAAAGGGCATGTTCACCAGAATGCAGGTCACCCCGGTCTGCCGGATTTTGTCCAGCAACGGCAGGTAGGCGGTTCCTTCCACCTTGGCCCCGGGGTAAAAGATCAGGGCCGTATCCCCCGGCACCGACGGCGCCAGGATGGTCAGATTGTCCTGCACCGTGATGCCGCTGCCGTCGTTCATCACCGCCAGGGCCACGTCCTCGGCCCGGTAGTAGTCGGACACATACCACAAAAAGGCCCCCGCCAGCAGGGCCAGCACCGCCAGCACCACACCCAGCACCCGCAGGGCTCTGCGCTTGCCTGTCTTCTTCTCTTGCATTCACCATTCACCTGTGCTTTCCCTTGTATTTCTATCTGTAAGTATAGGAATTCTTGTTTCCGCCGTCAACCGCCCCACCTGAACACCGGTTACAAAAACCTGCCCGGCGCTTAACAACGCCTCTCTTGTGAGGGGGACGGATTGTGGGGTACAATACAGATACAGCCCCTGGGACGCTGAATCCAGACAAAGAGAGGTATTATCCTGATGGAAGCCATTTCCCGCACTCTGGGCGGCAACATCGCCGCCCTGCGCAAAGCCAGAGGTATGACCCAGGAACAGCTGGCTGCCCGGGTGGGCGTTTCCGCCCCGGCGGTGAGCAAATGGGAGACCGGCAGTTCCTGCCCGGACATCGCCCTGCTCTGCCCCCTGGCCCGGGCGCTGGACACCGACGTGGACACCCTGCTGCAATTTGAACAGACCCTTTCCGACCAAGAGGTCACCGCCCGGATGAACGCCCTGCTGGACCAGGCCCTGCACGGCGGCCCCGACACCCTGGCCGCGGTCCACAGGCAGCTGGCCGACCTTCTGCACCAGTATCCCAACTGCACCTGCTTACAGTATAATGCCGCCGCGGCTTATGATTCCTTCCGGCTGTTTTTCCCCACCGCGGAACCGTCCCTGCAACAGGAATGGAAGGACCGCAAGCGCACTTTGCTGCGCCAGGTGCGGGACACCGGCAACGCCGCCTACTGGCAAGGAGCCACCATCAGCCTGGCCGCCATGGAAATGGCCGACGGTGACCCGGAACAGGGCGCCGCCCTGCTGAAGGAACTGCCCGAGCGAACGGGGGACCCATCCGGTCTGTGGCCCCTTTATTACCTGAAAACCGACCGGCCGGAGAAGGCCCTGGAACTGACCCAACAGCAGCTGTACCGGTCGGTGTGCCAGGTCATTTCCGCCCTGGTGACCATGACCAATCCCAAACTGCTGCCCGAAACAGCCAAACGCCACAAGGTGTGCGCCGCCTACCGGGCGGTGGCCCAGGCCTTCGGCCTGTCGGATATGAGCGACGGGCTGCTGCTGGAACTGTATCTGGAGCAGGGTGACACCGAACGGGCCGCCGCCTGCTTTGTACGGTATGTGGACAGCATACTGGCTCCCGTTCATCTGCCGGACCCCGATCTGTTTGCCCCGGGTCTTCCCGCCCGGCCCGCCGAAGCGCCCCAGGGCTCGGTGCGGGAGATGCACCGCCTGGCGGCACGGGAACTGGCCCAGGACGAACGCTGCCGGCCGCTGTGGGATTTTCCTGCCTGCAAGGAGGCCCTGGAACGGCTGAAGGCCGAAGGGTAAGCGGCGGCTTGACAAACAGGCCGGGGTGACGTATAAAAAAGCCAATACAATAATGATATCTGCCCTATAGGGGCAAAGGGGAGGAACCGCTTTGATTACCTACCGAGAAAACGCACTGACTCCGGAAATCATCAACACCATCCGGGCTTCCGTGGGATGGACCCTTTTTTCAGATACACAGCTGGAACGTGCGGTCCGCAGCACCGCCTGCAGCATCGCCGCCTTTTCCGGAGGACAGCCGGTTGGCATGGCGCGGTTGATCGGAGACGGGGTATACTGGTTCCTTTGCGACGTTGCGGTGGTGCCCGCAGTCCAGAAACAGGGCATCGGCCGACAGATGGTTCAGACCCTCCTGGATTTTGCCGCCCAAACCCTTGCCACGGGAGAGCGTTGCTCCGTCACCCTGGTTTCGGCGCAGGGAAAAGAAGATTTTTATGCTTCCCTTGGGTTTGCCGCCATCCCCAATGACCGTACCGGACATGGTATGCAATTGTTTTTGACCGCATAAGCCCCGCCGCATTTGTCTTACGCCAAGCCCATTGGGAGGGATCTCCATGCTGGAAAAAATGAGCGACTTTTTCAACCGCCGTCTGGACGGGTACGAAGAACACCAGCTGCACGCCATCGAGCAGGCCGAAACCTTCTATCCCCTCACGGCGCAGTATCTGCCCGCCAACCCCCACGCCCGGGTGCTGGACCTGGGCTGCGGCACCGGGCTGGAACTGGGCTACTATTTTGCCCGGAATCCCACGGCGGAGGTTACTGGCATCGACCTGGCCGGAGAGATGCTGCAGGCACTGAAGCGCAAATTTCCGGACAAAAACCTGACCCTTGTGCAGGGGTCCTATTTCACCCTTCCCTTCGGGGAAAACCGCTATGATGCGGCGGTCTCGGTGGAATCCCTGCACCACTTCACCCAGGCCGAAAAGATCCCGCTGTACCAAAAGGTATTCCGGGCGCTGATTCCGGGCGGGGTTCTGATTCTGACCGACTACTTTGCCGATTCCGATGAGCAGGAAGCCTTCTTCCGCCGTGAGCTGCGGCGGCTGAAAGAGGAACAGGGCATCCGGGACGAGGAATTCTACCACTTCGACACCCCGCTGACCGTCCCCCACGAGGCGGATGCCCTGCAAGAAGCGGGATTTGCCAAGGTGGAGGAGCTGGGGCAGTGGGCTGCCACCCACCTGCTGCGGGCGACAAAATGACCCCTGGCCCGTATCTGCGGGCACACCCTGACAGAAGATACCATCGGGAGGCGTTGTATGAACAAACAGGAAGTATACGATTTTCTGGAGAAAAATCACATTGAACACGAGATCACCGAGCACGCCGCCGTCTACAACATGGAAGAACTGGCCCAGGTACAGCTGCCCTACCCCGACCGGGATGCCAAGAGCCTCTTTGTGCGGGACGACAAGCGGCGCAATTATTACCTGATCACCGTGCGGGGGGACAAGCGGGTGAATCTGAAAGATTTTCGCCGCAAACAGGGCACCAAGCCCCTGACCTTTGCTTCGCCGGAGGAGCTGGAGGAGATGCTGGGCCTGATTCCCGGGGCCGTGACCCCCTTCGGTCTGCTGAACGACGCCGGGTGCCGGGTGCATTTTTACATCGACCAAGATTTCTGGCAGGGTTCCGGCCTGATCGGGGTACATCCCAACGACAACACCGCCACCGTCTGGCTGAAAGCCGAAGACCTGGTCCGGCTGCTGCGGGACCACGGTACCGCCGTGGACATCGTGGCGCTGGACTGATTGCAAAACCTTGTTGCATCGCCGGAAAGGAGTGATCTGTATGCCGATGCTGGGTGCCGTCATCACCCCTCACCCGCCCGTTCTGCTGCCCGAGGTGGGCGGCGGACGGGAACGGGAAATATCCGCCACGGGGAAAGCCATGGCTGAAGCCGCCGCCGAGGTGGCCCGCTGGAACCCCGACGTGCTGATCGTCTCTTCCCCCCACACCATCCTGTACGGGGATTACTTCCACATCGCGCCAGGGGACGGCGCGGCGGGGTCCATGGCGGCCTTCGGGGCACCTCAGGTCCGCCTGGAGGTGCAGTATGACGCGCCCTTGCGGGAGGAGATCATCCGCCGGGCGGGGCAGGCCGGTCTGCAGGCCGGCACCCTGGGCCAGCGGGACCCCAGCCTGGACCACGGCGTGCTGATCCCGCTGTACTTTCTGCGCAAGGCCGGGGTGAACTGTCCCATCCTCCGCATGGGCCTGTCCGGCTTTTCAGCCCTGGACCACTACCGGCTGGGCCGATGCGTAGCCGAAGGGGTGGCCGCCCTGGGCCGTCGGGCGGTCTTTGTGGCCAGCGGGGATCTTTCCCACAAGCTCCGGGCTGACGGCCCCTACGGTTTTGCCCCCGAAGGCCCCCGGTTTGACGAGGCCGTGACCAGAACCATGGCGTCGGGAAATTTCCTTGATTTTCTCACCATGGACCCGTCCTTCTGCGAGCGGGCAGCGGAATGTGGGCTGCGCTCCTTCCAGATGATGGCGGGGGCACTGGACGGGCTGGCGGTGCAGCCCCGGCTGCTGAGCCATGAAGGCACCTTCGGGGTGGGCTACGGCGTGGCCCTCTTCCCGGTCACCGGGCGGGACGACTCCCGCCGGTATGAAGCCGCCTGCGCGCAGATTCTTCGCGAACGCCTGGCCGCCCGCCGGGCCGGGGAGGACCCTTTTGTGCGGCTGGCCCGCCTGTCCCTGGAAACCTATATCCGGCAAGGGCATCCCTTGACAAAGCTGCCCGATAACCTGCCCGTCGGGTTGACCGGACAGGCTGCCGGGGCCTTTGTCTCGCTGCACAAGGACGGACAGCTGCGGGGGTGCATTGGGACCATTGCCCCCACCGAGAAAACCGTGGCCGAGGAGATCGTGCACAACGCGGTGTCGGCCGGAACCCGGGACCCCCGTTTTCCGCCGGTGCGCGCCGACGAGCTGGACGACCTGACCTACAGCGTGGACGTGCTGGGCCGCCCCGAACCGGTGGACTCCACCGCCCAACTGGATCCGAAGCAATACGGCGTTATTGTCAGTTACGGGCGCAAACGAGGGCTGCTGCTGCCCGATCTGGACGGGGTGGACACGGTGGCGGAGCAGATCGACATTGCCCGGCGCAAGGGCGGCATCCGGGAGGATGACCCCTATACCTTGCAGCGGTTCAAGGTGGTGCGGCATCTATGAGTGTGACCTGTACCCTGTGTTTTCATCATTGCGTCCTGGAAGAAGGCCGGACCGGCCTGTGCCGGGCCCGGGCCAACCGGGACGGCGCCATTGTACCGCTGAACTACGGGCGGCTTACTGCCCTGGCCCTGGACCCCATCGAGAAAAAGCCACTGCGCCGGTTCCATCCCGGCAGCGTGATTCTGTCGGCGGGCAGTTTCGGCTGCAACCTGCGCTGTCCTTTTTGCCAGAACGCCGAGATTGCCGCTGCCGGCACGGAAGCCTATACCCGGGACTGTACCCCCGAACAGCTGGTGCAGCAGGCCCTGGCGCTGCGGGAGAAGGGCAACATCGGGGTGGCCTACACCTACAACGAACCGTTGGTGGGGTACGAATATGTGCGGGACTGCGCCGCACTGGTCCACCGGGCGGGCATGGTCAACGTGCTGGTGACCAACGGCACCATCGAGGAAGCCCCCTGGCGGGCGCTGCTGCCCCTGCTGGACGGGGTGAACATCGACCTGAAAGGCTTCACCGAAGCCTGGTATCGGCGGCTGGGCGGCGACCTGGAGACGGTCAAGCGGTCCATCGCCCTGGCGGTGGAGCAATGCCATCTGGAGGTCACCACCCTAGTGGTCCCCGGGGAGAACGACAGCGACGAGGAGATGCGGGCTTTATCGGGCTGGCTGGCATCGGTCAGCCCGGAAATTCCGCTGCATGTCTCCCGATTTTTTCCCCGGCACTTGATGCAGGACCGCCCGCCCACACCGGTGCAGACGGTCTACCGCCTGGCCGAGGTGGCCCGGGAACGGCTGCGGTACGTGTACACAGGCAACTGCTGACAACGCAGGGGCTTCCCCTTAGGGGGAAGCCCTTGTTTTTTTGCTCATGTCCCGATGGTCTTGTTTCCCGCTTTTTCGCATACATCTGTCTTGAATGGGGGTGGGACCATGTTTTCGGTTTTGTGGGTCTTTTTGCAGCAGGCCGCTGCGCATATCTGGTACGCGGCGCTTCATCTGGAAAGCGGCAGCTTTCCCCGGCCGCTCTCCCCTGCCCAGGAGCAGGCGGCCTTCGCCGCCATGGCAGCGGGCGACAAGACTGCCCGGGATACCCTGATCAGCCACAATCTGCGGCTGGTGGCCCATGTGGTCAAAAAATACTACAGCGCCCCGGGCGGCCAGGACGACCTGATCAGCATCGGCACCATCGGGCTGATCAAGGCGGTGGATACCTTCCGCCCCGAACGCAAGGTCCGGTTTGCCAGCTATGCCAGCCAGTGCATTGAAAATGCTATCCTCTCAAAAAGGCCTGTTTGGGAATTCCGGCTGGAACAGCGGAACGGATTTTCCATCTTTTGCCAAAATGGAAGGTCTTCGCTCAGCTATCCCCGGATTTCTACATACTCTGCCGCACCGACCACGGCAAGCCCCGCTTTGCGCCCCTGGCCGTGCACCGGTTCCGGCTTATCGAACCGCCCAACCTGCCGGAGGCACAGCGGTTCACCCGGCAGTACCACAGTTACCAGGAGATCGGCAGCGTCCCCGACCGGCTGCGGTGGTGCCGCCTCCAGATGGGCCTGCTGCAGCGGGAGGTGGCCGAACGGGTGGGCATCACGACCCCGTTCTACATCGACATGGAGACCGGCGCCTGCGAGCACACCCCCGCCGCCGTCGTGAACAGGCTGGCGGCACTGTACGGCGTCCCGGTGACCGACCTGCTGGACGGGTACAACCGCTTTCTCTATGACGGACAGGCCCGGCAGATTCTGGCCATTCGCCAGCAGGCGGGGTTAAGCCGTGCCGCCTTTGCCCGCAAAACCGGCATCAGTGAAAGTTCCCTCCGCGCCTGGGAGACAGAGACGAAAACAATCAGCAAGAAGTGCTGGGAGCGGTACTTCCGGGAACGGACATAGTAAAACAGAAAAAGGGCCCCGGAGAGGGTCGGCCATTGTGACCGACTTCTCCGGGGCATTTTCTATGGGGAAACTCGCACGAAATTCCAGTTTGGGAAACGAATGTTATCAGGCAGAAGGTAGGGTGACAGGTCAGGGCAGGGGTGAACCGCCAATACGTGCAAGTTTTATTCGGGGGTTCCGGCGTTATTGCCGGCAGGAAAGCAGTCTCTCCACTGTTTCGGCATATTCCGCCGCGTGCCAGGTGCTGAATTCCCCGTGCCGGAAGCCCGCCATAATTTCCAGCCGTGCATGGGGAAAACGTTCCGCCAGTAGCCGGGCAGAACGGTGCATGACCGGTCGCTCCCGGCTGCCTGCCGTTACCAGTACCCTTGCATTGAAGGAGGCCAGCTGTGCAGGCAGGGAAAAACCGGCATTGGCTCTTAACAGTGCCGCCAGACTGTCCTGCGAAATGCGGCAGCTATCCCGATAATATTCCTCAAACAGATTCAGCGGCAGGTGCAAGGCGTCAAACTGTGCTTTGGCAAACCAGCGTTTTTGAATCAGCGGATAGCTGACGGCGCAGGCGGGGCCCACCAGCAGCCGGGTCAGCGGCAGGGGAATAGTCAGGGCGCTTTCCAGCAGGGCGGCGTCGCAGACATCGGGCCGCTGCGCCAGCATGGATATCGCCACCTGGGCTCCCAGAGAGACCCCGCCCAACAGTGTCACATGACCGCCGTAACTGGCATCCAGGTCTTTCAAAAGGTGCGCGGCTGCCGCGTCTATGGAGGTAAAGGGGATTGGATTGTCCCCGTGCCCGTCCAGCACCGGAAGTATTACCCGGTACCGGTCCGCCAGCCGCTGTGCCACGGCCCGGTAATTCCACCAGGAAAGCCCGCCGCCGTGCAGCAGCAAAACGGTGGGCACCGGTTCCTTATTTGCAGGGCCGAAAATCATTGCGTTCATGGTCTTTCCTCCGATGGTCTGGCTTGCGATCTGGTTCCAGTATAAGCCGGTATCCGGTTTTGCACAAGTTCTCTGCCTGAGAATCTATAGGCGATTTGGTCGGGCTTCCGGCGTACTCCTGCTTGTGGCAGTCGCCCGGATGCGGTACAATAAGTGCACAACACGCCACTGACAATCCGGGAGGTAGCTATGCTTGAAAAGATGAGCGATTTTTTTAACCGCCGCCTGGACGGTTATGAGGAGCACCAGCTGCATGCCATCGAACAGGCCGAAATCTTCTATCCGTTTACGGCGGAGCAGCTGCCCGCAAACGCCCATGCACGGGTGCTGGATCTGGGCTGCGGCACCGGGCTGGAACTGGGCTATTATTTTGCCCGGAATCCCACGGCAGCGGTCACCGGCATTGATCTGGCCGGGGATATGCTCAACGCCCTGCGACGAAAATTTCCAGATAAAGACCTGACTCTGATCCAGGGCTCCTATTTCGCCATTCCCCTGGGGGAAAACTGCTATGATGCGGTGGTGTCGGTGGAATCCCTGCATCATTTTACCCAGGAGGAAAAGATTCCTCTGTACCGGAACGTGTTCCGGGCATTGGTTCCGGGCGGCTTCCTGATTCTGACCGACTACTTTGCCGAATCCGACGAGCAGGAGGCCTTTTTCCGCCGCGAGCTGCAGCGGCTCAAAGCGGAGCAGGGCATCCGGGACGAGGCATTCTACCATTACGACACACCTCTCACCGTGGCCCACGAGCGGGAAGCCCTGCAAAAGGCTGGTTTTGCCTGCGTCGAGGAGCTGGGACACTGGGGCGCCACCCATCTGCTGCGTGCGGAAAAGTGACGCCGTTCTCAAATGCAACCGGGGCTTCCCATGCGGAAAGCCCCGGTTGTTTTATTGTTCCACCTCATACGGCCAGGTGGTAATCCCGCCGAATTCGTAGATATTGGTATATCCCAACCCGGCCAGCGTCTTGGCGGCAGTTTTGCTGCGGTTTCCGCTGCGGCAGTAGACGAGAACTGTCGTGTCCTTGTCCGGGATGATCTCGGCGGCGGATTCCTCGGTGATGGTCCCCACCGGTAGCAGCAGCGCGTCAGGAATGTGCCCACTGTCGTATTCCTCCTGCTCTCGCACATCCAGGATCAGTACATCCTGGGTGTCCATCATCTCCTTGGCTTCCTCCTGGCTGATGTGGGTATAGCCGCTATCTTCGGAAGTCCCGGCCGTGCCGCAGCCGGTCAACAGAGAAACAAGGACCAAAAACAACAATACAAAGCGTTTCATCGGCAAACCTCCTGAATGAGTCCCTCGGCAAAGGCCCGGTGACCCTGTTCGGTAAAATGTACGCCGTCATAGGCGAGCATTACATGCCAGTCCCCCGCGTCGGCAAATTGGACGCCCAGCTGCCCGGCCAGTTCCCGGTAGTATTTGGCAAGCAGATGGGAAGATTCTATCAGCGATGAGTCGGTGACCCATTCCCCCGGCGCCATGGGCGGCGGGGCAATTAGCAGGACACGCTCTGGTGGCAGTGACAGGCTTTGCAGAAAACGCTTCATCCGGTCCGTGGTCTTTTCCGGCGTGCAGCCCTGCAGCAGATCGTTGGTGCCCAGCATGACAATTACAAGATCGGCATCCGCCGGCAAAGGCATCGGCCGCAGTGGAATACACCGGCCATTTTCCCCCAGATTGACAACCTCCCAGCCGGTCTTTTGGGCCAGCAGGTCCACCCAGCGGCTCTCCGCCGGATATCGCCCGCCCAGCCAGGAACGTGGGTCGTATCCGTAGGTGTTAGAATCCCCGAAACAAACTACCTTCATGGCGGCGCTCCTTTCCTGTTGGGCCTATTATATCAGGTCCGGCGGACTTCCTCAATCGGAAGTCTGTACAGCACAACAAAACCGCCCTCCATTTTTTCGGCAGGGTACTTTGCTTTCAGGGGCTTATACCCCTACTGAAAGAGTGCATGTGCAGCCCGCAGGAAAGAACCTTCCCGCAGTGGTCCCACGCCACCCAAGGAAGATATGGTCCGTGACCAGTATCATGTGCCTTTTTCTCTAATTATTATCGACATAACGTCCGCTTTATGGGACCAACCGGCGCGTATAATGAAATCATAGAAAACAGCGTATGCACTTTCCCGTCCCTTTTCCATAAACGCAAAAAGGGGCCCCGGAGAGCAACGCTCTCCGGGGCCCTGCCGTTTTATAGACTCATCTCCTGGTGCTTTTTCCTGGGCTTCTGCCCCTGTTCGGCTTCGGGGGCTTTGTACGTCCCCTTGGTGGTGTCGATGACCGCCTGCAGCAGCTCCAACTTCTGCTTGATGGGGCAGTCCAGTTTGTTGATGGAGCTGATGACAAAATCGGCGTGGACGTCCGCAACCCGCCGGGCCAGTTCCTGCCTGCCTTCCTCGGTCTTGGGATAATGTACAATTACCTTGATGGGTGCGCTGGTTCTCATCTGGTCCACCTCCCGTTTTTCGTCATCTGGTGCATTTTATGGTGCAGTGCCTGTCTCATATGCGCCACGGCTCGGTTCCGGTTCGCTATGCTGTTACCTCTCTTTCTGTTGGCGGGATGTGTCAAACTGTCTGCGCAGTTCGGGCGGAATGCGCTCCAACTTGCGCAGCAGATTGGCGTAATCGGCTTCCAGTCGGTATTCGTTCATTTTCTGCTTCCTCTGTGTTTCTTTGCTCTGGTCCAGTTCCTGTTTCAGCCGCTCCTTCTCGGCGGACAGGCCCCGGATGGCCTTTTCGTACTTCTTGGTCTGGGTGAGAAAGTCCTCCATTTCGGGGAAAAATTTCCGCAGTGCCGTTTCCAGCTGGGCGGCCCGCTTTTTGGCGTTCCAGACGTTGGTATCGGCCAGCAGCTGCAAAATCTTATCCAGCTGGCGGTTCAGATGGGTGGCCTGCTTGAAGATGCGGGGCGGAATATGGGTGCGTCCGGTCTTGCTGGCACTCTCGCCGCGCTCCAGGTCCGGGTACTTTTGGACCATGTGTTCCCAGAAGGCGTCCTGCCACTGGGTCAGTTTCTGGCGGTTGCCCACGATCTCCTTGGCGGAAAGCCGCCCGTCCGCCGTCAGCGGGACAAAAGAAAGGTGCATATGGGGCGTTTTCTCGTCCATATGCACCACGGCGGAAAGATAGGTGACAGGATCCTGGCGCTGGGCCAGAAAGGCCATACACTCCTCAAAAAAGGCCCGTATCTCACCCTTACTCTTGCCTTTGAAGAAGTCGTGACTGGCGGTGAACAGCACCTCCACCACCCGGACGCTGTCGCTGCGGGTCCGGCAGCCCGCCTGGGTGATCTGCCGTTCGGCCTCGGCCCGGTACTTGCGTTCCGGCGTGACCAGGTGAAAGTTCTGCTTGCTGCGGGCGGTGTCAACGTCCGGGTTGCTGGCGTAGGTCTCTTTGGTGCGCTCGTTGTGGGCCTCGATGCGGCTGATCTCCGGCCCCTTGTACTTGGCAAACCGTAAAATGGCGTGTTGGGCCTTGTCCATTTACAGCCCCCTTCAGCCGTCCAGCTTGTACCCGGACTCATAGTCGAGAACCCCTTTGGCCATCAGGCCGTCCACCAATTCTTCCAGCCGTTCGGCGGAGATGCTGCACAGCAGCGTCACATCTTCCTCGGTGGAATCGTCCGGCATACTGTAGAAAAAGCTCAGCAGGCCTTTCTCCTCTAATGTGAGAAGCGGGCTCCAAAGAATTTCGCGGGGCATGGCAAAATAGTGGGTAGGACGTTTGATCATCATGGTTTTCTCCTCCTTCTGAATGGTAAAGATGTGTACCAAGCGTACCGGGGGCCGTACACACGGTACGTTTGGTACGGATGCGGAGGCACTCAATCCGGCGGCGTCACCAGCCCTTCAATGCCTGTGAATCCCCACACTCGTTTTCCGGCGGCATTGCGCACGGTGTTGGTGTGGCTCAGGCTGTATACCCGCTCATGCTGGGACAGGTAATTGCTGAAACTTTTGGCCGATAACGGCTGGTAGGCATTGTCGGTACACCACAGCCGATAGATGGCATAGAGTATCCGGGAGGTGATCTCGGCATCCGCCCGGCGCCGGATATAGCCGGTGGAAGCCATAAACTCTACCACGTTGTTGCTGTCCCGGACTGCGGACTCACAATTGGCCTGGGTGCGGGCGCTGACAGTGAAGCGGTAGCGGTTGGCCAGCAGCCGTCGCAGTCCTTCCAGGCACCAGAGGAAGATGCCTTCCGCCTCGGCACAGAGGGCCTCGGCCAGATACGGGTCGTCCACCCGGTTGTCGGGGCGTTCCCGCACCGAGAGAATCAGCTGCCGTCGGAAGAATCCCTCGCTGCGGTCGTTGGCGGCCTTCATCACCCCGTTGCCGAAAGCCATGAATCGCACGAACATATTGCCCTGGTAGCTCTGTTTGCCCTTGCGCTCCAGGTCCATGGGCAGTTCGGCGGTGACGATGGCCTTGATGATGTGGGTCTGAGGCAGGGCTTCCAGTTTGATGTCATCGTCCACCATGACCAGCTTGTTTTCCAGGTCTGCCCGGGCAAAGGGGCTTGTCTCCACCTTGCTCAGGCTGCCGGTGTTCATGGCCGTGCCGAACAACGCCCGCATCACGGGGCCGATGCGGCTTTTGCCCTCGCCGCCCCGCCCGATCAGAAACAGCATCCGCTGGGCCTTGGTGGTGGGAAGCAGGCAGTAGCCCATGTACTCCTGCAGGGTGGGAATATCCTCGTCGTAGAGCAGCTCCTCCACAAACCGCAGCCAGGTCTTGGGTTCAGGGGCATCGGGGTGATATTCTACCGGGAGCCGGTTCAGGCAGAATTCCTTGGCAGGCTCCAACCGCCCGTCCAGAAACAGCGTGCCGTTGGCCACATGGATGCGGTCGGTCTGCAGCGGCAGCCCGGGCGAATAACACTCCATCCGCAGCACATCCAGCAGGGTGGCCACCGCCTTGCTCACCCCGCTCACCGCATGGGCCTTCAGCTCCTCATAGATGAGCCTGCGTACCACATCGTCCGGGATGGGCCCGTCCGCCGTGAAGAAGCGGCCGTGAATGCAGCACATGGGGTGGCGGGTCAGAAATTCCTCACAGAAGGCAATCTCGATCACCTTTTTGCCGTCAAACCATTTGGGTGAGTCGGAGTCTTCCGGCAGAGCCCGGGGCTCCGTGTCCTTGCACATGGAGGACACCTCCTTTTTCCGTTGTCTATACAAAGATACGGAAAAACCGGTGTGGACCGCCCAAATCCGGCATAAATGCAAAAAACAAGGTTCAGCAAAACAAAAAATTGCAAAAATGCAAAGAGAAGGGGCCCAAAATCGACATTTTTTGTCACTATATATAGAGGATTCTTTTTTATAATGAACGCAAGGAGGCGGTACATATGGAACAAACCTATCTGCCCGGTGATGCGCGGGAACGAATCATCGACCTGATGAAAGAGAAATCCATGACCCAGCAGGAGCTGGCGGCCCGGACCGGGATGACGGTAGGGACCCTCAGCCGGTTCCTGTGCGGCAAAATCGACAAGCTCAGTGCGGACAATGTGATCTCCATTGCCCGGATTTTTCAGGTGTCCACCGATTTTCTGTTGGGGGAAAGCGATGACCGAGGCCGCATCAACTACGACATCGGAGAACTGGGGCTCTCGGTGCAGGCCGCCCGGAATCTGTATACGGGTCGGGTAGATTCCCGGGTGGTCAATCTGCTGCTGGAAAATCCCCGGTTCGGCCTGGTGACAGAACTGGCAGCGGAATACTTTTCCGGTGCCATCGCCGCGGGTTATGCAGCCCGCAATCAGGTGCTGTCCTCCGCTGTCAAAGAAATGGCGAAAGTACAGAAGTGGAGCAAACAGCGAAAGGCAGCCGCCTACCAGGCGGCACGCCGGGCCGAGATTTTGAAAATTCCCGTAAGCCAGCCCAACCTAAATGCCCTCCAGGAGCAGTTTTTGCTTAGCATCAAGGAGATCAAGCGGAACATGGTGGCCGAGACTGCCTCCCTCAAAATCGACCGGGCGGCGCTGCTGACCAAGCAAACAGCAGAGGAATTGTATGCCAAGCTGCGCAAGGGACAGGACAGCCTGCAGACGCCCCTGCAGCCGGAAGAAATGGCGGATGCCCTGGTGGATGTGCTGAAAGATCTTCCGCTCAAAGACCGAGCGGTGTTGGAACAACTGCGGGCGGCTTTTACCGCCTTATTTGAAAACCTTGCGGTGGATACAACGGATGCAGAAACAATCGACCATGACGAATGAAGAACTGTGTACTCTGGCCCGGGACGGACAGCGGTGGGCGCGGGAGCAGCTGGTGGAAAACAACCTGCCTTTTGTGCGCAAGCTGGCCCATTCTATCTGGAGCAAAAATCCCGATTGGAGCCGGGCGTTGGGGATTGAGGAAGAAGATCTTTGTCAGGAAGGTTGCCTTGCACTGGACGGATGTGTGGACCGGTTTGAGGCGTCTTACGGCAACAAATTCCTGTCTTATGCAGCTCCCGCCATCCGCAATGCCATGCTGGATGCTGTCGCTGCGGCCCAGGGCCGTTTCGAGGGTCGCTATGCTGGTGAGTTGGTGCGGTTGGATAGTCTGCGGCAAGAAGATCAGCGACCGCTTTCCTGCTTTGTTGCAGACCCCTACCAGCAGGACCCGGAACGGATTTATCTGCGGAAAGAGACCATACGGGAAGTACGCGCCGCCCTGCAAAAATCCGGTGCCAGACTGCGTACCTGGCTGTTTTTCCGGTTTGGTTTTACCGACGATAAGGAGCACTCCGTGGCAGAAACGGCGCGGTATTTTCACCTGTCAGTTTCCCGCGGAAAAGCCACGGACAAGACGGCGTTGCAGACGGTGCGGCGGTACTATCTGAAGAAATGACGGAACGGAACCGCAGGAAATTCCCGGGGGTATCGCTGCGGCGGAAACGGAGATTTTATATACCTTTGCCTGACAGCAGAAATGCCGGGAGGTGCGTCGCATAACGCGACGCACCTCCCGGCACCTTTTGTTGGTACATACAATTATGGTTGCGTGTCATGGATGGCATGAATGACTTGGAAGGCAGCAGCTGTCCGGCAAAGGTATAACACACTAGACTTTGCAAGCAAAGTCGTGTGCCAACAGGGCTGCTGCTCGCCCCTATTGGAAACCCAGAGCCGAAGGGACTTCAGCTTGGGAAGCCCCTTCGGCCTGCCTGGTGGCTATCCATTTGAGAAAAATAGATGGGAAAGCCATGCCAGGCAGAGGGAGCGGTGGAAAGGCGGTGATGGGGTGGAACTGGGCGTACCCTCCCCAAAAGACAGCTTGCTACCCTGTTTGGTATCCCTTTAAGTAAAGCTTTTAGCGGTGTTGTACGGTGTATTTTTTCATCAACCCGATCTTCTATTTTTTGCGAGAGAAGGTCGCAAAACAACTGAAAAGAAGTGGGAAATAGCGTCGATTTTTTGAAAATCCGTACCTTGCATAGGTTCACTGTAAATAATATAATTATAGTGATTTTTTGTAGTATTTTGGGGGATCGATTGTTCACATTTTCGTGGACATGGATATGTATAATTTCTTCTCCATTAAGGAATAAAAAGGGAAGGAAGCTTGGTAAAAACAACGGATCGTTTTTACGCAACCTTGATATGGAAAGGAGAAGATCTTCTTTTTGAAAAAGGATAAAGAAAAATTACATATAGCAATGCTAGGCCACAAGCGGATTCCATCCCGTGAAGGCGGCATAGAAATTGTAGTGGAGGAACTGTCCACTCGCATGGCGGCTTTGGGCCATTCCGTGACATGCTTCAACCGCGGCGGACATCATGTGAGCGGGAAAGAGTTCGATAACGGAAAGATTAAACGATATAAGGGGGTGCGGCTTATCACCGTTCCCACTTTGGACAAAAAAGGACTGGCAGCCATGACCTCCAGTTTCTTTGCGGCACTGCAGACTGCTCTTGGAAAGTATGATGTAGTACACTTCCATGCCGAGGGACCCTGTGCCATGATCTGGCTTCCTAAGCTCCTTGGAAAGCGATGCGTGGTAACAATCTATGGGGAGTGTGAAATAATATGGACAACCAGAAAAAAGCCTGATTTCATGCGGGTTTGCGCGGCTTGACCTTTTCACCTCAACTTGTTTCTGCTTGTCATGGCGCGTTAGGGCCTGCGTGTTTTCAGGGGTTAATGGCTTCTGGTTGCGCTCTATACTTAACCCACCACAGCGAAAGCTGATAGAGCAGAAAACAGAATGAGGAGGTACGAGGACAAGCCTGCGTATAGATTGTTGCTGCAATCTGTATACAGGCTTGTTGTTGTGCTATGAAGTAGGAAAGGTGAATAGTGAAAGACGAGCGTGACAATTTAAGGAAAAGAACTGCTGGGATTGTGTATAAGCCTAGGACAAGAATAGAAACTATGGAATGACGGTTGGAGAGAAGTAATGGAAGAAAAAATCAGACTTGCGGTTTTCGGACAGAAACGTCTTTCGCGTGAAGGCGGGATAGAGATTGTTGTAAAAGAGTTATGCACCCGAATGGCACAGAATGGTTGTGATATAACTTGCTACAATAGAGCAGGCCATCATGTGAGCGGTGCAGAGTATGACAAAACAATTGAATATGATGGCATCCGTCAAAAGGTTGTTCCGACCATTGAGAAGAAGGGACTTGCAGCGGTAAGCTCTTCCTTTTTCGCAGCACTTTGTAGTGCATTTGGAAGATATGATGTGGTGCATATCCATGCGGAAGGTCCTGCTTTTTTCTGTTGGATACCAAAACTTTTTGGCAAGCGTGTAATCAGCACTATTCACGGTTTGGACTGGGCCCGCGAAAAATGGAAATTTGGCGTTGGATCAAAATTTATCCGGCAGGGTGAAAAAAATGCCGTGAAATATGCAGATGAAATCATTGTTCTAAGCAAAGGCGTTCAGAAATATTTCATGGAGACCTACGGAAGGGAGACACATTTTATCCCTAATGGTGTCAATCGGCCAGAGGTCCGGGAGGCAAAGCTGATCACGGATCATTTTGGACTGGAAAAGGATTCCTACATACTGTTCCTCGGTCGTCTGGTGCCGGAGAAGGGGATTCGATATCTGGTTGAGGCATTCAAGAATGTCAAGACAGATAAAAAACTGGTCATCGCAGGTGGCTCTAGTGATACGGATTCCTTTATGGAGGAATTGAAAGAACTGGCGAAGGGTGACGATCGGATTTTTTTTACTGGGTTTGTGCAGGGAGCAATGCTGGATGAACTGTACAGCAACGCTTACATCTACACGCTGCCGTCCGATCTGGAAGGAATGCCATTAAGTCTGCTGGAGGCGATGAGCTACGGCAATTGCTGTCTGGTATCCGACATTCCAGAGTGTGCAGAGGTTGTGGAAGATAAGGCGTTGATTTTTAAAAAGTCGAATATAGAGGACTTGCAAAAAAAACTGCAAGAGGCCTGTGACCATCCAGAAATGGTTATAAGAATGAAGAATCAGGCAGCTGACTTTATCTGCGAGAAATACAACTGGGATAAAGTTGTAAAGGAAACGATGAAGTTATATAGAAAATGATGAAAAAATTTGTTGATAAATATTTCTGCTATTTTTTATCTGAACAGGAGATATGAAATAAAGCAAACTCACAGAAAAGGAAATTAGGATATGCGTATTTTACTTGTAAATAAATTTATATTTCCCAAAGGTGGAGCGGAAACGTATACATTCGATGTAGGAAAAATGTTAGAAGAACATGGGCACGAAGTCCAGTACTTTGGTCTTGAAAATGAAAAAAATATAGTAGGAAATCGAGTAGGATCATATGTGACGAATATGGATTTCTCTCAAGGAATAAAGGCAAATTTAAATGCACCTTTTCGTATTATCTACTCAAGAGAAGCGCGTAAAAAAATTCGTGCGGTTTTAGATGATTTTCAGCCAGATGTAGTACATCTCAATAATATACAGTATCATCTGACCCCTTCTATTATTTTGGAAATTAACAAATGGCGTAAAGAAACAAAAAAAGAATGTAAGATTGTTTACACGACACATGACTATCAGCTTGTTTGTCCCAGCCATGGAATGTTCGATGTGAACATGAAGCCGTGTGAACGATGCTTGGATGGTCATTATATTCATTGCCTTCAAACTAAATGCTTGAAAAATTCCAGAGCAAAAAGTCTTCTTGGAACACTTGATGGATATATGTGGAAATATAGTAAAGCATACTCATATGTGGATGCCTATATTTGCTGTAGTTATTTTCTTAAATCAAAGTTGGACACGCAGAAAAGATTCCGTGATAAAACCATCGGGCTGCATAATTTCAAAAAAGAGATGCCGCACTTGGATAACATTCAAAAAAAGGGTTATGTATTAGAGTTTGGACATCTGTCGCGAGACAAAGGAACAGATACTTTGCTTGAAGTAGCCAAGAAGATGCCAAATACAGAATTTGTGTTTATTGGCTATGGCCCGTCGGTTGATAAAATGAAGGATATTCCCAATGTGAAGTATCTGGGATTTAAGACTGGAGAAGAACTCTATCGCATTATTGCTGAGGCAGCAATCAGTGTTTGCCCGTCTGAATGGTATGAAAACTGCCCGTACTCTGTTATGGAGTCGGTACTTTTGGGTACGCCTGTTGTTGGATCTAAAATGGGAGGTATCCCCGAATTAATTGAGCCTGGTGAAACCGGAGAATTGTTTGAAGCAGGTAATGTGGAAGAACTGATGAAGGCGATAAAGAAAGTTCTTCAAACACAAGATGTATTGGAAAGATATACAAAGAATTGTAGTCAGGTGAATTATGAAACGACAGAAAGCTACTATATAAAACTGATGAAAATTTATCGAGGAGAAAAGAATGCGGAACAAATTTCTTCGTAACCAGCTTCATATTGTCAAAGATTATGAGCTGAGAAAACTGCTTTGGCAATCGGGGGGTGGCACAGCGGTTTGTAAAAAATATCTGAAGTTCAGAGATATTGCTCCTGAAAAGCTGACGTTCCCAGAAACCCAAGTAGATGAACCTATTTGGTTATTCTGGAATACAGGGTTGGAGCAGGCACCTGAGATAGTAAGGACGTGCTATCAATCTGTAAAAAAATATGCCGGCAGACAAGTTGTTTTGCTTACAGAAAACAATGTGCAGAACTATATAAATATGCCGGATTATCTGAATGAGAAATTAAAAAGCGGAGTCCTTCCATTAGCGATTTATACAGATTTGATGCGTGTAGCATTATTGGAGCATTATGGTGGGACATGGATGGATGCAACAATACTGCTAACAGATGAAATCCCACAGGAAATATTAAATAGTGATTTTTTTGTGTTTCACAATTCACTCGGCGAAATTGATAATCCCGTATTGTATCCGGTCTGGTTCATCCACGCCAAGCAACATAATAGAACGATTTGTGAGATTCGTAATGTTCTGTTTGCCTACTGGAAACGAAATAATCATGTACCAGAATATCTGTTTTCAAATATTGTAATCACACAAATAATGAGGTCATCACCAGAGGTTGAAAAAAAGATGCCTTATTTGAATAGTGACTACAGCGAATACCTGGTTAGAGTATTAGGAGATAGGTTTACAGAGGAAAAATTTAATTGGATTAAGCGGCTTACTGGGATACATAAACTAACCTATAAATTAGAACCATCAATTGATAAGGAGGAAACAGTTTACCATTATCTGGTGCGGAATCTATGAGCCTTTTGAATAGTAGTTTCTGCAAGATAAAGGGAGACAATTAAATTATTATGCTGAATGACTACTATCAAAATATTGGCATGAAAGGCTTTATTCAAAGATATGGAATTGTGAATGCCGTCAAACGAGGGGCATTTATGTTTATCAAATTGCATCTTGTCAAGGATTATGAGGTGCGGAAGGTATTGTGGCAGGAACGAGCTTCTACCAAGATAAAACCATATTTAAAGTATAAAGACACAGATGTTGAGGTGCTTAGCTTTCCCAAAAATGATGTAGAGAATCCGATCTGGATTTATTGGAACAAAGGTATTGAACAGGCACCGATCATTGTCCAGAAGTGCTATGAATCTGTATGTAAACATTCCAATCAAAAAATCATTTTGCTGAATGACCAAAATCTTGCAAATTACATTCGATTGCCAGATTACATTGAAAAGAAAAAGGATGCTGGACAGATTCCGATGGCGGGGTATGCGGATCTGATGAGATTTGCATTACTGGAACATTATGGTGGAACATGGATTGATTCAACGGTATATCTTACAGATCCTATTCCAGATATGATTTTAAATAGCGATTTTTTTGCAGTACGAAATTCACTGCTGCTGATAGATAACCCTGTGCTATATCCTGCATGGTTTCTTCATGCAAAAAAAGGAAACAAAACAATTCGAGAAATAAGAAATGTTGCTTTCGCATATTGGCTCAAAAACGAACATGTAATTGAGTATCTGCCGCCAAATTTGATTATCACTTTGGTGGTAAAAAGCAATCCGGAAGTTGAGAAAGCAATTCCATATATGAACAGTGATTATAGCGAGTATCTTGTTAAGGTTTTAGCTGATGATTATTCAGAAGAGAAATGGAATTGGATCAAAAAACTTACAGGTATTCATAAGTTGACATATAAATTAGATGCTGATATTAAACACGGACATAACTTTTATGATTATTTAATTACATCAAGTGACGAGAAGAATACAAAATAATTATTTGATACCAGAATCAAATTAAAAAGAAGAATATGATGACATTAAAAGAAACTAGAATTTATGATAGTGTATGGGGAATGATGAATGAGACCAAAAATTAGTGTAATTGTACCAATATATAATGCGGAACTTTATCTGGAGCAATGTATTGAGTCCGTATTGAATCAAACGTTGCGAGATATTGAACTATTATTAATCGATGATGGTTCAACAGATAATTCTTTTCTGATATGTGAAAAATATAAAAAAAGAGATAATAGGATTCAATTATATACTAATAAAAATGTGGGGCAAGGTTTAGAAAGAAATTTTGGTATAAAAAAATCTACAGGTGAATATATTGCATTCCTAGATTCGGATGATCAGTATAAGGAGAATATGCTTGAAAAACTGTATCAAAGAGCGATTGAAACAAATGCAGATATGGTTTCTTGTAGAATAGTTGATATGCATGATGGAAAGATCATAAAGGAACATCCATTAAATGATAAAGCTTTAATTGGCTGCAAAGAAATTAAGGCTGCAATGGCTGATATGATTTCTTACGAAGAGAAAGATGGATACTCTGGATGTATTGCGGTATGGGATAGCATTTTCAAAAGAGATATAATTGAAAATGAGGGTATACAATTTTTTTCCGAACGAGATGTTTATTCTGAAGATTTGTTATTTAAGCTGATGTTTATGACACATGCTAAAAAAATAGCCTTTTGCACTGAAGCTGTATATTTATACCGTGTTAATGACACTTCGTTTACGCATCGAATTGATGTATCCGTCTTAAAAAGAATTGTAAATTTATATAATGAAGTTTGCATACTGTTTGGAGATGTTTTGAAAGACTATAATTTGAAACGAAGAATAATTAATCGGACTTTTTTTACCTTGAGATTCAATATAAATAAGATTTCTAAAACGAGAGATGCTAAAGACTTTTATAGAATACTTTTGAATGATCAGGAGATAATGCGTGTTATTGACTTATATCAGCCGACAAATTTGAAGAATATTGTTGTATATTATTCGCTTAAATGGAAATTGATACGAGTTTTTGAGATACTATCTAAAATAAATTGATTTATAGAGGGATATTTATGAGAATAGGAATTATTACGTTTCACAGAGCAATTAATTATGGGGCTATTTTACAAACATATGCATTACAGAAATTTTTAAATGTTTCTAACTATGATGCAGAGGTTATAGATTATCGATGTGAACATATGGAAAATTTTTATAAAACATTCACAATAAAGGACAAGTCTGTAAAACAGATTATTAGAGGAATGTTGAATTTTAAAAACACATATAAGAAAAAAAGAGAATTTTACAGATTTTTGGATCAAAATGTCCGAATAAGTACAGAAGTTTATGATAAGTTTAATATAGATAAGGCGAATCTTCGCTACGATAAGTTTATAACAGGAAGCGATCAGGTTTTCAATTTTGCGTGTACAGATTTCGATAAAACATATTTTTTACAATTTGTAAAAAATTGTGATAACAAACTTTCCTATGCTGCTTCGTTTGGTATGAAGGAGATTCCAGACAGCTATGTAAATGATTATAAAAGTTTGCTATCAACTTTTTCTGAATTATCTATCCGTGAAAATGCAGGACAACAGATTGTAAAAAAACTAACCGGAAAAGATTCGGAATTATCTGTGGATCCAGTCTTTTTATTGACCGCAGAAGAATGGGAAAAACTTGCAAAGAAACCTAAACTTAAGAATTATATATTAATTTACAAATTGAATACATCGAATTTGATTTTTGACTTTGCAAGAAAATTATCTAAATTAACGGGCAGAAAAATTGTGGCGTTGAATTTTGATGTAGTAGATCAAATGAAAACTCCGGATATAAAAGGAGTGTATTCGGCATCAGTAGAAGAGTTTTTGGGATATATAAAATATGCTGACTATGTTGTGACTAATTCATTCCATGGAACAGCCTTCTCTGTTATTTTTCATAAAGATTTTTATGTGGAAGCATTACAAAAAGATTTTAAGCCTAATGATAGAGTCGAATCTTTGTTATGTTTAACAGGGTTAGATGGATGTAAGGTGAAAACATTAGAGGATTGTAGATTAAATGTTAATAGAGATTTTAATTTTGCCGATGATCAGATCAGAAAACAATATATAAAAACAAATCAGTATTTTGAGAGGGTTTTGAATGAAGATGGAAGGTCATTCTAATTTAACTGGTACTAAAACATTAGAAATAATAATTGCTTTACTTATTAATCTGGTTATTTTTTCTACCAATAACAAGTTGATGATGTACACAAAACACCTATCGCTCTTCATAATCGTTTTGTGTTTTGTGTTGTTCGTTTCAAAAAAAGATTATACAGTAAAAATGAATAAGTTTATAGGTCTATATGTTGCATTTGTTTCAATTCTACTTGTCGGTTGCATTTGGTTTTCTAGCTCTGATGGATCTATAGATTATAGTATATACTTTATTTCGGGCATAAGTATTGTCCTTTTTAGGTTTTCAGAAATATTTTATCGCTATTTATTGAAAATCTTCAGGGCATTATTTTGGATATTTATTTTTTCTATGTTTTTAGAAGCGGCATCGCCGGATATTTTTCATAGATTGTTTAGATTTGCGTCATTCGGAGATGAAACTATGCGTGCGCTTACATCAGGCGGAGCAATCGCAGGTCTCGCTTTTGAAAAGGCATATGCGGCATTTATCTGCAATTTAGGACTAGGGATGATTTTTGCAGAATATATCTGTCATAAATCACATAAATATATTATTCAGAGTCTTATTGTAATGGTAGCGCTAATGATGACGGGAAAAAGGACGCTTTTTATTATACCAATAGCAGTTTTGCTAATTTATGTTATACTTTTTTCCAAAAACAATAAATTTATAAAATTGGCAGGTGTTGGTTTAGGAATTACTATATTTATTATAGGTGCATCTGTACTGGTTCCTGGTGCGTCTTTAATCATCAATCGCATTGTGAATAGTGAAGGAGACGTACTTTCCGGTAGAGAAGTGTTTTGGAATTATGCAATGGAAATGTTTCGGCAAAACCCATTGTTTGGAAAAGGATTTTTATCGTTTAATGATTATGCCTTTTATCGAGGATTTCGATATTATGGAGAACGTTGGAATTATCAGGCACACAATGTATACATTCAGCTTTTGGCAGAAACTGGAATCGTTGGTTTTCTATTAATGACATTACTTATTATCTTGATGCTGTTTAAGACAATATCTGCAGTTAAAGAAAAGCCTGTTTTTTGGAATATACTTTTGATTTATTGGATTATTTTGTTTGGAGTTTATAGTTTTACTGGAAATACATTATATTATCCATGCCAGCTAATTGTTTTGATTATTATTATCCTGTTGGTTTCAAATATAAAAGTAGCGGATTCTTCTTATATGGTCAGTAAAAGAACTATTAAATGGAAGTTTTAGATTTGAGTGGAGGTGTTAAAGTGGAACCGTTAGTGAGTATTATTACTCCGTCATATAATTCTGAAAAATATTTAGATGCATTTTTTATCTCAATTTTGGAACAGGATTATGAAAATTATGAAGTGATTTTTATTAATGATGGCTCAACTGATAGAACTGAAAATATTGTCTATAAGTATAAGGAGAAATTTGAAGAAAGAAACATTCGTTTTGTGTATTTAAAGCAGGAGAATGGTGGACAAGCAAAGGCTATGAATTTGGGCTTTCCATATATTCAAGGAAAATACTTTATTTGGCCAGATTCAGATGACGAATTGTACCGAAACAATATTAGCGAAAAGGTGAAATACATGGAACAACATCCAGATATTCCATTGGCAATGTCTTGGGCTGATTATGTAGATGAGAGTGGAAATGTTATAAAGCGTTTACAAAGAATTAAACCTGAAAAAGATAATTTTTTTGAAGATTTATTATTCAGTAAAAATGTTGTATTTTGTCCGGGTATCTATATTATGAGAACAGATATATTTTTTAAGTATGTGCCAAGTAGACATATAAATGAGAGCCGAATTGGGCAGAATTATCAGATTTTATTGCCAGTAGCATATCACGAAAAAAGAATTGGATACATTGATAAAACATTATATAAGTATATTCTACATAAAAACAGTCATTCTAATAAAGATAATAATAATTATGAAAAAACAATCCGAAGATTTCAAGAACATGAAAATACATTATATGATCTTGTAAAGAATATATGTGATGTCAATGATCAGAATATATACACTCGAAAAGTATTTGTACACTTTAATCGTTTTTATCTCCGATTGGCAAATGAATACGGAATGAAAAGTGAAGTAAAGGTTTATTATAACAAATTAAAAGTAGTTGGGGAAAACGGAATTAAACAAAAAATATACTATATTATGGGAATGTTAGGAATAAAGGCAAGGTAAAATATGGGACGCTCAAAAAAATTTATGTTGAATTCGGTTACGACAGCATTATTACAGGTCGTAACAATGATTGCAGGGTTTATAACGCCTAGATTTATGTTGACAGCATATGGATCTGAAATTAATGGCTTGATATCATCTATTCTACAGTTTATTAGTTACTTCAATCTAGTAGAGGCTGGTTTGTCAAGTGCAGCGGTTTATTCTTTGTACAAACCTATCGCAGAGAAAGACTACAATAGGATCAACCGGATAGTAGTTGCTGCGAAGCACTTTTATGTGAAATCAGGATTCATTTTTGTAGGTTTGGTTGTAATCCTGGCTATATGTTATCCTTTTATTACAGATTCAACTGTTTTAGATCAAACTAGTATTTTCGTTTTAGTTCTTGTGTTGGGAGTTAATGGCTCGTTAGAATTTTTTACTTTGGCAAAATACAGAGCATTGCTTACTGCTGATCAAAGGACATATGTAATTTCATTGGCTTCGATTGTGTATACAGTTTTAAATACTATCATTGTCGTGGCCTTATCAATAATGCATATTAATATTGTCTTGCTGAGAATTATTGCATTGTTATCAATATTTGTGAGAACATTAATATTGTATGTGTATGTTAAAACTAATTACCACTTTATATGTTATGACGTGGAACCTGATTATGGTGCGATGGATAAGAGATGGAGTGCGTTATATTTACAGATAGTTCAAACCGTACAAAATGCATCTCCTGCAGTTATGACAACCATTTTTTCATCTCTTAAAATGGTAAGTGTTTATTCAGTTTATAATATGGTGATGGCTGGGATTAATGGAGTAATGTCTGTATTTTCTACGGGTGTCTCAGCAGGTTTTGGGGAATTAATTGTTAAGAAAGATAAGACAGCATTTCAAAAGGCATATAGTGATTTCGAATATCTTTATTATTTTATGGTTAGCGTTATATATTCTATTACATTAGTTACAATCCTACCGTTTGTAGGGGTCTATACAAGTGGAGTTGATGATATTCAATATACAAATCTTACACTTGCTATTTTATTTGTAGCTAATGGAATCTTATACAATCTAAAAACACCTCAAGGAATGTTGGTGATAGCGGCGGGGTTATATAAGGAAACAAGAGTTCAAAGTACGGTTCAAGCAGCTATTTTATTGATAGGAGGTATTTGCTTTGGAATAAAATGGGGATTAGCTGGAATCATGTTAGCTTCCTGCTTATCTAATTTATATCGTTGTATTGATTTGTACTTTTTTATACCCAAAATGGTAACACATATGACTAGAAAAAGTACTTTGTTAAATATTTGTACTGCAATTTTAATGATTATAGTAATATATGTTACGGCACCAATGCTAATAAAGTTTACGCCAACAGGTCTTATTACATGGTTTTTTTACGCAATCTGTGTTGGAACTTATAGTTTAGTTTTTATTTGTATTTTTCATATTATATTTGCAAGAGACAATTTTAGAACGATACTTATAAGATTGAGAAATATGAAAGGAAAATAAGATGGAAAAGTTATATATAAATAAAGAGGACTGTTGTGGATGTTCAGCATGTTTGAATATTTGTCCTAAACATGCAATTTATATGAAACATGATGAAAAGGGATATTTGTATCCTGAAATTAGAAAAGATTCATGCGTTAATTGCGGATTATGCGAAAAGGTTTGTCCATTAAAAGATAAAGAAAAGAATAAAAAGTTTGAAAAAATAGCTTATGGAGTAAAAAATAAAGATGAGCATGAACGAGCAAAAAGTAGTTCAGGTGGAGTATTTGTAGAAGTTGCAAAATATATTTTGAACAATGATGGCGTTGTGTATGGCGTGGAGATGAACAATGATTTTCAAGTAAAACATGGAAGAGCGACAACGATTGAAGATGCTCGGAAATTTCAAGGCTCTAAATATGTACAAAGTGATAAACATTCGATTTTTTGTATGGTACAGAAAGATCTGAAGGAAGGAAAAGAGGTGTTGTTTACAGGTACGCCATGTGAGGTAGCTGGTTTGAAGAAATATTTGAGAAAAGAATATGATAATTTATATACGTTGGATTTAATTTGTCATGGTGTACCAAGTAGTGAATTATTAAACGCATTTTTAAAGGGAAAAGAAAAGCTGTATTCCTCTCAAATAACAGAACTAAAATTTCGAGAGAAAGCGTATGGTTGGAGAAATCAAGAATTATATATTAAATTTGAAAATGGACGAATATACCATGCTCCTATATGGGTAGATAATTTTTATCGTTTATTTACCAATAATTATATATTAAGAGATTCTTGTTATTCATGTAAATTCTCAAGCATGGAACGACAGGGAGACATAACAATTGGAGACTTTTGGAATATCAAAAATGCAAATGAGACATTTGAAGATAAATTGGGTGTATCATCTGTTATCATAAATTCCGAAAAGGGAAAGAAAATATTTGAAACAGTAAAAAATGAATTTGATATAATCGAATGCTCGTTAAATGATATTAATCAGAAAAATTTAAATAGTCCCTCACCTAAACCAGTTCACTATGAAGATTTTCAAAGGCTGATTGCTGAAAAAGGATTCGAGTATTGTTTAAAAAAATACGGGTCAATGAAAATGCTTGAAAAAATTAGAAGAGCTTTGTCCCCTGTAAAACAAAGATTAAAAGCAATGTTAAGGCATTAAAAGTGGCTGGGAGAAAAAGAAAGTCTATAGTTTAGATAATAAAGGAGGAAAAGTGATGAACACAACATTACTTATTATGGCTGCCGGTATCGGCAGCCGCTTCGGAACAGGAATCAAGCAATTGGAGCCGGTCGATGCTTCTAATCACATCATCATGGACTACTCAATCCAGGATGCCATTGAAGCAGGCTTTAACCACATGGTATTTATTATCCGCAAGGATATCGAGAAGGAGTTCAAAGAGGTCATCGGTAATCGCATTGCCTCCATTTGCTCTTCTCATAATGTAACTGTGGATTACGCTTTTCAGGACATTGACGATATTCCGGGAAAACTTCCAGCAGGTCGCACAAAGCCGTGGGGAACCGGTCAGGCCGTGCTTGCTGCTAAAAATGTGATTGATACCCCGTTCATCGTGATCAATGCAGATGATTACTATGGCAAAGAAGGTTTCAAGGCCGTCCATGAGTATCTGGTGAATGGCGGCAAGTCCTGCATGGCAGGCTTTGTGCTGAAGAACACGCTGTCTGATAATGGCGGTGTGACCCGTGGCATCTGCAAGATGGATGATCAGAACAATTTGACTGAGGTTGTGGAAACCAAGAACATCGTAAAGACTGCAAATGGAGCAGAGGCAGATGGCGTAGCTGTTGATGTGAATTCTCTTGTTTCCATGAATATGTGGGGCTTGACACCGGAGTTTTTGGATGTGCTGGAAGATGGCTTTAAGGAGTTTTTTAAGAAAGAGGTCCCGGGTAATCCTCTGAAAGCAGAATATCTGATTCCCATCTTTATCGGTGAACTGCTGGAGCAGGGAAAGATGTCTGTAAAGGTTCTGAGAACCAATGACACTTGGTATGGTATGACATATCATGAGGATGTCGCAGCTGTAAAGGACAGCTTCAAGAAGATGCTGGAAAACGGCGTGTACAAGGCTGACCTGTTCAGTGATCTCTAAACAATGATGAAAGAAACGATTGATTTATTCGGGAAGATCCTCACAAACATCCTGACTGCGCTATATGAGCCGTTTGGCTTTTCACTTTTTCTTTCCTTTTTTGCCATGTTTTTCTATCTGTATGCGTATGAACCTACCGCAGCAGGCAAAGGATGGAAGAGCGCCATAGTGACTTGGTATCAGAAATTTAAAGAGAGCATGTTCTTTCGGAAGATGTTCTTACTGGTTTTCGTGACATCGATGATCTTGTTCCGAACGCTGCTGAATCGGAACCTGTGGCTAAATCCTTTGTCAAATGTCATGGGTGGCTGGGGCATCTGGGAGACCGTGAACGGCGAGCAGAAACTTACAACTGAGTGCATTGAGAACGTGATCATGATGGTGCCGTTCACCAGCATGGTTATATGGACATTTCAAGAGAAAGTGGGCAGTAGCTGGAAGAAGATACTGTGGTATAGCGGAAGGATAGTGTTTATCTTTTCGATAAGCATTGAGATGCTACAGCTGTTTTTAAGGCTCGGTACATTCCAACTGTCTGATTTGTTCTATAACACAGTCGGTGGAATGATTGGCGGTTTAATGTACTACGGAATTACGAAGGCAAAAAAGCATCTGTAAAAAAATAGAATTATGTGGAATATTGGGAGCGGTGGCTCCCGATGCTGCTCGGATAATCACACACCTCTTCGTGGTGAGCAGCAGGCAACGATCTGTGATCGGCAGAGATGTGATGAACTATAATAAGATGATGAAGGGGCAAGAGCCATGGATGCTAAAGAGTATATGAGCAACTCAGGTAAGCGTAAAGAAAATGGAAACCAGTGGTTCATTTCGATAGCGTATAATCGAGTTCGCAAAAGCAAATAAAAAATAGACAAGCCATTAGGGTTCCTGTAAAATGAAAGTTGTCCAGACAATCACGATACAAAGGAGAAAACCCTAATGGCTCAAAAGAATCATACCACAAATCTGACCGAATTGCTACTGCAATGTGTAGCACAACCGGATCCCATGCT
>OLIH01000375.1_pt1 | contig 31565 bp, 32 predicted proteins | sample 1609721 | NCBI WGS metagenome assembly OLIH01 (sample SAMEA4350157, study PRJEB24818) | metagenome | biome: human; feature: gut; material: faeces | place: Denmark | collected 2013-09
TTGTGTATAGGAGCCAGCTATCTCGTTTATCCGTATCGGCGCATTTGCAGTCAGCCATGCCGCTATCATGGAAGTTGTCCTGCAGCTTGCAGGCGCAGAGAGTGGACATCCCAACTGGATCGGTGTGATCTTCGGCAACCTGTTTGTCTGCGGCTTCGAAGGACTGATCGTAGGCATCCAGGTCCTTCGTCTGGAATATTACGAAATGTTCAGCCGTTTTTACAAAGGCAGCGGCCATGCATTTGATCCATATACAAAGAAGAATACAAATAAATCCAAAAAATAAACCGACTGTCCCCGCCGAAGAAGCTGCGGCAGGACCAGTACAGGTAAATTAAAAGAAATCAGGAGGATTCAACCATGACTTTAGCAACAAAAATCATCTTAATCATCGCTCTGATCGTAAGCATTATCGTTCCTTTCGGCTACTATCTTCTCGGTGAGAAATCAAAGAAGCGCTACAAACGCGCCATCGGAACCAATGCGTTTTTCTTCTTTGGAGCATTCGTCATCGCCACGATCATGCTGCTCGGCGGACCTGACGTACAGGCTGCAGAGTCTGTAACTTCCGACAGCGGTTTCGCAACAGGTCTCGGCTACCTCGCAGCGGCTCTCGTCACCGGACTTTCCTGTATCGGCGGCGGTATCGCAGTTGCAAGCGCGGCCAGCGCAGCACTCGGAGCGATCAGTGAGGATTCCAGCGTACTCGGTAAGTCACTGATCTTCGTAGGTCTTGCAGAAGGTGTCTGCCTCTACGGACTGATCATCTCCTTCATGATCCTTGGAAACTTGTAATATCGGCTGACGTACTTACAACACCCGCGCCATTCACAAAGCCGCTCTGCTGTGTTTACTGCGGGTAAACTGGAGGCAATTTTATATGAAAATGTTTCTCATAAGCGATAACGTCGATACTTACACCGGAATGCGCCTCGCGGGAGTGGACGGTGTGGTGGTACATGAACGCGACGAACTGAGGGAGGCTCTGGAAGATGTTCTCAGAGACAAAAGTGTCGGCATCGTTCTCCTCACCGAAAAATTCGGGCGTGAATTTCCCGATATTATCGACACATTCCGGCTGGAGCGGAAGATGCCGCTTCTGGTGGAGATCCCTGACCGGCACGGAACGGGACGCAAGAAAGATTTTATCACTTCATACATTACTGAGGCAATCGGGCTGAAGCTGTAGTTTCAGGCTGACGGATATGCCCGGACATGGCTGAATTATTATTATATTAAAGGAGGGATTCCTCTTGACTCTGGAAGAAAAGATCGCACACCTGCAGACCACCTCTATGGAACAGGCACGCGCAGAGGGCAATGCCATCATAGACTCCCACCGGGAAGCACTTGAAAAGGTATTTGAAGACCATAAAGCAGAAGCACTGCGCCAGGCTGAAACGCGGATCAAGGCTGAGACAACTAACGCTAAACTGTCGTTAAATCAGGCGACGGCAAAATCCCAGCTCGAGATCAAGCGGCGTCAGGGGAAAGTACAGCAGGAGCTGAAAGACAAAATATTCGACGAGGCAAACAGCCTTGTACAGGATTATATGAAAACCGAAGATTACAATGATTTTCTTGTCAGGTGCATTCGTCAGGCAGTCCGCTTTGCCGGCGAAGATCCTGTCATAATCTATATCAACCCGTCGGACGAAAAGAAGCGTTCCGATCTCGAAGATGCCACAAGAGTTCATCTTACGGTCAGCGCAGAGGACTTTATCGGGGGTGTACGCGCAGTTATCCGTTCCCGCAATATCCTCATCGATAATTCATTTAAGACACAGCTGCGCAACGAATACGACAAATTTATGTTTTTAGGAGGTGACGGCATTGCTTAAAACCGGAAAAATCTATGGGATCAACGGGCCTGTCATCTATCTGAAAGGAAACACAGGGTTTCGCATGTCCGAAATGGTGTATGTAGGAGAACAGAAGCTTGTAGGCGAGGTCATCGCACTTGATAAAGACAGAACAACGATCCAGGTATATGAAGAGACGTCAGGGCTTCGCCCCGGCGAGGAAGTCGTAGCCAGCGGAAATGCTGTCTCAGTAACTCTTGCTCCGGGTATCCTGAATAATATCTTCGATGGCATTGAGCGGCCGCTGGAACGTATCGCAGATTCCGCCGGTGCTTTTATTACCCGCGGTGTCAGCGTGGATTTTCTTGACAAACAGAAAAAATGGCAGACACATATCACAGTAGAGAAAGGACAGTATCTCCACGGGGGCGACATTATTGCCGAAGTACCTGAGACACGTGCGATCGTGCACAAATGCATGGTGCCACCCGAAGTAGAAGGTACTGTGACATCCGTTGTCGCAGACGGAGAATATACGATCGATGATACCCTTATCACGCTGGAGCTTCCGGACGGAAGTACGAAAGAACTGACCATGACCCAGCACTGGCCTATCCGGGTACCCAGACCGACTCATCACCGTTTTCCGGCTTCCGTGCCTCTTATAACGGGACAGCGTATCGTTGATACCATGTTTCCGATCGCCAAGGGCGGAACAGCCGCCATCCCCGGCGGATTCGGAACAGGTAAGACAATGATGCAGCATCAGATCGCAAAATGGGCTGACGCTGATATCATCATCTATATCGGATGCGGAGAGCGTGGAAATGAGATGACTCAGGTGCTCGAAGAGTTCGGCGAACTGATCGACCCGAGAACAGGGAATCCTCTTATGGACCGTACCACTCTGATCGCCAACACTTCAAACATGCCGGTGGCAGCCCGTGAGGCAAGTATCTATACCGGACTTACACTGGCTGAATATTACCGCGATATGGGCTATGACGTTGCTATTATGGCGGACTCCACATCAAGATGGGCCGAGGCGCTCCGCGAACTCTCCGGACGACTGGAAGAAATGCCTGCCGAGGAAGGTTTCCCCGCTTATCTGGCATCCCGACTGTCCGCATTCTACGAGCGTGCAGGTATGATGCACAACTTAAACGGCACGGATGGTTCCGTAACGATCATCGGAGCTGTTTCTCCGCAGGGTGGTGATTTCTCCGAACCTGTCACACAGAATACCAAACGTTTTGTACGATGTTTCTGGGGGCTGGACAAGAGCCTCGCATACTCCAGACATTTTCCGGCAATTCACTGGCTGACCAGCTACAGCGAATACTTAAACGACTTAAGCCACTGGTATCAGGACAATGTATCGCCGAAATTTGTAGACTACCGCAACCGTCTGATGGCACTGTTAAATCAGGAGAGCAGCCTGTTGGAGATCGTGAAACTGATTGGAAGCGACGTACTCCCGGACGACCAGAAACTGGTTCTTGAGATTGCCCGTGTGATCCGTCTCGGTTTCCTGCAGCAGAATGCATTTCACAAGGATGATACCTGTGTATCCATGGAGAAACAGTTCCTCATGATGGACACAATCCTGTATCTCTATAAACAGGCGCGCACACTCGTCACAATGGGGCACCCTATGTCCGTGCTGAAGTCAGAGAATATATTTGACCGTGTCATTGCCATTAAGTATGATGTTCCTAATGACCGGCCGGAAATGTTCGCCCAGTACCGCCGTGATATTGACGCATTCTATCAGAGAGTGCTGGAGAAAAACGCATAAGGAGGACCGAATATCATGTCAATTGAATATTTAGGCTTAAGCAGCATCAACGGACCTCTGATCGCTCTCGAGGGCGTGCAGGACGCGTTTTACGATGAAATCGTGGAATTCGTCGTGGAAGGAACCGAGCACAAAATCGGACGTATCGTAGAGATCTATGAAGACAAGGCCGTCATACAGGTGTTTGAAGGTTCTGAAAATATGTCTCTTAAAAATACACACACCAAGCTTACCGGACATCCGATGGAAATCGCGCTCTCTCCGGATATGCTGGGGCGTACGTTTAACGGCATCGGACAGCCCATCGATGATCTGGGACCGATCGTCTCTACACTTAAGAGGGATGTAAACGGGCTTCCCCTGAATCCCGTGCGCAGAGAATATCCCCGAAACTATATCCATACCGGCATCTCCGCCATCGACGGACTTACTACGCTGATCCGTGGACAGAAGCTCCCTATCTTCTCCGGAAACGGACTTCCTCACGATCAGCTCGCCGCACAGATTGTAAAACAGGCATCTCTTGGCGAAGGCTCTGATGAGCAGTTTGCCATTGTGTTTGCCGCAATGGGTGTAAAACATGATGTCGCTGACTTCTTCCGCAATACATTTGAGGAGAGCGGCGTCGCAGACCATGTCGCGATGTTCCTGAATCTTGCAAATGATCCTGTAGTAGAGCGTCTGATCACACCAAAAGTAGCTCTCACGGTTGCGGAGTATCTTGCATTTGAACAGAACATGCATATCCTTGTGATCCTGACAGATATGACTTCCTTTGCCGAGGCAATGCGTGAGGTATCCTCTTCCAAAGGAGAGATCCCCAGCCGTAAAGGATATCCCGGATATCTGTATAGTGAACTGGCTACCATTTACGAGCGTGCGGGAATTGTGGAGGGCGTAAACGGCTCGGTAACGCAGCTTCCGATCCTGACCATGCCCAACGATGACATCACACATCCTATCCCTGACCTGACCGGATATATTACCGAGGGACAGATTGTGCTGGACCGCCCGCTTCACGGACAGTCCATCTATCCGCCTATCAATATCCTTCCGTCCCTTTCCCGTCTGATGAAAGACGGTATCGGCGAAGGCTATACAAGGGAGGATCATCAGGATCTGGCCAACCAGCTCTTCTCCGCCTATGCTAAAGTTGGCGATGCGAGAAATCTCGCCTCCGTAATCGGCGAGGATGAGCTCTCCCCGATCGACAAGAAATATCTGGAATTCGGAAAAGAATTCGAAGAGAGATATATCGGACAGGGCGTAGAAGAAAACCGGAGTATGGAAGAGACTCTGGATCTTGGCTGGGAACTTCTCGGCCGGCTTCCGAAAGAAGAGCTCGACAGAGTGGATACGAAGATACTGGATAAATACTATAAGCCGATGTCTGAGGAATAGAAATAAGCGAGTATACAGGTTATACAAATACAGCAATAAAGCCATGATGCTTGGACGCGTCGTCGTACTCCCTGAGTACCGCGGCAGAGGGCTGGGACGGCAGGCAGTGCTGGAAGCGGAAAAATGGACGTTCGAGCTCGGCTGTACAAAAACCGTGCTCGAAAGCCGGGATACAGCCATCGGTTTTTATGAAAAACTGGGATATACCGCATATCCTGACAGAGTGATACATGGAGAGACTTTCACCTGCGTCTACATGGAAAAACAACTGACATAATATTCTATAGCACAAAGGGGGAACACATATGCTGGAGTTTAAATATGACACCCAGCTTCTGATCGAAGGTGAAGACCTTGATGAAGATGTAATCAGCGATTACTTTACAGAACATTTCAAAGGCGACTGTCTGCTGGCTGTCGGAGATGAAGAGCTTATCAAAATCCACTTTCACACAAACGAACCTTGGAAAGTTCTTGAATATTGCTCCACCCTCGGCGAGATTTATGATATAGTGATCGAAGATATGGACAGACAATCCAGAGGGCTGAAAGGATAACCCGGACAATACAGACTGAACTATAGACGACAGGAGGGATTTCATGGATCCGCGTACATTTCCCACAAAGGGGAACTTAATGCTTGCAAAAAATTCTCTGGCACTTGCGAAACAGGGATACGACCTTATGGATAAAAAACGAAATATCCTGATCCGTGAACTGATGGATCTGATTGACGAAGCACGTACTATTCAGGAAGAGATCGATACTACGTTTACTTATGCTTATCAATGTCTTCAGCGCGCCAACATCGAAAACGGTATCAGTAACGTGGAACTGCTCGCATACACCGTACCGATCGAAAATTCCATTACCATCCAGACGCGCAGTATCATGGGCACGGAGATCCCCCATGTGAAATATGTGCCGGATGCAGGAAAACCGACCTATTCATTCAGCACAACACATGAATCTATCGACAAGGCACGTGAAGCATTCCGCAAGGTAAAAGACCTGACGATCAAACTATCTATGGTAGAGAACGCAGCATACCGTCTGGCCAGCAACATAAAGAAAACACAGAAAAGAGCAAATGCTCTTCAGAATATTACCATACCGATGTACTCTTCTCTTGTATATACCATTACAAATGCTCTGGAAGAAAAGGACAGAGAAGAATTTACAAGACTGAAAGTCATCAAACGTACGAAAGAAAAGAAGGCAGCCCGTCAATAAGAGCTGCCTTTTTCATTTACATGGTCAAACTATTTATTTCCTTCTGCCAGATTTCTAACCTCACTCACCTCAAGATCCAGCATATCCGCAATCTCTTCCAGCGATTTTCCTTTCTTTTTCTGATTTTCAACAATACGCTTAAGTGTATTATGTTCTCCTTTGAGAATCCCCTGTTGGATCCCTTTCTGGATGCCCTGGTGGATTCCCTGTTGGATCCCTTTCTGGATTCCCTGCTGGATTCCCTGCTGAAGACCACGTTCCAGACCTTTCTCCATGCCTCGCTTCAGTCCCCGCTCCATGCCTTTTTGCTCCCCTCGCCGCAGGGCACTGCTCATCTGGGAGTTATAGTCTCTGATCGCGCGTTCACGCGCTTCATACTCCAGCTTAGCCCTCTCATCCGCACTCAGCTTTTCCAGTTCCTTGTATGCCTCTTCAATATATGCATCCGTTTTTGCCATAGCTGCAAACTCCTTCCTCGACTTCCCGCCAAAGAATTTCATCCATTTAATAAGGTCATCCCCGCTTTTGATATCCGGAGGCAGCTTTTTGAGTTCCAGAATCTGTATTTCCATGAGATCTGTATATTTTTTCCCGGTCTTCTCGTCACAAAATAGGCCACCTGCATCTCCATGTCAATCTGCGTTTTATCTTCCATCAGTACCCGGACATCGAGAATCCCCAGTTTGTCATCCTGATATTCCTGACTGAGTACAGTCGGCAGAAGTACCGTCTCACGGATTGTTTCCGGATCTTTCTTAAGAAACGCTGCAATAAATCCTTTTCGGACCTTAGGATTATTCATCAGACCCTTAAAGCAAAAATCCACGGTAGGAAGCATTATAAAATTATCATCATTTCGTTCATTGGCTTCTCTTGTGTTGTCTTCTGACTTCATTATTATTTCTCCTTCATCTTATCATATCTGTAAAAAATAAAAAAGTGGAATTCAATTTGATGATCATCATCTCTGACTGTCCGGACAATTGAAAGACATCCGGAATAAATCTGCTCCGGATGCCCTCAAAATACCATAACATTTTCAAACTTACAATAAAGAATTTATTAAAAACACAGTTGCCAACAAACTTACACAAATTATAAAAAGTTATTCACTGGCTATTCAAAAATCGACGGATTTCTCTTTTATTTCTCCGGGTTATCCTCAATCTCTTCCCCCAGATAAAACACTTTGAAGAAAAGTTCCAGTGACTCGAACAGTTCCCTTTTCGTCTGTTGAAGTTCTTTGATCTTCAGCACGCTGCCGATCTCATCAAAGAAAAAGTCATCCTCTTTATGATCTACTTTCAGTTCCAGATTTCCTTCCTCATCAAATACAAGCATCAGGATTCCGCCCACATCTTCCGTATATAGCACACACATGATCTGCAGCTCCTGCTTGATATTCTCCGGCAGAGAATCAAACTCCGGATTCAGATAAAATTTCTGTTCATATGCGCTCGCCGCGCACAGTACGATTTCTTCGTTCATAATTTCTCCTCTCTCGCTGTATAACACCGCATGCAGACAGCTTGATTCCGCGGTTGTCCATGCTGCATGCTCAGACTTGTTACACATATCCGTATACGCCCCGCACCGATACTTCGCCTGCATTTATTCGTTCTATGGTTCCGTCTTCTCTGCGCACGATCAGCTCTCCTGTACGGTCAATACCGACGGCGTGAGCCTCATATGCCTCTTTCGCTCCTATGATCCGGACATCCCTGTCCCTGTTGACCAGCAGAGCGCTGTATCGATCCAACAGACCGGACATATCTTCTGTCTCCAGGAATATCTCATAGTTCTCTTCCAGCCGCTCCATGACTGCCGCGATCAGAGGTGCCCGCTTCACTGTATGGCCGCACTCTGACCGCAGGGAGATTGCCGTCTGTGCGATCTCTTCCGGAAAGTCCGTCATATTTACATTGATTCCCACGCCTACGGTTACATGATTGATATAGTCGATCTGACTGCTCATCTCTGTCAGAATGCCAACCAGTTTTTTCCCGTTGATAATGATATCATTGGGCCATTTGATCTGAATGTCTCCGCCGTCTCCGATACACTGCCGGATTCCTTCCGCCACGCTGAGAGCCATGACAAGTGTGAGCATGGACGCTTTATTCGGCGCGATCTCAGGACGCAGAAGAATGGACATATAAATACTGCTGCCCGCCGGTGACTCCCACGTCCGCCCGCGGCGCCCTCGTCCCGCTGTCTGCCGGTCTGCCACTGCAAGAGTGCCGTGAGGCGCGCCCTCGTCGCCCGCCTGTTTGATCCTCAGGTTTGTGGAATCCGTCACATCATAATACAAGATATTTCTTCCCGCCCACCGGGTGTTCATCAGGCTGGAAATCTCTTCCTTGGTCATCACGTCCGGACTGTCCACAATATGATACCCCTTATTGCGCACGGCTTCCACCTGATAGCCTTCCTCCTGAAGCTGACGGATCACTTTCCACACTGCAGTTCTGGACACACCGAACTGCCGGCTGATCTGCTGACCGGACACATAGCCGTCCGTCTCACGCAGAAGTTTTAGGATTTCTGTCTTCATTCTTATTCACTTTCTTACAATGTATTGACACGATATATACGCAAGTATTCTAACACAATAAAAAAGCAAATGCCAACTTTATTCCTCTATTTTCCAGTCAACCTTTTCCAGTCAATCGGATTATATACTGACCTGTCATCCTGAAAACATCTGCCGAAACTTGAATATAAAAATGCGGCGTCCTTTTACTGCCGCTTCAAAGAGGCATATAAAATGACGCCGTCAAAGTACAGACAACTGCACAGATCTGTATAAATTTTACTCTTCTGTTACGATTTTTTCTTTTTATTAGAATACATTATTCTCCCGGATGACTCTCGCTCCACAGCTTATCTGCCGTCGGTTTCCAGTTCTTCGCATACGGCACGCATCTGTCACAGAGTTCATCCACGCTCTCCGGATCCTGATAATCCGTATTCACAGCCCCTGTCTCTTTTACGAGCTGTTTTAACCTGCCCGGATTCTCAAGCATCGGGCACGGACGCAGATGGTTGTTATTGAACGGCTGGTTATCATGGTAAGCCTGAAAGATCGGACTTCTCAGCGCATCCAGCAGCGAGCAGTCATGGATATTTACATTAGAGTAATGGATAAATACGCACGGCTCTACATCGCCCTTTGCATTGATATGCAGGTATCTTCTTCCTCCTGCGATACATCCTCCGACGTACTCCCCGTCGTTCTGGAAATCCATTCCGAAGATCGGCTTCGTCTCACGGAAATGACGGATTCGGTGGTATATCTCTTCTCTCTGCTCCGGAGTCGGAAGAAGAGCCGTCACAGCGCCGTGTCCTACTGGCATATAGTGGAAGTACCATACGAACAGCGCGCCGCTCTCGATCATCATATCGTAGAAGGCTTCGCTGCTGACATCCTCAAAGTTCTGGCTCGTGTAACATACTGAGATACCGAACGGCAGCTTATGCTCTTTCATCAGCTCCATTGCATGGCGTACTTTGTGGTAGACTCCCTCGCCGCGGCGTCCGTCGTTTGCTTTCTCAAATCCCTCCAGACTGATCGCCGGCACGAAGTTCTTCACTCTGAGCATCTCCTGACAGAACTCTTCATCAATCATCGTTCCGTTTGTAAACGCGAGGAACTCGCAGTCCGGATGCATCTCACAGATTTTAAAGATATCTTTCTTGCGCACTGTGGGCTCCCCGCCGGTATAGATATACATATAGGTGCCCAGTTCCTTGCCCTGGCGGACAATGGAATCAATATCTTCCAGACTCAGATTATACTGATGTCCATATTCTGCTGCCCAGCATCCTGTACAGTTCAGATTACATGCTGTCGTAGGATCCAGCAGGATCGCCCACGGGATATTGCAGTTATATTTCTTTGCCATCTCCTCCTGGGTTGCACTTCCTTTCAGGCTTGCATTTGTAATAAAGTTCTGGAAAAATGATCTGCGCACGCCCGGATCCAGCTCATAGAGCCTTAAAATAAGCTGATACCAGTTATTCTTCTCTTCAATAGATTTTCTGATCGCGTTTCTCTGGCTTGTATACCAGTCCTTGGGCATAAAACGGTCTACAAAGGCCATCAGTTTCGGGATATTCTCCTCCGGATTGCCTTCAAGATAATTAAGAGCCTGATTTACTGTAAATTCCTGCATTGTTTCTTTGATTGACTTTCCCATTTGTAGTTCTCCCTTTCTGTTCGTCTTCTGTAAAATGTATTTGATGTCTGCATGATTTATCACCGCAAGGAGACTTAAGCCCCTCTGCCAGTACACATCGGCTGCAGATCTTGCTGTGTATTATAAAGAGCACCGTTATGCGGCGTTGAGTATATTCATAAATTCTTCTCCGGTGATCGTCTCTTTGTCATAGAGATAATCTGCCAGCTGATCCAGTTTTTCCCGGTTGTCCGCAAGGATCTTCGCTGCTTTCTCATGCTGCTTTTTCACCAGTTCCACCACCTGGCGGTCAATCTTCGCCTGAGTTTCCACGGAACAGCTCAGTGATGTGTCGCCGCCCAGATACTGATTGGTCACAGTCTCCATGGCCACCATGTCAAAATCTTTGCTCATGCCGTATCTGGTTATCATGGACCGGGCAAGCTTTGTCGCCTGCTCGATATCGTTGGAAGCGCCGGTCGATGAAGAATGGAATACCAGTTCCTCGGCCGCTCTTCCTCCGGTCAGTGTGGCAATCTTATTCTCCAGTTCTTCCTGGCTCATCAGATAATGATTGCCTTCCTCAACCTGCATTGTATAACCAAGAGCTCCTGAAGTACGTGGAACGATCGTAATCTTCTGAACCGGAGCCGAATTGCTCTGCTTTGCAGCCACAAGGGCATGTCCGATTTCATGATAAGCGACCACCCGCTTCTCTTTATCTGTAAGGATTGCATTTTTCTTCTGATATCCTGCGATGACGACTTCGATGCTCTCCTCCAGATCTGACTCAGTCACATAATGTCTGTTCTCCCTTACCGCGCGCAGCGCCGCCTCATTAATAATATTGGCAAGCTCTGCTCCGGATGCTCCGGACGCCATACGGGCGATCTTGTTGAAATCTACGGACTCGTCCAGCTTTACTTTCTTCGCATGGACTTTCAGTATCTCCTCACGGCCTTTCAGATCCGGAAGCTCTACCGGTACCCTCCGGTCGAATCTTCCCGGTCTTGTAAGTGCCGGGTCAAGGGATTCCGGACGGTTTGTCGCTGCAAGAATAATAACTCCATTGTTAGATTCAAAGCCGTCCATCTCGGTCAGGAGCTGGTTTAGTGTCTGCTCCCTCTCATCATTGCCTCCCACGCGGCCGTCACGTTTCTGACCGATGGCGTCGATTTCATCGATAAATACGATACAGGGCGCCTTTTCCTTCGCCTGCTTGAACAGATCACGTACTTTCGACGCGCCCATGCCGACAAACATCTCTACGAATTCGGAACCCGACATAGAGAAGAACGGCACATTTGACTCGCCGGCAACAGCTTTTGCAAGCATCGTCTTACCGGTTCCCGGAGGTCCTACAAGAAGGATGCCTTTCGGCATGGAGGCTCCGATCTCTCTGTATTTTGCAGGATTATGAAGATAATCCACAATCTCTGACAGATTTTCTTTCGCCTCATCTTCTCCGGCAACATCGGAAAAACGAATGCCTTCCGAAGATTTCACATATACCTTGGCGTTGCTCTTCCCCATTCCGAAGATCATGGAGTCGGGTCCTCCGCTGGCACGGTTCATCAGTTTTCTCGACATATACTGGCCGATTCCGATAAAGATAATGATCGGAAGGATCCACGAAAGAAGGAAGGACAATACCGGTGACATCTGCTCGATAATCTGCCCCGAGAATTTTGCTCCTGATTCATACAGTCTCTCGGTCATTCCCGGATCTTCCACCATTCCGGTCTTATAGACCTGATCTCCGTCTTTATTCGTAAAGATCACTTCATTATCTTCCTGATTGATCTGTACCTGACCGATCTCCTCTTTCTCTGTCATCTTAATAAATGTATCGTAACCGACTTCCTTTACCTGACGTTCCGCTGCCCACGGCATAAACAGGAAATTAAACAGAAGCAGAACTGCCAGAACAATTACATAATAATAGATCAGTGGTTTTCTCGGTTTCTTTACTTCTTGCATACTGCCGCCTCCTCTTTTGTCTGTCCTTTTCTTCTATTGTCTGCTTTATCACTGTCCGGTGATTTCTGGCCGTCAAGTGCGCTCAAAGCAGAGATCAGTGCCTGCTGCATGGCAAGCGTGGCAAAATCCATAGCAAACTCCGCATATAGCATTCCTGCCTCACTCTCATCCTCTTCCGGACTGCTTTCATCGGAATGAAGATCTGATATGACCTGTTCTTTCAGCTCATCTACCTTTTTCCTGTAGTCGAGCTGCACCTGTGTCAGCTTTGTCACAGCCGGAGAACGGCACGACTTCGCTTTTTCTTCCATCAGCAGTGAGTTTTCCGCATACTCTTCTCTGGCTTTCTCCAGTTCGGAATGGATTTTGTCCCTTCCGCCCCGCTCACAGGTCCGGATCCTGCACTGCAGTTTTCCGTACTGCTCTTCCATTTCATATAATTTATAGGCAAATACGCTTTCATCAATATTCATAGAAAGACATCCTCCTTTCTACGTCTTACGGAACCTACATTTTTTATATAGCAAATATGTAACTTGATTGCGACTCTCAATTTTTTAAATCTGTATTGACAAATCTTTGAATCTGTAAAAATTTCTGACAGATCAGAGATTTTGTAAAGACAGGAAAACAGAATTATAAGTGGTATCTCCGCCTTAAAACAGCTATATTGAAATTACCGGAAAGGGAATAAACAGATAACAACTAACGAATAACTAGATAAAAGATAAAGGAGAAATGACGTATGAGATGGTTTGATTCAGATTTTGATTATGTACAGGAACTCATAGATACATGGAACAGCAGAAGAAAGAAAATGCGTACTGCATATATTATTATAGCGGCAGTCCTGCTCATCGCAGGCATACTGACCGCTGTATTCCCGGTAAGCATCTTTGCTGTCATGCAGTATTTTGCGGCGGCCGCAGTAATCGTGATCGGCATATACCACTTTGTCACATTCGCGTCCATGACTTATTATTTCAGAGATTATATGCTGCTTCTTTCAGGTATACTGAACGTACTGATCGGCATCATGCTGTTCTTCATGCCAGTCGCCCTGACAGTACAGGTAATCACTTTCCTGCTCGCCTTTCTGCTGATCTTCAGCGGAGCGGAGAAACTCTCTCTTGCCTCAAGGCTCAGGTACTTCCGCATCCCTCATACAGGAAGTATGACGTTCAGCGGCGTGCTCAACATTATCCTTGCAGTCATATTTCTGCTGCTGCCCTTTGTCTCGGCGTTGGCGCTGAACTACATCCTCGCCGCTTACCTGATCATCGTGGGGATCGCTCTTTTGATCGAGGCTGCAGGTATGCATAAGATCAGCCTTTGACCGGAAAATCAGTAACAGAATTTAAAGGAGATATAGCCAGATGAATCAGATGGAACAAAATGTCGATATCATACATTACACTCGAAACAGAAAGAAGGACCGTATCCAGATCCTGACTACCCTCAACGGGGCCTATCTTCCTCGGCTTCAGGTGCTTCTCACCTCCATCCGCGTAAGCCAGCCGGAAGAGGCTGCAGATATCTGGCTGATGCACAGCGGCATCCCGCAGGAGGATCTGGAGCCCGTTGCCCGGCAGTGCGCCGTAATAGGATACGGATTCCATCCTCTCATGATCGACAGTACAGCTTTTGCCGATGCGCCTGTCAGCCGCCAGTATCCCCGTGAAATGTACTACCGTCTGCTGGCTCCGTTTTTCCTGCCCGGACATCTGCACCGCATCCTGTATCTGGATCCGGATATCCTTGTCATCAACCCGCTCCGCCCGCTCTGGGAGACGGATCTGAAAGGCTGCCTGTTCGCGGCGGCCGCGCACACGGGAAAAACCGAACTGGCTAATAATATCAATCAGATCCGCCTCGGTACAGATCACCCGTATTTTAATTCAGGTGTACTGCTGATGGACCTTGACCACGGAAGGCAGGAAATCAATGCATCAGAGATCTTCAACTATACAAGAGAACATGCAAAAGAACTTCTCCTGCCGGATCAGGATATCCTGAATGCCATGTACGGCCGGCGTACACTGGAGATTGATGATTCAATCTGGAACTATGATGCCCGCAACTACAATACTTATCTCTTAAGGAGCGGCGGCATATGCGACATGGACTGGGTAATGGGAAATACAGCCATCCTGCATTTCTGCGGGAAGTCCAAACCGTGGCAGAAAGGATATATCCACAGATTCGGCATACTGTACAAACACTATGCAAATCTCACAGAACAAAACAGGAGCAGACAGTAATGTCCGCTCCTTCTTCATTTACAATATTCTCAATCATGTTTTCCCGGAAACATCTTTCCCGTGATGATCTTTTCCATCTGTATGACCAGCTTTTCCTCATTCAGGTTTGGTTTTTCCATATACTGCAGCAGGACTCCCACCATTCCGCAGGCATAAAACCTCAGCATCACTTCCAGATCATCCACGCTCAGGTCAAGCTCCGGAACCTTACTGCGCGCTATCTGCGCCAGATATACGGTTACCGCCTCGACAAGCATCCCCTCGATCTGAACCCAGCGGCGGGAATAGAGCAACCGCTCGAATTTTTTCCTGTTCTGCCGCACAAACGCGACATAAGTGGTCAGTGCTCCCAAACGGTCTTCTTCATTCAGGCTCTTCTGCACCAGCTCCTGCGTGGCACGTCGGAACGTCCACTCCAGCACATCCATAATATCTTTAAAGTGATAATAAAATGTCTGCCTTGAGATATGGCATTCCGCGATCAGCTTTGTCACCGTAATTTTATCTATGTCTTCCTTATCCAGCATCTGGGAAAAGGTATCTGCAATCACTGCTTTCATGTCTTCTCTCATATAAACACCTCTTCTGTGATGCTATTTTATTATACCTTTTCCAAAGAAACAAGTAAAAAATTTATCATTTTGCAAGCCAGATCGGGTTACTCCATGCAGTTTTTCCGTTCTTGTCCGTACATTTTACCCGAACATAAGTCTCATGACCCTTCAGTTCGTATTCTCCGTGCTCAATCGTATCGTCATAAGATCCGCACACTCTGGAAATACCGTCATTTATATCATTTCCAGCAACAAAGTCAATCCTGTAGACCGGACTGCAGTCAACGTAGGCCACATTGTCTCTGATTCCCCAGTCACGGATCTCCGGTCCTGATGATGAATAATAATTTCCTGCCAGCATATTCTGTACAATATCTTCATGCGTCAGCCTCTCTGCTTTGACCACGATGTAGCCTCCGCATGCGTCATCGAAATTTCCTTCATTATGATTGTCGTCCGATGCAAAAGCAAAAATTTTCTTTCCTTCTCTTAACATCACATCGAAATATGTTTCATCATATCCGGTATTACTTTCATTAACTGTATTATAGTTATAAATCTCAAGTGCCCAGATTCCTTCTGTATTTATAAATTCCTCTTCTCTCACTCTCGACCATATCGGATGATTGTATGTAGCTACCATACCGTGCTGTATCATTTCATCCGCCAGTTTCTGGGCAGCCGCAGCCCCGTCCCATTGTCCGTAATATTTATGCACCGGATGGATCTCATTGTGCTGATACAATGGAAGGACCGCATTTCTCTGCATCTCCTCTGTGCCGAGAATGCCATGAATGTGATGTACTTTTTTTCTTCTCCCGGAAACCTCATCATAATAAAGGATTGCGGACGCCTCAAGCCCCGGCAGGATAATGAAGTCATCACAGTCAAATTCCGCTCTGTAATCCGTATACTTATCATGTTCGGAAAAGCACAGAAAGTTGTATCCATGCTCTTTAAAAAGCTTTACAGACTGTTCAGGGGTAAGCATTCCATCAGAATTCACCGTATGGCTGTGAAGATTCCCCTTGTACCAGTTTCCTTTTTCCGAAAATCCGCGTATTGTAATTTTATCCACTTTTTTCCTCCTTGCCGCCCGGTCTTAAAGCCGCACACAGTTATGATCGGCCACTCCTACATTGATCTTCTCACCCACATTAAACATAGACATACTCCGGAACAGCACGTCTGCATACACTTCCACGCCATTGATATCAATATGGTAGCGGAGCACATTTCCTCTTGGCACATAGTCAATGATCGTTCCGTTCATACGGTAATCTTCCGTCGTGATCGTATCCTTGGACAGCAGGAAAGTCTCAGGACGGATTGCAAACTGTCCGCTGTTCCATTTCTTTCCTGTAATTGCTTCCATGGCATTCGCATCCAGAATATTATAATTTCCGATGAATCCTGCCGCAAAAGTCGTCTCCGGTTTTGTATAAACTTCTACAGGACTGCCCGACTGTTCAATAACGCCGTCATGGAACAGGTGTATCACATCAGACATTACCATTGCCTCATCCTGATCATGGGTTACGAACACAGACGTCAGACCAAGATCTTTGTGTATTCTCCGAATGCTCGTCTGAAGAGATTTTCTCAGTTTCGCATCAATAGCACTCAGAGGTTCATCCAGAAGCAGCACTTTCGGCTGCATCACAATTCCTCTCGCAAGAGCGACCCTCTGTTGCTGTCCTCCGGAAAGATTTCCCGGGTACTCTTTTTCTTTTCCTTTTAACTCTACCATATCAATGGCATCTCTTACACGTCTTCCAATCTCATCTGACGGAAGTTTCTGAAGTTTTAATCCGAAAGAAAGATTCTCTTCTACCGTCATATTCGGGAAAAGGCTGTACTGCTGGAACACCATTCCGATATTACGGTCCTTTGAATCTTTGTTTGTAATATCCTCACCGTCCAGCAGTATCTGTCCCCCTGAGATCTGCTCAAGTCCTGCGAGACAGCGGAGCAGCGTACTCTTTCCACATCCGGAAGGGCCCAGAAGTGTAACAAAATCACCTTTCTGGATTTCCAGATTGATTCCCTTTAACACATGATTATCACCATAAAATTTATCGATATTTTTAAATTCAATATAAGCCATTTTCTTTATCTGTCCTTTCTGTCTTTGCCCTTCGACTGCAGGAAAAATGCACAAGCCGAAATGATCAGAGTTACGAGGAAAAGTATAACGATCACGGCGCAGGTCCTCTGCCCGGATTTTTTCATTACATCATATAAATACATCTGTGCTGTCATAAACTGTCCGCCCGCCAGTGTATTAATGATAACGAAATCACCAAATACAATTGCCATCGCCAGCATGACTGAAATTGTGACACCGCTCATAATATTCGGAATAACCACACGGAAGAATGCGTAAAACTTGCTCGCTCCCAGCATCTGTGCCGCTTCGATAAGTCTTGGAGCTCCGACACCGTTCAAATTATTCCTGATTCCCTGATACACATAGGGAAGGATCACAACCATATAAGTTGCAACAAGCATGAACATCCTGTCTCCGAACGGTTCCGGAGCACTGCTGTAAAGCGACAGGACACAGATCGGAAGGATGACGCCCTGAATCGCATATGGAATCGTACACAGGATCTGAATCATTTTATCCCAGCCCGGATGGTAAACAACTACGACATACATCGCCAGCAGCACAAACACTGTACACAGTATAATCGGAACAATAGAAATAATAACCGTTCGCCCGACTGCCTTCCAGAACAGCGGATCAGTGAAAAGTTCCGTATAAGCTCCCAGAGTAAAACCGGTCGGCATCACATCGATCCACTCCTGAAAAAGGGAGTAAATCAGCGTCATTACCAGTGGGAGAAGCAGATACACTATAATTACAATAATCGCAATCTTTGATCCTGCATTGCGTTTCTTTTTTTCTGTATTCATCAGCGTCTCCCCCCTTTCTTTGGAGTCATCTTATTCTGTACGCCAATGGCGATCACCATGAAGACCATCATGATGACTGCAATCGCACTTCCGAACTCCGGTCTCTGTATGATATCGCCGACGAACTGTTCCGACAGACGGATCGGAAGCAGTGATACATTGTTCATCAGCAGTGCATAGGCAGACGCATAAGCTGCCAGTGCGTTGGCAAACAATACAGAAAATGTTCCCAGTATACTCGGCATCAGTACCGGGATGCCGACTTTCCTCCAGAATGTCATCCGGCTGCCGCCCAGAAGGGCAACCGCTTCTTTCCACTCTTTTCTGATCGAATCAAATGCCGGGATCAGCAGGAGTGTGGACAGGGGGATTTGGAAATATACATATATCAGCAGAAGTCCCCATACAGAATACAGGGGGAACTCCGCCAGAAATTCAATTCCGTAATTCGCGCCGATCATCGTCATGACACCGATGTTTCCAAACATAATGATATATGCAAACGCCAGCGGTACGCCCGAAAAATTTGATACCATATTCAGAATACTCATGAATACCTGCTTCAGTTTACCTTTTTCCTCATGGACTGCTTTTGCACCGATAAATGCCACGAGCAGCCCGATAACCGAAGAAAGAATCGAGATGAGCAGACTGTTGACTATGGCCTGCTGATACAGTTTTCCGGTAAATATATTAATATAGTTATCAAGTGTAAATCCCATGTCTCCTCCCTCCGGGAAGAAACTTCTGATGACCGTAAAAATGACCGGTATGATCTCAAACAGAAGACATAGCAGCAAAAACGGCACCAGCGCAAATATGTATGTTTTCTTTTGTGTTTTCATATTAACCTCACCTTTTACATAAAACGGACCGCTGCACTTTATGCAGCAGTCCGGTCATCCGTCAATACATTTTATTGTGCGTAAGCTACAACCTCTTCCTGCCACAATGTTCCGATCGTCTGCGCGGTCTCGTCCCATGCATCCTGATCTTCTACCATTCTCGCGTTTGCATACTGGCTGTCGTCCAGGAGTTTTGAAGCCACATCGTCCGGAAGCTCCACATCCTCACGTATCGGTGTTGCATAACCTTTTGCAAGATTGATCTGTCCCTCATCACTTAAAATGTATTCTCTCGCAAGAGCCGCAGCACACGGATGCTTTGAATATTTGTTGATAATTGTAGCATATCCGGTCTGGATAGATGCCTCAGACGGGATAAAAACTGTAAAGTCTGCATCCGGATTATTCTCTACAAACTGCTCTCTGTAACCAAGAGCGTTGAAATCCCATAAGAAAGCTACTCCGACTTCTCCTTTCTCGATACGTGCCTGAGTAAACTCGCCGAGGTCAAGTCTTCCCTGCTCAGCAATCTGTCTGAAGTAATCAAGTCCCGGCTGAATGTTGCTTTCATCTCCGCCGTAAGCAATTGCTGCAGCAAGGACTGCATACTGAGCCTGAGTGGCAGCCTGCACGTCTCCGACTGCAACTATATAATCACCGTTTAAGATATCTTCAAAAGATGTAGGTGTGTCTTTTACGATCTTGTTGTTAACAATAACAGACATTGTGCCGTAATATCCTATGATCCAGTCTCCGTCATCGTCTTTCGCCCAGTCCGGAATCGAATCCCAGTAGCTTGTCTTATACGGAAGTGTAACTCCCTGCTCTTCCGCTACCGGTCCGAATGCCTGTCCTACATCACCAATATCCTTCGTAGCATCTGTCCCCTCTGTCTCAAACAGCGAAATTTCTTCCGCAGAAGACATATCAGTATCCACATGCTCAATCCCGTACGTATCTGTGTACTCCTGCCATGTTTCACCCCAGTTGGCCCATGTATCAGGCATCGCCGCAGATGCAAGTTCTCCCTCTTCTTTTGCCTGTGCTTCAATCTCTTCCAGAGTCATACTGTTCAGATCAACTGTTTCAACCGGTTCATCAGAACCGCATCCTGAAGCGATTGCCGCAGTAATACAGACAAGCAGCAACGCACTTATTATTCTTCTTTTCATTCCTGTTCTCCCTTTTTCAACTTCTTTTCTTTTGAATTACCGCGATACATTATAGGAAAATGATGTAAAATAATCACCAACGGAACGTTAAGTCATTGTAAGTTCAGGTTAAATTTTATTTTTCTTGCCTCCGGAGTATTGGCCACTCCGCCTTCCCCTGTCTCTTTTAAAGAAATATGCATACTCTCCCCTACTTCTTTCATCGCATCGATGACCTGATCCGGCGGGATTCTACTTACAATTCCGGCAAGAGCCATATCTGCGCTTGAAACGGCATTAACCGCACCTATCACATTCCGCTTAACGCAGGGCACTTCAACCAGTCCCGCCACCGGATCACAGACAAGCCCGAGAAGATTTTTGAGCGCCATAGCAGCCGCATGTGCGATCTGCTCTGCCGTTCCTCCCCTGAGGGATACCAGCGCCCCCGCAGCCATTGCCGATGCCGAGCCGATTTCAGCCTGACAACCGCCTGCCGCACCTGCAATAAAAGCCCGGGACGCAATAACCTGCCCTATCCCTGCGGCTGTATACATTGCCTCCGTGATCTCAGTATCCGATGCTGTTTTTCGGCTGTATATCGGAAGGAGCACTGCCGGAAGCACACCGCAGGCTCCGGCAGTCGGCGCTGCGACAATCCGGTGCATACAGGCATTCGACTCGCCCATCTCCAATGCCTGTGCAATCACTTCGGACATAAAATCCCCGCTCAGCGTATCGCCTTTTTCCATATAACTCCTCATCTGACCGCCCATGCCCCCTACAAGACCGCTGCGCGATTTCTGATCCTTATCGTAAGAATCTCCCGCTGCTTTCATAGCATTCCACATCTTCTGCATCATCTGAAAGGACGCCTGCTCTGTTACTTCCCGTTCCTCCATATCTGAATACTGTACCGCCTTCCAAAACGGAATACCTTCGCTGTTACACCTCTGTGTGATCTCATTTAAAGATGAATACGACATTACACTTCCTCCCCACGGATATACATAATACGCTCAATACCTTCCAACTTCTCCAGCCTAGAGACTGTTTCCCGAGGAACCGTCTGATCTGTCTCTATCACCATTACTGCAAGTCCGCCCCTCTTATCCCGATAAAGCTGCAGAGTCGCAATATTAACATTCTTCCGCGACAAAATACCTGTTACTTCCGATACCATACCCGGACTGTCCTGATTGTGTATAATCAAAGTCGGACAGGAACCTGTACAGTGTACTTCCGTATCATCCAGTTTATCGATCATAATCCGGCCTCCGCCAAGCGAGGATGCCTGTATTTTTATTGACAGTCCTGTTTTCCCTTCCACTTCCAGTACAGCCGTATTCGGATGTGCCCCTGGGAGCCGTATATTTGCAAAAGAAAAAGACAGCCCCTCCTGTTCTGCCAGTTCAAAGCTGTCCGGTATGCGCATATCATCCGGCTTCATACCAAGAAGCCCTGCGATAAGCGCCCGGTCTGTTCCGTGTCCGCTCCCTGTCGCTGCAAATGAACCGCTCAAGCTGATCATGGCATTCACAGGCTCTTCTCCCAGCATTGTCCTTGTAACATACCCTATTCTGACCGCTCCCGCCGTATGGGAACTGGACGGGCCAACCATAACAGGGCCGAGAATATCAAATATGTTCATCTTCTATTTCTCCATTCTAATAATTTTAGCCGCAACATGGCGTCATATTCGTCCGACAGACATATTCAAGTGTAATTCTAACAGATATCTTTTCCCGGTTGTATTACATCCATGTAAAAAGCACGTAAAAATGCCGGACAGAATTAATACTTCTAACTCTGTCCGGCACTTGTCCGAAGACGCCGCTTCAAAAATATGTTTACCTGCGGTATCTGTTCTTATTCTTCAATTCCCAGCGTAGCCATCATCACAGCCTTGATCGTATGCATACGGTTCTCTGCCTCGTCAAACACTTTGGACTGTTCGGATTCAAATACCTCATCCGTCACTTCCATATCTTCTATACTAAAACGCTCGCCCATTTCTTTTCCGATCTTTGTCTTCAGGTCATGGAATGCCGGCAGGCAGTGCAGGAAAATTGCGCTGTCTTTTGCATTTGCCATCACTTCTTTTGTCACTTTATATGGAGAGAGCTCTTTGATCCTCTTCTCCCATACTTCGTCCGGCTCTCCCATGGATACCCATACATCTGTGTAAATAACGTCGGCATCTTTCGTTCCCTCTTTTACATCGGATGTCAGCGTGATCGTTGCGCCTGATTCCTTTGCATACTCCTGACACTGTGCGACAAGCTCTGCATTCGGGAAATACTCTTCTGTTGTGCACGCCACAAAGTCAAGCCCCAGCTTGGAGCAGGCAACCATAAGAGAATTCCCCATGTTGTAGCGGGCGTCGCCCATGTAAACCAGCTTCAGACCTTTCAGTGTGCCGAAATTCTCGCGGATGGTCAGCATATCGGCAAGCATCTGAGTCGGATGATATTCATTCGTCAGGCCGTTCCACACCGGTACCCCTGCGTATTTCGCCAGCTCTTTCACGATTTCCTGCCCGAAACCGCGGTACTCGATACCGTCAAACATCCTGCCCAATACCCGCGCAGTATCCTCGATACTCTCCTTCTTTCCCATCTGGGAACCGGTCGGTCCGAGATATGTAGTACCCATGCCCATGTCATGTGCCGCAACCTCAAACGCACAGCGCGTCCTTGTGCTGTCCTTTTCAAAGATCAGCGCCACATTCTTTCCTTTATAATTGTCAACCGGCACTCCGTTTTTCTTCTTCTCCTTTACCTCGGCAGAAAGATCGATCAGGTAAGTGATCTCCTCCGGTGTGAAGTCCTTTAATGTAAGAAAATTACGTCCTTTTAAATTCATAATATGTCCCTCTCTATCTTATAAATTCATAACCGTTTAATTCACGCCATTCGTATAGTTTACTGACGTGCTGCGGCTGCCCCGCTATACAGTATTCTGTATGAAACATGACCTATTATACATACTTATGCATAAAAATGCAATACTTATGCATAAATTTACATCATTGCAGTTCCACTTTGCAGATGGTACGGCTGAACAGTCAGGATAATATAACAAAGCAGGATCTGCCCTTTCAGATCCTGCCTGTATACTGTTTAACCCTCATTAACCGGCATTTCAGCTCCTCCGCTGCCTGCTCACTTCAAACATAAGCACAGCTGCCGCAACTGCTGCATTCAATGACTCCGCCTTTCCCTGCATGGGGATAATCACGTAATGATCCGCGCATTCCGCCACTTCGTCTCTCAGCCCGTTTCCTTCATTTCCGATCAGGAAGGCGCAGCCTGTCCTGTAATCTTCCTGATCATATGCGTGCATACCTTTCAGATGAGCCGCATAAACTTTGATTCCTGTTCCTTTCAGCTCACTGATCGTTCCCGGCAGATCATCCACATACAGAAACGGCATACGGAGCACCGCTCCCATTGTAGAGCGGACTACCTTCGGATTATAAATATCCACACAGTCGCGGCTCAGGATAATTCCCGTCACCCCGGCAGCCTCGGCCGTACGGAAGATTGTTCCCAGATTTCCAGGATCCTGAAGATTATCAAGGACGAGTACATGGGCGTGCGCCGGATCTCTCCCGAGAATATCCGACATATTATATGTTCTTCTTCTCACAACGGCAAGTATACCCTGAGGGGTCTTCGTGTCTGACACGTGAGCAAACACAGAATCTGAAAGTATTTCCACCGGCGCGACCCTCCCAAGATCCTGATGTTCTCCCTTGTTTCTTCCGGAATAACTCTCAGAAAGATAGATTTTCTCAATCTCTGTGCACCAGCCCGGGTCAGAAGTCAGTTCCCCTGCCATACGCGGGCCCTCGACCAGGAACACCTGTGCCTCATCCCTCGCCCTGCTTTTCTTCATCAGTTTTACCAGCTCTTTTACCTGTGCATTTGCAGTACTTGTAATCATTATCTGCGTTCCTTCTTTGTATCAAATTTCTGCAGGACGTCATTCGAACCGATCATAATCAGGATTCCGTTTGCCGGAAGCGGTTCCATCGGATCAAAAGTGACATCCACCTGTTTGTTGATAATAATACCGACTACGTTAATTCCGAAACGTTCACGTACTTTCAGGTCAGCAAGACATTTCCCCTGCCATGCTTCCGGTACTACAGCTTCAACCATGCTGTAGTCATCCGACAGCTCGATCCAGTCAGAGAACTCTTTTGCCACCAGATTCTTTGCCACGCGTCCGCCCATCTCGATCTCAGGATATACGACCGAATCTGCGCCGACTTTTTTGAGGATCGTTCCCTGAAGCTTATCTTTTGCTTTTGCCAGCACCAGCGGAATCCCCATCTCTTTACATAGCATCGTTGCCATAATGCTCGCCTCGAAATTCTCGGAGACCGCGATCACTGCCCCGTCAAGGTTTCTCCCGCCCAGAGTCTCCAGCGCTTCCGGATCGGACACATCCGCCTTAAGCGCATAGGATACCTGCTCAGAAATCTCCTGAATCTTCTCAAAAGATTCGTCGACTACAAGTACATCCGCGCCCATTTTCTCCAGTGTCAGAGCCACGCTCCATCCAAAGCTTCCCAGTCCCAGTACAGCGAATTGTTTACTCATTTTCTTACTCTCCTGTCTGAAATATTTTTATTACAGCATCCATTGAGCTTGAGGGTTATCCCCCGGCTATGATGCCGCGGATCGTTCCGTTTATATTCTATAAGCGATAAATATTATCCAAGCATAATCTTCTTCTCAGGCAGTTCCCTGAATTTATCACTCTTATTTGACTTTCCTGCAAATACAAGCGCCATCGTAAGAGGGCCGATTCTTCCGATATACATTAAAAGCATCAGTACCACGTGGCTTGCACGTGTCAGATGAGGCGTCAGATCAGCTGAAAGTCCGACTGTTCCGATAGCAGAAGACGCCTCGTACATCAGGTTCAGAAACTCTGTCTGCGGGTCAAAGATCGACATTGCGGCCACAGCCGCAAGCCAGCACGTAAATGTGATCACTGTGATCGTAAGTGCAGAGCGCACACTGTCCATATCGACTCTCCTGCCGAAACACTCTGTATCTTTATGACCTCTCAGAACAGAAATAATTGTCAGGATCAGCATGGCAAATGTCGTGGTTTTGATACCGCCCGCCGTACCTGCCGGAGAACCTCCGATGAACATCAGTATACATCCCAGAAGCCTTGAACTCTCCGTAAGTCCCGACTGCGATACCGATGCGAAGCCTGCGGTACGTGTTGTCACCGACTGGAACGCGGAAGCCAGTACCTTCTCCGGGATGCTTAAATCTTTCATGGTCTCCGGATTGTTGAACTCCAGCAGGAAATATCCCACTGTGCCGAAAATGATCAGAAAAGCGGTTATCGTAAGCACGATCTTGCTCTGCAGTCCAAGCCTTGTAAAGATTCGCCTTCTCGCGCCTTTTTCCCCTGCGCCTTTCTTTGCCGTCACAAAGATATCGTGCCATACCGGGAATCCGAGACCGCCCATCACAATCAGGAACATTGTAGTCAGGCTCACCAGCGGCGAGTCTACATATCTCATAAAACTGCTGTCCCCTATAATATCAATTCCTGCGTTACAGAATCCCGAGATTGAATGGAAAACGCCGTACCATATTCCCTTTGCCAGTCCGAACTCCGGCACGAACTTAAAGGAAAAGAGCACTGCCCCGATTCCTTCTACAATAAATGTCCCGCGTACAATACGGATAATGAACTTTACCAGCCCGGACAGAGTATCGAGCCCGTATGCCTCCTGGATCAGAATCCTTCCTTTCATTGATATCTTTTTCCCAAGCAGAAGGAAAAACAGAGCCATACACGCGATCACTCCCAGACCTCCGATCTGGATAAGGATCATCACCACAACCTGCCCGAACAATGTGTACTGTTCCGCAGGAATTACAGTAACAAGTCCGGTCACGCAGACCGACGTCACAGATGTAAACAGCGCATCGATGAATTCGATGGGTTTCTGATTACAGATTGGCAGCCACAGGATTACGCCGCCCAAAAAAATCACTCCAAAAAAGCCCAGTGCTACAATCTGCATTGTATTCAGCCTGACTCTTCTGGAGCTTTTTTCTCTCCTGTCCATAATGTCCTCCTAAACATATGTCCCTGCATTCGGGCGGATATCTTTCCCCGCCCTCTGCGCACTGCTATCTTAACACAGACATATGGAAGATTCAATTTAAGGATGCTGTTTTGAACATTTCTTTGCGACTTCTTAACTGTGTAATATTTCTATCTCTCCAAAAGCCTTTAGGAACTGTTTTCTGCCATATCCTTCAAACTCGGCCTCTATCATCATTTCATCTTCTGATACTAAGATGCCCTCGCCATATTTCCGGTGTCTCACCCGGACGACCTCCGGCTTTTGAGCGGCTTCCCGTTTCAGGCGGATCTGATCCTGCACCTGTCTTCGCAGCTGCTGGAGATCACTCTTTCTCCCTGCTCCGTCCGTGCCCGCTCCGGTCCTCACGCTCTCCTGTTTTCCTGTATTCCCATAATCCAGAAGCTGTTCCGGGATCATGCGCAGATACCGGCTCGGCTCTCCTATAACTCCACGTTCCCCGGGATTTGTATACCAGGAAAGTTCCAGATCATTCTCGGCCCGTGTGATTCCGACAAAGAAGAGACGCCGTTCCTCTTCCTCCTGCTCGAAATTCTTACATCTGAGAGGAATAAGTCCCTGATTAACTCCAATGATAAATACTGTATCAAACTCCAGACCTTTCGAAGCGTGAAGTGTCATCAGCTTCACTCTGCCCGTCGCTGCCGTCCGTTCTCCTCCGTCCGTGTCTGCCCCTGCCTCTTCATGCGCGGACATATTCCCGGGAGTCTTTTCGCCTGCATCTGTTTTCATCCCGTAAAGAGCCGAGCTGTTAACAAACTCACGGACTGCCCCGGTAAAGTTTCCGCCGCTGCTTTGTGCCTCCTTATTACAGGATGTACACATTTTCTCCAGAAAATCCATTACAAGACGCTCGTCTTCCGCATATCCGGCGGACGATGGATGAAGCGCCTCCCTCAGTTCAAAGTATGCAAAAAGCTCTCCGGCGGTTACGGCCGGGCGTTTTCCGATGTCTTCCGTGAATCTCTCCATGCGGCAGGACAGGTTTTTCCCGCCGTACACCGGGTCTTTGAGAACTGCCGCTGCCATCTGTGTATCAGAGGGATTGACTGACACCCGCAGCACCTTTATCAGCCAGTTCAGCACCGGGATATCCTTCAATGTCTTTTTCACTGACAGCTCATACGGAATGCCATGTCTGGCAAATACCTTTTCCAGTATCTCGGACTGGCTCTGCAACCTGTAAAATACAGCGATCTCCCCATAACTCTTTCCATTTCTATGGAGCGTCTGTATCCTCTCTGCAAGATATTCTGCCTCCTGAAACGGGTCATAATAATTCCGCACCACAATCCTGCGCTCTTCATTCCGCGTTCCCTGAATCCTGTTTCCGAACTGCAGAAAGCGGTTTGCCGCTGTAAGGATGGACGCATTGGACCGGTAGTTTACCGGAAGCGTCAGTTCTTTCGCCCCGAACCGGTGCTTGATCAGGAAGAACATATTGTCGCCCGTTCCCCGCCAGCTGTAGATGACCTGATTGGGATCTCCCACGGCGAAAATCTTCGCACTTTCTCCCCTCAGAGCTTCCAGAAATTCAAGCTGCAGCACATCGCTGTCCTGCACTTCATCCACAAGGATCCATGCCGGATGGATTCTTCCGTTATTGTTCTCTTCGCAGGACTGCTCCTTCCTTATCTCCGTCCGCAGCAGATCCGTGCTTACTCTCAGCAAATCGGCAAATGACATTTTATTCTGTTTCTTTTTTTCTTCTGCCAGAAGCGGATAGAGCCGGAACAGGTCGTCCCTGTACCGGCTCTCCTCTTTTCCTGACAGCCAGTTCTGATACTCCTGCTCCAGCCGCTTTTTCAGTCGGTTCTTATACTTGACCTTAAGACCATGTTCCGCAATGAGTTCCAGCGCCAGATCTGTCTCCTCGTCCGGATCCATGACAGTAAATTCTTTCGTCCATCCGGCTTTTTCCACCGGAAGACTGCTTTTGAGCATCCTGAGAGCCACACTGTGAAATGTCCCGAAGCCCTGCACCTGCTCCGACGTAATATCCGGCTTTATCTTCCGCAGCCGTTCCACGATCTCGTCCGCCGCCTTGTTTGTGAAAGTCAGCACGGCCATTTTCTCAAGTGGTATCTTTCTATCTAGATACAGGTACATGATCTTCCCGATAAGCACGGTCGTCTTCCCGCTGCCCACATTGGCGTTCACCACACACGCCGGACTCTCATCGAGAACCGCTGCCTTCTGATATTCGTTCAGATTCTGAAACTCCTCTGTCTGCTGAAACCCATTTAACTGTTCATTCATGAAAGTTTATCCTCATATCTGCGTCTCAATTTTCCTTTTATCTTGTCCGTTCTCTCCCGATTTTCCGCGACCCGCACCTCGATCCGCATATCCGCCGGGCAGACCGCATGGTACCGGACTGTATTCTCAAGTCCCCGCATATTGTCAGGATCCATGAGCCATCCCTCATAGAATGAACTGCCCACGGTCAGGATCAGCCGATGCCCGTTCACTTCGACCTGCTCCACCGTCCGCAGGAATGCGCCTCCGCTTTCCCCGTTCCGCACAACACTGTCGCAAAACGCGCTCCACTCCAGCGGAAGTCTATAGAAAGAAAAACCTTTCTGAATAAACGGACGTGATTCCTCAATCTGCTTTCCTTCAAACTCCGGCGGTTCGCTCTCCTGAAGCAGATTCTTAAGACCCCACAGCACCATCTTCTTGTCCAGATTATAATCTCCCACGCAGGCCGGGCAGCCGCTCTCACAGGAACAGCCTTCCACCATACGGATAGCATTGTCAATGATCTGCGGCACCAGTTCATAAATCTTTTCTGAATATCCCAGGCCTCCCTCATATTTATCATAGATATAAAGGGAGACTACCTGTTCCTCCCGCGCGTCCGGTATGATTGCATTATTCGAGATTACCGCATCGATATCATCCCGCTCGGTCATGGTCGTCATCATTGCCGCATTTTTGACTGCATAGCACAACCCTTCAAAATGGTCGTTCAACACCAGTTCTCCCATATGGTTCGGGACGAGCAGGCTGCGGTAAACATCTGCTACATTCCGGGGAATATCAATCCATGTACTCTCCGTGTCATACGATTTCTGAAGGGGCTGCGTCAGTTCCACATACCCCAGATTCTGATGATTGTGGAACTGCAGTTTTTTGTACATGGAAATCACTTCATTTACGTTGATGTCACCGAAATGGATCTGCGTCCGCCCCATGTCCTCTTCCTGAAATGTCTGCAGGATCCGAGTCTCTTCTGTTCCGGACGGAACGGTATAATAATTTCCGTCAAACGGAACCGCCTCCGCCGTCCTGCTGACCAGATCAAGCTTCAGCACCTCATAAAGCACGCCCTCATGCATATACACCGCCCCCGGATGCAGTTCATGATAAGCCTGAGATTCATCCATCTCCGTCACTTCTCTGCCGGGTCCTTTCGCCTGTCTCCGCCCGTCCACAAACTCCACATCATCTTTCACGATCAGCTTAAACCGGGTCTTGTCCATATTTCTCAGGCTGTAGTCTCCTGCCGGAAATGCAGGCCCCGCCCATGCGAACCGGCCTGCAAGGCTCTTCACCTCATCCGCAGACATAAGCACAGGGATTACCTCCCCCAGATCCGGGAACAGTGCGGCATCATCCAGGGACAGCGGCATCTCTGCTGCCGCCGCCCGGATGTGCGCCAGCTCGATCAGCAGATTATCCGGATCTACAATGGCATTTTCACTTGCCCGCGAGAACAGCCATTCCGGGTCAATGGCAATATACTGGTCAAAAGGCTGATTCTCCAAAATCAGAAAGTTGACACATTTCTTCGTCTCTTTGTCCCTGCTGTTTTCAATATAGTTTCCAGTGTAGTTTTCACTGCTGCCCGCCCTGCGTCCCCCGCTTCCGCTGCTCCTTCCGGCGCGCCCGCTCTGCTGCCAGAAAGAAGCTCTCGTCCCCGGGTAGCCGACGATCACCGTGGAATCCAGACTGCCGATATCGATGCCCAGCTCCAGCGCGTTCGTAGAGACAAGTCCCGAGAGTTCGCCATCCGTCATCTTCCGCTCGATTTCCCGCCTCTCCATCGGTGTGTATCCGCCGCGGTATCCTGCGATCTTCCCGCTGTCTACCCCGCTTAAAAATCCAGCCGCATCCAGCTTGTCCCGGGATTCCTTTAGGATAACCTCTACATTTCTACGACTCTTGCCAAATGCAATGAAATGCCGGTCCTCTTCCACAAGCCTGGGAATCAGATCTGCCGCGACAGACGACGCGGACCGCCTGCCATAGATTTTGTCGTTCTTCCCCTTGATCTCCGGCGGCTGTATGATCCGGTACTCTTTCTCCGGTGCAGCCGATCCGTCCCTGTCGATCAACACAAATTTCTCCCCGCAGATCCGCTCGGAGAGTTCCAGCGGGTTCGCAATCGTGGCCGAACTGCACAAAAACTGCGGTTTCGATCTGTAATACCCGCACACCCGTTTCATTCTGCGGAAGATATTCGCCAGATGGGCGCCAAATGCTCCTCTGTAGCTATGCAGCTCATCGATCACGACATATTTCAGATTAGTAAAAATAAAATCAAACCCGTATTTGCTGTGATTCGGCAGGAACGCCGAGTTCAGCATCTCCGGGTTGGTCAGAATAATATTCGCGCTCTTTCGGAGCCGGCTGCGCTCCGCCTGCATCGTATCGCCGTCATAGACACCCGCCGAAATCCTTCCTTCTCCAAAGTACTCAAGAACCGGCTGAAGCGCCCTGTACTGATCCGCCGCAAGCGCTTTCGTCGGATAGACAAATATCGCTCTGGTAAGCGGATTGTCCAGAACCGCCTGCAGCACCGGGAGCAGGAAGCTCAGTGTCTTCCCGCTGGCTGTTGAGGTAGTGATCACCACATTCTCACCAGTCTGCGCTTTCTCGAACATCTCTGCCTGATGGGTGTACAGACGGGGAATGTTATGAGATGTCAGATATGTACGGATATCCGGATGAAGTTCCGCCGGGAAGTCTGCAAAAGACGCCGGATGCGCCGGTATAGTCTTCGTATATATGGTCAGATCCCGGATGTCCTTCGCGTTATGTTCCTGATAATCCCTCATAGTAAACTCCTTTGTTGCATATATCTCCTTTTAGTTATCTCCCCTGACTGCAGTCAGTATATTTTTTCTATATCCCCAGTAATCCCGTACTGTTCACGGAAAGCCTGAAGGTCAGACTCATTCCGGATCAGCATGACTTCCTCGAATTTTCCGTCAGAAAGATTCTTAAAGCCGGCAACCTGCTCACCGGTGCAGATGCTGCAGCGGAGGGCAGGACGCTGGCGGGCGGGGT
>OLIH01000377.1_pt1 | contig 31384 bp, 24 predicted proteins | sample 1609721 | NCBI WGS metagenome assembly OLIH01 (sample SAMEA4350157, study PRJEB24818) | metagenome | biome: human; feature: gut; material: faeces | place: Denmark | collected 2013-09
AACATATCCACCCGCCCCACCCGGTTCCCCCGCCCTGCCCGAAAGAGTTTTTCCTTTTTCCGTGATTTTTTCTCCGTCGGGGCGGCCGCTGTCCCCGCCGGGCCGGAAATGCGGGGCAGAAAAATCGGGAAAGGTTTTCATTTTTTTCGGAATTTTCCGGCAATATATACAATACATAATCGCCAGATTAAGCAACTTGCCGCACTTGCCAAACAGCAAACTTTCTTTTATACTAAATATAGAAAATATTTTTCACTTATGGCCCGTGCCCCTTCACGGGTCCCCGCCGCAGAACCCATTGCAGAAAGGAACGATCCCAGCATGAAAGAGCAGAGCTTCTGGCAGCTGCTGCGCGACAAGCACAACGATCTGACCAAGTCCGGCCGGCTGGTGGCCGAATACCTGGTCCAGCACCCCGAGGAAGCACAGTATCTGTCGATCTCCTCCCTGGCCAAGGCCTGCGGCGTGGCCGAGGCCACCATCTTCCGGTTTTGCCGGTCCCTGGGCTTTGACGGGTACAACGAAATGAAGATTGCCCTGGCCCAGGCCAACGCCGCCGCCGAGCCCACCGCCGCCGGCAAACCGGAACCGGGCAGCGACACCGCCAGCCTGTGCGCCTATGCGGCGGCGGTGAGCACCGAGGCCATCACCGGCACCCGGGATACCCTGGACCCCGCCGCCGTGGACCGGGCCGCCACCCTGCTGCAGCGGGCCCGGCAGGTGTACTGCTGCGGCCAGGGGGGCAGCCAGGTGCTGGCCAACGATATCTGGGCCCGGTTTGCCACCGTGACCACCAAGTTCCACACCGCCGGGGACAGCCACATGCAGGCTTTGACCGCCAGCCTCATGGGGCCCGAAGACGTGGTATTGTTCGTGTCCTACTCCGGCGCCACCCGGGATATGCTGGAGACCCTTCGCCTGGCCAAGAGCTGCGGGGCCCACATCATCCTGATGACCCACTACGCCGATTCCCCCGGCGCCGCCCTGGCCGACGTGGTGCTGCTGTGCGGCGCCCAGGAAAGCCCCCTGGAAGGGGGCAGCATTGCCGCCAAGATCGCCATGCTGTATGTGGCCGAAGTGCTGGTGCTTCGCTTTACCATGGACAACCTGGAACTGACCACCATCGCCAAGCAGCGCACCTCCAAGGCGCTGGGCCCCAAACTGCTGTAAAAAAACGGAGTGTTTCTCCCCGGAAGGGAGAAGCACTCCGTTTGCTGTTTGGTGTATCTCAGTCGTCCTGCTTGGGTACCCGGGAATTGAACCGGTCCAGGGCCAGGGCGGCCAGCACCCCCACCGCCAGGCAGACCACATTCACCACCGCCGAAGCCGCCGACACCGTGAAGCTGTCGAAGGGCACGATCATGAGGGTGGCAGCCAGCACCACCCCGATGATGGCGTGGAAGGCATAGGGGTAGAACCGGTCGAAGAGGGTATCCACCGCCCGGGCCAGGCAGATGACGGTGATCACCGCCCCGATGCCCGCCGGGATGAGGATGCCCAGTTTCAGGCTGCCCAGGCCGTCCACGAAGGGGGTGTACAGGCCCAGGGGCATGAGCAGGGTGGAGAAGCTCATGCCCGGGGCAATGACGCTGAGGGCCAGGCAGAACCCGCAGAACAGGTACCACCCGAAGTTGGGGGTGATGACCACCGAAAACAGGTTCAGCCCGATGAGCAGGCCCAGGATCAGGGCGAAAGCGATGCCCAGGGCCGCGCCGCAGCCCTTGGGGCGGCCCTGCTCTCCCGCTTCCCGGAAAAGGGAGGGCAGCATGCCGGTGATCAGCCCGATGAAGAGGCAGACCGAGGGGGCGGGGTAAGTTTCCAGGAAGAAGGCCAGAATCTTGGCCACCCCCAGAAAGCCCACGGCAGCGCCCGCAATCACCGGCAGCAGCTTGGGCACGTGGGTGCGGAACTTGTGCAGGGGGTCGCCCAGCAGTTCCATCACCGGCTTGTAGATGCCGAACACCACACAGAGCACCCCGCCGGAGATGCCGGGCAGCACGGCCCCCACCCCGATGAGCATGCCCTGCAGCAGACGAAGAACCAGGCGCAGGACATTGGGACGATTCTCTTTCATATACAAAATCCTTTCGTATCTGCGAAAAAAAGCCGGGCCAGAACCGGTCCGTGGGACCAGTATACCACACTTTGCCCGTCCTGAAAAGCCGAAAACGCCCCCAGCCCCAAAACCTGTGCAACCTGACAGGTCTGTGGGGGTGTGGGCGCTGTGTTTTGGGCAAAAATCTCAGGCTTTGCCGGGCCCGGCTTTCAGGATCTTGTTGAACCGGGTCATGAAGACGGTGACGGTGGTGGCGGCGGCCAGGATATCGCTCACCGGCTCGGCCAGGAACACCGCAAACGCCTTGTTGTCCGGCATGAAGTAAGGCAGGATGAAGATCAGGGGGATGAGAAGGATCAGCTTGCGCTCGCAGGCCAGCAGCAGGCTGACCTTGGCCTGGCCCAGGGCCACAAAAGCCTGCTGGCAGCTGGTCTGGAAGCCGCTGGCAAAGATGCCCGCCATGTAGATGCGCATACCCCAGACGGTATACTCCACCAGCTCGGGGTCGGAATTGAAGATGTTCACGAACAGGTGGGGGAAGACCATCACCGCCGCCCAGAACAGGGTGGCGTAACCCACGCAGATGCCGAACTGGCAGGCGAAGGCTTTTTTGACCCGGTCGGGGCGGCCGGCGCCGAAGTTGTAGCCGATGAGGGGCTGGCCGCCCTGGCAGATGCCCTGGTTGGGCATGGAGATGAGCTGGCTGACGCTGGTGATGATGGTCATGGCGCCCACGGCCACGTCGCCGCCGTAGCGGGACAGGCTGGCGTTGAAGCTGATGCTGAGCAGGCTTTCGGTGGAGAGCATGACGAAGGAGGAGACGCCCAGGGCCAGGCAGGGCAGGATCACCTTGGCCCGGGGGCGCAGGTTGGGCAGGCGCAGCCGCAGGCGGGTGCGCTCCCCGCACAGGAAGAGCAGTACCCACACGGCGCTGACCCCCTGGCTGAGGACGGTGGCCACGGCGGCCCCGGCCACCCCCATGCCCAGCCCGAAGATCAGGATGGGGTCCAGCACGATGTTGCACACCGCCCCGATGACGGTGGTGAGCATGCTGAACTTGGAGAAGCCCTGGGTGGTGATGAAGGGGTTCATGCCCAGTACCACCAGCACAAAGACGCTGCCCAGCACATAGATGCGGGTGTAGCTCAGGGCATAGGGCAGGGTGGCGTCGCTGGCGCCGAACAGCCGCAGCAGCTGGGGGGCAAAGGCGTAGAAGGTCACGGTGAGTACCACCGCAATGGCCAGCAGCACGGTGAGGCAGTTGCCGGTGATGCGTTCGGCGGCGTCGTTGTCCCCCCGGCCCATGGCGATGGCCGCCCGGGGGGCGCCGCCGGCGCCGGCCAGCATGGCAAAGGCGTTGACCAGCATGAGGATGGGCATGCACAGCCCCACGCCGGTCAGGGCGGTGGCGCCCACCCCCGGCATGTGGCCGATGTAGATGCGGTCCACCACGTTGTACAAAAGGTTGATGACCTGGGCCACCACGGCGGGTGCCGCCAGGCTGAACATCCAGCGGCCGATGCTGCCTTCGGCCATGGTGCGGGGCTGGGTTGCTGCGGGCATGACTGCGCCTTCTTTCCGAAAAATCAAGGCGACCGCCGGGGCGGCCGCTGCGTGTATTGTTTATTGTAGCACACCCGGAGACAAAAGCAAAGGGCGGGGGATTTTTTGCCCCCCAACACAAAAACCCCGCGTCCGGGAAAGGACGCGGGGCAACGGAATCGAAGAGTTTGGCGGGGGAGGTTTATTCCTCGCCGGTGATGGCCTTGGCCTGTTCCAGGGTGGTCACTTCGGCCATGGCCTGCTGGATGGTCTTGCCTTCGGCCACCAGCTCGCGGCGGGCGGCGTTGACGGCCTGGATCTCCTTCATCTTGTCGCCGGTCAGGCTGTAGCCCTTCATGGCGATGAGGGTGGTGCCCCAGGCGACCATGGGCACGATGCAGAACAGGATGATGACCACCCAGTTCATGCCGGGACGGAAGGGATCATCGCCGCCGGGCAGGGTGGTGGTGAAGCCGATGGCCGCGGCGGCCAGGCCCACGATGGTGGAGCTCAGGGAGGAGACCAGCTTGTCCACCAGGCTGAACAGGGTGCCGATGATGCCGGGCACGTAGTTGCCGGAACGGTAGGTCTCATAGTCGGAGCAGTCGGCCACCATGGGGATGGGCATGTCGGCGGTGGCGTAGTAGGCGCCGTAGCCGATGCCGAAGAAGAGGATGAACAGCACGGTGTATACGTTCAGGGTCAGGTGGAAGCCGCCCTCGGTGCTGAACAGGGACAGGTTGTAGGCCGCGTTGTCCGGGTTCCAGAGCAGCAGCAGCACCAGCACGCCCACGTACATCACAAAGGCCACAGCCACATACCGCATCAGGCTGGCTTTCTGGCCGTATTTCTGGCTGGTGCGCACGGTGAGCACAAAGAAGGGCGCGCTGAACACATAGCCCAGCACCATCATGGGCAGGTACAGGCTGTCATAGTTGCCCATCATGCCGCCGTACAGCATGCACAGCACGGCGGTGTTGGTGGCAATGGCCAGGGCCAGCTTGCAGCCGGCGCCGGCCACCATCAGCCGCTGCAGGGGCTGGTTGGCGCGGATCAGGGCGATATACTCGCTGACCTTGACCTTCTGCTGGGTTTCGCCGCCGATGCCGAAGTATTCGGGGCGGTCCTTCTCCCAGATGCCGATCATGGCCAGGATGGTCAGGGCAAAGGAGATGATCATGGCCAGGGGGACCATGACGTTGAAGAAGCTCTGGGTGGTGTAGTCACCCACGCTGGAACGCAGGATGGGGGCCAGGAACTGGATGGCACCCATGCCCACCATGCTGGCCACCAGGTTGAAGATGGTGAACAGAGGGCGCTGCTTGGGGTCGTTGGTCAGAACGGTCTGGCCGGAACGGGTGACCGAAGTCTGGAAGGTGTAGCCGATGACGTAGATGGCGTAGAACACCACATACAGCACATAGCGCAGGGGCATCATGCTGGTGGGCACCAGCTGGGTGCAGAAGTACAGCAGGATGGAGCTGACAATCATGATGATGTTGCCGATCAGCATGAAGGGGCGGAACTTGCCGAACTTGCCGTTGGTCTTGTCGATGAGGGCGCCGATGATGGGGTCGGTGACAGCGTCAAACAGACGCATGACCGTGACCATGGTGCTGGCAAAGACCAGGGCCAGGCCCAGCACGCCGCCGTAGTAGGCGATGTAGGCGGAAGTGAGGATGTAATAGACGTTGGTTGCACCGTTGTTGAAGGGGAACAGCACCAACTGATAGATCTTGGCGCGGTTCAGCCCGCCGTTGTGTGCGCTGGCGGCGGCGTTTTCGCTCATAGAAACCTCTCCTTTACAGTTGCGGGTAAGGCCCGATAATACGGGGAAGCCCCGCCCCTTGTTCAGGGGGCGGGGTTCCCGTTTGTTGGGCAGGTCGCGGGTATATCCTCACATGGAAGGACCCGCTGGGGAATGTCGTTTATAAAGGTTGGCGCCCATCAGGCGTTGGCGGCCTTCTTCTTCTTGATGGCCTTGACCAGCATGACCACGCAGACCACGGTCAGCAGGGCCAGCACGCCGCACAGGCTCCAGGCGGCCAGCTTCCACCACGGGGTGATCAGTTCCAGACGGTCGGCGCTGGACCAGCCGTTCATGGCGTTGGAGTTCACGACGGTGTACAGGATCAGGTGCACGGCGTCGCGCATTTCGGTGACGATGTAGGCGTCATCCTCGTAGTTGTTCAGGATCTCGGTGTGCAGCGGCGTGGGGCTGTCCCAGATCTCGGTGCCGGCGATCAGAGCGTCGCAGGCATCCATGTAGTGGCTGCCGCCGGAGTAGTCGGTGATGGACATGCCGCGCATACCCAGCTCATCGCGCAGGTAGCCGGTCTGCAGGTTTTCGTACTTGCCGCACCAGGTAGCGCCCCAGCGGTTGAAGCCGGACATGGTGCACCAGGCGCCGCCGTCCACGATGGCCTTGTCAGCCACTTCCAGATAGACCTCACGGGCGGTCTGCTCGTTCAGCCAGGTGTTCACACCCATACGGCTGGATTCGGAGTCGTTCAGGGCAACGTGCTTCAGGTAGACGTAAACGCCCTTGGACTGGATGCCCTGCACTTCGCTGGCGCAGATCTCGCCGGCGATGAAGGGATCTTCGGAGTAGTATTCGAAGTTACGGCCGGAGTAAGCGGTACGGTGCATGTTGATGCCGGGGCCGTACAGGCCGGAGTAGCCCATGGCCAGGCAGTCTTCGCCGATGCAGCGGCCCACGTCGTTGATCAGTTCACGGTTGAAGGTAGCCGCCATCACGTCCTCGGAGGTGTAGCACATGGCGGAAGCACCACCGGTCAGGGCAGCGGTCAGACCCTGGGGGCCGTTTTCGTCCTTGGTAGCGGTCTTGCCGATGGAAGCCGCCGCCTTGGTGTTGTGGAAGCCCTGGGTGATCATCAGGTTCATCTCGTCAAAGGACATCTGGTCCAGCAGGGTCTCCCACTGCGGGTCGTCGAATTCCTTGCCGATCATAGTGGCCAGAGCCAGGCCGCTGTCGGTCTCCAGGGTGGGCATTTCCACGCTGTCGGCCAGGCTGCCGTCGTACTGGGTGTTGGCCAGGGCGGCGACCAGCTCGTCGTTCAGGGCCAGATCAAAGGTGCCGGTGGGGTAGGTGCCAGTCCAGTCGGAGCGGCTCAGCCAGGTCACAGTGCCGGGAGAGTAGCTGACCTTGTTGGGGTCGGCGTCGTCAAACAGGTTGGTGATGGCGTTGCCGGTGGCTTCGCTGGTGGCAAAGGTGGTGGTGTCCAGAGTGGGGTTGTTCCACTTCCAGGTCAGGGCGACGTTGCCGTCGGCGGTCATGCCGTTGGCGGTGGTGTAGCCCTTGGCGGCCAGGATGTTGTTGATGGCGTCATGGGCGCCGTTGCCCACGGTGAAGTAGTAGTCGCCGGCATCCAGGATGTAGGTCTTGGCGCCGTTGGCATCGTAGGTGCGCAGTTCGCTCTTGTCCACGGTGATGGTCACGGTCTCGGAAGCGCCGGGCTCCAGCACTTCGGTCTTGTCGAAGCCGCACAGCTCCACGCTGGCCTTTTCGATGCCGTTCTGCTTGTCGTAGTCGGTGTAGGGGCTCTGGAAGTAGACCTGCACGGTCTTCTTGCCGGCCACGCTGCCGGTGTTGGTCACGGTCACATTGACGGTGAAGGCATCGGCGCCTTCGGTCACAGCGAAGTCACTGTAAGCGAAGGTGGTGTAGGACAGGCCGTAGCCGAAGGGATAGGCCACCACGTTGGCGTAGTTGAAGTCGCCGGCGTTGGGGGTGCCCATGACCACGTCTTCATACCGGGTCTCGGCGTAGCGGTAGCCCAGGTAGATGCCTTCCTGGTAGACCACATAGTAGCCCTGGTTGCCGTTGTCCTTGTCGTCGGCCACAAAGCCGTAGTCGGCGTTGTTGGAGTAGGGACGGGAGTAGAAGTTGGTCACCGCCGGGTTGGCCAGGTTGTCATACCAGAAGGTATCCACCAGGCTGCCGGAGGGGTTCACGCTGCCGGACAGCAGCCAGCCCACGCCGTTGGCGCCGGTCTGGCCCACATCGCCCACCCACAGGCAGGAGTCGATGCCGTAGTCAACACCGCAGATGGTGGGGTTGAGGAAGTCCAGCTCGATGGAGTTGGAGGTGTTCAGCAGCACCACGATGCTCTTGAACACGCCCTGGTCCTTGAGGGCCTTCAGGCCGGCCAGCATATCCTTTTCTTCCTGGCTCAGTTCCAGGTAGTTGGAAGTGCCGGTCCAGGACACACCGGAACCGTTGTCGCCGGAAGGCAGGTCGGCCCCTTCGCCGCCGGAGCGGGAGAAGACCACGATGGCGGCGTCGCCGTACTCGGCAAAGCTGGAGGCGTTGGCGCTCTCCACTTCGCTCCAGGGGGCTTCGTTCACTTCATACTGGCTGTTGGCGGCCAGGGCGTCGGAGATGGCGTCCGGCGTGACGCGGCTGTACTTGGAGGAGATGTCCTCGCTGTCATACCAGTTCCACAGGGTCTCGTTGACCTGGATGCCCTCTGCGGTCAGGGCGTCCTTCAGGGTCGGGGCGGAGGAGGTATCGACAGCGCCGGAACCGGTGCCGCCGTACATCAGGTCCACAGAACCGCGGCCGAACAGGCTGACCTTGGCGCCGGAAGCCAGGGGCAGGGCGCTGTTGTCATTCTTCAGCAAAGCGGCGCCTTCGGACTCCACAGTGGCGCAGAGCTCTTCTTCATAGCTCTCGCGCTCCTCGTCGGAGGCGAAATCGCTGGTAAAGTAGTTGGTATCTTCGGTGGTGTCGCCCTTGATGATCTTATAGGTGGATGCATTGGTGGCGACGTTGATGGTGGTTTCATACATGGGGGCCACCACGAAGGTAGCCACCATGGCGGCGGCGGTCAGCACTGCGCTGACCGCTGTCAGACCGGACCACAACGCAACTTTGGGCTTTTTCTGCATGTTGTTTTCCTCTCTTCCGTTTGTCTTGCCGCAGCGCCCGGCACCCTTGCGGGGGCGCGGGCGCTGCAGCCTGCTGTGCGGGGCATCGGTTCCGCCGTCTGCCGCCGGCTGCGCGCATGGCCGGCGGCAGACGAGACGGTCCCGGGCCCTATCTCACCCTGGAACAGCGAACCGCCCAGGGACAAACCTTGGTTGGGGGTGTGTTACACCCAGTTGGCACTCTGGCTCTTGCCCTTCTGCAGCTTGTAGGCGGGGTTGGGCGTGTCCACCTTGCGGATGGTGGTCTGGTCGATGCAGTCACCGGCCACGGCCTTCAGTTCCACTTCGCCCTGCAGGGGCAGCTTGAACCGGAACACCTTGTCGCCGGTCTGTTCGCCCACCTTCTTGCCGTTGGCATACAGCGCCACGCTGGGCTGGTTGGTGTAGACGGTGACGGTGGTGGTGGACTCGGTGCGGTCGGCGTAACGGCGGCCGGCGATATACACAAAGGGGTCCTTGCTCCACCAGGCTTTATACAGATAGAAGCTGTCCTTCTTGATCTTGCGGTCAAAGGTCACCAGACCCTTGTGGTTCATGCCGGGTTCGCCGCCCTGGTCCCGGGCGTCCGCCGCAAAGTCGAACATGTTCCACACGTGGGTGGCCCACAGCCATTTGTGGCGGTCGAAACAGCGCAGCATATACTCGTGGTACCTGGCCTGGTAGTCCTCGGTGTGGTCACCGCGGCGGGGCTTGGCGCTGTGCAGGTTGGGCATGGCCTCGGCGCCGTATTCGCTGTAGCCCAGGGGCCGGTTGGGGTAGACCAGGTGGAAGAAGTCCATCCACAGGTCGTTGAGGAAGAGCCCCGGCACGTACCAGCCCAGGTACAGGTTCCAGCTGACCAGGTCGGTGATGTGGGCCACCGGGTTGAAGGGGCCGCACATGGCGTAGCAGGCCAGGGTGGTCAGGCGGGTGGGGTCCATGCGATGGCACAGGTCGTTCAGTTCATGATGGTTGTCCAGCATGTCCTTCTTGTCCTTGGTGGAGATGGTAATCTCGTTGGACACGCCCCAGCAGACAATGCAGGGATGGTTGTAGTTCTGGACGATCAGCTCGTTCATCTGGCTGATGGTGTTTTCCCGGCCGTTGTTCATGTGTTCCGAGATGTAGGGGATCTCGGCCCAGACCACCATGCCGGCCTCATCGCACAGATTGTAGAAGTACTGGTCGTGCTGGTAGTGGGCCAGGCGGACGGTGTTGCAGCCCATCTCCTTGATCAGGGCCATATCCTCGTCGTGCATGGCCTTGGTGATGGCGTTGCCCAGGCCCTTGCGGTCCTGGTGGCGGGAAACGCCGTGCAGCGGGTACTGCCGGCCGTTGAGCCAGAAGCCGGTCTTGGCATCCACCTTGAAGTCCCGCACGCCGAACCGGGTGCGCACCTCGTCCACAGGGGTGCCGTTGACAGTCAGGGTGGCCACAGCGGTGTAGAGGTAGGGGCTTTCGATGCCGTCCCACAGATGCACGCCGTGGATGGTCAGGGTCTGGTCGGTGCCGGCGCCCTGGGCCACGGTGTTGCCCTGGGCGTCCAGCAGGGCCACGGTGATCTCGGCGCCCTCGTGGGCGTTGTGCCAGGTCTCCACCCGGACGCTGCCGTCCTTGTAGCCGTTTTCCGGCTTGGGGGTGACCTTGAGGCCGGTGCCGCCGAAGTGATCCAGGTCAAAGTGGGCCTTGTTCACGATGACGAAGCTCACATCCCGGTAGATGCCGCCGTAGAAGGTGAAGTCGGCTTTCTGGGGATAGACGGTGTCGTTGACGGTGTTGTCCACGACGACGGTGAGTTCGTTGTCGGTGGCTTTGAGCAGGGAGGTGATGTCGGCCCGGAAGGTGGAATACCCGCCGTCGTGGCGGCAGACTTCGGAGCCGTTCAGGCTGATGCGGGCCGAAGCGTTGACGCCTTCGAACTGGAGGTAGACACACTCGGCGGCGGCGTCATAGGCCGGAGCGTCGAAGGTGGTCCGGTAGGTGCAGGCGCAGCGCTTGTAGTCGTTGCCGCCGTCCTGGCCGTCGATGTTGTTCCAGGTGTGGGGCAGGGTCACAACAGCATCCGGCTGGCCGGGCTGGGAAAAGCGCCAGGCTTGGTCCAGAACAAGGCTTCTTCTCATCAATTCACAACCTCTTTCCGGGCAGGGAGCCCATTTATGGATTATTATTTAATGATTTCATCATATCTTATTCATGATTATTTCACAACCGGTTTGGCGGAAGTGGTCGTTTTTGTGAACCATCTGGAAAATGGTTTCGTCAACTTGTTATGTATTAAACGATCTTTTTTGGATAGCTTGCACAAAGCAAAAAAGACCTCCGCCGTGCGGAGGTCTTGGGTTGGTTTTATGTGGGAACGGCCTGCTGGGTCTGGGGCAAGGGAATGAGAATCTTGAGGGCAAAGCAGTCGTTTTCGGTGCTGACGGTGAGGTGGCCGTCGTACTTTTTGACGGTGCGCTGCACACCCCGCAGACCGAAGCCGTGGTAGTCGCCGCCGGTCTTGGTGGTGACGGGCAGGCCGTTGCGGAACACCGGCTGCGCCCCCAGGGGGTTGGTGATGCTGATGACCAGAAACTGCTGTTTCACATGCACCAGCACGTCGATCTGGCGTTTTTCCTTGTCGGCAAACTGCTGCACCGCCTCGATGGCGTTGTCCAGGGCGTTGCCGAAGATGGTGTAGGTATCCGCCGGATCCATAAAGCCCATACGGCTGCCGTCGGCCACACACTGGATGTGGATGTCCTTGTCCCGGCACAGCAGGCTCTTTTCGGTGAGGATGGTGTCCAGCACCTCGCTGCCCGTCTTGACAATGGAATCGTAGATGCCGATGGAATTGTCGATCTCGTCCAGGTAGCGGCGGCGCTCGGTGCCGTCGGCCATGTCCCGCAACGCGTAGATCTGCACCTTCAGGTCGTGGCAGCGGCGGTTGATCAGGGTGATGTTCTTGCGGGCCAGCAGATACTGTTCCTTCTGGCGGTGCCACAGGATGTCCAGGGCGTCCAGGTCGTGCTGGATGGCGCTTTTTTTGAACAGGGCGTTCTGCAGAAACAGGATGGTCAGGCAGTAGAATTCACACATGAGGATGACCACCCAGTTGCCCCGCAGGGACACGATGTGGAAATCCACCACCACCGAGGCGGTGAGGAACTCAAAGACCACAAAGAGCATCAGGGCGGAGATGGTCTGGCGGGGTCCCACCTGGAACTGGCCGTCCGCCGTCATGCCCCGTACCACAAACAGGTAGACCAGGGTACAGCACACCCCCGCAAAGGGCACCACGCACAGCCAGGGCAGGGGGGCGCGGCCGTGGCGGACGTTCATCCAGGTGAACCAGGTGTTGAAGATCTGCACAAAAAACTGCTGGGCCATCATCATCCAGGTGGCGCAGTACAGGCTGCCGAACACCGACTGGTCGCACAACAGCAGGGCCATGGCCGCCACATACACAAGCACCACCAGCAGCTGCCACCATTGCAGGTGGGCGGCGGCGTAACCGGAGTACCAGTAGGCGAAGCCCAGCACCACCCCCGCCGCCAGGCAGAGGGCCAGGCGCAGGGGGTACCGGCCGCGGTGGCGCAAAGGCCGGGTGTACAGCGCGGCGCACAGCCCGTGCATGAACACCACCGCCACCGATTCCACCAGCAGCAGGACCCCGCCCATCAGCTGCTTCCTCCCATGTAATCGGTGAGGGCGTTGAGGAAGGCGCCCCGGGCCCGGCGGCTGATGTCCAGCTCATGGCCGGCCACCACCACCTTGTCCTTGCGCACCTGTTCCACATACATCAGGTTGACGATGTACCAGTGGTTGCACTTGGCAAAATTGTAGGGGGCCAGCTGTTTTTCGGCGTTCTGCAGGGTGCCCCGCAGCACATATTCCCCCTGTTCGGTGTGGTAGTGCAGCATGTGGTCCTGCACCTCCACATAGTAGATGCTGCGCACCCCCACCCGCTGGATGCGGTCGGGCAGGGTGAGCAGGATTTCCTCGTTGCGGCGCTTGACCACCCGCTGGATGGCCCGGCCGAACTTGAGCTGGAAGGTGTAGTAGCTCACCGGTTTCATGACAAAGTCCAGCGCCCCCACCGAATACCCCCGGATGGCATACTGGGCCATATTGGTGATAAACATCAATACCACGTTGTCGTCCTGTTCCCGGATGGCTTTGGCCGCGTCCATGCCGGTGACCTTGGGCATCTCAATGTCCAGCAGGATGATGTCGTACCGGGGCTGGTAGTCCTGCAGAATCTCGCTGCCGTCGGCAAAGCGCAGCACTTCAAAGGTACGGTCGTTTTCCCGGCCGTAGCGTTCAATATATTCCTTCAGCTGTTCGGCGCACGACGCCTCATCTTCCACAATGGCGATCCGCAGCACGGGCTTCCTCCTTTGCAGCCGGGTTTGGAAATTTCTTTGATTCTTACCTTTAATCATAACACAAAATGCGCGCTGCGGCAACCGGGATGCCGGGCGGCCGTACCCGCCAAACAATCCGTTATATTATAACATACAGTCTTTGGGTTTTGCCCGCCCCAAGCCGCCGGATGTGTTCGGCAAAACGAACACATTCATGCCATTTTTTTGTTGTTTTTATGGCTTTTGCACCCATTTGGGGGCCAGATATGGGGTCTTGCTTTTCCCCTGTACGCGTGTTACAATTAAGAAGATCATCCAGGCCCGTTTTTACCCCTTTGGGGGTTCTGCGGGCCCTGCATCCACGGCGCCGCTGCGGCGCCGCATCCCCCGGCTCTTCAACAAGGAGGAACCTCCCATGCAAGAAACCAAGACATTGCAGGCCAAGATGTTCGGCGGGCTGCAGATCCACGTAGGGGACCAGTGCCTGGTGGAAAAGGGCGGCCGCGTGAACAAGCCCATCGAACTGCTGGTGTATCTTTTGCTGAATATCGGGGTACAGGTGTCCAATGAGCAGATCATGGAGGCACTGTGGGGCGACGATGAGGTGGAAAATCCGGCCGGTGCCCTGAAAAACGCGGCCTACTCGCTGCGTCGGCTGCTGACCAAGGCCGGTCTGAGCCAGGACTGCATCATCACCCGGGAGCGCCAGTATGCCTGGAACCCCGATGTGCCGGTGGAGCTGGACATTGACCGGTTCAACGAACTGTACGAAACCGCCATGCAGACCCCCGGCACCCCCACCGAAACGGTGGTGCGCTGCTGCCGGGCGGCGCTGGCTTTGTATGCGGGGGATTTTCTGCCCGCCCTCAGCGACCGGTACTGGCTGATGGCCCGGGCCAGCACCCTGCGCCAGCGGTACCTGAGCATGGTGCTGCATCTGAGCGACCTGCTGCTGAACGGCAGCGACCGCACCGGCGCCGAGGAGGTCATGAACCTGTGTTCCCGGGCGCTGCTGCTGGAACCTTTGAGCGAGGACCTGTATCTGCGGTATTTCACCGCCTTGCGCAAGATGGACATGAAGGCCGCGGTGCTGAGCTACTACCCGGTGGTGGCCAACATGTTTTTGGACGAGGTGGGGGAACCCCTGCCCGAATCGGTGCGGGAGATCTACCGCTGGGCCGCCGAGGGCGCCAACCTGCCCATGGAGGACATCCGCCACATCCAGAAGGATCTGGACGAGATCACCCGGGACGACCGGCCCATCCGGGGGGCGTATTTCTGCCCCTATGAGGTGTTCAAGCACATGTACCACATGGTGGTGCGCAGCGCCACCCGCAATTCCGAAGACGTAATCCTGCTGCTGGTGACCCTGGTGCCCCTGGAAGTGCCCAAGCAGGAGATGATCCGGGTGATGCTGGCGGTAAAAGAGCTCATCAAGAACATGCTGCGCAAGGGCGATGTGTTTGCCCGGTACAGCCGCAACCAGTATGTGCTGATGCTTTCGGTGAAGGACACCGACGACTACAAGGTCGTGCGGGACCGGCTGCTGAGCCGCTACGAAAAGAGCGGACTGAGCCAGAACCTGCGCATGCAGGTGACCATCGGCATTCCTGATCCCATTGTGTGAGGTTTTTTCAGAACAAACAACGCCCGGCTTTTCCTTAATAGCAAGGAAGAGCCGGGCTTTTTGTTTTGTTTGGGAGGGCGGCGGGCGGCCCTGGACCCGGGGTGTGCGGCCACCTTACGACGGCCTATTCACCGGCCTGGGGGCCGGTGAACAAGGAATGGTTTTTATACCATTGCCCGGCAGCAGCTGCTGAAGGCTCCCCTGTGTAAGGGGAGCTGGCGGCCGGAAGGCCGACTGAGGGGTTGGAGACTTGAGGATATTACCCGGTAACGGGAAATCAGGCGGGGTTTACAACCCCTCCGCCGCTGCGCGGCACCTCCCCTTACACAGGGGAGGCCTGGAGGAAGAGGCGGCTGCGCGGCCCCCCTTGCACAGGGGAGGCCTTCCGGAAGCGCCATTCAAAACAAAACCACCGCCTCCCGCCGGGCACAATTCCCGGCGAAAGGCGGTGGTTTTTTTATGCAGATTTATGCGGACAAGATCACCCGCAAAGGGTTACGCGGCGGCCTTGTTCTTGGCCATCGACCGCTGGATGAGCTTGACCACTTCCACAATGGGAATGACGATCACGGACAGCAGCAGGGCGATGAGGTATTCGGGCAGGTCCACGGGGGTGAAGCCGAAGGCGTTGGCGATGAAGGGCACTTCCAGCACCACGGTGGTCAGCACCAGGCTGCCCAGCATGGCGCCCCACAGCACCACGTTGTGGCTGTGCAGCTTGAAGATGCTGCCGCGCTGGCTGCGCATGTTGAAGCTGTGGAAGATTTCGCACATGCTCATGGTCAGGAAGGCCATGGTCATGCCGTCGTCCGAAATCCCCTTGGGCATCTCAAAGTAGCCCACTTCCATGCAATGGCCGATGATATAGGAAGCCAGGGTGATGATGGTGACCAGAATGCCCTGGTACACCACGTCGAAGCCCAGGCCGCCGGCGAAGATGCCGTCGGTGGATTTGCGGGGCGGGCGGTGCATGATGTCGCTCTCACCCTTTTCCATGCCCAGAGCCAGGGCCGGGAAGCAGTCGGTGATCAGGTTGATGAAGAGCAGGTGCACCGGGTTCAGCAGGGTGAAGCCCAGCAGGGTGGCGGTGAAGACGCCCAGCACCTCGCTCATATTGGAAGCCAGCAGGAACTGGATGGCCTTGCGGATGTTGTCGTAGATGCGGCGGCCTTCGCTGACGGCGTTGACGATGGTGGCAAAGTTGTCGTCGGCCAGCACCATATCGGCCACGTTCTTGGTGACGTCGGTGCCGGTGATGCCCATGCCCACGCCGATGTCGGCGGCCTTGATGGAGGGCGCGTCGTTGACGCCGTCGCCGGTCATGGCGGTGATGGCGCCCCGCTTCTTCCAGGCGGTGACGATGCGCACCTTGTGTTCGGGCTGCACACGGGCGTACACACCGTAGCGGGTGATGGCATCGGCCAGCTCCTCGTCGGTGATGTCGTCCAGCTCGGAACCGGTGATGGCTTCGGAGGCATCATGGATGATGCCCAGCTCGGTGGCAATGGCCACGGCGGTGTCCTTGTGGTCGCCGGTGATCATCACCGGGCGGATGCCGGCTTCCCGGCATTCCACAATGGCGGGCTTGACTTCCGGACGCACCGGGTCGATCATGCCGGTGAGGCCGATGAAGCACAGATCCTGCTCCAGGAAGGCGGGGTCATTGTTGTGGGGGTTCTGGGACCAGGGACGCATGGCGGCGGCCAGCACGCGCAGGGCCTTGTTGGCCATGGCCTTGTTGGCGTTCAGGATCTCGGCCCGCTTTTCCTCGGTCATGGGCACGGCCTTCTCGCCGTCCCAGTACTTGGTGCAGCGGCCCAGGATCACGTCCGGGGCGCCCTTGGTGTACTGCACGAAGGCATCGCCGGCGGCGTGCAGGGTGCTCATCATCTTACGGCCGGAATCGAAGGGCGCTTCGTCCACACGGGGCTGGCGGGCTTCCAGGTCGGTCTTCTTCAGGCCCACGGCGGCGGCGTAGTTCACCAGGGCGGCCTCGGTGGGCTCACCCAGGGCACCCTCCTCGGCGTATTCTGCGTCGGAGCACAGGGCCATGGCGGTGGCCAGCAGGGCTTCGTCCCCCACATGCTCCACCACGGTCATCTTGTTCTGGGTCAGGGTGCCGGTCTTGTCCGAGCAGATGACCTGGGCACAGCCCAGGGTCTCCACGGCGGTAAGACGGCGGATGACCGCGTTGCGCTTGCTCATGTTGGTCACGCCGATGGACAGCACCACCGTGACCACGGTGGCCAGACCTTCGGGGATGGCGGCCACGGCCAGGGAGACGGCCACCATGAAGGTGGACAAGATGGCATCCAGGCTGAACTCGCCGTGGGTGACCAGGTTAAAGATGAAGATGAAGACGCAGATGCCCAGCACCAGCTTGGACAGGGTGCGGCCCAGCTCGTCCAGCTTGCGCTGCAGCGGGGTCTGCTCGTCCTGGGTAGCGGCCAGGGCGCCGGCGATCTTGCCCATCTCGGTGTCCATGCCGGTGCCGGTGATGACCATGCGGCCACGGCCGTACACCACGGTGGAACCCATATAGCACATGTTCTTGCGGTCGCCCAGGGGCACGTCCTTGCCGCCCTCGGCAGGCAGCAGCTTGTCGATGATCTTGTTCACCGGCACGCTCTCACCGGTCAGGGCCGCTTCCTCGATCTTGAGGCTGGCGCTTTCCAGAATACGGCCGTCGGCGGGCACGCTGTCCCCCGCTTCCAGCAGCACAATGTCGCCGGGCACCAGCTCATCGCTGTGCAGGGTGACATGCTTGCCGTCACGCAGCACTTTGCTGGTGGCGGCGGTCATGGTCTGCAGCGCTTCGATGGCGGCTTCGGCCTTGCTCTCCTGATAGACGCCCAGCACCGCGTTGAGCAGCACCACGATGAGGATGATGATGACCTCGGCCATGCTCTCGCCCTCGATGACGCTGGTCACGGCGGACACCGCGGCGGCGCACAGCAGGATGATCAGCATGGGGTCCTTCAGCTGCTCGATGAAGCGCTGGAGCAGGGTGGCCTTCTGGGCTTCCTTCAGCTTGTTGGGGCCGTGTTCTTCCAGGCGGCGGGCAGCCTCGTGGCTTGTCAGGCCGTCCAGGCTGGCGTTCTCCTGCTGAAGAACTTCTTCGGCAGACAGTTCATAACTTTTCACGCTCGGAACTCCTTTCGATTGCGGGCGGGGAAAAGGCCCCGCCGTCCCTCTCTACCTATTATATATAAAAAGACCCATACACCAAGGACTTTTGGCAAGTCTTTGGCGTATGAGTCTCATTCTTTGCGGATTGTACCCTCAAAGGCGGCACCGGGCGCCGAAACGCCGGGGTGACGATGCCGCCGCACACCCCGCAGGGTGCGGAACTACTCCCTCAAACGTAGAAATTGCTTACAGGGTCAGGATGCCCAAACCTTCCAGCAGGATTTTCAGCCCCATCAGGATGAGCACGATGCCGCCGGCCCGCTCGGCCGCGGCCTTGTACCGGGTGCCGAAAAGGTTGCCGATCTTGACGCCCAGGGCGGACAGCAGGAAGGTGGTGACGCCGATGAAGCTCACCGCCGCCACAATGTCGGTGCCGGTGGCCGCAAAGCTGACCCCCACGGCCAAAGCGTCGATGGAGGTGGCCACCGCCAGGGGCAGCATGGCCTTGGGGGAAAAGTCGGGGGTGACTTCCTCCTCCTCGTCGCCGAAGCTCTCCCGCACCATGTTGGCGCCGATGAGCGCCAGCAGGGCGAAGGCCACCCAGTGCCCGAAGCTGCCGATGATGCCGGCAAACCCCGACCCCAGCCAGTATCCCAGCAGGGGCATGAGCGCCTGGAACGCCCCGAACCACACGCCGCAGATCAGCGCGTGGCGAAGCTGCAGTTTGCGCACCGAAAGGCCCTTGCAGATGGACACCGCGAAGGCGTCCATGGACAGGCCCACGGCAATGATGAACAGATCCGCCAATGACATGGATGAACCACTCTCCCGTTGTTTGATGGGCGGGCGGGATAAAAAAAAGAGACCTATCCCGCCCTGCCGTGCAAGGCAAAAGATAAGTCTCGCTGTTTCATCTAAAGCCAGGGTCGCCCCAGTATGTTGGCCCTATCACGCGGCACGCCGCGCCAGCTACTCCCTTATGCAAGCAGTACCATACCATGCCCCCGGGGTGTTAGTCAAGGGTAACTGGCGGGGCTTTCCGGGGCGGAAATGGGTTTTCCACAGTTTTCCCGAGTTTTGCACAGCCTTTACACGGTGTTTTCCGCCAAAAGTTGAAAACTTGGAGGATTTTGTGGAAAACTTGCCCCTTTTGGGGCCGAATATTACGAAATGATGAATCCCCGCCTTTGTTTTCCACCGCGTATAACGGTTTTTCACGTTGAAAATGTTGAAAACCCTGTGGAAAGTGTGGAAAACTACTTTGTTTTCCACAAACTACAACTTTTGATTGTGCGGGCCTTATCCCACCTGTGATAAATTCGACAAACAAATGTTGAACTTGCCCCGGGGAAATGGTACAATAGCATAATAAACCGACCGCCCTACCCCGGCGGAATTCCCCGGTTTTCCACAAGGAGGTTTCCATGAATTGGCTGGACAGGCTTGAACGCCGTTACGGCAAGTTCGGCATTCCCAACCTGCTCAACGGTGTGCTGGTGGGCCAGATCATTGCCTGGGTCATCATCATGTTCATCAACAGCCGTCTGCTCCAGGCCCTGCTGCTCACCCGCGCCGGGCTGTTCCACGGGCAGATCTGGCGGCTGGTCAGCTTTGTCTTCGTGCCCGGTCTGTACACGTCCCCCTTCTGGCTTTTGGTGGAACTGTACTTTTATTGGTGGGTGGGCAATTCCCTCACCCGCGCCTGGGGCGATTTCCGTTTTACCGTCTACTGGCTCGCCGGCATGCTGGGGGCCATTCTCAGCTGCCTGATCACCGGGTTCGGCTCGGCGTCCGGGCTCTTCCTCAGCCTCTTCTTCGCCTATGCCTGGATGTGGCCGGAACAGCGGGTGCTGCTGTTCTTCTTCCTGCCGGTCAAGGTCAAATGGCTGGGCTGGGCCGCGGCCGCCTTCTGGGCGCTGAATTTCCTGTTCAGCGGCTTTTCCAACCGCATCACCCTGCTGTTCGGCCTGGCGGGCTTTCTGCTCTTCTTCGGCAAGGAGCTGTGGAACTGGTGCCGGGACACCATCGTGGGCTACAAGCGCCGCAAAGACTGGGAAAACCGCTGGAAATAAACCCGATTCTGTGTGAATGATCCTGTAAGGAGGGATTCTATATGAAACTCATCACTGCCATTGTCAACAAGGAAGATTCCAAAGCTGTCTGCTCCGAACTGGTGCGCAACAAGTTCTATGTCACCCGCCTGGCCACCACCGGCGGCTTCCTGATGGCGGGCAACATGACCCTGCTCATCGGCACCGAGGACGAGCGGGTGGACGACTGCATCGCCTGCATCTCCAAGTGCTGCAAGCAGCGCACCGAGATCGTGCCCGGTGCGGCCTCCATCGGCCTGGGCATGGAGAGCGCCATGCCCATTGAGGTCACCGTAGGCGGCGCCACCGTCTTTGTGACCAACGTGGAGCGCTTCGAAAAGCTGTGAGCTCCACCGGCATGCTGGACCGCCTTGCCGGCAACCATGCCCTGAAACAGGATCTGGCCGCGGCGCTGCGCTCCGGCCGGTTGCCCCACAGCATTCTGCTCATCGGGGAACCGGGCTGCGGGGCGGGCTTTGCCGCGCGCTGCCTGGGGGCGGATTACCTCTACCCTGCCGGCGGCCCCCACGCCGAGGCGGTGCTGCGCGGGGAGGACAGCGAATGTATCACCATCCGGGGGGAAGGTGCGTCCGGCCAGATCAAGGTGGAACGCATCCGGGACGCCCGGGAGAAGATCCAGCACAGCGCCCTGTCCGCCGACGCGGCGGGGCGGGTGCTGTTCATTTACGGTGCCCAGAACCTGAACGGGGCTTCGGCCAACGCCATGCTGAAGATCATGGAAGAGCCACCCGAAGGGGTGGTGTTCCTGCTGACGGCTTCCAGTGCGGCGGCGGTGCTGCCCACCATCCGCAGCCGGTGCGCCGCCTACACCGTGGCCCCGGTGCCCGAAGCCGAGTGCGCCGCCGCTTTGCGGGCGGCTCTGCCCGACCTGGACGACCGCCAGGCGGCGGACCTGGCCTTTTTGTATGAGGGGCACATCGGTTCGGCCCTGACTGTCATGCGGGACCCGGCGGTGAAAGCCGCCCGGGCCGCCGCCCGGGACCTGTGCCGCCAGGCCGAAGTGCGGGACACCTACCGGGCCGCCGCTTTGCTGGCCAAGTATGAGAAGGACAAGGAAGGCGCCGCCCGCCTGCTGGCCCAGACCCGCATTGCGGCCAGCGCCGCTTTGCGCCGCCCGGGGTTCGACGGGCTTTCGGCCCCTGCCGCCGCCCGGCTGGCCCGGGCAGCCGGGGACGCCATGAAGGCCATGGCCGGCAACGCCAACCTGCGCCTGACCCTGACCCTGCTGGCGGCCGCGGCCACCGCCCAAGACCCATAAAACCAAAGGAATACAAGCATGAAAGTCATCTCTGTCAAATTCAAGGAAAGCGGCCGGTCCTACTACTTCGATCCCGGCAGCCTGGTTGTGGAGACCGGCGACTTCGTCATTGTGGAAACCGCCCGCGGGGTGGAATGCGGCGAGGTGGTCCGGGGTTGTCACGACCTGCCGGACACCGGTTTTTCCCGGGAGATCAAGCCGGTACAGCGCATGGCCGACGGCATGGACATCCGCCGCATGCGCCAGAACCGCACCGATGAGCGCAAGGCCTTTGCCATCTGCGAGCAGCGCATCGCCGCCCACAAGCTGCAGATGAAGCTCATCGACGCCGAGTACACCCTGGACCGCAACAAGCTGGTCTTCTACTTCACCGCCGACAACCGGGTGGATTTCCGGGAGCTGGTCAAGGACCTGGCTTCCCAGTTCCACACCCGCATCGAGCTGCGCCAGATCGGCGTGCGGGACGAAAGCAAGATGCTGGGGGGCCTGGGCGTCTGCGGGCAGCCTTTCTGCTGCAGCCGGTTCCTGAAGAACTTCCAGCCCGTGTCCATCAAGATGGCCAAGGAGCAGGGGCTTTCCCTGAACCCGGCCAAGATCAGCGGCGCCTGCGGGCGGCTGATGTGCTGCCTGGCCTATGAGCAGAAGAGCTACGAATATCTGAACAGCATCACCCCCCAGGTGGGCAGCGTGGTGCGCACCCCCGACGGGGAAGGCACCGTCACCGAGGTGAATGTCATCTCCGGCACCCTGAAGGTGCGCTGCGTGGAGAGCCTGACCCCCAAGACCTACAAGCGGTCGGAGTGCGAGTATCTGCGCGGGGGACGCCGTGCCCCGGTAAAGCCGGACAAGGAGGACTGACCCATGGCCGGGACCCTGTACATTGTGGCCACCCCCATCGGCAACCTGGACGACATGCCGCCCCGGGTGGCGGCCACCTTCGGCGCGGCGGATTTCGTGGCGGCGGAGGACACCCGCGTGACCCTGAAACTGCTGAACCATCTGGGGCTGAAGAAACCCATGGTCAGCTATTATGAACATGCTCTGCACCACGGGGCGGCCATTCTGGAGCGCATCGAGGCCGGCGAAAGCTGCGCCTTGTGCTCGGATGCGGGCATGCCCTGCATCAGCGACCCGGGGGAGCAGATCGTCACCGAGGCCCTGGCCCGGGGCATCCATGTGGTGCCGGTGCCGGGGGCTTCGGCCTGCGTCACCGCCTTGGCGGTGTCCGGGCAGAAAACCGCCCGGTTTGTCTTTGAGGGCTTTCTGCCGGTGCCCAAAAAGGAGCGCCGGGAACGGCTGGATGCATTGAAAGCCGAAACCCGGACCATCCTTCTCTATGAAGCGCCCCACAAGCTGCGCACCACCCTGGACGACCTGATCAAAACCTGCGGGCCGGACCGGTCGGTGACCCTGTGCCGGGAGCTGACCAAGCTGCACGAGGAGATCAACAAGACCACCCTGGGCCAGGCGGCGGCGCTGTACGCCGAGACCGAGCCCCGGGGGGAGTATGTGCTGGTGCTGGCGGGGGCGGAAGCGCCCGCCGAGGCGGCGGACACCCCCACCCTGGAGGATGCCGTGGCCGCGGCCCGCACCCTGATGGAGGGCGGCATGCCGCCTTCGGCGGCGGCGAAACAGGCCGCGGCGGGTACCCCCTATTCCAAGGGGGAGATCTACCGGCAGCTGGTGCGGGGAGAGTGAAGCTCTTGCCCGCCGAGAATCCTTGAAAGAAAGAGGTTTTCCCCATGGCGGAAGACGTATCGACCATCCTGGTTGTCAGCGACACCCACGGGCGCCTGACCCGGCTGCGCTGGATCCTGCGCCACGAACAGTCCGACGCCCTGTTCTTTCTGGGCGACGGATTGTACGACCTGGACCAGGCCATCCTGCAAAACCGGATGCAGCCCCCCTACCCCATCTACCGGGTGCGGGGCAACTGCGATTTCGGCGCCCAGGACCCGGCGGAAGGGCTGGCGCCCTTCGGCGGGGTGCTGTTTTTCTACACCCACGGCCACCATTACGGGGTGAAATCCGGCTTTGAGCAGCTGCAGGAAGCCGCCGGAGCCCGGGGCGCCGACGTGGCGCTCTTCGGCCACACCCACTACAAGACCCTGCGAGCCGCCACCCTGACCACCCCGGCGCTGTTCAACCCGGGCAGTCTGCGGGACCTGGGCAGCTATGGGGTCATCACCATCACCGACGGCCGCTGCGCCTTCGGCTGGAAGCAGGTGCCCCAGGACTTATGAAAGAGACAAGCGAACCCAATACCCTGATCCGGTTGGAGGAAACCGACAGCACCAACACCTGGGCCAAGGCCCATCTGGACAGATTCGGCCCGGTGGGGGCGGTGTACACCACCAGCCAGACGGCGGGCCGGGGACGGCTGGGCCGCCAATGGGTGAACGCCAACGGCCAGGCGCTGTATTACACCGCCGTCCTGCAGATTCCCCTGGCGGACACGGCGGCGCTGTCGCTGTATTCCAGCCTGGCCGCCGCCCGGGCGCTGCGCCGCCAATATGGGGTGGACTGCCGCATCAAGTGGCCCAACGATCTGCTGCTCAACGGCAAGAAGATCGTGGGAATCCTGTGCGAAACGGTGGTCCAGGGCCCCAAGGTGACCGCCCTTTCGGGCATCGGGTTCAACTTGGCCCAGCCCCAGAGCTATTTTGACGCCGCAGGCCTGCCCCACGGCACCAGCCTGGCCCTGCAGGGGGCGGCTGTGCATCTGCCCGAGGACGCCGACGCCCTGGCCCGGGACCTGACGGCTTTCGGGTTTGACAGAGAGCTCTACGCCTTTGAGCGGGAGGGCTTTGCCGCCTGCCGGGAGGAGTACAAGGCTTTGTGCGTGAACCTGGGCCGGCATGTGACCTTTGAGGGCGGCAGCGGCACCGCCGTGGACATTGACGAGCAAGGCCGCCTGGTGGTGGAAGACGACGGGGGCGGCGATGTGCATGTGTTCACCGGCGAGGTGAGCGTGCGGGGCATTTACGGGGCGGTGTGACACCGCCTTTTTTGTTTTGCCCTTTTGGTCGGCCTTTTGTTTGCCCCTTTTGTCTGGCGGCGGGGGCCTCTCCCCCGTCGCCCGGTGTCCGGGGCGGAAAGTTTTCCACAATTTTTGAAGGGATTGTGGAAGGTGGGCTTCTTGCCGGCGGCGAGCAGCTTTTGCCTGCCCCCGGGAAAATTTGCAACTTTTGCGAAAAATTCTTCTGGAACCGCTCCTGATTTTTGTACAAAAACGGCCGAAACGTCTATTTTTTGCGGGTATATTTATACGTTACACCGAGTATTTTTACAAAAACGCGTGTTTCCTGCGAAATTAACAGAAAGTTCACAAGAAGATAATAGATTTTTCGCAAGTATTGGGTATTGTATTAGCACAGGGAACGGAGCCGCAACCGTTACCCTGGAACATGATTCCTCCTCACACCAAAACGATACCCCAAAGCCCCCACCTGTTACCGCAAGCAGGTGGGGGTAACTTTTTGCCCGGTAATGGGATATAGCGCAGACTTGCCAACCCCACCGCCGCTGCGCGGCACCTCCCCTTACACAGGGGAGGCTTTCCGGACGAGCCGAAATTGGCTCCCCTGTGCAAGGGGAGCTGGCAGCCGTAGGCTGACTGAGGGGTTGTGAGCTTGGGGGTGTTGACCGGTAACGGGAAATGCCGCAGGGTTTCCAACCCCTCCGCCGCTGCGCGGCACCTCCCCTTACACAGGGGAGGCTTTCCGGAAGCGGCATTTCAAAAATTTTCCTTGCTCAGGTCCCCCAGGACCTGAGTAGGCCGTCCCGGAGGGGTGGCCGCACACGGGTCCAGGGTTGAAAACCCTGGTCGGCGTCCACCGCCTCGAAACGGTGGCGGTTTTTCCGTCGCTTTTTGGCGGCAAAAAGCGACAACACTCCGGCTGGCAGCCGTCTGCCAAGCAGCCACAACATCAAACAGCCAAAAACAATAAAACCCCCGGGACATTCCCTTCCAGACAAGGGAACGTCCCGGGGGTTATTTTGTATGTTGGGCTCAGCCCCGCACGCGGAACCCCCGTTCGTTTTCCTCCAGGGGGACGGTGCGGCAGGTCATGTTCTCGATCATGATCCACTTGCTGGTGGAAGTCAGGGTGGGTACCAGCTTATCCAGCACGGCGGGGTCGCCCTGGGCTTCCAGCTCCACGCTGCCGTCCCAGTTGTTCACCACCCAGCCGGTCAGCCCCAGCAGCGATGCCGCATACTGGGCACGGTAGCGGAACCCCACCCCCTGCACGCTGCCGGTAAACCGCCAGTGACGGCGCTCGGGGGCGCTCATCCCTCGATTCCGGTAACCTTGTAGTCCTTGGCCTGCACGGCGTCCCGCAGGGCGTCGTCGGCCACATCCCCGTTCAGGGTCACCACGGCGGTACCGGCCTCATGGCTAACTTCGGCGTTCTGTACCCCGTCCAGGGCTTCCAGCGCCTTCTTGACGGTGGCTTCGCAGTGGGCACACATCATGCCTTCAATATGAATGGTCTTTTTCATGGTAGGTTCTCCTTTCATGGTTGTGGAATCCGCCGCGGCAACCGGGCAGGCTTTGGGTTCGGGCAGTTCCTCCCGGGGCGGCGCCTTGCGCTTGGGCGGGGCGTCGTGGGTGGAATTGTGGGGGTCAACGGTGTTCAGCCGCAGGGCGTTGGTCACCACACAGACGCTGGACAGGCTCATGGCGGCGGCGGCGATCATGGGGTTGAGCAGGATGCCCAGCGGGTAGAGCACGCCCGCCGCCAGCGGAATGCAGATGGCGTTGTAGAAGAAGGCCCAGAACAGGTTTTCGTGGATGTTGGTGACCACCCTGCGGGACAGGCGCACCGCCGCGGCCACGTCTGCCGGGTCGCTGCGCACCAGCACCACGTCGGCGGCGTCCAGGGCCACGTCCGCCCCGGCGCCGATGGCAATGCCGGTGTCCGCCCGGGTCAGGGCAGGGGCGTCGTTGATGCCGTCGCCCACCATGGCCACCCGGCCTTCCGCCTGCAGGCGGCGGACTTCCGCTTCCTTGCCTGCGGGCAGCACCCCGGCCACCACGTCGGCTTCCTCCAGGCCCACCTGCTGGGCAATGTAGGCGGCGGTCCGGGCGTTGTCACCGGTGAGCAGCACCACGTGCAGGCCCAGGGCCCGCAGTTCGGCAATGGCCTGCTTGCTGCTGGGCTTGACCGAATCCGCCACCCCGATGACCCCGGCGGCATGGCCGTCCAGAGAGAAGTAGAGGGGTGTGGCCCCCTGCTCTGCCAGCCGGGCGCCCGCTTCCAGCAGGTCGTCGGGCACGTCGGCCTGGCTGCGGATGAACGCCTCGTTGCCGCCGGCCATGACCTTGCCGGCCATCTTGCCCACCAGGCCCTTGCCCGGCACCGCCTGCACATCCTTGACCATGGAGGGGCGTACACCGTTTTCCTTGGCGCAGGCCAGAACCGCCTTGGCCAGGGGATGCTCGCTCTGGCTTTCCAGGGCGGCGGCCATGCCCAGCAGGAACTTCTGGGGCACCTGGCGGGTGCCCACGATCTCCACCACCGTGGGTTCGCCGGTGGTCACGGTGCCGGTCTTGTCCAGCACCACGGTGTCGGTGTAACCGGTGGCTTCCAGGCTGGCGGCGGTCTTGAAGAGGATACCGCTGCGGGCCCCCACCCCGGAGCCCACCATGACGGCCACAGGGGTGGCCAGGCCCAGGGCGCAGGGGCAGCTGATGACCAGCACGCTGATGCCCCGGGCCAGGGCAAAGTCAAAGGGTTTGCCGATGAGCAGCCAGATGACCAGGGTCACCGCCGCAATCCCGATGACCGTGGGCACAAAGATGCCGGCCACCTTGTCGGCGGTGCGGGCCAGGGGTGCCTTGGTGGAGGCGGCGTCCGCCACCAGCCGGATGACCTGGCTGAGGGTGGTGTCCTGCCCCACCCGGGTGGCCCGGCAGGTCAGGGCGCCGTTCTGGTTGATGGTGGCGGCGCTCACCGGGCTGCCGGGGTTCTTGTCCACCGGCATGCTCTCGCCGGTGAGGGCGGCCTCGTTCACGCTGGACTGGCCCTGCTCCACCACCCCGTCCACCGGGATGCTTTCGCCGGGACGCACCAGGAAGAGGTCCCCCACCCGCACCTGTTCCACAGGCACGGTGAACTCCCCGTCCTCCCGCAGCAGGTGGGCGGTGGGAGGCGCCAGCTGCATCAGGCTTTTCAGCGCGCTGGTGGTCTTGCCCTTGGAGTAGGCTTCCAGCATCTTGCCCACCGTGATCAGGGTCAGGATCATGGCGGCGGATTCAAAATACAGGTCGTGGCGGAACTGCATGACCTGGTCCGGGTTGCCCGCGGCCAGGCCCGCGCCCATCATAATGATGGCGAAGACGCCGTAGACCAGCGCCGCCCCGGCGCCCATGGCCACCAGGGTGTCCATGCCCGGGGACAGGCTGCGCACCCCTTTCCAGCCGCTGATGAAGAAGGCCCGGTTGATCCAGCACACCGGCAGGGTCAGGGCCAGCTGGCAGACGCCGAAGAGGATGGCCCCCGCGCCGTCCCCTTCCAGGAAGGGCGGCAGGGGCAGGCCCACCATATGGCCCATGCTCAGGTACATCAGCGGTACCAGGAAACACAGGCTGTAAATCAGACGGCGGCGCATTTTGGGGGTCTCGGTATCCTCCAGGCCGTCGGCCAGGTCGGATTCCTCGGCCACGGCGGCGCCGTAACCCGCCGCCTCCACCGCCGCAATCACATCGTCGGGTACGGGGTCGCCCTCGTACTCCACCTGCATGCTGTTGGTCAGCAGGCTTACCGCCACCCCGGATACCCCGGGCACCGCGGCCACCGCCTTTTCCACATGAGCGCTGCAGGCGGCGCAGCTCATGCCGGTCACTTCAAACCGCTGCATACGTACACTTCCTTTCCGTTGCGGTGCTCCTCACCGCGTTCATCAAAACAGCCCTTCGGGCAGGACAATGTCCCGCCGGGGCACCTTTTCCCAGGAAAAATTCTCCGCCAGCTCGGCGGGGGTTCGGGGGTCGGGGGCCTTCTGCAATCCGCAGGCGTAGGCCAGCCGCCCGATGATCTCTTCGGGGGTGTATTTCGCCTGCAGATGTTCCAGGCTTTCGTCCCCGTCCCGCTTGGACAGCCGCCGGCCGTCCGGGGCCAGCAGCAAAGGCATGTGGGTAAATTCCGGGGCTTGCAGGCCCAGGGTGCGGTAAAGCCACAGCTGCCGCGGCGTGCTGGAGAGCAGGTCCGCCCCCCGCACCACCTCGGTGACACCCATGAGGGCATCGTCCACCACCACCGCCAGCTGGTAGGCAAACACCCCGTCCGCCCGGCGCAGGTAGAAGTCCCCGCAGTCCCGGGCCAGGTTTTCCTCGTAATAGCCCAGGTGGCCGTCGGTGAAGCCGATGGTCTCCTCCGGCACCCGGACCCGCCAGGCGGGGGGACGGCGGCGGGATTTTTCCGCCACCTCTTCGGGGGTCAGGTGCCGGCAGGTGCCGGCGTAGACCACCTGGCCGTCGCTGCGGTGGGGGGCGTCGGCGGCGTGGAGCTGGCTGCGGCTGCAAAAGCAGGGATAGACCAGCCCTTTTTTCCGCAGGATGTCATAAAATTGTTGATAGATTCCGCTGCGCTCGCTCTGGTAGTAGGGGCCGTCCGGGCCGCCCTTGTCCCCGCCCTCGTCGGCGGAAAGACCCAGCCAGGCCAGGTCCTGCTGCAGCAGCTCCGCAAATTTGCGGGGGCAGCGGGCCTGGTCCAGGTCCTCGATGCGCAGCACCACCTTGCCCCCCTTGCTCTTGGCGGAGAGCCAGGCCAGCAGACAGCAGCACAGGTTGCCCAGGTGCATCCGGCCGCTGGGGCTGGGTGCGTACCGGCCTACGGTCATTGGGCGGCCTCCAGGGTGTACCGGCCGTCGCCCAGGCAGCGCAGGTGGGTGCGGTAGAAGGCATCCACCGCCCGCACCATGGCGTCGGCGTCGGACACGGCGGCGGTCTCCACCGCGCTGTGCATGCCCAGCTGGGCCAGACCGATGTCCGCCATGGGCACCGGCAGGGTGTGGCTCTGCAGATTGCCCAGGGTGGAACCGCCGGGCAGGTCCGCCCGGTTGGCGAACTGCTGCACTTTTACATCGGCCAGGCGGCAGATCTCCTTGACCACCGCCCCGGACAGGGCGTTGGTGGTGTATTTCTGGCTGGCGTTGATCTTCAGCACCAGGCCGCCGCCCAGCCGCACCGGGTTGGCGGGGTCGGCCTTGTCCGCAAAGTTGGGATGGGTGGCGTGGGCGTTGTCGGCGCTGAGCACAAAGCTGTTGGCCAATGCCCGCTGCATGCCCTGGGCGCTGTGGGGCACCGCGTCATAGATGCGGTCCAGCACGTCCCGCAGGAAAACGCTGGCCGCCCCCTGCCGGGTGCCGCTGCCCACTTCCTCGTTGTCGAACATGGCCCAGACCGGGGCGCAGGCGCTGTCGGTGGCATCGGCGGCGGAAAGGAAGCCGAACAGGGTGGTGGCGGCGCATTCCAGGTCGTCGATGCGGGGGGCCATGAAGTATTCCCCTGCCGGGCCGATGGCGGTGGGCGCCTGCCGGGTGTACAGGGTCAGGTCAAAGTCCACCATCTCTTCCTCGGCCACGCCCAGGGCTTCGGCCAGCAGGGCGGGCAGCGGACGGCAGCCCTCGGGGCCGTACAGCGGCTGCATGTCCACCTGGGGGTTGTACTTGTGGCCGTCGTTGACGGTGCGGTCCATGTGGATGGCCAGGGAGGGAATCACCACCAGGTCCCGGTCCAGATCCACCAGCCGGGATTCCAGGCCGTCGTCTGTGCGCACCAGCACCCGGCCCGCAATGGACAGGGGGCGGTCCAGCCAGGTGGCCATGTTCATGCCGCCGTAGCCTTCCACGTTCAGGCGGGTGCAGCCCGCCGAGGTGACGGCGGTGTTCTTGATGCGCCAGGTAGGGGAATCGCTGTGGCTGGCGGTGACGCGCCAGCCGCCGATGGCGTGGTCGGGCACCCGCCAGGCGATGATGGAGGAGTTGTTGCGGGTGGTATAGTAGCCGCGGCCGGGTTCCAGGTTCCAGTAATCGGCCTCTTCCAGGCGGGTGAAGCCGGCGGCGTCCAGCAGGGACGCGGCGTGGGCCACGGCGTGGAAGGGGGTGACCCCCGCGTGCAGAAAATCAAAAAGTTGTTGCAGCTGCATGGTTGTGTGTTCCTTCTTTTATATAAGGTTTACCCGGCCCGAAAAAGCAGGCGGGGCATGCTTTTATTGTACCGCAGCCCCGGGCTTGCGGCAACAGAATTTTGGTGGTATTCTTATTCTATCCTGATTTGCCAAAAAGGCAAGTACGCACTTAAAAGATACCGCTATCCAAAAGGAGAGTATGACCATGAGACCGGGACCGGGATGCAACTGCCGTTATGCGGACGTAGGCTGTGACAAGATGGAACAGGTGATGGAGCAGATCAGCGGAAAGTGGAAGATGCGGATTCTGTTCATGGTGGGGGCCCACGGCACCCTGCGCTACGGGGAGCTGCGCAATCTGCTGGGCGGGGTGACCCACAAGATGCTGAGCAACCAGCTGAAGGAGCTGGCGGCGGACGGGCTGATTTCCCGCCATGATTACGGGGAGGTGCCGCCCCGGGTGGAATACAGCCTGACCGAACACGGCGAAGCCCTGATGCCTATTTTTGATGATATCCAGGCGTATATCAAGCGGTTCGGAGATTGCGTGTGCGTGGAGAAAAAGGAGGAAATGGAATGAATGGGGCGGGGGCACCCCTGCCGGATGCCTCCCCTGTGTAAGGGGAGGTGGGGCGCAGCCCCGGAGGGGTTGGCAAGTCTGCCGGATGTCCCGTTCACAGGCAATGCCCTTCGGGTCCACAACCCCTCCGTCGCCTTCGGCGCCAGCTCCCCTTGCACAGGGGAGCCTTTTCCCTATTAGTATCCCGCCTTGCATCCACCCCCAACCGGTGGTATACTGAAAGATAGACACGATTTGTGCCGGACTGCGGGTTTGCCGCGGCCGGCACGCTCTTTTTTTGTGCCGTGCGGCAGAAAGGGACTTGCCATGCAGACCACACAGCTTTCCCAGAGCGCTCAGTTTGACAAGATGACCAAAACTCCCATCCCGAAACTGGTCATTCAGCTGGGTATCCCCACCACCATCAGCATGTTGGTCACCAACATCTACAACATGGCCGATACCTGGTTTGTGGGCCGGGTAGGCATCAGCGCGTCCGGCGCGGTGGGCATCGTCTTCGGGCTGATGGCCATCATCCAGGCTTTCGGGTTCATGTTCGGCCACGGCGCCGGGTCCATCATCAGCCGCCGTCTGGGCGCCAGGGATGTGGACAGCGCTTCCCGCTTTGCCACCACCAGCTTTTTCTGCTCCTTCGGGGCTGGGCTGTGCATCCTTTCTCTTATACACTACTCC
>OLIH01000379.1_pt1 | contig 31335 bp, 28 predicted proteins | sample 1609721 | NCBI WGS metagenome assembly OLIH01 (sample SAMEA4350157, study PRJEB24818) | metagenome | biome: human; feature: gut; material: faeces | place: Denmark | collected 2013-09
GCCTCGGGCTTCCTTCAGTCGGAACCTCGCGGTTCAGGCCTTGCCTCTGGCTATGTGCTTGGCGCCACCGCCTGCACTTCGGGACTTCCACCCTGTAGAGTTCGCTCATGCCGAGCGCACAAGAAAATGAGGTGCTCGAATATGAAGCACCTCAAGACAGGATTAAAACCACAGGTTAGCCCAAGGAGCGGGAGGCCAGTTGATCGAAAAGAGCTCTTTCTTCAGAGACGATCTTTGAAATTTCTGTCGATATCAAATCTATAACTTCACGATATAACGGACTTTCTGAATTAGAATTACGGCAGTAAACGCAGAGAGGTGCATCCGGCCTGCCCCAGGCGGGCAAGACCAGCTCCAGCTTACCGCTTTGGATCTCTTCTGCCACAACACCCAATGTTAAATCAACACTGATACCGACATCTTTTAAAAGCATACTTCTGCAGTACGATCCGTCGCCTTTTAAGACATGTGGCAAACGTTCCAGGTCAATACTGGTGTTTGGATCTGAAGTTTTATTTGCACTTTTCTTCAAGAGGATCGGAGAAAAAGCCGGGCTTGTCTTATAGCGAAGAAGCAGGACGTGTTTTTCTAAATCCTGAGCTTTTTTAGGAGCCGGATGTTCTGCCAGATACTTTTTGGAGGCAAGCAGGGGAAAACGGTACTCCGCAATTTGCCTGCAAGTAAGGGTTGGTTCCTCCTTGCGATAAAAACCAACAGAAATATCGGTTTCTCGTTCCATTAGTGCCCTCAGCCCCATATCTGCAGAAAATTCGAAAGTTACACCGCTGCCTTCTCGCCGCTCATAGTTAACCAATTTTTCTAAGAGGGGTTCTTTATTAAGATTAATCGGCAGTGAAATACGAATACTGCGTTTAAGTATCTTCTGAAGATTAACGCCGATTTCCCGGCATTCATTTTCAAGACGGTCTTGCGCGGCAACGAATTCTTCAGCGAACGGAAAAATCTTTATTCCGTTTTCACTGAGTTTCATCGGGCGCGGACGATGAAGTACTAAGAAGAAACCTAATTCGTCTTCTAATTTGGAAATCAGCCTCGAGGCATAGGGCAGGTCAATTCCGCATTCCTGCGCAGCATGACTCAGTGTTCGACCTTGACCTATTAAACAAAAAATCTTCCAACTGAGTTTTCGGTCGTACAGTTTCATAGCGACTCCTACAATTAAGTCTTGGTAATAATACCAATGAACAAGTTGTACGAAAGAACAACTTAGGATTTAGAAATCATACATTTTCATGAGGTCTACTTTTTCCTAACATGAAGGAAACTATTCCGAAGTCCTTGTTTTCTTGGAGACTATATGTTTGAAAATCCCTCATCTTTATTTCCTATGGTCAGATTTGTCCCGTATATGGGTGTGATTTGGACAATCCATGAAGCCTCCAAGCTTGGTTTTTACAATGGGCATCCGGAATGGTGCAATGTCGGTCAGGGGCAGCCGGAGGTCGGAGAGATCACGGGAGCGCCTCCGAGAATTAATTCAGTCAGCTTAGAAGAACCGATCGACGCCGCTTACGGTCCGGTCGGGGGAACCCCGGAGGTTCGAGCTGCGGTCGCTGATTGGATTAATAGAACCTATCGTCGTGGTCTGAAACCGTATTCGGCGGAAAACATATCTTTTGCTTCCGGCGGACGGTTAGCTTTGACGCGCCTATTTAGTATTTTCAAAGACGGCAGCCGGATAGCCTATAAAAATCCGGACTATACCGCTTATGAAGATTACTTGTACCCTCTGCGTCATTCTTGCGAATTGATTGAGTTAAGGGCGCAAGAGAAAAATGGTTTCATGATTTCCGACACAGAATTTTCCGAATTCATTAAACAATACAGACCGGACGCTTATATCTTTTCAAATCCATGCAATCCTACCGGTCAATCAGTAAAAGGAGGATCTTTAGCCAACTATGTGGACATTTGCCGTAAAGAAAATTGTCTTCTCGGATGTGATGAATTTTATGCGACATTTGCCTATGAAGAGGATGGTTCACCCTCGAAAGAACCGGTTTCGGTGCTGCCGTTTATCGAAGATGTTAATAAAGATCCTGTAGTTGTCTTTGACGGACTGACTAAAGGATTTCGCTATCCCGGTTGGAGAGCTGCGTGGATGGTCGGACCTAAATACTTAATTGAAATGGTTAACAGAGCTGCCAGCGCTGTTGACGGCGGTCCGTCGACGATCGTTCAGAGAGCGGCAATTGAAGAGCTTTCTTCCGGACACGCAGAAGCTGAATTGCTTGCCACAAGAAAAGAATTTGCAGTTAAACGCAGGCTCATGATTGACGGACTCCAATCCATTGGAATAAGAGTCCCCGATCCGCAGCCTCTAGGCACTTTTTATGTTTGGGCCTCGCTTGAGAACCTTCCGGGAAAACTAACGGATGCAGATTACTTCTTCCATGAATGCCTTAAGAAAAAGGTTATCACTGTGCCCGGTCATTTCTTTGATGTTCGTCCTTACCGCAACCGTCCGACAAAAGAACCTTATAGCCATTTGGTTCGCTTCTCCTATGGTCCAAACCGTCGGACGGTTGCGACAGCTTTATCCCGAATGGCGGAAGTGATTCGAGAACATCGTTAGCACTGCATGCTTCCATAAGAACCACTGTTTCACACCGTGCGAACCTTCGAAAAGAAAGGATTCCACGGTGTGAAAGGTTATTGAATATGTCACAAATAACACAACTCCTCAAACAACACCGACGAAACTTGCACACCTATCCTGAGACAGCTTGGACCGAGTTCCAGACGACTTGGTACATCTATCAGCAGTTGATGACTTTGCCGTTCAAGCTACGACTTGGCAAGGAGATCTTGAACGAAGCTTTCGTTTTGAATCGAGATGAAGAAGAGGTCAAAAGCAGTACGAAACGTGCTTTAAACAATGGCGTTCCCAAAGAGTTCATTCACATTCTTGACGAATTTACCGGCGTAATGGCGACTTTTGAGACTCATAAGTCCGGACCAACGTTCGTTTTGCGTTTTGATATAGATGCTCTTCCGATTCAGGAAACGGAGGACGCTCAGCATTTGCCGAATCTGCTGGGTTTTCGTTCGCGGCATGATAATTGTATGCATGCCTGCGGACACGATTTTCATACGGCAATCGGTTTAGTGCTTGCAAGATGGATTTCCGAACAGCGAGCCAAACTTCGAGGAAAGATTATTCTTCTTTTTCAGCCAGCGGAAGAAGGTTCTCGCGGGGCCAGAGCGGTTTCGGCTTCAGGCTTGTTGGATGAGGCCGATTATTTTGCAGCCGCACACGTCGGAATGATGGCTCGTACAGGTGAAGTTGTCATTGATCCTTATGGCTTCCTGTGCGGAACCAAGTTCAATGTTGATTTCAAAGGTCGGGCTGCGCACTGTGCGAGTGAACCCGAAGCAGGGAAAAACGCCCTTGCAGCAGCCTGTTCGGCGTTCATGCTCCTTCAGGGGATTTCAAGAAGCAGTAAAGGAGCGTCTCGGATCAATGTTGGAAAGCTCTCAGGCGGACGCGGCCGAAATATTATTCCGGATCAAGCTTACATGGAGATTGATCTCAGAGGAGAAACGACAGAGGTTAATGACTACCTAGTGAAGAGAACTCAAGAAATACTCAAAGGAACAGCTCAGTCATTGGATGTTCAACTTTCTATTGAAGATCTTGGGACGGTATATGACATCAATAATGACCCGGAGCTTGTTGAATATCTCAAAGAGGTTGCAAGTCAATGTCCCCTTGTTAAAGCAGTCACGACTCACTCCGATTTTGGAGGCTCTGAAGATGCCTCGATCATAATTAAGCGTATTCAGCAGCTTTTCGGAAAATGTATTTATTTTGTGATCGGGGCCGATCGAACGGCAGGTCATCATCAGCCGGATTTCGATGCTGATGAGGCCGCTCTTGAGATCGGATTTGAAATGTTTAAGGGCCTGATCCGGAAGATCAATGGTTGTTAACTGCGGCTAACCACAACGGAATTTATTAAGCCTTGGATCTTTTTGCGAGTTCCAAGGCTTTTAACTGTCATTTTTTTTGGATGGACAGCTGAGCATTAGAGGACAGATTTTTCAAATTATTCAGATTGTTACCGAATACCTCTTTTGAGATACTTGTCATAAGAACGTAAAAATCGTACCGTAAAATCATTCCCTTGTTGTTAGATGAAACTCTTAGCTAACGGGGATTTATCCCATTTATTAAGAGTGATTGAATGAAAAAACCGTTATATACAGTGCTGTACGTGCAAGTTCTTGCAGTCATTGTTATCGGTGTTCTGTTAGTTTTTTTTCTTCCCGGACATCGGCGCGTCCATGAAACCACTCGGGGACGGTTTCATTAAGCTCAATGAACTACCTCGCACTCACGTGCGAAGTTTCATGGGAGCGTGCTCCCATTTCTAGCAATTGGCGAACACCCGCACATGCATGCAGGTTTCGTACAATTGCGGGCGTGTCCACAAAGACGCCCCCATCGAGTTCGAGCAGCTTTTTGAGCCACTCATCCCCGAGTTCTTTTCGGCCGATATTTGCTGCACCGTTGATATCGGCATTGATCAAATGTCTTTTTGATGACTGATAGAGGCCGCGTTTGAGCCTCTTCCCCGAGAAGGAAGTCGTTGGTTTTCTTTCCTTTGGATCGAAGTCAGGAATTTCATCAAAGTCCATTGCGCTGGCTTTAGAGGTGTAACTTTCCTCACGCACTGTCACTTCGATGCCGTATTCTTCAGCTTTATACCTAATCATCTCAATCAATTTGCTATGCGGCAGCATGACAAAGTTCTGGTTGTTGCGCTTGCCGAGGTTAACTCTTTGTTTCCAGTCTTTGTTGGTGCCGATGATAATACGGCCCAAATCATGCGCCAAACAGAAATTCACTGCCAGGCGGCTCGCCTTGTGCATCAAGTCTTGGATCTGCCAATAACGTTTGACTCCTTTTATCCGAATGTGCTCACGGTGTTTCTTACTTCTCAGTTCTGCGACTTGTTTGTTGTACCGCTGATTGATGCTCTTAAGTATTTTGCCTTTGACCAAAAACGGCTTAACCCCGGGTTTAGTCGAAACGAAAGCTGCAAAATTATCAATGCCTAAATCACAGCACAAAGCTTCATTCGGATTCAAAGAAACGTTTTTTGAAGTTTTTCTCTCCTCCTTATCAACACGATAAGTCAGCTCCACAATGAATGTATTTCCCATCGGAATAATTCTCAGATCTCCGGCCACTGCCTCCTGTGCCTTGGCGTTGAACTCCTGATGTTCGCAGCAAACTACACGAATGGGAGAAAAACCGATATCTTTTCCGCCAGTGATTGACAGTTGATAATCACGGATTTGATAGCCGTTGCGGCCGACATAGAATGTCCGATATTTTCTCTTATAACCCGGTAAGCGAGGCTTTCCTTGAAACTTCTCATGGTGCTTCGAGTATTCAACAGCCGCCTTGGCAAAGCCTTTGAACTGTTTGGCAATGACTTGTCCCTGTCTTTGCGCGGAGGCAGCCGACGGCATAGCTCGATAGTCACTGCCGTATTGATGCCTGAGTTCGGTGTCAAGTTCTTTGCGTGTCAATACAGGCGCCTTTTCAAAGACTCTATGTCTAAGTAGATAGACTGCGCAGTTGCCGAGCTTGCGCGACAATGAACAAAGCTTATGGCAGGCTTGCCAATTAGCATTGTTTTTACGAATAACGTGTCGCTCGACTTTTTGAATCATATGCAGTTATCTACCGGTTCCCATTGTGTTTTCAATCTCAAAGCTCATTTGATCTTTGTAGTAGCTTACCGACGAAAAGTTATTTCATCAACGATCTTGGAAAGGCTAAAAGAAATTTTTTCGGAGGAGTGTCAGCGTGATCAAGCCAGACTTATGGAGTGTTCGGGAGAGGAAGATCATGTTCATCTATTGATCTCGTACCCTCCGACGATTTGTCTTTCAAATTTGGTGCGAAAACTAAAAACGATATCCTCTCTGAAAATTCGTCAAGAATTCTTCATTCAGATTCGAAAGATGCTTTGGGGCAAACGCTTTTGGACAAAAAGTTACTGTGTAATCTTGGTCGGGGACGAAGCCACTACTGCTTATTATCGAGAGATACATAAAAAATCAACGGCCGAATTGACATTCGACCGCCCGCTATCCATCCCCGCGCTTACGCACGGGGAATTCCGCGGAATAAGTTAAATAAAGAACAGTTAACCGACACGTTAAATAAAAAAGGCAAAGACGAAAAACGAGCTCGAAGACGAGATCAAAACGGGAATCGGAGATGTCCTTTTTCCTCAGAAAGCTTTGGTTCCGATATCTATCAAAGAATCGGCCGAAGAAAGATGACTTCCTCCTCTCCATAAATGGAAGAAGATTCCTACCGCTTCTCCGACGGCTGTAGCTTAATGTCGAAGTTGCCTCGGCGGGTTTTTGCTTCAGCGGGATTGCCCAAAGGAGTACAGCTTGGCTTTTGCACGTTCTCCAAAAGGAGTTTTACGGGCACAGCTGATATAAAAATCCGAAGCCTTTTGAGCCTCGGATTAGGATGATTTTTCAGCGAACGGCTATTCTGTTGCAGGGGAGGCAATCCCCCCGAAGGTCATGGAAGCAACATAAGCGGCCGTGAAGTCTTCAGGCGACATGCCCGGTACGGCAAAACGGAACTGTGTTGTCTGGCCCGGTGCGAGAGCCGGCGTGACACGGGAAACCAACAGAGCGTTTGTATAAGCGTTCGGGTCCCCGTTGGCGTCCTTTCCGTACACGCGGATATCAAAAGCGACATTGGTATAAGTAATGCTTTGCGGGTTGACGATAGTGAGAACAAAATCACTGCCTTTTGCGTTTCCGGAAGGTTTGTCAATGGACATTAGGAATGTTGCACCGTTAACACGGATACTGGATAGCTTTCTTGCGTCCGGCATTAAAACTGCTGTGGACGGCGGAACCAGCATCTCAAGGTAGTCCACTTGCTTTTGGAGTTGAAGTACAGTCTCTCTGAGATCCTGAACTTGCTGAGATAAAGGCACGGATTTAGATTTCGGCGCCGTACCGGCAGCCTGAACCATGGCAGAAGCAGATAGGCCTAAAGCGGCAGCCAAAAGAAAAGGAAGAGTTTTTTTGATCATGCAGACCTCCGTTAATTTTCAGGAAAGCATACAGATTCAAATCCAACTGTGTTCCTTTCTATGCGCATTTAAGGTACACGAAATTGCAACTCAAAATTGATTTTCGGGCTCTGTCCGCGAGGAAAAGTTACTAATATAAGACTGTAAGTCTCAGAGCGTTCGGAGGAATGAAAAGTGAAGTGGTTCGGAGTGGATTATCGCTATGTGATTGCCGGAGTCGGTGCCGTTTTTATTTTGGCTTATGAATTTGTCGGAACCCAATCCGGAGAAATTCAGCCGGATAAACAGGAAGCTCAAAACTCAAAAGCACTTAGCGTAGAAGCCCTAAACGAAAAACTTGCTTCCGCACTCACAGCAAATTCTGCTTCGCTCGAAGGAGTCAAAGCCTCTGTCTTAGGTCAGGACGAAAAATCCAACATCAACGTGCGTTTAAATTTTGCTGCACGCAAGGGCCCTTCTTTTACAGACGCAGAAAAGAAATACTTCAAAACCTTCCTGCTCGGATTAACTTGTGTTGAAGCGCCGTCCTATTACGACCACAGCATCGGAAACGTAAACTACGAATTTTTAGACGGAGAAGGGACGCGGTTTGACAGTGCGAAGATTCAAACCAAAGCTTGCCTGAATTTCGATAAAAACCTGAATTCAACGTATATCTCCAGAGACCTGCTTCCGGCGATCGGTTCAATCCTGCACGATCAGCCGAAGACGGCTCAGCAGCTCCTTAAAACGCCTTACGCCAAAATTCCTGAAATCGAAAGTGAGGACGGCTACGAAGTCACGCCTCTGGGTATTTCTGAAGACGGTGTGATCCGCTACCGCATCAAACATACTCAGAATCTTGCCGCTAACTTCTCTCAGGAAGATAAACATCGCTTGGTGACCGGAGGCTTTAACGGTGTTTGTCTGAACCAGCAGTTCAGAGACCGATTCAAAGAAGGATTTCCTGCTTACGAAATCGAACATGTCGATAAAAACAATCAGTTGATTGACAAGGTTTTTGTCTCTGAAGATACGTGTCGAAGCGGTCGACCGGACGGCCGCTGATCATTCTGTTGTTTCGGATCCTTCTGGTGATGGTTTCAGCCTGTAACATATACAGCAGCTAAACCAACAAGATTAAGACTATGGCTTCAAATTCCACATGGGGATCCAGAATCGGATTCATTCTGGCAAGTGCAGGCTCTGCCGTCGGCTTGGGCGCGATTTGGAAATTCCCTTATCTTGCCGGCAATAACGGCGGTTCTGTTTTTCTTCTCTCTTATCTGCTCTTTACCTTTACAGTCGGTGTGGCGATGCTCATCAGCGAGTACGTCATCGGCCGAGAGGGCAGAATGGGTGCGATCGGCTCATTAAAGAAAGTGGTCGGCAAGCACTGGGGCGTGTTCGGCACGGTCGGTGTCGTTACCGCTTTTGCGATTCTTTGCTTTTATTCCTGCGTCGGCGGCTGGTGTATCAAATATTTGATCGACGCGTTCACAGGAACCGGAATTGTCTCTAATGCGGACGAACTCAATAAAAACTTCGGTTCGTTTGTGAGCAACGGCGCCTTAGCGTACTTCTATCAGATCATCTTCTTGCTCGCCAACGCGGTGATTGTTTCATTAGGCGTACAGAAAGGGATCGAACGACTGGCTAAATTCCTAATGCCGGTGCTCTTTATCCTCATGCTCATCTTAATTGTCCGAGGATTAACGCTTCCCGGCGCCGTTAAAGGTCTGGAATATCTCTTTAAACCGAACTGGAGCGGCTTTACCTCGTCTGCGATCTTTAACGCGATGGGATTTACTTTCTTCTCGCTGTCTTTAGGCGCGGCCGTGATGGTAACTTATGCCGGCTATCTCTCCGAGAAAGTCAATCTTTTAACCTCTACGGCTTGGGTTGCATTCCTGGCGATCATGGCTGCTGTGCTCGGCGGCTTAATGGTGATGCCTGCCGTGTTTGCCTTTAATTTGTCTCCGACTGCCGGTCCCGGTCTGACATTCGTGACGATGCCGGCGATTTTCTCGCAGATGCCGTTCGGTGTTTTCTTTGCGATTCTTTTCTATTTCTGCTTGGTTGTGGCGGCGATTACGAGCTCCATGTCCATGCTTGAAGCCGTAGTGGCTTCACTTTTGGACTATACCCGTCTGTCCCGAGCGGCCGTGACTTGGATCACAACGGCTTTGGCTGCGTTCATCGGCCTTTTCTGCACTCTGAGCTTCGGATCCCTGTCCGACTTCAAGATGTTCGGCAAGAACGTGTTTGATTTGCTCGACTTCCTGACGAGCAATGTCGGTATGCCGCTGTCTGAAATTGGCTTCAGCGTGGCAGCGGCTTGGATTGCCTGGAAGGTGACGGCTAAGCAGCTTACCAGTGCCGGTCCCGTGCAGTCTTGGCTGCTCTGGGCAATTCGTATCGTGATCGGTATTCTGTCGCCGCTTCTGATTGTTACCGTGGTACTGACCGGTCTTCTCTGACAACAGCTTATTGAGACCACGAAATCGGCAGGCGAGCTTTTGGCTTTCCCGTCGGTTTGAATTTTCGATGTGTCGATCAGAACGGAACGATTTCTTCTAAGAGCGGCCCGATGCGAGGCAGGTCTTTCCAGCAGGTGGTATATCCGGGACTTAAACGTGCGCGAGACATTTCCCAAGTGTCTTTTCCTAATTTAGAAGCCGCAAAGCAGAGCGTATTTTTACCGTAGCGCGTGTTGATGGAGTCCATCAGTTCACAGATGATTTGCTGCTGTTCTGTCTCCGGCTCTTCAAAAAGATCCTTGGTGACGGCATCTTTCGGAACGACTTCACCGACGTAGACGCCGGTGCGTTTATAGAGGAAGTCTCTGCGGTAACTTTGATTGAGCAGCCGTCGGGCACAGTGAATGATCGTATTGGTGTCCGAGATCGGGTAGGGAAGTCCCACACACGGATAAGCGTGCTGCTGGACGTCCTGCCGGCGGAAAGGATTCGTGTGTAAGACAATACTGACGGTGTGCGCCACCATACCCTCGTGGCGCAAGGTTCTTCCGCATTCCTATGCATGGAAAGTGATGGCGTCAAGCAATTCGTCTTTGTCGCAGATCAAATGACTGAAGCTGCGGCTTCGCAGAATTTGCTGTCTTTTTGGTTTTACAAGTTCCAACGGAATACAAGACGTTCCCTGAAGTTCTCGTACCGTCATAGAAAGCGTAATACCGAACCGATCACGGATGGCTTCTGCATCTGCACAGGCTAAATCCAAGGCGGTACGAATGCCCATCTTGCCGAGATGCTCGGTGTAACGCCTGCCGATGCCTCAAATTTCAGAGACAGGTTCGCAGGCAAGCGCCTTTGCCTGTCTTTGAGGCGTTAAGTCGAGCCAATTGCACACACCTTTAAGCCCGGCGTAGTGTTTGGCCAAATGGTTGCAGTATTTGGCTAAGGTTTTTGTCGGTGCGATACCGACGCATGTGGGGATGCCGACATTCCTAAATACTTTTTCCTTGATCCGAAAACCCAACTGGGTTAGGTCAGCACCTAGACCTTCGTAGCCGCTCATATTGGCAAAGCATTCATTCTTTCTGGAGAAGCGAAGGGTAATGGGATGATATCTCCATGCCCGTTTTCGGCCTTCTTCACACCTATCTCAGTCCTCAGAGGTTAAAGTGAATCGTGAAGTACGAATTGAGGCGAAGGGCCTCAACAAAAACTATGTTTGAGGAGCATCAATGACCAAAGCAGATAAAAAAGACGAAGAAAGGAAAGAACAACTCGAGACCGAAGCTCTGATGGACGCTGAAGTCGAGGCTGCTACCGACTGCGGTCCTGTAAGTCACAAGGCCGAAAAGAAAGGCAAGGAAAAAGCTGAACAGGCTGAAACCGAAGCTCTGATGGATGCAGAAGTAGAAGTTGCCACAGACTGCGGATGTGGTTGCGGCCGCAGCAAGAAATAATTGTTCCGAGTCAGCCGATTTTGAAGGTTTCGTCTGAGTGTTGCTCATATATGAGTAGCTTCGGATGAGCGAGTGTTTTTCTCGCACAAAGTCGGGGGCGCGAAAAGAAGAATATTTTTAATTGGAGGATATCGAAATGGTTCAAGTTCCTGAGTTATTTACTCAATACATCAGCTCTTTTTCCGGCTGCATGGGCGGCAACCCTAATGCCCCGATCTGGCTGGTCGTAGATCACAGCGCTCGCTGCCCGCTGCCGATCGATCCGGAAAAAGTCTTTGCAAATCCGGTTACGAATATTGATGCTTTAAAGCGCGCACTGCCGACAACATGCCCGTGCACCGAATCCGTTACTCGTTTGATTAACAGCATTACAGGCAATCCTGAAGCAGAAACTTCTCTTGTTTTCAAACCCGAAGGACAGGAAGACAAACAGCCGATTCTTCTGCTGAGTGCTTCTCCGCTCTGCACCGGAATGATTACAACGAACGCCTGGATTGAAAAACTCGCTGTTACGACGCCTGACGGCGAAGTCACAATGGCTAAGTACACTGGACTGCCTTCTTACCGCGATTTCCTGAACTTCCTCGTTGCTCAGAGAGGTCAGGTTTTCCAGGCTGCAGCCGCTGAAAAGAGCCCGAAGATCATTCTTTGCTCGAACATCCTTCGTGCTAATGATTACTTCAAGCTCTTCGGCGCTGACCGTAAGAACGTTGAAGCCAATGACTTCTTCCTCGTTGCTCCGGTCATGAAGAATGACAAAGAAGTTCGTACTTTGGTATTCGTTACAGACATGCTGGGTTTTGGCACCGGCGATATGACGCCTGAAAACGAACTCGAACTTCAGCAGGCAGGCAACGAATTCCGTCACTATGCACACGATGCATTCGGTGACGGATGGCTCGGTCAGTTCTCCGGTGAATTGCTGACATTGAAGAAGTAACCTTTCCTTAGAGGTTTAGAACCGGCGTGACGGCTGAGATATTCAGCAGACGCCGGTTTTGTTTTGTTCAAAAATTAAGAAAACGTTGTGGTCCACGGTATATTTCTTTATCTCTGGGATGAAGATACAGAAATACAGCTATGGGATCTTTTTGGATCGTTTTATCGACATTTTTTATCAGCAGCGCCTACGTCTCTATCAAAGCGATGCCGGTGTCGATGGCCTTCTACGAAATCTTCCTTTTGCGATCCATCGTTGTCTTGACAGTGGCGATCTGTCTTGTCGCAGCCACAAAAACTACGCTTAAGACGCATGAACCGGCACTTCAGCTCTCTCGTGCTTTGTGCGGAGTCGGAGCTTTGAGCATCAATATTTTGGTTGCTCGGCATATTCTTCTTTCTACGGCTCAGACGCTCCAATACACGGGGCCATTGTTTCTAGGACTTTGGGTGTTCGGCTGGTACCTGTTCAAAGGCAAAAAGATTCCTTGGATGCTGTTTGTCTTTTTGATAATCGGATTTGCGGGCGTCTTGCTTGTGCTCAGACCTGATGTTGCTGATCAAAACGCTCTTTATGTTGGCCTCGGTCTTTTATCCGGAGCATTGAGTTCGGGTTCAAGTATTTCCTTGAGACTGCTGGGCCTGAAAGGAGAACCGCCAATTAGGACGCTTTTTTGGTTTGCCTTGGCGTGTACCTTATCCGGTGGGGCGGCTACTTTGATGTTTTCAACAGGACTGCGGGCAGAACACGTATTCTCGGTTCCAGTTCTGCTCATGGGGGTCTTCACGGCACTCGGCCAATGGACACAAAACATCGGCTGGAAGAAAGGCAAAACGCTTCTGTGCGCTTCTCTGCAGTTCAGTGCCGTGATCTTCGCAGTAATATTTGGCTATCTGTTCTTTGACGAAGTTCCAGATACGTTCACTTTCTTAGGCATTCTGATCATTGTGGCCGCGTCTTTAGGTGCAACCATCTTCAGGCTGAAGTATTACAAAGAAGGCTGAGACACGTGAGAGGTGCAGCAGCCGGAAATACAAAAGGCCTCCGATTCCATATCGGAAGCCTCCAAAAATCATGCGATTTACCGCCGAAGAAACTTCTTCGGTTGGCTAACTTAATGATTAGACGTTCTTTTCCTGACGATATTTAACCAGATCTTCAACCGTAATGATCGGAAGATCGTGTTTCTTTGCGAAAGCCAATGCCTCAGGCAGACGAGCCATCGTACCGTCTTCGTTCATCAATTCGCAAAGAACACCGCAAGGATTCAGACCGGCAATTCTCATCAAATCGACGGTTGTTTCAGTGTGGCCTCTGCGCTCTAACACGCCGCCGGAGCGAGCACGAAGCGGATAAACGTGGCCGGGACGAAGGAGGTCTTCAGGTTTGCCATTCGGGTTGGCTGCTGCTTTGATCGTAGTGACGCGATCTTTAGCGCTGACGCCGGTAGTGCAGCCGTGAGCAGCTTCAATGGATACCGTAAAAGCAGTACCCTGAGTGTTGGAGTTAGAAGCAACCATCTGAGGAAGTTCTAAGCGTTTGCAGTCTTCGTCACGAAGGCAGACGCAGACGATGCCGGAGCATTCACGGATCATCAGAGCCATTTGCTTTTCTGTCAGATGATCGGAAGAGTAGATTAAGTCGGCTTCGTTTTCGCGGCTTTCGTCGTCAAGAACGACGACGCCTTTGCCTTCTCTTAAACCGGCAAGGGCGTTTTCAACACGGGTGATCGGATCACTACCGAAGTGGTCGAGAGTCAGTTCAGTTTTTGTTTCCTGCATACTGTTCATCAAATTTAGGCGCGGAGACCCCTGCCTTCAGGCAGGGGAGGAAGCACCTCCTCCTTTCGAATTTCTGTTAAATAGGTTCGTCTCTTTTCCAGCAGATGCAGCTTCTTGTAGCTGATGCCTGCCGAAATTCGGGTTCCGTCAAGCTTCCGAACATCAAAGAACCCGGATGATCGACGGCCGAAAATGAAGCCTTCTTCTCCCTTGCAGGCAACTTTGTCAAAAAGACGGAAGCCATTGACCTCAAAGGGCGCCTGATTGCGCTTTCGAATGCCGCCTTTGAGGATGGAAAGCTTATGAATCTGCCGGTTGTTCCGACGCGTCTGCTTCTGGAAGAAGAATTCGCCGAGCCTTTCGGCGCCAAGGTTGCCGGCGATGCAGAAAGCATCTGCACAATGCGACTTAGCGATGTCGTTCGCAATCCGTGCGTGCTTAGTCCGATAGCCGTAGGTGTTGTTCACTTCCAGCTCAGGATGCGACGCCTTCAGGCGATTCAGCACCTCCCAGCGCATAATTCCCATGAAGGCTTCCGCGCGGAACGATTGTCCGCGCTTTGCCTTCAGCGTGATTTCACCGCGATGAAGGGCCTTATGGCACGTCTCACAGAGAGTAATCAGGTTGCCGGGTGAATCTCCGCCCGTACGTCTGCTTTCCAGATGATGAACATTAAGCACCGGGTCTTTCGATCTGCCGTAACAATGCTGGCAAACATGCCCGTCTCTGCAAAGAACATACTCGCGGATGTTCCAGAAGCCGAGCTGTTCTCCCTCCTGGTATTCTTTCCCTGAAATGTCGGGATTCTTCAGCAGCTGCAAGTCGAAAGACGCCGTTTCCACGGTGATCTTTGTGACCGGCAGCAGTCGAAGAACCGCTTCTATGCGCGACAAGTGCGCGTTGATTCGGTTTTCAACCGACGGAGCAAGCCAGCCTTTGCGCTTGGTGCGGATGCGGTTGTCGAACCTCGGTGCGCGGTAGCGCGTTTTGCGGTTACGGCGCGACTGCCGTAACGCGCGACGAGCAGAGAGCAGATCGGTGATGTCCTGCCGCAGTTCGACTTCGGATGCATAAAGTTCAGCCTTTTCCGTGGATGCGGAAAGGCCGACATGTTTGTACCCGGCATCAACGCCCAGACTCACCGGCTGTTTGGTCTCACCCGTTGCAATCGTCAGCTGAATAGTGAAAGGCGTGCGCCTTACCACAATAGCTTTCTTCTCTTTAAGCAGAAGGCGCGCTTTTGCCGGTGAACAGGGCATCAGCGGTTTTCCGCGTTTGTTCCTAACAAATACTCTCAAGTTTGTCTCCTCGGTCTTTCGACCGGTTGTGATCCTTCGCCAATGTTGGAAGGGGTTTCAAGCCGACAGCACCGCTCCTGCCTCTCAGAGCTTTTAACCATCGGCCGCAGAGCGCGGGACTAGGATCTGCATCCCGCGGTGCCTATAGGTTCCCGACCAACGTAGTCCGCCAAACGACGGCCTGAGGCTAGTCAACTAGAGGCTTTTTCAAGCCTCGGCCTTTAGGCCGAGGTAGTTGACTTTCTGTACTGCTAACGGAAGAAGCACGCTTTGAAGGACCAGCGAGACACTCCCTCCTGTGCCCACAGCAAACTGATAAGTTCCTGCTTTAATCTTTTTAGGGATAAAGAGAAGATCCTCTGAACCGAGTTCAGCACCTTCAAGTTTTGCTCCGCAAATTTCGGCAGTAGCTAAAACACCGCAAAGATGCTGTCTGCGCAGACCGGATTGGTTGCGATCCTTTCGAATGGAGTGCATTTCGAATGGTTTTCCGAGAATGGCAGAAAGCGCTAAAGCGGAACGAAGAATCTGGCCGTCCCCGTGGCCGATGCTTCCGTCGATTTTTAAAGTTTCCATTTTGTTTTTTCCTTTTTACTATCTGCCATTCTTACTGCAAGAGCCGTGCCAAGTTTTCTATATTTCGATAAATCAAATAATTATCGATAAAGAGAAAATCAAACGTAATTCTAGCCTTATTAAAAACTATAATTTCATATAACTTCATATAAAAATTTATAGTCCAATGAAAAAGAAAATTGTCGTATTAGGCTTTCTGGGAACGAATCTAGATCAAGGCGGAAAGGCTCGCTGGGGACGTTGGCGTCCGACGATTTCTTTAGGTCAACAGGACGACCTTCTTGTAGATAGGTTCGAATTGTTTTATGAAAAGAACTTCCTGGACCTAGCTCAGCTGGTTCAGAAAGACTTTCAGCAAGTCTCGCCCGAAACCGAATTCAATCTCCGCGAAGTTGTTCTAAAGGATCCCTGGGATTTTCAGACAGTCTACAGCGGGATCTTCGACAATTTAAAGGACTATAAATTTGATACGGACAATGAAGAGTATTTGGTTCACATCACGACAGGTACTCATGTCATTCAGATCTGTCTCTTCCTTCTGACCGAATCACGCCATATTCCGGGAAAACTTCTTCAAACACACATGCAGAAATCTCGGAATCCGAACGGAACCTATACGATCATCGATCTTGATCTTTCCAAGTATGACAAGATTGCCGAACGATTCCATCAGGAGCAGAAAGACGGTATTCGCTTTTTAAAGTCAGGAATTGAAACTCGGAATGCCAAATTCAATGAGATGATTCGTGAATTGGCAACGGTCAGCGTCAAATCTAAGGCACCTATTCTCCTTACCGGCAAAACCGGCGTCGGCAAAACTAAGATGGCTCGCCTCGTTTACGAGTGGAAGAAGCAAAAACGCATGGTTAGTGGCAATTTTGTAGAACTCAACTGCGCCACTTTAAGAGGCGACGCCTGTATGTCTGCACTCTTCGGCCATGTCGAAGGTGCATTTACCGGCGCCGTTGAAAATCGTAAGAGCCTGCTCAAAGCCGCTGACGGTGGCCTTCTCTTCCTCGATGAAATCGGTGAGCTCGGACTGGATGAACAGGCGATGCTGCTTCGAGCCCTGGAAGAAAAGCGGTTTTTCCCGTTGGGTTCCGACAGCGAGGTCACGAGCGACTTCCAGCTGATTTGCGGTACCAACAAAAATCTTTCCCTGATGGTTAAAGAGAAAAAGTTCCGCGAAGACCTTCTCGCCCGTATTCAGCTTTGGTCATTCAACATTCCTTCGCTGAAAGACAGACAAGAGGACATTGAACCGAACCTGGATTATGAACTTCAGCAGGTTTCATTAACTACCGGAAATCTGTTTAGTTTTAACAAGGAAGCTAGAGAAAAATTTCTTTCTTTATCCAATTCCTCTGAAGCCTTATGGAAGTCGAACTTCCGGGACTTGTCCGGTGCGGTCACGAGAATGTCTACGCTTTCGGAAGGCGGGCGAATTACCGAAAGTGATGTCGAATCCGAATGGAATCGACTGCTCAGGCAGTGGTACCCGGAAGGACAAACAGAAAGTGAGAAACCTTCTCTGCCGCCGGTTCTTTCCGAGGAGCAATGGAAAGAACTCGATCTCTTTGACCGTTGCCAGTTAGAAAAAGTCATCGAAGTTTGCCAATCCTCCAAGAATCTCGCTGATGCCAGCCGTAAACTTTTCGCTCACTCACTTTCAGAAAAGAAGTCAACGAATAACTCAGATCGACTGAGAAAGTACTTAGCTAAATTCGGTTTGAGCTGGACTGATTTACATAAGGATTGATTTACCGAGTTAGGAGAGGACAAAGACTTATCGACTTAGATCCTAAACCACGGAAAATTTACTCAATCTGGCTTTCCTCCGGCTCAGATTCGTTTCTTCAAGTCCATACTTGAAAAATCGCAATGAAAGAACGACCTGCCATTGGTTCGTTCAAGGGAGTCAATGAAATGCCAGTACTCGCTGCCGTCGCCGTACCTCATCCGCCGCTTATTATTCCTGAAGTCGGCAGAGGCGAAGAAAAAAGAATCCAGCACACCATCAATGCCTACCAACAGGCTATGCGGTTTTTAGCCCGCTTTAAACCGGACACTGTGGTTCTGACGACTCCGCACACCGTGATGTATGCGGATTATTTTCATATTTCTCCGGGCAAGAGCGCCTGCGGCGATTTATCTCGCTTTAATGCTCCTCAAGCAAAAGTCGAAATTCCCTACGACGAAGATTTCGTTCATCAGCTTGAAAGCTACTGCCAGGAGCATCATATGCACGCAGGCACTTTAGGCGAACGCGATCCTTCTTTGGACCATGCCACCGTGGTTCCGCTTCTCTTCTTAGAAGATTATCTGAATGATTTTGAGTTGGTCAGAGTCGGTCTGTCCGGCCTTTCAATTGCCGATCACTATCGTTTAGGCGAAGCGATTTCTGCTGTTGCCGATAAAACCGGCAAGCGTGTCGTGATGATTGCAAGCGGTGACTTGTCTCATAAACTCACCGCCGAAGGTCCTTACGGATTTTCTCCTGAAGGTCCTAAGTTCGATAAAGAACTGATGGAATGTTTTGAAGACGCCGACTTCCTGCGCATGATGACCATTAAGCCTGAAGTCTGTGAATCTGCCGCTGAATGCGGTCATCGTTCCTTTGTCATTATGGCCGGCGCCTTTGACCGAAGAAAGGTTGACTCTCATGTTCTTTCTTACGAAGGGCCGTTCGGCGTCGGATACGGCGTTGCCACGTTTGAAGGCGAAGGCCCTGATCCGGCCCGTGATTTCTTAGACAAACTCGAAGCCATCGAGGACAAGAAATATCACGAAAGGCTCGGCAAAGAAGATCCGTACGTGAAACTGGCTCGGTTAAGCGTTGAAACTTTTGTGAAGACCGGCCAATACGCTCCTCTTCCGAATAATCTTCCGGCCGACATGATGGATAAAAGAGCCGGTGTGTTTGTATCTCTGCACGCACACGGACGTCTGAGAGGATGCATCGGCACAACAGAACCGACTCAAGCCAATATCGCGCTCGAAATCATCGCCAACGGTGTTTCTGCCTGCTCTCGAGACCCGCGCTTCCCGCCTGTCCAGCCTGAAGAGCTGAAATATCTTGTTTACAAGGTTGATGTCCTGGAACCGGCTGAAAAGATCTCGTCTGAAGACGAACTCGATCCAAAAGTTTACGGCGTCATCGTTGAAAAAGGAAGCCGCCGCGGCTTGCTCCTGCCGGATCTCGAAGGCGTGGACTCGGTTGCTCAGCAAGTCAGCATTGCCAAACAAAAGGCCGGTATTGCTGAAAACGAATCCGTTCAGCTTTATCGCTTCAAAGTCGTAAGACATTCATGATATGAACCGCGAACAAGTTCTTTGTGACGTTTGTCCTAAGTTCTGTAAGCTGAGAGAGGGTCAGATCGGCTTCTGCCGAGCAAGATCCAATATCGGCGGGAAGATTGTTCCTATCAATTACGGACAGGCGACTTCCCTAGCCTTGGATCCGATCGAAAAGAAGCCGCTGATGCGTTTCTGCCCCGGAACTTATATCCTTTCTTACGGCAGCTACGGCTGCAACCTGCGTTGCCCGTACTGCCAGAATGCGTCGATTTCGATGGCGGGACCCGACAACTGCCCGCACCGCTTGATTACGCCTGAAGGCCTGACGGATCTTGCCGTTGACTTGAGCAAGCAGGAACCCGGAAATATAGGCGTTGCATTTACTTATAACGAACCGACGGTGTGTTTTGAATTTATCCGGGACACATCGAAACTTCTCCATGAAGCCGGACTGAAATCCGTGGTTGTAACCAACGGAGGCCTCGTTAGGAAGTATGCCGATGAACTTTTGCCGCACGTCGATGCTTTGAATATCGATTTGAAAGGATTTTCAAACGAGTTTTATCGGTACGTTAAGGGCGAATTCGACACCGTTAAGGAATTTATCAAAGCTGCGGTCGAACACAAATGTCATGTAGAGCTCACCACACTCGTGATCCCGACAAAGAACGACGATCCGGAAGAAATAGGACGGGAGGTTGAATGGATCGCTTCCATATCGCCTGAGATTCCTCTGCATTTGAGTCGGTTTTTCCCGCGATATAAGGTCGATGATCTGCCGCCTACTCCTGCTGAAACCATCTATCGGCTGAAGGATATTGCTGAGAAGAAGCTGAAATACGTATACACCGGAAATCTCTAACAGCTGTCGGGGGTTTTTGTTCAAGCCGTCCAAAGAAGCATTAGCAATACTTGTCCAGAGATAATTCTCAAGAACATGGCTAACGGATACACAGTTGAATAAGAAATTAGAGCTATACCTTTGTCCGACAAACTGGAAGCAAATCCTAACAGGGAGGTATTGGTTGAACATCCGGCTAAAAGACCCGCAATCGAATGGAAATTCATGTGGTAGCGGGTTCTTGCCAAAATACCGACCGTTGCCAACGGAATGATGGTGATCGGCAGGCCCAAAGCGACGTAAAAGAAGCCGCTTCCATTGAGAAACGAATTGAAGAAAGGCTCCCCGGCCGCCAACCCTACGCTGGCGAGGAAAAATGCCTGTCCCCACTCTCTAAGCATGAGATTGGCGGAATGAGTCGTGTAAGTGACTAAATGGAACCTCGGTCCGAAGTAACCGAGAAGAATGGCAGCGATCAGAGGGCCGCCCGCTAAACCCAACTGAATCGTGACCGGCATATAGGGAAAAGCAATCGGAAAGGCTCCGATAATCACACCGAAAGCCAAACCGGCAAAAATTGCTACTACGTTGGGTTTTTCCAGCTGCTTCTCTCGATTACCCATCAATGCTGCCAAACGGGCAATGGCATTTTTAGGACCTACGCAGCTTAAAGTGTCCCCCAATTGGAGGCGAAGCGTGTTGTAAGGAAAAAATGTGACGCCTGCTCTCGTTACTCGAGTGATGTTGACTCCGTCAAATCTGGACAGATGGAGATCCTCAATCATCACTCCGTTCATTTTGCTGTCAGTCACTCTGATTCTTTCGTTACGTATCGGCGAATGAGCGGTGGCAAGGTCAATGGATGGATCTTCTTCTCCGCAAAAGGCACAAACCGCAGTCTTATGTTCTGCATTGGAAACAATTCGCAGACGATCACCCAAATAAATATAGCTGTCGGCGGTAGGACTGGTAATCGTGCCGTTATGCATAACTCTTGAACAGATGAAGGGACGGCCGATTATTTCCCTGATTTCTCTCAAGGTAATGCCTTGAAGCGCTTTATTTGTTGTTTTAACGTGATAGTAAATCGGAGCTCTGTTCTTAACCTGCTGAGCTTCCTCCCAGTATTTGTCCTCCTGAGCTAAATTAACCTCAAATAACTTCTTCAGACCAAGAATGACGCCTATCACAGAAAGGATCGCAAACGGATAAGCGCAGGCATACCCGACAGTAATATCCTGCTTGGAGCCTAATGACTGAAGAGCCTCTTGTGTTGCACCGAGGCCGGGCGTGCTAGTGACAGCGCCAAACATGATGCCTAAGATCTCGGGAAGAGAAATACTGCTCGAAAATATGAAATACAGTGAGATCGTAATCAAAAGACTTAATCCGACAGCGAGCAACATCAAGCCGGTCAGCTCGAATCCGCTGCTCTTAAACGTCGCAAAGAAAGATGGACCAACCTGCAGTCCGATAAAGAAAACAAAAAGAACCAGTCCGAAATTTCTAAAGAATGCCATCATTCCCGGGTCCACTTTGACACCGGCATAACCCACGATCAAACCGACAAACAAAACACAAGTTGCGCCCAATGAAAGCCCGAAGATTTTTTTGCGCCCAAGACAAATGCCCAAAGAAATGATGACACTGTAGACAAGGAATCCGTGCGCGAAGGATGAAGTATCAAAAATGAGCGACAGCAGCCAATTCATGACGGTTGATTTTTATGGAATTTGAGGTTTCCAAAATCATAAAAAAGTTAATCTCCAAAAACAGAATCAAAACTTAGGATTTCCCTTACATTGCTCCTCGGATTTGATTTAAATCAGCCGCCTAATGTTCTTTCTTATGGCTGCAAGCTTCGTTGTCCAACGAGATGACTCGATTTCGAAGAGTCTCTTAACACCCCCTCTAATTTTGAATTCCTGTTAAGAGAGTTTCGCAATTACATTCGCTCGAAAGTAATTCATTTTAATAATAAGTAAAAAAGTGATGTTGCGATAATCATGGGGATAAAAATTACTAAAATTTTTATCTTATTGATTTTTAGTATTTAATACTTGAAATTGATACGAGTGATATATATCAATTTTGTTGATACATAATTGATACTAAGAAAATCATTAAAGGATCAGCATCTATTCAAGGATTTTTTGGACTTCTTCTCCTCTAACCTCTGTCTTAAAACCACGACCAACTTCTTCTCTTCAATTTCCGGCTTTTAGCCTCAAAAAGCGTTAACCACTTAACTAAATTGACGGCAATCACTTCCTTTCCTTTGAAAGTGTTTCCCATTGAACACTTCATTTTTTCTGCTTTTGTTAACCTGCAATCATCTCAAGGAATCTACAAGGAGCATCAAAAATGAGTTCACCCGCAATCAAGTTATTGACTGCCTCCGTCGTCCTTTGCTTCGGCTGCGCTTCTTTTGCCGCCAATCAAACGATCAATACGGACTTAGTCGTTGTCGGCGCCGGTTCTGCCGGCCTCTCTGCTGCCGTTCAAGGCGCAGAACTCGGCAAAAAAGTCGTTCTTCTTGAAAAAAATCCGTACGTCGGCGGCAACTCCCAGCACGCCGAAGGCTTGTTTGCCGTAGATTCCGAATGGAACCGCTTACGCAGCGATCCTTTGACACGCCAGCAGGCTTATGAAGCCTTTATTAAAAAACAGAACCATTTAGTCGATCCCTACAAGAATAAGGATTTCGTCGAAGGTTCCGGTGAAAACATCTCCTGGCTCGCCTCTCACGGAATTGAATTTGAAGTCCGCCGCGAAACACCGGACAAAGACAACACCTGGCACATCATCAAGAACTACAAAGGCACCAACCACGGCGCCGGCCTGATCAAAGGCATGAAAGATGCCGCCGATAAATTAGGCGTCACAACGATGGTTTCTACGCCTGCAACCGACCTCATTACCAAGGACGGTAAAGTCGTCGGCGTTGTTGCCAAAGATGCCAAAGGCAATAGTTATACCATCAACAGCAAAGCCGTAATCTTGGCTTCCGGAAGCTTCGGTGACGATCCGCAGAAGGTTAAAGAATGGGGGCATCGAGATCCTGAAGGCTGGAAGAGTTCCGTGCCTATCAACAAGACCGGTGACGGAATTGTGATGGCCACTAAGATCGGTGCAGAAAGAGGCCCGGTCAGCTTCATCGGCCACCTTGGTACAGAAGGTAAAGGCATTAAGTTCCTCAGCAACCTTTATGCCGTTTCTTGGCAGCCCTTCAACCTCTGGGTCAACTCCGACGGCCAGAGATTCACAGACGAATCTACCAGCAACGCTTTCAGCGAAGCCGCCAACGGCATTTATGCTCAACACGACCATTATGGCTGGGCCATCTTCGATACCAATACAATCGACTACTGCATGACCAAGGGTATTGATTCGGGCATCGGCGTTTTGGTACCGGTCGGCACACAGCTCAAGAACCTCCAGCAGGACATCAAAGATGCATTAGCAGTAGACAGCGACAGTTTCAAAGAAGCCGACAGTATTGCTGAATTGGCTAAGAAGATCAACGTTCCTGCCAAGAACCTTGAAGCAACGGTCGCCGAGTACAACAAGACCTGCGAACTTCAGCACGATCCGATGTTCTTGAAAGATCGCCGCTATCTGAAACCGATCAACGGCAAGAAGTACTACGCTCTGAAGCTTAAGTCTTACTTCTTCAGCGCCTACGGCGGCTTGGTCACGAACAGACAGCATCAAGTTCTGGATACACATCACAAACCGATACCCGGACTCTATGCTGCCGGCTTGGAAGTCTCCAATATGGTCGGACCGACCTACCCTGACTTCTTCTCCGGCCACGCATTTGGATTTGCTTCTTATTCCGGACGCCATGCCGCAATCAATGCTGCAGAAACAATGAAATAGTCTCTTTATTCTCCTTTTGAATCGATAATTGTCTGCCCCGGGTTTCTCTATGAAATCCGGGCTTTTTTGTCTTACAACAATCTATGAAGCTATTTTCCATCCTGTTTTCCGTCCAATAGAAGCGATCGAATAGATCAAAGCTATAGAAAACCAGAGCTTCTTTGCCTATATTTGGTTACAACCATTGACATTTAACCTCCTCTGACAAACAATTGTTAGTACAAACCATGGAGGAGTTATATGTCAGGTTATCCTTTCCTCACCTTGACCGGTACCGCTAGAGAACGCGGTTATCAATACGGAAGTCAAGTCCCAGAACTCATCAAAAAGAATATTGCTTTCTATCGAACCATGTTCGAAGGATTCGGCGTACCTTGGGAAACCGCCGGGAAAATCTCTAAAAAATTTGAACCGTTTATTCGAGATTACTATCCGGAAGCTTTAGAAGAGATTTCAGGCGTCGCTGAAGGAGCCAACCTCTCTTACGAAGATATTCTGACTATCAACTGCAGAAGCGAGATTTTGTTTGCGAAACCCGACGGCTGCACGACCTTCGGAATTTTGCCGGAACAATCCTGCGACGGCCATACTTATCTCGGTCAAACTTGGGACTGGCTCAAACCGGCTCGCGACACGACGGTCATTTTGGAAGTTCATGTTGAAGGACAGCCGAAGATTTTGATTGCAGTTGAAGCCGGCATTATCGGCGGCAAAGGCTTGAACTCCGAAGGTATTGGTGTCTGCCTTAACGCTTTAAGTACTGGCAAAGGCGGATTGGGCGTTCCGCTTCACATCCTTTATCGGGCTATCCTTGCCCAAACAAATATCAGTAATGCTTTAGAAGCAGTGACTCAGACTCAGCGCGCAGGCTGCGGCAACTTTGCCATCGGCTCTGCTCAAGGCTTCCTGATGTGCGTCGAATACACTCCGGAAAACTTTGACGTACTGATGCCGATTGACAAGCCGATGTGCCACACCAACCACTATCTGTCTCCGCTCTTTAGACCGCAGGATACGTTCAAACGGGATTTGACGGAAACATTTGTCCGCTTGAATCGTCTGGAAAGACTCGCTTATGGTCTTAAACGCCCCTTCACTCAGAAGGATATGTGGAGAATCTTGTCCGACCACGCTAACTATCCGGATTCCATCTGCAGTCATCAGGATCCGAAGGATCCGGTCACAAGGAGATTCTGCACGATTTACACATTGGTGATGGACTTGAACGAAAGGACATTCTGCATTACCGAAGGCGAACCTTGCGATCAAAAGATCTCTAGCTATGTATTGAAGTAGAAAAGAATAACTAAGAATTATTCGAAAATTCTGATTCTTTCCAAACCGCCGGAAGAAATTTTCGCAGTTTCCTTTTTTCACAAGAAAAAATCAGCCTCCGAAGATTTCTCCTCAGAGGCTTTTGTTCAGTTAGCTTTGAAAGCTTCTACTAGAACTGGTGGTTGATACCGACGAAGATCTGCTGAACATTTTTACCAAGATAATCCGTACCGTAGCCCGTTATCAACTTGTTCGCATCGAAGTTGAAGTGCAGAGAGCTGTCGGGGCCGGCTTCAATTGCATAACCTGCATTGCTGTCATTGAAGACCGCTTCGACACCAGCATAGAGGCGAGTGCGTTTAGAAAGCGGATAGGCATACTTCGTTCCAAGAGACCAGGCGTTGGCATCATCTTTTGTCTGATTCTTCATGTAGGAAGCTGAAACCATCCACTTGCCTCCCCAGAGGGGAGTAGATGTTCCTAACTGAGCCATCCAGAACTTATCTTGAACTGCTTCATTGCTGGCAAATTTCTTAGTGAACTGGAAGACTGGTTTTGTTACACCGAAGTCATAGCTAACTGCGAAGTTCAGGTACTGGTTATGAGAAGCGTCCTTTGTCGGGCCCATCGCAACGTTGCGGTACAAATAGCTGCCCATGATGGAGAAATTGCCGTTGTCATACTTGGCAGCGTAGTTGTAAATATTGCCGAGCTTATTGGAGTCTTGTGTTCCGGCAGCATTCTGATGTTCGCCGAGCGCAACATAGAAGAAATTGGTCAGACCGAAAGATGTCGGAAGAACATACTGAATAGAATTGTCAGCACGAACCAGGCCGCCGTCCCAGCCGGTTACAGCAGCAGGTCCGGGGAAGAAGTACGGAGAGTCAGAAGAACCTAAACTCAGTTCCGTCGGATCGTACATAGCAAATACCAGGAAATGCGGCGTGTACTGACGGCCGAAAGACAATTGACCGTATTTACCGCGGATACCGACGTTTGCTTCACGGCTGAAAGCCTTACCTTCATTTCCGAAAGTCTTGCTGCCGTTATCAGCTAAGAAAGCCTGGTCTAAATTGAAGAATACCTGTGTGCCGCCGCCGAGGTCTTCGGTTCCTTTCAAACCGATATGGGAAGCTGTCAAGCCGCCGGACTGAAGACCGGTTCTCCATTCGCCGCCGGCATTGTTCACGCCGACATACATGTCAACGGCACCGAAAATATCAACTTGAGCTGCTTGTGCTGCGGTACCTAAAAAGGCTGCACAAATGAGCGCGGGAAGACTCTTTTTCATGGTTTCCTCCTTGAGGGATTGGGATATGCCTCCATCATAAAAAAGACCATCACGCCAACTTGTTAAGAGCTTAACGAAAACCGCGATTACCACCGCACAATGTTAAGTGCTTAACACTTTCCAAATCACACAAAATCTAATATGACCTTATGGCAACAGACCTCAATCATCCCAAGGAGGCAGCATGAATACTCTCAAACAACTTCCGGAATTGACTGCGTTAGTCGAAGCCGGAAAAAATCCCTTCAATCAAGTTCTCATGGATTACGTGGACCAAGGTGGAAAGACCGTTGGATTCATGTATCAGGACACGCCTGAAGAAATCATCACTGCGGCTGGCGCAGCTCCCATATACCTTCGCGGTACCGCTTCTGAAGGCACCGAAATGGCAGAAGCATTCTTCCGACAGCTGACCTGCAATTACACGAAACACACTTATAACGAAATCCTGGACGGTAAGTGGGATTTCTTGGACGGCGCTGTCTTATATAACCTCTGCGACCACTCCAGACGAATCTACGACAACTGGAAGACGATCCCCGGCAATCCGGCTTATCACTTCATGTATGTTCCGAAGAAACGCAGTGAGCTCTCCAAAGACTTCTATCGTGAAGAAATCAATAAATTGATCAAAGCTACCGAAGAACACTTCGGTGTCGAAATCACGAAAGATAAATTGGCTGAAGCCATCAAACTTCATAATGAAACACGCCGTCTGCAGCAGGAAATCTACGAAATGCAGAAAGGCGAAGAAGTTTATCTGACGGGTTTGGAACTGCTGATGGTTATGCTCGCCGGCGTCTCTCTTCCCCGTCCTGAATACAACAAGATGATGAAGGATCTGATTGCTGCATTGAAAGCCAACGGCCCCAGAGTCAAACCTAAAGTCCGTCTGCTCTATACCGGCGGTCATGCGGATAATCCGGAATTTTTCGATCTTCTCCAGCAAAACGACGCTCACGTCGTTTCTGACAACACCGGATTCGGTACCCGCGCAGCCGACGTTTTAATCCGTGAAGACGGTGAGCCGCTCGAAGCCATCATCGATTACTACTTTGAAGAAAAGCCGGTTGCCACCCGCCAGATGGGCACACAGGTCGAACGTATGGAACGCCTGCTTGACCTCGTCAAACAATACAAGGCTGACGGCGTTGTCGCCTCCCGACTCTACATGTGCGACCTTTGGGCATTCGAACATTTCCTGATGCGCAAGCGCCTGCATGAAAACAATGTTCCTTTCCTCGAACTCGAGGTAGATTACACGCCGGAAGGCCAAGGCCAGATCAAGACTCGCGTTCAGGCCTTTGTTGAAAGCCTCGCCGACCGTCAAACCGCTTAATAAGAAGGAAAAGAATCATGGCTGAATATGTTACCGGTCTTGAAAGAACTCAAGAATATATCGATCGTCTGCAAGGTGTGCTGCAGTTCTTTGAAACCCTTCCTCAGGAAAAACGCAATCCCGTTCAAGAAGCCGTCGTCGGTTTGATGCTCGATCATTCCAAGAACGTCTTAGATGCCGCTAAGAATCATAAGCCTTTGATGTGCACTTGGTACGGCAACTGCCAGGAAATCCTGGCCGCGATGGGTGTCGTTTATTACAACCCGGTTTTTGACCTGATGTTCCATTTGGGTCTCACTGATTATGCCGACGCCAAAGAATGCGATCGTTTTAACCTTGACGACAAAATGTGCTCGCTCGTGCGCTACGCCGTTTACTCCATGGTCAACCGCCTGCATCCTCGTCCTGACTGCTTCGTTGCTATGGCCGAACCCTGCGACGGACAGCTGATGCTGCATCAGGCTTTTGCCGAATGCGATTACCTCAAGGGCGTTCCGGTTTACACCATCGACCCGAGCTACGGACATACCGACAAGGACTTTGAGTATGTTGCCAAGCAGCTCAAGGAAATGATCTCCTTTATTGAAAAGAATACCGGCGCAAAGTACGACGTCAACAAACTGCGTGAAATCGTTGATGAAACGAACAAACAGTACGAGATTTGGGCAGAAGTTAATGAACTGATGCGCGCATCCCCGGCTCCTATGCCCTCCTTTGCAGTCGGCGACGCCTTCTGGGCTCTAACTCAGCATCTGCCCTGCGGCGATCCTCGCGCCACAGCTTTGATGGGTGCCGTTCGTGACTTTGCCAAGGCCAACGTAGAAAAAGGCGTGGGGCCCGTCATGAATGAACAAATCCGCGTTTTCTGGCCTGATCTCAATCCGCTATGGGGGGACAAACTCGGTCAGTGGCTTGCTGAAGAATGGAATGCCGTCGTTGTCAGTTCCTTCCAGCAAATGACACCTTACGAAAAGATCGATACCTCCACAGAAGAAAGCATGCTCTTCGGCTTAGCGCGCAGAGCTATTGCAGAAGTTCCGATGATTCGTCAGGGCCGCGGCTGGGTCGATGTCGTTGTCGAAGACCTTCGTAATGAAATTCAGAACAACTCGATTGACGCGGTTCTGTTCTCCGGTCATCAGGGCCATAAAGACCAGTCCGGCATCAACCAGTTCATGAAGAAGGCCTGCCGCGATATGAACGTTCCTCTGCTCTCGCTGACAACGAGCCTCTTTGACGAGCGCTATACACCGTTGGATAAAGTTAAGAGCGATATCTCCAACTTCTTCAGCGCCAACGGCTTCAAGAGAAACGTTCATTAAAATTCGAGCATTTTGGAGTGAAAACACATGATTTTTGTCGGATGCGATTTAGGTTCTACGACCGGAAAAATCGTTGTATTAGATGAGAACCTCAGCGTTCTCGGCTCCTCCATTGTTCGCTCTTCCCACGGTCCGATTAAAACTTTTGAAAAGGCCGTGGAGAAGACCGCGGAATCCATGGGTATCTCTGCCGAAGAACTGTTGACTAAATTTAAGAATGAAGGCCGTGTCGTCACTACCGGTTACGGCCGCAGCAACCTTCCCGGTTACACGGATGAAGTCTCTGAAATTTCCTGCCACGCCAAAGGCGCCAGTCATCTTTGCCCCTCTGTCCGCACGATTATTGATATCGGCGGTCAGGACTGTAAAGTTATCTCTGTTGGGCCACAAGGGAAAGTTCTGGACTTCCAGATGAATGACAAGTGCTCTGCGGGCACGGGACGTTTTTTTGAAGTTATGTCCCGTGTACTCGACATTGATCTGACGCATTTAGCCGAAGAAGCCCTGAAATCCAAAAAGCCCTGCTCGATTTCTAAACAGTGCAGCGTCTTTGCCGAGTCGGAAGTCATTTCGCTCGTCAATAACAGCGTTCCGCTGCCGGATATTGCCGCAGGCATCCATGAATCTATCGCCAGACGTATTCATGGAATGGCCTTTAAGGTGGGTGTGGAAGAAGATGTTGCGCTGACCGGCGGCTGCTCAAGCAACAAGGCGCTCAGAAAAGCTTTGGAAAAACGTCTTCATCTGCCCTTAGCTGAACTCACCATGGATCCTCAGCTGATGGGCGCTCTTGGCGCAGCTCTTTTTGCTAAGGAACATTTCGAAGAAGAGAAAGCTCAGGCTTCTTAAAGAGTTAAACGGGGATTCATTATGACCGACTTTAAGACAACTTTATTAGAACTCGCAGAGCCATCCGAAAAGACATATGCTTCGGAGGATCTAAAAGCATTGGAATCGAAATCCAACTTCGTCTTAAAGTCGGATGCTGTTGAAGACCTCGGGGGCCCTGAAGGTTCAGCGGTCTTTCTGGAGTATTCCGCCTCCTCAAACCAACCCTCCTTTGCCGGAATGCTCTGCGAAGACGCATCATCGAACTCTTTAGGGCTTTTTCTTCATTTTTACGGTTCAAAACTTAACGATGAACTTTTTTACCTGGTTCTGCAGAATTTTCGATCCATGCTTCGTCTTCCCGGCGTCATGGTCAAAGGTGCAGGTAAAGATCTTTGGATCCGAATCGGTAAAAAAGCTCAGGCGCAAGGCATCGGCTTAAAGGAACTTGCTGCGGTTCTTTCCGCACGCATTCAAGAAGAATTTCCTGAAATTGAATCGGTTCAAGCCTGCTTCCTTCGAGGGCAAGGACCGATTTATAAACAGCTGGACCAGGTTTCGGAAGTTTTTTATCAGAATTCTGAAAAATTAAAGGCAAAAGTCTGGGAAGACCGCGGCTTTAACTTTAAGGATTGTCACGTCCTCGGACACTGCGGCAAGTGTGCTGATAAGAAACTTTGTGCCAATGTCCGTAGAATCGGACGCTTAAGTGAAGCCCACAGAATCAGTCAATAGGAGATTAAAGTATGAATAATCATAGAGTTATTGCCGTTTGCGGCAAAGGCGGTGTAGGTAAGACCGCCTTTACGACGCTTTTGACGAAAGTCATGATCGAAGATCCGCAGGCCGGTAAATTGCTGGTGGTCGATGCCGACCCTGCTTTAGGTCTTCACTATGCCCTAGGTCGCAAAGAGATCAAAACCATTGGTACGGTTCGCGATGAAATCCTCAGAGTCGCCGAAGAAGGCGATCGCCAGGCGCAGGAAGAGTTGGCCGACAAGGTTGACTATTTGACCGCCAGAGTACTCGACGAAGGCAAAGACTTTTCTTTCCTTGCCATGGGCCATATGGAATCCAAGGGCTGCTTCTGCTCGGTTAATGATTTGCTCCAGCAGGCCATCAGTTACTTAACGGATGAATTCAACACGGTCCTTATTGACGGCGAAGCAGGTATCGAGCAGATCAACCGCCAAGTCGTTGAAAAGATCGACACTCTTATCGTCCTGACTGACTCATCTTTCCGCGGCATGAAGACAATTTCTCATATCAAAGAAATGAGAGACGAAGGCCTTCTGCCTTTCTGCAAAAAGATCGGCGTAGTCTTTAACCGTACCCGCAACGATGTTTCTAAATTAGAAGCATTCGCTAAAGAGTTGGGCCTGGAGATTTTTGGGGCAGTTCCGATGGACGAAGAAGTGGAAGCTTACGATAGCGAAGGCAAATCGCTCTTAGAAATTCCGGAAAACAATCCAGCGCTTGTAGCCGTTCGGCAGGTTTACAAAAAACTTTAATTGATTGATTCAAATCGAGTAGGGTTTCGCTGATTTCCAGCGAACACCCTCTCACACCGCTGCCCGTACCGGTCTGGTAGGCCAAGTCACCTTGGTTTTTCAGCGGTTTCTTAACGTTTTAACCTCTAAAACATCCCA
>OLIH01000395.1_pt1 | contig 28974 bp, 27 predicted proteins | sample 1609721 | NCBI WGS metagenome assembly OLIH01 (sample SAMEA4350157, study PRJEB24818) | metagenome | biome: human; feature: gut; material: faeces | place: Denmark | collected 2013-09
CCTGCGGGGCCGTGGGCTGCTGGGAGCGGTATGCTTCCACCACCGCCCTGGTGCGGGCCGCCCAGGCCCGCAACCCCGCCTGGAACAGCGGCCGCGCGGTCTTTGCCGCCGCCGAAGCGGGGGACAGGGAAGTGCAGCTGCTGCTGGACGACTGGATCGAGGAGATCGCCCAGGGTCTGGCGGGGCTGGTGCACATCTTCAACCCCCAGCGCATCCTGGTGGGGGGCGGGGTATCCGCCCAGACCGATCTGCTCATCCGTCCCCTGGCCGACAAGGTGCAGGCATCGGTGATGCCTGCCTTCCGGCAGGGGCTGGACCTGCGGGCCGCCGCGTTGCACAACGACGCCGGCCTGGTGGGCGCGGTGTACTATCTGCGGCAGCATAAACCCGAACTGGTATGAAAAAAGGCTCCCCTTTTCCCAGGGGAGCCTTTTTGGTTGCTTGTTTACTGGCAGACGGCAGGCTGCTGGGCAAGCGGGTGCTTGCGGGAAACTCTTTCCTTTTCGTGCCCGAAAAGGAAACGAAAAGGGCCCGCCGTTCCGATGCGGCGGCCGCCGGCCGGGGCTGCGACCCCGGACCCCGAGATGCGGCCACCTCACGACGGCCTACTCAGGTCCTGGGGGACCTGAGCAAGGAAGATGATTAAAATGGCTCTTCCGGAAAGCCTCCCCTGTGCAAGGGAGGCCGCGCAGCTTCTTTTACCCCAAGCCTCCCCTGTGTAAGGGGAGGTGCCGCGCAGCGGCGGAGGGGTTGTAAACCCTGCCTGATTTCCCGTTACCGGGTAATACCGTCAAGTCTCCAACCCCTCAGACGGCCTTGCGGCCGCCAGCTCCCCTTACACAGGGGAGCCTGTCTCTGCTCACACAAACAAACTTTCCACCAGCAGCAGCGCCAGCAGGCCCACATTGCACAGGGTGAACCAGGCAAAGTATTTGGGCCGCATCTCCGGGTGCTGCTTGGCCACCAGCTTGTAGGAGATCAGGCTGGCCATGGAGGCGATCAGGGTGCCCAGGCCGCCCAGGTTGCAGCCCACAATGAGCTGGGGCCAGGTGCTGCTGTACCCCGAAAGGAGCAGCGCTGCCGGCACGTTGCTGATGACCTGGCTGGCCAGCACCGCCACGGCCACCTCGTGCCCGGCCAGAATCCCGGACAAAAAGTTCTGGAAGCTCTCGATGCGGCCCATGTTGCCGATAAAGACAAAGAAGGCGATGAAGGTGCCCAGCAGGGAATAGTCGATGCGGGCCAGCAGGGGCCGGTCGCTGATGATCAGCACCACCGCCGTCACCGCAGCCACCCCCAGCGGCGGCAGCACCTTGGCGATGCACCCCAGGCAGAGCAGGGCACCCACCCCGCACAGGGCCATCTTGCGCTTGTCGCCCAGCGGGGTGGCGGGCAGGTCGGTGTGCACCGGCACGCTGCGGGGCAGCACGCACAGCACCGCAATGCACACCCCGGACAAAACCACATAGGGCAGCATCAGGGCACAGAAGGCCCCGAAGCCCATCCCCGACCGGTTGTACAGATACAGGTTCTGGGGGTTGCCCATGGGGGTGAGCATGCTGCCCAGGTTGGCGGCGGCGGTCTGCAATACCACCGTGGGAATGACCAGCCGGTCCTGCCCGGCCATGTGCAGCACGGTCAGGGCAAAGGGCACAAAGGTGATCAGGGACACATCGTTGGTGATGAGCATGCTGAAAACAAAGGGCAGAAACACCAGCACCAGCACCATCTGCCTTGTGGCGGCCATCCGGCGCAGCAGGGCCGCGCCCAGGGCGTCGAACAGCCCCAGACCCTGCAGCCCCTTGGTCACCGCCATCAGGCTGAAGAGCAAGGCCAGGGTATCCCAGTCAATGTAGCCCGCCCAGGCGGCGTCCGGCGGCACCGCAATGGACGACAGAATCGCCAGCACCACCGCCACGGTGAGCACCACCTCGCTCTTGATAAACGCCTTGGCCCGCTGCAGCCACAGCAGCACCCGGCCCCATCCTGTCAGTTCCACCGATACATCCGCTCCTGTTTTTGTAAGAATCACGCCGGGGGCTTCCCCGGCGCGCGTTCTCTATTATACCAACCCGCCCGGCGGGATGCAAGAAGGAACCCCTCTCTTTTTCGGCGTGGAGGCGGACATTTTGCCCCTGCAAAACCAAAAGCCGGACGGCTTCGTGCAGGGGCCGTCCGGCTTGGTTTTCATTCTGTTGGAAAAAAGGCAGAGTGTTCTTATTCCTGGGGCGCCGGTTCCGGCTCCAGCAGGGTCAGGCGCACTTCCTGCACCCGGCGATGGGTGGTGCGGGTGACAATGCCCTCGTACCGGCCCCAGCGGAAATGGTCGCCCACCTTGGGCAGACCGCCCAGCTTTTCCTGCACCAGGCCGCTGATGGACACCGCCTTGCTCTTGTCCCGGATGTGCAGCTCCTCGGCCACATCGTCCACACCGGCGTCGCCGGCAATCAGCCAGCTGCCGTTGCTCTGGGCGCGCACTTCCTCCACCACGTCGTCGTGTTCGTCCCAGATTTCGCCCACCAGCTCTTCCAGGATGTCCTCCAGGGTGACGATGCCGGCGGTGCCGCCGTACTCATCCACCACAATGGCCATGTGATGCTTGCTTTCCCGCATGGTGCGCATCAGCTCGGAGATGCGGCTGCCGGAGGTGGTGTACAGCGCCGGGGTGATGAGCTTTTCCAGCTCGGCGTCCCCCCGGCGGGAAGCCACAAAGTAATCCTTCTCGTGCACCACGCCGATGATGTTGTCGATGGTCTCGTGGTACACCGGCAGGCGGGAATAGCCGCTTTCGGCAAACTGTTCGGCCACCTCTTCCAGGTCGGCGTCGTCGGCCACGGCCACAACGTCCACCCGGGGAATCAGCACGTCTTCCACCTCCACGTCGTCAAAGCTGATGGCGCTGCGGATCAGTTCGCTTTCCCGGTCGGTGATCTCGCCGTCCTTTTCGGCTTCGCTCACCATGGTGACCAGCTCGCCTTCGGTCACGGTGTCGTGCTCGTCGGAATGGAACCGGCGGGCCAGAAAATCCTTCCATTTGCCGAAGACGAAGTTCAGCGGGGTGAACAGGGTGGTCAGCGCATTGAGGATCGGGGAGAAGGAGACGGCCAGGGTCTCGGGCATTTCTTTGGCCAGGCCTTTGGGGGTAATCTCACCAAAGATCAGCACAATGACGGTCAGGGCGACCGTGGAGGCGGTGGGGCCGTACACCGGACCCAGCAGATTGGTGAACAGCACCGTGCCCAGCGAAGCCGCTGCAATGTTCACGATGTTGTTGCCGATGAGGATGGTGCTCAGCAGTCGGTCGAACTTTTCGGCCAGGCGCAGGGCCTTGCCGGCGGGCTTGTCGCCGGCCTCGGCGCGGGAGCGCAGGCGGATCAGGTTCAGGGAAGAATAGGCTGTCTCCGAAGCGGAGAAGAAAGCCGACATCGCCACCAGTGCTACGATCAAAATAATGGTGATAATACTGTCCTCGTCCATGGGGGGGGAAAGATCAACTCTACTTTCTGTATTGAATTTTGCCGGTGCCGTCACGCGGGTGCACAACGCCAGACCACGCGGGTGCACAACGCCAGACTAAGAATAATTGTATCATAACCCGGCGGCAAACGCAATCGGTTTGCCCGCCCGCGCCGGGATTTTACCCCTTCTTTACCCGGAATATTCCCCGGGAAAAAGCCGTGCCCCGGGGTCAGCTTTCGGCAATGCCGAAGAAATACCGGTTCAGCCGGTACTTGTTGTCCTCATACAGCCCCAGGTCCCGGTACAGGTCCTTATAATAGGTGAGCAGCTCCCACCGGGTGGCCAGCACCTTCACCGGGTTCAGGTTGTGCACCAGGCTGTCCGGGTTCTGCACATAGTTGTAGATGGGGGTGGACAGGGCATAAAACCGCTCGGCGTAGCGGATGAAGCTTAAATTGAAGTAAAAGTCCTCGCTGTAGTCCAGCTCCTCGCTGCACACCACGTCCGGGTGCTGGCGCACCAGGTCCGCCCGGTAGAGTTTGTTCCACATCACCCCGTAGTAGAAGCTGGCTGGCTCCTGCATCAGGCCGTAGGCAAACTGGGCCTTGCCCATGTACCCTTCCATCAGAAACCCGAAAGTCTGCACCTTGGTGAAGGGGTCAAACCCCGGGTCTACCTCCTGGGGCAGGGGCGGGGTGCGCTGGGCCCGCCATTCCCTGGGGGGGTCCACCCGGTTGTAGTGGGCAATCACCATGTCGGCGGCGTGCTCCTCCGCCTTGGCCACCAACAGTTCGGTGGCGTAGGGCTGCAGGGTGTCGTCGGCGTCCACAAACTGCAGATACTTGCCTTTGGCCGCCCGCATCCCCAGGTTCCGGGTGGCGGACACCCCGCTGTTGGCTTTATCAATCAGGGTGATGCGGTCGTCCACCTTGGCGTACATGGCGCACACCGGGCCGCTCACGTCGCTGCTGCCGTCGTTGAGCAACAGAATTTCCAGATTCCGGTAGGTCTGGCGGCGGATGCTCTCCACACAGCGGGCAATGTGGTCTTTGGCGTTGTAGATGGGCACAATCACGCTCACCAGCGGCTGCTGGGCATCAGACATGGACAAAACGCCCCTTTCTTTTCATATTGTGTTTACCATACCACAAAACCGCCCGGGATACAATGGCACCGGGACACAAACCGTGGTATACTGGAACCAGAATTATTTTGCAGGAGGACCCCACCCATGCCCAACACCATCACCGAAAACCTCCGCGCCCTGGAGGACAAACTCTACGCCTGCCGGTACGCACAGGCCATCATGAGCTATGACGAGGCCACCGCCGCCCCCGCCCGCAGCGAGGACGGCCGGGCCAAAGCCGCCGAGGTGCTCAGCCGCATCTCCTTCGACGCCCTGGTCAACCCAGAAACCGAATCCCTGCTGCAGGAGGCCGCGGCTGCCGCCCCGGACGAAACCACCGCCGCCGAAGTGCGGGAACTGCGCCGCCAGTACGACGAGATCGCCCGCATCCCCGCCGACGAGTACGCCGCCTTCACCGGTCTGGTGCAGCAGGCGGTGCCCGCCTGGGGCCGGGCCAAGCGCTCGGACGATTTCGACGCCTTTGCGCCCTATCTGGAAAAGATCGTGGACGCCCGCCGCCGCCAGGCCGGGTACTTTGCCCCGGACAAGGACCCCTACGAAGCCTGGCTGGACCGGTATGAGCGGGGGCTGACCATCGCCCAGTGCGATGAATTCTTCTCCGCCCTGCGGGCGGAGATCCTGCCCCTGCTCAAGGAGATCCAGACCCGGGGCAAGCCGGTGCGCACCGACTTCCTGGACCGGGACTGGCCGCTGGAGGGCCAGAAAGAACTGGCCCGGCGGGTGATGGATCTGTGGGGGCTGGACCCCGACCACTGCGTGCTGGACGAGAGCGAACATCCCTTCACCGAAGGCTTCTGGCACGGGGATGTGCGCATCACCACCCATTATATGCCCCGGGATGTGCTGAGCAGCCTGTACAGTGTGGCCCACGAGGGCGGCCACGCCCTGTATGAGCTGCACGTGGACCCGGTGTACGATTTCACCGTGCTGGGCGGCGGGGCCACCATGGGCCTGCACGAGAGCCAGTCCCGCCTGTTCGAAAACATGGTGGGCCGGTCCCGGGCCTTTATCCGGTGGCTGTGGCCGGTGCTGCGGGAACTCTATCCCAGCCAGACCGCCGACTTCACCGAGGAGGAGCTCTACCGCGCCGCCAACCGGGCCGAGGCCAGCCTCATCCGCACCGAGGCGGACGAGCTGACCTACGCTTTGCACATCATGGTGCGGTATGAGCTGGAAAAGGCCCTGCTCCAGGGCACCCTGGCGGTGCGTGACCTGCCCGAAGCCTGGAACGTCAAATATAAGGAATACCTGGGGGTGGAGGTGCCGGACAACGCCCACGGTGTGCTGCAGGACATCCACTGGGCCGGGGGCGATATGGGCTACTTCCCCAGCTACGCCCTGGGCAGCGCCTACGCCGCCCAGGCCTGGGACGACATCACCGCCCGGCTGGGGCAGGGTGTGCTGGAAGCCCACATCGAACAGGGCGACCTGAGCCCCCTCAAGGACGCCCTGCGGGACCGGCTGTGGAAATACGGCAACAGCCGGGAACCCGCCGAGCTGGTGCGCAGCCTGTGCGGCGGCGCCTTTGACCCCAGCCACTACACCGGGTATCTGCGCCGCAAATACACCGACCTGTACGCCCTGTGAGCTCCCGAAACTGTATAAAAATACATGAAAATGCGGTCTAAATGCAATTAAACCGCAAATATATGGAAATTTATACAAAATTTTGCCCGAAAGTGGGGCCTGTTTGTGGGGAATCCCACCTTGATTTTGCCGGAATGGCGTGTATAATAGGAACCATCAGATGAATAAATATTCAACGCACACGGTGCGAATCAAGAGAAAGGGTGCTCACCATGAAAAAGAACAAGCAGGATATCAAGAAGGTCGTTCTGGCCTACTCCGGCGGTCTGGATACTTCCATCATCATTCCCTGGCTGAAGGAAAACTATAACAACTGCGAAGTCATCGCCGTTTCCGGCGACGTGGGCCAGGGCACCGAGCTGGACGGCCTGGAAGAGAAGGCCAAGAAGACCGGCGCTTCCAAGCTGTACGTGCTGGACCTGAAGAAGGATTATGTGGAAAACTATATCTGGCCCTGCCTGAAGGCCGGCGCCAAGTACGAGGATTACCTGCTGGGCACCTCCCACGCCCGTCCCTGCATCGCCAAGGCCCTGGCGGACATCGCCATCAAGGAAGGCGCCGACGCCATCTGCCACGGCTGCACCGGCAAGGGCAACGACCAGGTCCGGTTTGAGCTCACCCTCAAGGCCTTCGCCCCGGACATGGCCATCATCGCCCCCTGGCGGGAATGGGACATCAAGAGCCGCGACGAGGAGATCGACTACGCCGAAGCCCACAACATCCCCCTGAAGATCAGCCGGGAGACCAACTATTCCAAGGACAAGAACCTGTGGCACCTGAGCCATGAGGGCCTGGACCTGGAGAACCCGAAGAACGAGCCCCAGTACAACAAGCCCGGCTTCCTGGAACTGGGCGTCAGCCCCGAACAGGCCCCGGACAAGCCCACCTACGTGACCATCCATTTTGAGAAGGGCGTGCCCACCGCCGTGGACGGCAAGGAAATGGGCGCTGTGGAGATCGTGGAGACCCTGAACAAGCTGGGCGGCGAAAACGGTGTCGGCCTGCTGGACATCGTGGAGAACCGGCTGGTGGGCATGAAGAGCCGCGGCGTGTACGAAACCCCCGGCGGCGCCATCCTGTACAAGGCCCACAACGTGCTGGAGACCATCACCCTGGACAAGGAAAGCGCCCACTTCAAGGAGATCGTGGCCCAGAAGATGGCCGACCTTGTCTACAACGGCCAGTGGTTCACCCCCCTGCGGGAAGCCATCAGCGCCTTTGTGGACCAGCTGGAAAAGACAGTCACCGGCGATGTGACCCTCAAGCTGTACAAGGGCAACATGATCAACGCCGGCGTCACCAGCCCCTACACCCTGTACGACGAGCAGACCGCCAGCTTCGGCGAGGATGAGGACTACAACCAGGCCGACGCCACCGGCTTCATCAACCTGTTCGGCCTGCCCATTGCCGAGCGCGCCAAGCTGGCCAAAAAGTGGCCCGCCATCGACTGATTTTCCCATCGCATAACCCAAAAACAAACCGCCGCCGGGGAGGATTATCCCTCCTTGGCGGCTTTGGCGTTCTCATAAACAAGCCTGATTCTCGTAACCAACCCTATTTGTACGGAAAGTGAGGTTATCCCCATGCCCCAACTTTGGCAGGGCCGCGCCAGCAAGGCGGTGGACAGCCGCGTCAACGATTTCAACTCCTCCATCCGGTTCGACGCCCGCATGATCGAACAGGACATCCGGGGCAGCCTGGTGCACTCGGCCATGCTGGGCGCCCAGGGCATCATCTCCGCCCAGGATGTGGAAGATATCCACAAAGGACTGCACTCCATTCTGGATGATCTGCACAGCGGCGCCCTGGAAATCGACCCCACCGCCGAGGATGTCCACACCTTTGTGGAACAGACCCTCACCGCCCGGGTGGGGGATGCGGGCAAGCGGCTGCACACCGGCCGCAGCCGCAACGACCAGGTGGCCCTGGACATCCGCCTCTACCTGCGGGACGCCGCCGCCACCCTGCAAAAGGAGATCAAAGACCTCATCGACGCCATCTGCACAAAAGCCGAGGAGAGCGCCGGCTATGTCATGCCCGGCTACACCCATCTGCAGCGGGCCCAGCCGGTGAGCTTCGGCCACCAGCTCATGGCCTACGCCTGGATGCTTTTGCGGGACCTGGGCCGGATGCAGGATGCGGTGCGCCGCATGGACGCTGAGTGCCCTCTCGGTTCCGGCGCCCTGGCCGGCACCACCTACCCCCTGGACCGGTTCTACACCGCCAGGGAGCTGGGCTTTGCCGCCCCCTGCCATAACTCCATCGACGGCGTGTCCGACCGGGATTTCTGCATCGAGCTCTGCGCCGCCATGGCCACCTGCATGATGCACCTCTCCCGCCTGTCGGAGGAGGTCATCCTCTGGTGCAGCTGGGAATTCCGCTTCGTGGAGCTGGACGACGCCTTCACCACCGGGTCGTCCATCATGCCCCAGAAGAAGAACCCCGACGTCACCGAGCTCATCCGGGGCAAGACCGGCCGGGTGTACGGGGACCTGAACACCCTGCTGGTCATGATGAAGGGCATCCCCCTGGCCTACGACAAGGATATGCAGGAGGACAAGGAGGCCATCTTCGACGCGGTGGACACCCTGGACCTCTGCCTGCGCACCCTGACCCCCATGCTGGCCACCATGACCCCCAGACCCGAGAACATGCGCAAGGCGGCGGCCCACGGGTTCATCAACGCCACCGACTGCGCCGACTACCTGACCAAAAAGGGCATGCCCTTCCGGGACGCCTACAAGTGCACCGGCACCATGGTGGCCGCCTGCATCCGGGAAGGCAAGACCCTGGAAGAGATGTCCCTGGAGGAATTCCGGCGCTACAGCCCGCTGTTTGACCGGGATATCTACGAAGCCATCGACCTGACCCGCTGCTGCGAGGGCCGCACCAGCTACGGCGGCCCCACCAAGGCCAGTGTCCTTTCCCAGATCGCCGACGTGCGCGCCGCGCTGGCCCAATAATACCGAAACGGGTGGATGTTTTGAAAAAGTATCGTATTTTTGTGGACGGGTCTTCCGGCACCACCGGCCTGCGCATTGCGGACCGCCTGGCCGCCCGCCCGGAATTTGAACTGCTGACCATCGCCGAAGCCGACCGCAAGGACCCGGCGGCCCGGGCCGCCGTCATCAACCAGAGCGACCTGACCTTCCTCTGCCTGCCCGACGCGGCGGCGAAGGAGATCATCCCGCTGGTACGGCAGGATGTCCGCATCCTGGACACCTCCACCGCCCACCGCACTGCCTCCGGCTGGCTGTACGGCATGCCCGAACTGGACAACACCCGCAAGGCGCTGAAAACCGCCACCCGGGTGGCGGTGCCCGGCTGCCACGCCTCCGGCTTCATCGCCCCGGTGGCGCCGCTGGTGCGCCGGGGGCTCATCGCCCCGGATGCCGCCCTGTGCTGCTTCAGCCTCACCGGGTATTCCGGCGGCGGCAAATCCATGATCGCCCAGTATGAGGCCGACCGCACCGACGAGGGACTGTACGCCCCCCGCCCCTACGGCCTGACGCTGCACCACAAGCATCTGCCCGAGATGATGGCCGTCTGCGGCCTGCACACCGCACCGGTCTTCTGCCCGGTGGTGGCCGACTACTACGCCGGCATGGAAACGGTAGTGCAGCTCCAGCGCACCCAGCTGAACGGCGACGCCAAGGACCTGGCCGCCGCCTTGTCCGACTACTACGCCGGCAGCCCGGTGATCACCGTCCATCCCTTTGACCCCGACGCCCTGCCGGGGTTCCTGCCGTCCAACGCCCTGGCGGGCAAGGACAGCCTGGAAATTTTTGTCACCGCATCCCCGGACGGCGGCCAGATCCAGCTGATCAGCCGCTTCGACAACCTGGGCAAGGGGTCTTCCGGCGCGGCGGTGCAGTGCATGAACCTGATGCTGGGCCTGGACGAAACCGCCGGCCTGGCTCTGTAATCCGCGGCCCAAGGCCGCATCCTGAATGAGGGGGAGAAACATGAACTTTACCACAATCGAGGGCGGCATCTGCGCGCCCCAGGGCTTTTCCGCCGCGGGCATCCACTGCGGCATCCGGCACAACCACGCCAAGCCGGACCTGGCACTGATCAAGGCCGACGTGCGCTGTGCGGGCGCCGCCTGCTATACCACCAACAAGGTGTACGGCGCCCCCATCACGGTGGACCGGGAACACCTGGCCGACGGCTACGCCCAGGCCATCCTGGTCAACTCCGGCAACGCCAACACCTGCGCCCCCGGCGGGGTGGAACTGGCCCGGGAAACCTGCCGCCTGGCGGCCCAGGCCCTGGGCGTGGACGAAAAGGACGTGCTGCCCGCCTCCACCGGCGTCATCGGCCAGGCCATGACCATCGCGCCCTTCGCTTCCGGCATCCCGGCCTGCGCGGCCCAGCTGGCCCACAGCCCGGAAGGCAGCCTCAACGCCGCCTTCGCCATCATGACCACCGACACCCACCCCAAACAGGTGGCCGTGGAGTTCACCCTGGGCGGCAAGACCTGCCGCATGGGCGCCATCGCCAAGGGCTCCGGCATGATCCACCCCAACATGGCCACCATGCTGCTCTTCATCACCACCGACGCCGCCATGGAGCCTGCCGTGCTCCAGAAGGCCCTGTCCAGCGTGGTGCCCGCCACCTTCAACCAGATTTCGGTGGACGGGGACACCTCCACCAACGACACCGTCCTGCTGCTGGCTTCCGGCCTGGCGGGCAACGCCCCCGTGGCCGCCGACAGCGAGGACTACGTCACCTTCGTGGCCGCCCTGACCCAGGTGGCCGAGACCCTGTGCCGGGAACTGGCCGGGGACGGCGAAGGCGCCACCAAGCTGCTGGAATGCATCGTCACCGGAGCCCCCACCCTGCAGGTGGCCCGGGACGTGTCCAAGAGCGTCATCCACTCCACCCTGTTCAAGGCCGCCATGTTCGGCGAGGACGCCAACTGGGGTCGGGTGCTCTGCGCCATCGGCTACACCCCGGGGGATTTCTCCATCGATAAGACCAGCGTGCGGCTGAAGAGCGCCGCCGGGGAAGTGCTGGTCTGTGAGAACGCCGCCCACCATATCTTCAGTGAGGAAGAGGCCGCCAAGATTTTGCAGGAAAGCGAAATCCAGATTCTGGTGGACCTGGGCTGCGGCGACGCCATGGCCAAGGCCTGGGGCTGCGATTTGACCTACGATTACGTGAAGATCAACGGCGATTACCGCACCTGAGTGGCAGGGGAGAGGAAGAACATGAAGAACGAAGAGATGGCGCGGCTCTTTTCCGAAGCCACGCCCTACATCCAGAAATACCACGGCAAGACCCTGGTCATCAAGTACGGGGGCAACGCCATGGTCAACGGCCAGCTGAAACTGGCGGTGATGAACGACCTGGTCACCCTGACCCTGCTGGGGGTGCGGGTGGTGCTGGTGCACGGGGGCGGCCCCGCCATCAACGCCATGCTCAAAAAGCTGGGCATTGAATCCAAGTTTGTGGGCGGCCTGCGCTACACCGACGCCGAGACCATGGCGGTGGTGCAGCAGGTGCTGGCCGGCCAGGTGAACAAGGACCTGGTGGCCCTGCTCAAGGGCCGGGGCGTGGGGCTGTGCGGTATGGACGGCAACACCATCAGCTGCCGCCGCTACACCAAGGCCGACCTGGGCTTTGTGGGCGAGATCACCGGCATCAGCACCACCCTGATCAACCACCTGCTGGACGACCAGTTCATCCCGGTGGTGGCCACCGTGGGCATGGACCCGGAAAACGGGGTGCTCTACAACGTCAACGCCGACACCGCCGCCGCGGCCATCGCCGTGGCCCTGGGCGCCGAAAAGCTGGTCTCCATGACCGACATCACCGGCCTGCTGCGGGATAAGGACGACGATTCCACCCTCATCCCGGAGGTGGAACTCTCCGAGATCGAGGCCTACAAGGCCGAGGGCATCATCGCCGGGGGTATGCTGCCCAAGATCGACGGCATGGCCGACGCCATCCGCCGGGGCGTCAACGAGGCGGTCATCATCGACGGCCGGGTGCCCCACTCCATCCTGCTGGAAATGTTCTCCGACCGCGGGTCGGGCACCCTGTTCTACCGCAACCACAACCGCTGATTCCCCAAGGAGGACTTTGTCATGAATACCCAGAAGGTCATGGACCGGGACAACAAATACATCATGCACACCTACGGCCGCAGCCCCATCGTCATCGAGCGGGGCGAGGGCATGACCGCCATCGACGCCGACGGCAAGCGCTATCTGGACTTCACCTCCGGCATCGGGGTCAACGCCCTGGGCTACGCCCACCCCGCCTGGCTCCAGGCCGTTACCGAACAGGCCGCCAAGGTGCAGCACACTTCCAACCTGTACTACACCGCCCCCTGCGGCCGCCTGGCCCGGCGCATCTGCCACCGCACCGGCCTGGACCGGGTGTTTTTCGGCAACTCCGGCGCCGAAGCCAACGAGGGCGCCATCAAGTGCGCCCGCAAATACAGCGTGGACACCTACGGCGAGGGCCGCAGCAAGGTCATCACCCTGGTGAACTCCTTCCACGGCCGCACCCTGGCCACCCTCACCGCCACCGGCCAGGATGTGTTCCACCATGATTTCGGGCCTTTCCCCGGGGAATTCGCCTACGTTCCCGCCGGGGACTTTGCCGCCCTGGAAGCCGCCGCCGATGAGCACACCTGCGCCGTCATGATGGAGCTGGTGCAGGGCGAAGGCGGCGTGGTGGCCCTGGACCCCGACTACGTCCATGGGGTGGCCGAGTTCTGTGCCGCCAAGGACATCCTGCTCATTGTGGACGAGGTGCAGACCGGCGTGGGCCGCACCGGCAAGTTCCTGGCCTGCGAGAACTATCACCTGCGCCCGGACATCGTCACCCTGGCCAAGGGCCTGGGCGGCGGGCTGCCCATCGGCGCCGTGGTCACCACCGAGAAGGTGGCTTCCCACATGGGCCCGGGCAGCCACGGCTCCACCTTCGGGGGCAACCCGGTGGTCTGCGCCGGCGCCTGCGCCGTGCTGGACACCATGGACGAGGAGTTCATGCAGAACGTCAACGACTGCGCCGCCGCCCTGTGGACCGGGCTGCGCACCCTGCCCCATGTGCAGGGGGTCAGCGGCCTGGGCCTGATGATCGGCATCCAGCTGGACGAGGGCCTGAAAGCCGCCGAGGTGCGCACCGCCTGCGAGAAAAACGGTCTGCTGGTGCTTACCGCCAAAGACCGCATCCGGCTGCTGCCGCCGCTGATCCTGACCGAACAGGACGTGAAGAACGCCCTGGCCATCCTGCGCAAGGTGCTGGAAACCGCCTGATTCTTCGCAAAAACCGCATAGCATCTGTCGGGGCGTGCCGCAATTTTTGGTGTGGCGCGCCCCGATTTGTTGTGGTATAATTACCATTAGGGCAGTAGCCGGACTACCGCCCCGCGGTTTTGGGAAAGCACAAACAGGAGGGGACGTCGTCAATGGGGATCATCCGCAAGATCCAGGCAAAAACAGGAGAAGCGCGCGCCAAGGAGAAGATCCGTCCGCTGGTGGAAAGCCGCATGATGCGGGACATCCTTCTGGAGATCGGCCAGCGGGGCAGCGAAGCCCTGGACCCGCAGTCGGTGCCCATGGACCAGCGGGCCCGGGCGGCACGGCTGGCCAGCGAATGCGGGATGGCCGGTATGCGCCAGAGCGTGGTGGACGAAGTGCGCCTGGACGCCGAGGGCATCACCCTGGTCTGCGGCGGGGAGGAGACCGCCTTTCTGTACGGCGACTACAACTACGAGAACATCGAGGATACCGACTGTCTGCCCGCCGTGGCCCAGTACCTGGTGGCCCATATGCGGGGGTACTACAACATCACCTGCACCTTTGCGTCGGCCCCCAAGCCCCATGGCCGGGGCGTGGCCCAGAAGACCCGCCAGGTGTTCATCCGCCGCCACCACGAGGATACCCCCTTTGCCCCCGGTCCGGTGCAGAAACAGCACCTGTTTTAAGGCCGGCAGGGGCATAACACCCTTGACGCCGGGGACCCGGTTTGGTATAATGAACTGTACGCCGTGGGAAATCCACGGCCCATAGGGAGCATTACTCAAGAGGTCGAAGAGGTCGCACTCGAAAGTTTGCAGCCCGCTGGCCGATTCGTCCGCTAGGAATGGCGTGACGGCGGGATTTTCCCGGGGTATGCATCCGGTTTTTATCCGCTTATCTTGCATCGAAATCTTGCATTTTTCCGAAAGAGCTGCAAGGCGGTGCTGGACAATTAAATATGGAGATGTACTCAAGAGGTCGTAAGAGGGAGCACTCGAAATGCTTTAGGTCTCGAGAGAGGCGCGTGGGTTCGACTCCCACCATCTCCGCCAAATCCCTCAGGAATCTTCCTGAGGGTATTTTTGTATTTTCACGGCAAGAACCCCTTGCCGTTTGGGAGGAAGCGCTATGCCGACATTTACCATCGTGGGCGGGGTCAACGGGGCAGGCAAGAGCAGCCTGTCCGGTGTTCTGAAGGATTGTTTGGACGACTTGGGCGTTATCGTGGACCCCGACAGACTGACGGCCCAGCACGGCGGCGATGAGTATGCCGGGGGCCAGGCTGCCGTTGCCAAACTGCAGGACTGCCTTGCCCAGGGCATTGACTTCACCGAGGAAAGCACCCTTTCGGGCAGCTTCTCCCGCAAAATGGCCCGCGCGGCCCGGGACAAGGGCTACACCGTACGACTGTACTATGTGGGCCTGGATACTGCTGAGGAATCGGTCCGTCGGATCGCCAACCGGGTGGCCCGCGGCGGCCACGACATCCCGACTCAGGACGTGGAGCGCCGGTTTGCCCGGCGTTTCCAGGACCTGGGCAAGCTGCTGCCGCTGTGCAACGAGGCAACCTTCTATGACAACGACAATGGCTTCCGGGTGGTGGCTTTCTATCGCAACGGGGAACTGCTGCCCGCAACCGATACGCCGCCTGTCTGGCTCACCGACCTGCGTCGGGAGCTCGCGCTCTGAACCAGTGTAGGATTACCACCGGTTTTCGGGCAGTTCTTCCGGCAGCGGCAGGGCTTGTTCCATCGTGGCGGCGCTCAGCTGCTTGGACTGGGAATCCAGGTGGGCGTAGATGTTGGCCGTGGTGGAGATGTCGCTGTGGCCCAGCCATTCCTGGATCTGCTTCATGGGCACACCCTGCTTGAGCAGCAGACTGGCGCAGGAGTGGCGCAGATCATGGAACCGAATCTTCCGCAGGCCGTGGTCGGCCAGCAGCTTGGCGAAGCCGTCGGTCACAGCGTTGGGCAGGATCAGATTGCCCATCTCGTCCACGAACAGGTAGCCCTTGTACTTCTGGTTGTAGCAGTTGCCGCAGAGCTTCTCGTTGTAGGCCTGCTGCTCCTTCAGCGCCCGCAGCCGCTGGGCAAAGCTGGCCACCAGCGGCAGGGTGCGCAGGCTGGACTTGGTCTTGGCCCGGTCGGCCTCCACCAGGACGTGTTTGCCCTCCAGGTTGGTGCTGGTCACGATGTGGCGGATGGTCAGGGTACCGGCCTCAAAGTCCACAGCGTCCCACCGCAGGCCCAGTACCTCGCCCCGGCGCAGCCCGTAGAAGGCTGCGAACTGGATGATGAGTTCCAGCCGGTGCCCCCGGGCGGCTTCGAAGAGCTGCTCCATCTCCTCGGCGGTGTAGTAGGCGGCCAGGTACTTCTCGGGCTTGGGCCGCTCCACCTTGTCCACCGGGTTGCCGGGGATGAGATCCAGTTTCACCGCCTGCTTCAGTGCCTTGTGAAGATTGGCGTGCAGCCGCAGCACACTGGTGGATTTCAGCGTTTTTCGCTCATGGAGATAAAAGCTCTGGATGTGCCGCGCCTGCAGGCCACCCAGCGTGATGCCGGTGGGCTCGAAGTAGGGGACGATGTGGTTCTTCACATTGAAGTTGTAGGAGGACCAGGTGGTCTCCTGCACAGCGGGGCGGATGATCTTCAGCCAGTAGAGCATATAGTCACTGAACAGCATATCGGGGCTCAGTTCCTCTTTGCGGTTGGGTCTGGGCGGCGTGAAGCTGCGGCGCAGTTCCCGCGGCATCTCCTCCGCCCGCTTTTTGTTGCCCTTCACAGGCAGTCCGGTGGCGTGCCAGGGCTGTTTGCGCTTGCCGTCGGCACCGGTATAGCTGAGCACCATATAGTAATATCCGTTTTTCTCTTGCAGTCGGCCTGCTACCATAGGCATTTCTCCTTTCATACTCGTTTGTACGGGTTTCCGGGTCCAACACAACAATACCCGGAATCTCTGGCAAAAGCTATTCACAAATCTACACAAGGATACGCCCTTGTTTTGGGTACGAATCTACCAAAGCGCCCGCGTCGGGAACATCCCGGCGCGGGCTTTTGGTATGGTTGAGGTTCAGCGTTCCAGACTGTGGCGGCGCTTGCGGTGGCGGGCTTTTTCCTCGGCCCGCTGACGGGCCTGTTCCTCCAGGGCCTTGCGGCAGGCGGTGGTGGCTCGTACCCTTCGGAGAACCCTGTCACAGACTTCATCCTCGTGCCGCAAAGCCTTGATCTGGCAGGTCAGTCCGGCCCGGCGTTCGGCGGTACCGGGCGGCGGAACCTTGTGCCGCAGCAGCCGGGCACAGTCGGCGCGCTCCTTGCAGAGGGCGTCGATCTGTGCTGCCAGTTCCCGGCGGCGGGCTTCCACCTCGTCGGTGGTGTGGAAATCCCGGTCAAAGCAGAGGTGCATCTCCTCCAGCGTGCGCTCCACGTTGCGCCAGATCGCTTCGATCTCCGGCCAGTTGATGGAGGCCCGAGGATTCGGCTTGGCCTGCACCTTGTACCGGAAGTAGAGATACTGCCGGCCCAGGTGGGGCTTTCCGAAGAGTTCGTCCAGCAGCCCCTTGTACCGCACCTTGGCCCAGGAACGGCAGACCGGACGCCTGGGACGGTCATACCCGCCGAACAGGCTGTAATAGTGGGGGCCGAACTGGTAATAGTGAGCGTCCAGCACCCGGGCCAGCGCGGGCCAGTCGAACTCCGGGCCCAGGCGATGCACCCGCACCGGGCGGCCGCCGTCCACCGAGCGCAGGGTGGCGTACTTGCGGCCCTCCTCCCGCCGCCACAGGTAGCCCATCCGCCGCAGAGCCAAGGCAAAGTCCTCCTCGGTGCTGGTCTGCTGGAGGGAGGTTTGCAGTGCCTCCCGCATCCGGTTGTACCGGGTGGGTTCGCCCCGGCGTTCCGCTTCGTAGAGGGGGCGCGGTGTGCTCTTGCCTTGGGGCTGTACCACCGACAACCCCTGGGTCCGGCAGAGGGCGTCGGAAGCGCGGCGCAGTTCCCGGTACTGGCTGCGGCGCTGCTCGTACTTTTTGCCATCCACATAAGACACCGCGTTGATGACAAAGTGGTTGTGCAGGCAGTGGGTGTTCATGTGGGTGGCCACCAGCACCTGGAACCGTCCGTCCCAAACCTGCCGGGCCAACTCCACCCCGATGGCGTGGCACTGTTCGGGGGTTACCTCACCGGGTTGGAAACTCTGGTAGGCGTGCATCGCCACCACGCCCTCAGTCTTACCGAACTTCCGCTGCACCGCCCGCATATCCGCCCAGGCGGTTTCGGGGCGGCAATGAATGCCGCTCACCAGTTTTGCGCTTTCCGGCAAGGTGGTCTTGGCGTCGTTCCCGGCGTAGCGCAGCGCCTGGGACAGGGCACCGTATTCGGTTTTCTCCGGGTTTGCGGCGTAGTCCACCACCCGGCGCAGGTTGTCCCGCACCGGCCAGATCTTGGTGACGGCCAGGGGTTACTCCTTCGGCAGCAGGGCATCCCGGATCTGGTCTGTGGCCGCCCGGCAGGGGAGCGCATCCCCGGGCGGCAGACGGTCCGCCAGCGCGTCCAGTTCTTCAAGAGCGGAAAACAAAGACGCGGGCGGATGAAACTGCGGTGTGTACCCCAGTGCCTGCTGCCGGAGATATTCCGACAGCGTCAGACCGCAGCGCCGGGCGGCGGATTCCATCCGGCGTTTTTCAGCCGGTGTCACCCGCACGTTGATGCCCACGGTGCGGTTCCTCACGAGGCAGTCTCCCGTGAGATTACGGGGTTCGGGGTCGTCCCCGTAGAAGCGGCGGTGTCCGCCGCGGCGAAGGGTTGCCCGTCGGCAACACAAAGCCCATGCTCGCTACCGTGATGCGGCCCCGGTGACGGTGATGACGATAATGACGGTACGGGGGCCGCACCCTCTTCACCAGCCGGTACCGTACCAGACGGTAAGGGGGATCTGCCGGTATCATCGTCACTGCCGTCATGACCGTCATTCCCATCACGGGTGAAGCACAGCAGCCGGGTGTTGGAGGTGCGCCGGGACTGGTAGCGGATGCCCTGCGGGGCAAACACCGTGTAGAAGTGCTCCACCAGTTTGCGGGTGAACTGGTTGGGCTGCACCCCGGTGATGCCCGCGGCGGTCAGCAGTTCGGTGGCGGTGCCTGTCCAGCTGCAGGTGTGCCGGACAAAGTCCGCCGCCCGCCACAGATAGTCCGGAACGGCCTTCCGGACCTGTTCCTCGGCGGTTTCCTCCTCCAACAGCTGCCAGATGCAGTCCCGGGTCTGCAGATGGAGGGTGCAGCTGTCCATGTCACGGCCTGTCACCAGCAGCCGGGCCGTGTCGCTCATCCGCTGGCGCTGCAGCAGCCAGATGGTGTCGGCGGCACCCATCAGGCCGTTGGACCCGGAAATCTGCTGGAACGGGTCGGATGCGCCCTGTTTGCGCAGATGATGCACCAGCAGCAACCCGATGCCGCGGCGGTCCGCCAGGGATTTCAGCGCGCTCATATCCTGGTAATCGCTGGCGTAAGCGCCGTTGTTCGTGTCGGCGGTGCGGACCTTCTGCAAGGTGTCGATGACCATCAGGCTGGTTTCGGGGTGCTGGGACAGGAATTTCTCGATCTGGAGTTCCAGACCGTCCCCGATGGCACAGCTTCCGGTCTGGAAGTACAACCGGCTGGGAACGGGGTCCTCGGTCAGGCGGAACAAACGCCCCTGGATGCGGGCGTAGGTGTCCTCCAGACAGAGGTACAGTACGGTCTGTGGCTGAGCGGTGCGGCCCCAGATCTCGCCGCCCCGGGCCAGCTGCAGGCAAAGCCACAGGCACAGCCAACTTTTGCCTGCCTTGCTGGCACCGGCCAACAAGGAAAGCCCGGCGGGCAGCAGGCCGGGAATCAGCCACCGCAAGCGGCAGCGGGATGGAAAGTAGAGTTTCAGCGTCAATAGGTTCGTTTCTCTGCATAGCATACTCCTCCTTCTTGCTGGGCCACAGGCCGCCCAACGGGGCCCTGTGGCGCGACCTTTGCGACAATGCGGGTAACGTGCCCGCCGCCCGGCGGCGCGCGGCACGGCGCGGATTTGAGCGCAGGTACAGAGTGAATCTTAATAAGATTCACTTTTTCTGCGGCGGATTTCCAGTGAATCATGCTATGATTCACTTTGCAGGTCTTGCCCGGCAAAACCCGCCCCTTGTGCATTGGTCAGCAGATAGCGGATGACGTTGATTTTGGGAATCTTGTAGGCGTTGCCCAGTTTGAGGGCTCCGATTTCGCCTTCTCCCAGCAGATCATACGCCGCATGACGGCTGATGCCCAACATAGTTTGCAGTTGCCGGACTGTCACCACATCGGGATAGTCGGCAAACAGCAGGCCATAGCAGGCTTTCAGCTCTTTTTCCGGGATGAGGCGTTTCGCAGACATGCGACCCTCATAGAATGGAAGTGTACGAATTGGATAATCATAGGCAAATCTCCTTTCTGTAATCATTTGCGGATGTTCTATTGAACTTTCGCAAATTTGATAAGGATATTATAGTTCTCAAAAACGCGAACGTCAATATATTTCGCAAATTTGTTACAATTTCCTTGTAAATCGGGGACGGGTAGGGTACAATGAATACAAAAAGACGCGCCCACGGGAAATCCGTGGACGCGATAACAGCTTGGAGAGGAGCAAAACCGTGACGACCGGTGAGAAAATCAAGCGGATACGCCGCCATCGGCAGATGACGCAGAAGGAACTGGGAGAAAAGATCGGGCTGGGCGCAGGCGGCGCCAACCGTATCGCCCAGTATGAGATGGGGTACCGGATTCCCAAAAAGCCGCTGCTGGAGAAGATGGCTGAAGTACTGAACGTATCCGCGATGGCCTTGTCAGAAGGCGGAAACGGTGCAGCTGCCGATATGATGGAGCAATTGTTCTGGCTGGATGAGGAAGTGCCCGGTATTATCAACCTGGTCCGGACACAGCGGTCAGAGACCCGGTACAACGCCAACCAGGATTTTTTGTTGCGCTATGATGACAACGATGACTGGCCGCCAGACAGCCCTGTGGCCATGTGGTTCAATTCGACGATCCTGAACGATTTCCTCAAAGACTGGGCGGAAGTGCAGCGAAAACTTCGCCAGGGGGAGATTACCGAAGCAGAATACTTTGAGTGGAAGATCTGCTGGCCGGAGAGCGCGGATAAATAATCTGAAAACAGTGAACGTTGTGGTTTGATAAGCAAGAAGACCTTTTCTCCCAAAGGATAGTAAATGATTTTGATAATATAAAAGGGCAGAATATAGAATTGTACAGATACAACATCGTAGATTAAATAATAATAAACAATAAGTATCCAAAAAGAGCTATATAGCCAATTTCGTAAAAATATTTTCTTAAAACGCATATAAAGCGTTGAAATCTGAGCTTATAATCTTTATAATACTACTTAAAGGAGGTGTGCAAATGCTTTGCCAGTTTTCGTTTCACAATTTTAGATCCTATAAGAGCGAAACTACCTTCGATTTTCAGGCGGCGACATTGCCGGAGTTTAAGGATACTTTGATTACGCAGGATAAGGCATCCGATTTGCTACCAGTAGCGGTTGTGTACGGACCAAACGGTGGAGGTAAGTCTAACTTGCTGGAAGCACTTGCCTGCTTAATTTCGACTGTTGCAAGACCGGTCCATGAGTTGGGAAAAAATCGTCAGCAGTATATCTTCCAGCAGAAAACGGAAGCGGTTCCATTTTTATATGATCACGAATCAGCGTCTAGTCCTACTGAATTCAGAATTTATTTTAGAATAGAAAACAACGAATATTGCTATTATATTTCCTTAAAAGATGAAGAAGTTATATCGGAAAGCCTATACCGAAAGACAATTGGTGCGAAAAGGAGCGCAACGATTTTTGAACGTGAAGGAGGCACCATAGAACTTGGGTATACCTTATCGAAGGAAAGAGGAATTAATACTGCTGTAAATCCCAAGATGCCGTATGTATCTTTTTTGGCTATCAACTATGATATTCCGGAAATCAATGAAGTTCTATACTGGTTTGAAAGCTGCATTGTACAGAATTATGCACACCCTCTGGTGGAGCATCGGATTATGCTTAGAAACGATGAAAAGTTTAAGCAGAATTTGCTAAAGGCTCTGCATGATATGGACATTGATATCGTGGATTATCGGTACGATGAAGAAACAAAGCAGCTATTTATACAGAGGCAGATTGGTGAACAAAAGGTTGAACTTCCATTTCAGGAAGAATCCGAAGGAACCCGCAAAATTATTGCAGCTTTACCCATCTTGCTTATGGCTCTTGCACAGGGGCGCTTAGTTATTATTGATGAATTGGACGCAAAACTGCACCCAAAGCTGTTGCGATATGTGATCTTTTTGTTTAAGGATAAGAAAATCAACCAGCACGGTGCGCAGCTGCTGTTCACATCTCACGATATGTACACTTTAAAAAATACCGTTTTTCGCAGAGATGAGATTTGGTTCGCTGCAGAAAATGCGAAGCATGAGAGCGAAATTTATTCCCTGTATGAAATCCGCAATGAGGATAATGAGAGAGTAAAGAACACCGCTGCATATGACAAGCAGTATATGGAAGGCCGATATGGAGCAGATCCGTATCTTTCCAATATGCTTGGGGGTGAATTCGAGTGAGCTTGAAGCCACCCAAAAAGAGCGATATGGGCAAAAGCTGGATGAAAGGCCGACAGGATCGAGTGAAAAGGATTCAGCCGGAATATCATCTGATTGTCACAGAAGGCACAAAAACTGAACCAGCCTATTTCGAAGCAATAAAAAACGAAATCAACCGACGCCATCCTCAAAAAATCCAATTGCAAATTGAAGGGGCGGGTCTTAATACCGTTTCACTGTTTGAGAAAGCGAAGGCCCTTGTTGCAATATCGCCAAACGTGTATAAGCATGTATGGATTGTATATGACACGGATGATTTCCCTGCGGAACACATCAATGAAGTGCAGAATTTGTGCGAAATCAATTCCAACGAGGAAACAGAATATCATGCGCTTTGGTCCAATCAGTATATTGAGTTATGGTTTCTTTTGCATTTTTGCTACTTTCAATCTGATGTTTCGAGAAATGAATATTTCCCGAAGTTAAGCCAGTTGATGTGTGCACAGGGATTGGATGCGTACCGGAAAAATCGAGAGGATATGTATCAGGTGTTATTTCCCTATATGGAGACTGCTATTGCCAATGCCAAAAGGTTGGCGGCGAAAAACGAAGGGAAAACGCCGGCAGAATCCGCTCCGGGAACAGAGGTATATAGGTTGGTTGAAAAATTAAAACCGTATCTTCTGGAAGAATAGGCTTTTGCCAAGAAAATTTAAAAACCAAAAAATGAGCCGTATGAACGAAATCTCCGGGAAGGTCCGAAGATGGGTTCATACGGCTCTTATGGTTTATTGTGCAAAGGCGTTTCCCTTGGTAAAGGGGGCTGCCTATTGCTTTTAGGATTATTTGCTTTGCAGTGCGTTCAGCAGCTCGCTAGCGGATTACTGCCTTACAAAAGGCGTTGTGCTTGCGCTGGATGTACTCCTGATAGGCTTCAAAGTCGGTCATGGAAATTCCCCCTTTCTGAATAATAGTGCGGGGCGGCAGCACTCCTTGCTGTCGCCCCTTGATTGCCTATCTGCAAAGGCGGGCGGGGCTGTCAACGGCGGCGCGTATGCGCCGTTCATCTTGACTGTTGACTGGCTCGGCTGGCTTTGCTATTACCTTGCGGTAAACGTAAATGGATATGATCGCAGTAATCACTTCCGTGATCCAAAACGCATTCCAGACGCCAACCGCTCCGAGAAACCTGCTGAGTAAAAACGCAGCCGGGATGATTACCACTACATACCGGCAAAGAGAAATCAGTAAGGAGGGCGTGCCTTTCCCCAGCCCCTCCAATGCGCCGGAAGAAGTAACAGAAACCGCCGAGACGATAAATCCGGCCCCGATGATGCGCAAGGCAGTTCCCCCGGCCTGGATCGTCGCTTCCGTGTGGGTAAACAGCCCTATCAGCTGGCCGGGGATCAGCAGACATATCGCGGTTCCAAGCACCATAATGATACCGCTCATGCACAAAACAATCTGATAAATCTGGCTGACTCGTTTGTGCTCCCCTGCACCGTAGTTATAGCCGATCAGGGGGCGCATCCCCTGCACAATGCCATTCGCCGGCAGATAGATGAAGGTCTGCAATTTGTAATAGATTCCCAAAACCAGGATATACACTTCGGAATAGGCCGCCAAGATCGCATTGAGCGCCGAAATCAAAAGAGACGGAAGTGCAAGATTCAGGGTTGCGGGAATGCCGATGGAGTACAGCTTGACGACCATCTTTTTGCCGGGCAGAACGTACTGCCTGCGGATATGCACGCGAATGGGCCGCGCAAGATAGACGACCAGATAAATCGCAAGCGTCAGGGCCTGCCCGATGCCGGTTGCCAGCGCAGCGCCTTCGATCCCCATTTCCGGGAATGGACCATAGCCAAAAATCAGAACGGGGTCTAAGACAATGTTTGTGATGCACCCGCACATCAGGCTGATCATGGTTGTTTTCATGTTTCCCACTGCCTGGAACAGCTTCTCAAATGCCATGCTGACGGTAACTATGAGTGTAAAGGCGAATGCAACGACAGAATAACGGACGCCAAGTTCAATGACCGCTTCGGATGAAGTGAACATCCGCAGGAAAACCGGCATGACGGCGATACAGCAGACTGTCATAACAACGCCATGAATCACGGCAAGCACAAGCCCCTGGGTGGCGGACTGGTCCGCCTTTTCGTAATCCCCCGCGCCCAGATAGAAGGCGATCACTGCGTTGATCCCAACGCCAAATCCGATTCCAACAGCATTGATAAAATTTTGAACCGGGTAAACCAGCGATAACGCCGTCATTGCTTCCTCGCTGATCTGTGCGACGAAAAAGCTGTCCACAATGTTGTAGAGGGAATTGACCAGCATGGATAACACCATCGGCAGGGACATGGATAAAATCAGCGGTAATACCGGTTTCTCTTTCATGAAAGTATCGTTCATAATTCCTCCTTCGCAGAACATGTTATGATTTTTTACGGTGATACCAGGCCATCATTATGAGAGCAACGAGCAAGGTGCCGGTTTCCGCGACAGGGAATGCAAGCCAGATTCCGTTCAGATGGAACAATTTGTCCAGACACCATAAGGATGGAACAAGGAAAAGCAGTTGCCTGCATAATTGGATTGCCATGCTGAAACCTACTTTTTCTGTGGCCTGAAAATAGGTGGAAATCATGGTGGAAAGGCCGCAAAACAGATAGCTTGCCGCCATGATCCGCATAGCGGATATTCCAAAGGAGCGCATGGCTTCCGATGCCGTAAACAATCCCAAAATCTGCGCCGGAAAAAGGATGACAGCCAACGTCCCCAGTATCATCATGCCGGTGACCAAAGCAGTTCCGTATCGGAAAGCGGAATGCAGCCGTTCGCTGCTCCCTGCGCCGTAGTTAAACCGCATGACTGGCAAACAACCCTGGATTAAGCCATTTACCGTCATAACAATCAACTGCTGCACCTTAAAATATGCACCGAAGAATGCAATCGCCGTATCAGAATACGCCACCAGAAACAGATTGACGAACGTCACCATAAACGAACTGAGGGCGTTCATAATAAAAGATGGCAGGCCAAAGGCAAAAATACGGCGGATCATCTGTTTCTGCAAATGAAAACCTTTGATTTTTACCCGCACTTTCTGCTTTTTGCCCAGCAGCAAAGCAAATGCCAGAATCATGGACAGCAAATAGCCCGCAACAGTAGCCACCGCAGCGCCGCGGATTCCCATAGCCGGGAAAATACCAATACCAAAAATCAGGATGGGGTCGAACACAAAGTTGACCACCACGCCCGCAATTTGAAACCACATGGGAGATATCATGTTCCCGGTGGCCTGTATCATCTTCTGGATTGCGATATGCACCATATTGGGAATTTGCATGAACGAGCACACGCTCATATAGGCGATACTCAATTGATAAATTTCTTCATTATTGGTGAATGCCCGAAAGTAGGGTTTCATAATCAGCAAGGACAGAAGGTTGAGCAAAGCACCAATTCCAAAGGCCAGTAACAATCCATGTGTGACGGTGGTATTTGCCTCATCCTGCTTTTTCTGTCCAAGATACCCCGCAATCAGTACATTCACGCCGACACCAATCCAGATAGACGCCGCATTCATCAGTGTTGTAATCGGGAATGACAGAGAAACAGCCGTCAGCGCATTCTCACTCAGCCGCGCTACAAACGCGCTGTCTATCAGGTTATAGGAATATTGCAGGAACATGGAGATCAGCGGCGGTATCGACATTTGCCAAATGAGCTTTCCAACGGGCGCAACTGCCATTTTATTACTGGTCTGCATACTTTCCCTCCTCTCCACAAAGTGTCCGGCGCAAAAAAATTGCGCCGGACAGCAGGTTATTAAATCCGAACAATATAGTTTTGTTTGCGTGCTGCGGGCTGACCGGCTTCCTTAGCTGGATAACCCAATGCAATCGCTCCGACGCCACGCAAGGTTTCCGGCAGCTTCCACTCCCGCAGGAGAGCCTTACCGCTTTCACTGTCGAAAATCTCACGTTCCCGATGTACCCATACGGTTCCAAGGCCAAGGGCATGGGCGGCCAGCATCATATTTTCAAGGACGCAGCTTCCATCCTCCACAAAGGTGTTTGCGGAGCCATCTGCCAGAACCAAAATCACGACAGGCGCGCCATAATAAGGGTCTGTATTGTTCCCCATCACTTCTGCGTTTAACCTGGCGATTTCCTGCCGGTATTTGGGGTCTGTGATTGCAATGATGGTAGGGGATTGACGTCCTCCGCCGGTAGGTGCATAAGTCCCGGCTTCCAGTACAGCGTCCAACGCCTCGGAAGGGACAGGCTCCGATTTATAGACCCTTACGCTGCGGCGCGTTTTGATAAGAGACAAAAAATCATTTTCCATACAAGTACCATCCTCCGTTCTGCCAGATTTTCCAGGATGCAGACAACAAAAAAGCCACACGGCTATCACAAGATAGCTGTGTGGCAAAAAGATGACCGAATCCGGAAAAGTCCACTCAAATTTTACGTCTATTATTATAGCGATCTTTCAGGAGACTGTCAAGCATCAATCATTACGGAATTGTGGCGGCTGTCTGTTGTTTTTTTGTGTTACTTTATGGCACATGAGCATTTGCTCTGGGGTCATCACAAACACCTCCGACGTGCCTTTCAATTTGCTTTATTATAGCATGCCGAACCGGGAAAAGGCTATTGGTAGCAGGAAAGACTTCTGAAAAAATTGAATGGAGCGGTGATTTGGGAGCGACCCGGAATGCGGGATGGAGTAATTTGTCCGCTTGTTACTTCAAAAACGCTCAAAGTTGTGTAATGGCGGGAAGTGCGCATCTATGTGTACAGGATATCAACCGATTTTTTCGGCTTCTAATTATTTGCTAATTATGATTATTAGAATAATGATTAGAAAAAACTGGGCCGTGTTATACAGACTTCGTCAATCATTCAAAGTGTGCTTATACTAGAACAGGGGAGCCGGGCAAATACCCGGCTTCCCGTTTTTATCATTGTTTTGGTATGCCACGCTCTGCACCGGAGTTTACTCCACGGTGGAACTGAGCGGCTTGGGGCGCAATGGCAGAAAGAGTTTATCGGATTTGTTCCAAGATGGGAGTTAATGCATTGTTGTCTACGAAGTCTACCTTGGTGTTATAGGTTTCGATCATGGCCCTGACTTCAGCGGTTTTCTTCTCGTCCGGCAGACGTTTCGCTTTGTTATACAAAAGCGTCATCATGGTTTTGTGTAAAACGCTTAGTTTGCTGTAGTCAATTCCGCCTCGTAGATGAAACAGGACTGTGTTTTGCAAGAGGTTTGCCGGAACTTGTTTAGAGACGGATTGGCGAATGTTGCGGATGTTTTCTGGGTCTGTTACATCCGCGAGCCCTACAGTCACTAAAAACAATTTTGCCGCAGGCGGGATGAGCTTTACGGTGCGTTTTAGTCCTTTGACACCGCCTGCGTACAGACCACCCAAATAGATAATTCTGCTGTAATTCTGCAGTGTTTTTACATCTTCATAGCCTATGGCGTCAATACCACTTAATTGCGACAGCTTTTCAGCATACTTTTTCGTTGTGCCGTATTCACTGCCATACACAATGATCTGGTTCATAGGTTTCCTCCGAATTTGATTGTGAGACACAAGGTGACAGTTAACGATACTCTCTGTGTTACGACGTATCATCAGTTACGGATTTCCAGTTCTTTTTCAGCTAAAAATGCTAACTGACATTGAAGAATATATCGATTGTCCATTTCTGTGATCTCGCAAGACGGTTTACTGGTCGTGGTCGGCAAAGTGGTGACCTTAACGGCTATATCCGGGTGGCTGATTGCATTTGATAGAATTTGTCTCTGGGAAGAATCCATATCAAACGGAGTTTTCTGTAACTCGTTCCAAGTATCCAAAATGTCTTTCTCCAAAGGGGTGACAATCTGCTTTGTACGTAAGAGGTTGATCAAAATACTATAATCCATCGTTAGGTACCTCTCCAAAAAGGATATGATATCAAAATTGTGAAGCTTAGAAAGACTCTTCACAGGAATAGCACCCAAAGACCAAGAGAATGCGATAGAGGGCCGTTCCGTTTCTTTAAAAATGAACATCGGTTTGCAAGGGCTTGACGCCGGTTTCTTGTATACACTGAAAGATACTGTTTCCATTATAGACAAAACGATTTGGATATACAAGAATTTGAATCTGCTGGTAAGGAAGAGGCGACATTTGCACGTTGCAACGAAAGCCTTGCACGTTTATACTGTAAGTAAAAGAAAAACGAGGAGGCACCCTCATGGCGGACGTGGAAAAACTTCGCAAGGTCAAACAGTGTATTGATAGCTTGGCGGAAGGACTGAACCCTTTTACCGGACAGCCTTTGCCAGAGGAGGATATTGTCAACGATGTGCGGGTGTCACGGAGCCTGTTTTTGGCATCAGCGTTTCTACAGGAGCAGATGCAAGGCACACCGGCTAAGAAAAATGGCAAAAAACAAGATTTCCGGTTGAGCCTGGAGGAACGGGAAAGGCTGGAGTTTTTTTCCCGGCCCATACCTGCCAGCGAGCTGGCCCGGCGGATGAACGAGGCTGTCGGTACGCAGGACTACAAGAAGATCAGTTATCGTCAAATCACAGATTGGCTGGTGGAAGTAGGAATGCTCAAGCTGGTGGAAAATGTGGCGGGTACACAGCGTCGCCGTCCTACCGATAGCGGGGAAAAGTTGGGAATCTCGGTGGATAACCGAATGGGACAGTACGGCTCGTACCAAGTTGTTCTGTACAGCGAGGATGCCCAGCATTTTATTGTGGATAATGTGGATGCTAATGAGATTCACAATGACTATGACTTTTTCCGTCCTGTTATCCGGGTGCAGACATCCGGGTGGAGAATAGTATCACCCGAAAATGAGAGGTGATATTGATGAAAAGCCGATTGGAGCAATTATTGG
>OLIH01000399.1_pt1 | contig 28724 bp, 30 predicted proteins | sample 1609721 | NCBI WGS metagenome assembly OLIH01 (sample SAMEA4350157, study PRJEB24818) | metagenome | biome: human; feature: gut; material: faeces | place: Denmark | collected 2013-09
AAAAGAACCAGCTCATTGAGCCAGTTCACAAACTCCCCATATCTGATGCATTCTTCTGCTATGCACACTTTTTGTTGTTTTGTATCAATCCCAACGTCATTACGTCCAGCAAAAGAATCTTTTTATCTTTTATCTGTTCTCCGCAGGGCACACAAAATGCCATACGGAGATTTTTTTGCCTTTCCTGCCGCCCTAATCTATGCTGGGGCGGAGTGTCCCGGATCCGTATGAGGGCAGAGATATAACATTTTCCCATCTGCTCCATATATTTTTGGAAAATCAGATCCGTCTGGTTGCCGCCTCTTTCGGTCTTCCTTTTTTCAGACAAGGGCACGGGCACACATAAATCCGGTTCTTCCAGCCTTTCCCGCCAGGGAAACCGGCTGAGCAAAAAAGCAAACGATGTCTCCCGTACCGGATTTCCTGCGAATTTCAACTGGATCAGCGCTTTTTTTAATGGCCCCTGGTAATCTCCCAGTGTATAACATCCGTCAAGGTATGCATTCCTTGATCCGCCGATCATCCGCGGTCTCCAGACGGACCGGAAGCAGGTGCTGCACCAGTCTCCCTGTTCCTCCACAAAAGCTCCGCATCCGGGGCACCGGGGCGGATACAGCAAATCAAGACATAATTTCAGAATATTCAGGATCAATCTCCTCCTTCAGCCATGCATGGAAAAGGCTGCATCTTCCCCCGTCTCTGTGATGTCTCACCGCCGTTTCCAACGCATCATGGGTGGTAATCAGAATGACTTTCTTTTTAGCACGTGTTACCGCCGTATATAAAAGATTTCGCTGAAGCATAATCGCATGCACCGGAAGCAGAATAAGGAAAACCGTTTCATATTCACTTCCCTGGCTTTTATGTACCGTAACAGCATAGGCAAGCTGAAGCGCCCCCCATTCATTGCGGCTGTATACCAGTTCTTTTTCAGAAAAACGGACAAAAATCCTGTCTTTCGTCACGGCCCACACTACGCCTATATCCCCGTTGTAGATTCCTTTCCCGTAGTCATTTATTCTCTGCATTACTTTATCTCCTATACGGTATGGAAGCGCCGTGTCCCCGGGTTTCCTGAGCATGTTCTGAAGGGACTGGTTCAGACTGTCCACACCGCAGAGTCCTTTATAAACAGGAGACAGAACCTGCATGGAAAATTGATTGTCCCCGCTGCCATACTCCATATCCCGGCACAGCTTCAGAAGCAGTTCTCTGGCCTCTGCTTCTCCGGACACCTCACGGATCTGGAATTCTCCCCGGGAGTCAGAAACCGGACAGAGTCCCTGTCTGATTTTTTCAGCATTTTCAACAATGCCGCTTCCTTCCTGCTGACGGAATATATGACGCAGTTCAGTCACCGGTATACGCCCCCATGAGATGAGATCCCGCAGCGGGTATCCTGCTCCTACGGGCGGGAGCTGCTGTGTGTCTCCTACCAGAACCAGACGGCTTCCGTCACGTATGGCACAAAGCAGGCGGTACAGTACTGCCATATCAAGCATGGATGCTTCATCTACAATAATCAGTTTTTCATCAAGAGGATCGCTGGCGTTTTTTCCAAAAAACACGCCTTCATCACGCAGCTCCGCTTCCAGTGATTTATGAATGGTATCTGCATTTCGTCCGCTGGATATGGCCAGTCTCTTCGCTGCCCGTCCGGTAGGAGCCATGAGACGTACAGAAAGGCCCCACTGATCAGCAGCTGCAATGACTGCTTTTATCAGTGTCGTTTTCCCCGTCCCCGGGCCTCCTGTAATAATGGTCACCGGAGAGAAAAAAATAGAAGATACCGCTTCCCGCTGTTCTTCTGCCAGGGTAATGCCGTTATGTGCCTCAAACTGCTCAATCACTGCTTTCAGGGCGCCCGTTTTCTGTATATTGCCGTTCATAAGGCGGTTCATATGAATGGCTGATTCTGTTTCTGCCTCGTAAAGGGAAGGCAGGTAAATATAGCGGCATCTCTTGTATATGGCCGAAGGAAACAGTCCTGCAGAAAGAATATCACTCCCTACTGCACGTATCCGGTCTTCTCCGACATGAAGGAGCAGCGCTGTGTCATGATAGAGGTTTTCTTCCGGAATACAGCAATGCCCCTCTCCGGACGACTGTGCGAGAATATAGCGGAACCCTTCTTCTATTCTGTCTTCGTCATCCGGAAGAATTCCTTCTTCCCGTGCAATCCGGTCTACCGCATGAAATCCTATACCGGGAATTTCCCCGATCATCCGATAAGGCATGGTTTTGATCACGTCCCAGGCATCCTCGCCGTAAGCCTGACGGATCACAGCGGCAAAACGTCCGGGAATCCCCGCCGTCTGCAGAAACAAAACCAGTTCATGGAGGGCTGCTGTATTCTCATAGGATTCCTTGATTTTCTGCCATGTCTTTTCTCCGATTCCCGGAACTTCCAGCAGGGCTTCCATATGATGATCCATGACGTCCAATGTCCGGTTTCCGAAACAGTCTATAATGCGCCGTGCTAAAGCCGGTCCAATTCCGTCAATCATTCCCGATCCGAGAAATTTCTCGATTCCTTCTGATTCGTCAGGTTTTTCTCTCTGCATGCGGACTGCACGGAACTGCATGCCAAAACGGGGATGCTTTTGCCAGCATCCCCACATGGTTACCTTTTCTCCTGCACAGGGTGTTTCAACGGGCCCTGCTACTGTGATGCCGCGTCCGGGATTCTGTGTGCGGATTTTAAAAACACAGAAAAAATTCCCGGAGCCTGAATAAATGACATCAGTCACTGTCCCCTTCAGTTCTTCCATGATTATTGATCCTTCTGTCTGACCGCTTCTTCTGCCTTCCTGCACAGTTTCATAAGCTGCCGGTACCAGACTGCAAATGCAGGTCTGGAAGAGATGTCCGCAATAAGAGCGGACAGTTCCTGTACATTTTTCTCTTCTCTTTCTGCATCATAAATGGGCATGTCATGCTGGATTTTATAGGCAGCGACCTGCTTCACTAAAGACATCCTTTTTTCAAAAAGTCCAGTCATGTCCCGGTCTGCCGAACGGATGGCCGCTCTGAGTTCTTCCAGCTCCATGTTGTCTCCTCCTTACTGATGCTTTTCTTCCAGCTGCTGCAGCATTCTTTCAGTAAGACTGCTGCATTCTTCCAATGTGGTAGTAATGGTTTCTCCTGTTTTCCTGACACGGATTTCTACGCATCCGTTTTCCTTATAATGGCGTCCAATGGTGATTCTGACTGGATACCCAATCAGATCCGCATCTTTGAATTTGATGCCGGCCCGTTCATCTCTGTCATCCAGCACGGTTTCATCATGGTTCTCTTCCATGCAGTCATAAATATGCTGGGCAGCTTCCATAATATCGGGATCTTTTGTATTGGCCGGTACAATAACGACCTGATAGGGAGCAATGGACACCGGCCAGATAATTCCGTTTTCATCATGGTTTTGTTCAATGGAAGCCGCCATTGTGCGGGTTACACCGATACCATAGCACCCCATGACGACAGGTTTGGATTTTCCTTCTTTATCCAGGTAGGTGCATCCCAGTTTTTCACTGTATTTTGTGCCCAGTTTAAAGACCTGGCCTACTTCAATTCCCTTTCTGATCTGAATATGGCCCCCGCATACAGGGCATGAATCCTCTTCTGTAATCAGACGGATTGTATCAGTCATAACAGCTCCGAAATCACGTTTGGGATTGACATGAATGTAGTGGGTATCTTTTTCATTAGCCCCGCATACGGCATCCTGCATATTCATAACCGTCTCATCAACAATGACTTTAAAATGGGCTGAGTCAGAAAGGCCTACCGGACTGATATAGCCTGCAGTGAGTCCGCATTTCTTAAGATCATCATCGCCGGCCATAGCCAGTGTGTTGGCATGAAAAAGATTCTGAAGCCGTACTTCATTCACTTCATGATCGCCTCTTACCATGGCCAGGACAACGGTATCATCCGCTTTATAGACAACGGCCTTGACCGACCGGTTAATAGGAAGGTGCAGGTAAGCACATACTCCTTCAATAGTATGCGCACCGGGTGTAGATACTTTTTCTTTCTCTTTCTTATTTTCTTCCTGACCGGAAATTGTCCGTGGAACAGCTGCCTCTACATTGGCGGCAAAATCACAGTTCCCGCAGTAAACAACATCGGCTTCCCCGGATTCTGCAAGAGCTTCAAATTCATGGGAGGCATTGCCCCCGATGGCTCCGGAATCAGCCAGGACCGGACGGAAATGAAGCCCGCACCGTGTAAAAATACGTGTATAGGCATCATACATCGCCTGATAGTGGATATCCAGACCTTCCTGATCCATATCAAAGGAATATCCGTCTTTCATGATGAACTCACGGCTTCTCATCAGCCCAAAACGGGGACGGACTTCATCTCTGTATTTATTCTGTATCTGATAAAGATTGAGCGGCAGCTGTCTATAAGAGCTGACATCCATTTTGATCAGGGAGGTGATCAGTTCTTCATGAGTGGGCCCCAGGCAGTATTCTCGTCCATGGCGGTCTTTCAGCCGGAACATTTCATCGCCGTAAACAGACCAGCGTCCTGTTTCTTTCCATATTTCAGCCGGCTGGATGATAGGCATGAGAATCTCCTGGGCATCTGTCTTTCCCAGTTCTTCACGAATGATATTTTCAATTTTCCGAAGTGTTCTCCATGCCATGGGAAGATATGAATATACACCGCCCACAACTTTTCTGATCATTCCTGCCTTAAGCATGTACTGATGACTGGATACCACGGCTTCAGCCGGAATTTCGCGAAGCGTGGGACTGTATAATTTTGAAGCTAACATCCGATTTCCCCCTCTTTAATTACTTCTCTTCCATCCGGTTGATTTCTTCCATCAATGCAGAAATCAATTGTTTTTCCGGAACAGTGCGGATGATTTTCCCTTTTCGGAATACCAGTCCGCAGCCTTTCCCGCCTGCAATGCCGAAATCAGCTTCTCTGGCTTCTCCAGGCCCATTGACAACACAGCCCATGACCGCTACGCGTATCGGTTTTTTCACGGTCTGAAGACGGGCTTCCACCCTTTGTGCCAGATCAATCAGGTTGACCTGGCAGCGTCCGCAGGTAGGACACGAGATCATAACAGGACCGTAATTCCGTATACCTGCCGCAGTCAGGATCTCTTTGCCTGCCGTAATCTCTTTCACCGGATCATCCGTTAATGATACCCGTATCGTATCACCAATTCCATCCAGCAGCAAAGCACCGATTCCAACCGATGATTTGACGGTGCCGCGGAAAGCTGTTCCTGCTTCCGTAACCCCCAGATGAAGCGGATACTCAACTTTTTCCGCCAATATCCGGTTTGCCTTAACCATCAGGGGCACATCGGTGGATTTTAAAGAAATTACCATGTCATAAAAATGCTGTGATTCTAAAATACGTATATGTTCAAGTGCGCATTCCACCATTCCTTCAGCAGTAGGGTGTCCTCCATGTTCTTCCAGTATTTTTTCAGGAAGGGAACCTGCATTAATTCCAATTCTTATGGGAACTCCCAGAGGCTTTGCCCGGTTCACCACCGCCATGACTTTATCCGCAGAACCAATGTTCCCGGGATTAATCCGGAGTGCATCAATTCCGCATTCCAGTGCCGTTAGAGCAAGGCGGTAATCGAAATGAATATCGGCCACCAAAGGAAGATGAATTTTTTGTTTTAAGTTTCTCAATGATTCGGCTGCTTTTCTGTCAGGTACAGCAATTCTTACAATATCCGCCCCAGCCTGCTGAAGCCTCTCTATCTGTGCAGCAGCCTGTTCTGTGTCCACAGGACTGAATGTTGTCATGGACTGTACGGATACAGGGGCATCACCGCCGACAGCAACCTGTCCTACATGAATCTGACGTGTTTTCCTTCTCATGAGCATCACCTGAAAAATGATGAAATATCTTTCATCGTAGCAAATAAAAACAGACCGACCAGGATGGAAAGACCGGCCACCTGAAGATAGTAAAGCATTTTTTCAGGCATGCGTCTCCCAGATACTGTTTCAGCCAAAATTGTAAAAAAGAGTCCTCCGTCAAGCAAAGGAATCGGAAGAAAATTTAAAAAGCCAAGATTGAGGCTTAAGACGGCAATGAATAAAAAGAACTGCAGGAGGCCAACTCCTGCCACATCACCGGCCAGACGGGCAACTCCAAGAGGCCCTGCTACATCTGCAGAGGCATTGCCGGTGACTGCATAGTAAATTCCCTCACCCATCATGCGGATAATATACAGGCACCGTTCGCCTGCCATAGACGCCGCCTGCATGATAGAAACAGGTTCTGCCTCCAGGTAAGGCGTAATGCCGATGACGGCATGTCCTCTTCCGTCATCTTTGGGAATAACTTCCAGCGGCATGACTTTTCCGTCTCTCTCAATACGGACAGGGACAATTCGGCTTGCCTGATCTGTCAAGCGGCCTTGTATATCTGTCCAGGCATTCACAGGTTCCCCTCTGATTTCTAAAATTCTGTCAGAGGGTTTTATACCTGCCAGAGATGCCGCCGACCCGTCAAGAACCGATCCTACCACAGGCTGATTGGGAAATGACTGTATACCTACGATAAGAAAAGCTCCCCAGAAAATCAAAAAGGCCAGTATGATATTCATCAGGGATCCCGCAGAAATGACCAAAAGCCTGGCCCAGGCCGGTTTTGATGAAAAACTGCGCGGGTCTGTGCCGGGATCTCCCGGATCCATGCCTGCTATTTTATTGAATCCTCCTAATGGAATCATACGGAGTGAGTATTTGGTTTCCCCTATTGTACGGGAGTATAGAACCGGACCAAATCCCACTGCAAATTCTTCTACCCGCATCCCTGTCAGCTTTGCCGTCACATAATGTCCGCCTTCATGAACTAAAATAATGACCGCAAATACAATGACCGGCGCCGCAATGGTCATAATCATAAATGTATCCCCGCTATATATTTTTCTGCTGCCCGCCGGGCTCTTTTGTCACCGTCCATAATATCATCCACGGAACGGACCGGTTTTGTGTCCCAATGCTCCAATACAGATTCTACCGTATTAAAAATCATGGGAAAATTAATTTTTCCTTCAAGAAATGCATGAACAGCCTGCTCATTGGCTGCATTATAGGCCGTTGTTGCATCGCCTCCGGCCTGTCCTGCCTGATAGGCCATCGGAATGGACCGAAAAACTGCTGTATCCGGTTCTTCCAAAATAATGGAGGAAAGCTTACTCCAATCGACAAAGGTCCGGGAAGGTGTCGGCATCCTGTCCGGATATGTCAGCGCCAGCTGAATGGGAATCCTCATGTCCGGATTTCCGATCTGCGCCATAACCGCCCCATCTTCATATTCTACCATAGAATGAATCAAACTTTGAGGCTGGACCAGCACTTCGATTTTCTCATAAGGAACATTAAAAAGCCAGTGGGCTTCCATAATTTCCAATCCTTTATTAAACATGGTGGCTGAATCCATGGTGACTTTCCTGCCCATATTCCATGTAGGATGATGGAAGCACTGTTCCGGAGCGATATCTGACAGTTTTTCCTCTGACCATCCCCTGAAAGGCCCCCCTGAAGCTGTCAGAATTAATTTTCTTACCGCTTTGCGGTCCTGCCCCTGCAGACATTGAAAAATGGCGCTGTGTTCACTGTCTACTGGGAATAAATCAATTCCTGTGCCTCGTGATTTCTTCATCACCAGTTCTCCGCCGGAAACCAGACTTTCTTTGTTGGCCAGAGCTACCTTCTTACCGCTTTCCAAAGCTGCCAGCGTAGGACGCAGTCCGTCAATGCCTGTCACCGCTACCAGCACAATATCAGCAGCGCTTTCACGGACCGCTTCATCCATACTGTCAGCGCCGCAGAACACACGGATGGATCCATGCAGTCTGCAGTCCCATTTTTTACCCGCGTCACTGTCCGAAACAGCAACGGCATCCGGCTGGAATTCTTCCGCCTGCCGCTCCAGGAGATCCGTGTCACTGCGCACAGCTAAAAGAGAAACATGGAAGTGATCCTTATGCATGCGGATCACTTCCAATGCCTGTCGTCCAATTGAACCTGTACTTCCCAAAATTGCTATATTTTTCATAACTGCCCCGCTGTGATTAAAAATATTACGGTCACCGGAGCCGCGAACAGGAGACTGTCAAAACGGTCTAAAATGCCTCCGTGCCCCGGGAGAATCGTGCCTGAATCCTTAATTTTGCATTTTCTTTTTAAAAACGATTCAAAAAGATCCCCGGCCGGAGCAGCCGCTGCAATGATCATCCCCAGCACACCGCCCCAAAATACGGGGAAATGAAAAATCCATGCATAGACCGCCCCCACCAGTACAGTGCCTATGATGCCGCCTGCCAGACCTTCTATTGTTTTAAACGGGCTGATAGTCGGCGCCAAAGGCCTGTGTCCTATCATATGACCGATAAGATAGGCAAAAGTATCACTGGCCCAAGTGCCCAAAAGAACGAACCAGATAAAGAACAGGCCCGGCTCAATGGAAAGCGTGTCGATTCCACGGAAAAATTCTCCATGCCGGAGAAGTGCAAAGGAAGCCATACCGCTTCCTATATAAAAAATCCCCATCATTTCAATACATGTATCGAAAATAGGCCTTTCCTTTTGGGCAATAAAACGGGACAGACAGACCACCAGCGTAAAAAGTTCTGCTGCCAGGAAAAAAACTGGTGATAAAGCTGACGCAACGAGCACCGCAATCATAAAAGCAGGAAAAAAAGAAGAAATTTCAATCCCCTTTTTCCCCATCATTCTCGCATATTCAAACCATGCAGTCCATGCAATAGCCAGAACTGCTGCTGACAGAACCCATCCCCCTGCCATAACAATGAAGAACGCCGCTGCAATGCCTACAACGGCTGTACCGATTCTCTTGATCAACTTAAATTCCTTCCTGCAGTCCGCCGAACCGTCTGTCTCTTTTCTGAAATTCCTGTACCGCACGAATCAGCTCACTGCGGTCAAAATCAGGCCAAAGAACCGGCGTGAAATAAAGTTCTGCATAGGAAATCTGCCACAACATAAAGTTGGAAAGCCTTTGTTCTCCTCCTGTCCTGATAAGAAGATCCACATCCCGGGAAGCCGGCGGAAAAAGTGAATTTTGAAGAATCTCTTCGGAAATCTGATCCGGCTCAAGTTCTCCCGCTTTCACTTTTTCTGCCAGCAGACGGCATCCTCTGACCAGTTCATCCCTGCTTCCGTAATTAATGGCAATGTTGAAACGGATTTTGGTATTTCCTGCTGTTTCCCGTTCGCATTTTTCCATTTTGTCCTGAAGTCCTGAAGAAAGCATATTCCGTTCTCCGATAATATGCATCTGGACACCTTCCTGTTTCATTTCTTCCAGGCTTCCTATCAGATATTCTCCAAAAAGCTCCATCAGAAACTGAACTTCAGCAGAAGGCCTTTTCCAGTTCTCCGTGGAAAAAGCATACATGGTCAGAATACGGATCCCCATGTCAGAAGCTGCCCTGACAATTTTCTTCACATTTTCAGCTCCCGCCTGATGGCCAAAGCTGCGGGATTTTCCTTTTTTTTCAGCCCAGCGTCCGTTGCCGTCTAAAATCACAGCCACATGAAATGGAACTGATCCTTTTTCATCCAATCTGATACTCCTTCCCATAAAGAGACAATACCGCTTTGTTCACATCTTCACTGTAAACCATCTGAGGCATGGCTGCAGATCGGGATCCTAAACGGACTATACGGATATGTTCCTCCGAAAGAAAATATCGACGGCTGCGCCCCCGTGTTTCCCATAGCGGCTGCCTTTCTTTTATACGTTCCAGTTCTTCTTTATTCACACACACAGGAAAACAGGAATCTTCCGATGATGCTTCCATCAGACCGACATCACTTCTTTAATTTTATTTTCTGTCAATTTGTCCAGTCCTTCGATTTTGCGGTCTGTCAGCTTTTGTATCCGTTCCACGGTCTCTTCTATAACATCTTTGGATACTTCACTCTTTTTTTCTTCTTTTTTCATAAAAACATTGCCGTCCCGCCGTATATTCCGTACAGCCACTTTGGCTTCTTCTGCTTTTTTATTAACGATCTTTACCAGTTCTTTTCTGCGTTCTTCTGTCAGCTGCGGAATAGCCATACGGATCAGATTGCCGTCATTCATAGGAACCAGTCCTAAATCCGACTGGAGAATGGCCTTCTCGATTTCTTTCAGAAGACTTTTGTCCCACGGCTGTACAACGAGCATTCTGGCTTCAGGCACAGATACAGAGGATACCTGTGTAACAGGTGTCATGGTCCCATAGTACTCAACACGGATGCTGTCCAGCAGGCTGGCATTGGCCTGGCCTGTTCTGATAGAAGCGAATTCAGACCGCAGTGCTTCTATTGATTTTTCCATTCTTTCATCCAATTCATGGATCTCATTTTCATACATTTTTATTTCCCCTCAATCAATGTACCCAGGGTATCGCCCATACATGCTTTCTCTATATTTCCGCAGGTGTCAATATTAAATACTACAATAGGAATATGATTGTTCATACATAATGTAATCGCCGTATTGTCCATGACCGCCAGTTCTTTCCGCAGGACATCGCCATAGGTCAGGTGTGTAAACATTTTGGCATCCGGATGATATTTCGGGTCTGAATCATAAACTCCATCTGTCATTTTTTTTGCCATGAGCATGACATCCGCCTCAATTTCAGCCGACCGGAGAGCTGCGGTTGTATCTGTTGTAAAATAAGGATTGCCTGTCCCTGCCGCAAAAATAACAACACGTCCCTTTTCAAGATGACGGATTGCTCTTCTCCGTATATAGGGTTCTGCAATCTGACGCATTTCAATCGCGGTCTGAACACGGGTATCCACGCCGTTCTTTTCCAGTCCATCCTGCAGTGCCAGTGAATTAATGACGGTAGCCAGCATACCCATATAATCGGCTGAAGCACGGTCCATGCCGCCGGCACTTCCCTTCAGCCCTCTCCATATATTCCCCCCGCCTACAACAACGCCTACCTGTATGCCCTGTCCTGTCACACTTTTGATTTCCTTGCACAGCCTGTCCACTACGGTTGGATCTATGCCGAATCCCTGGGCATTGGCCAATGCTTCTCCGCTGAGTTTCAGCATGACTCTTTTGTATTTTTTATTCTCCATGTCTGTACTCAGTTTACAAAATGAGAGAACACAATACGTGTTCTCTCATTTTACCCTTCAGTCACTTATTTCTTCACCTGGCTCATGACTTCATTGACAAAGTCATCCTGCTTCTTTTCGATGCCTTCGCCCATTTGATAACGGGTAAAACGCCGGACTGAAATATGCTCTCCCAGCTTGGCTACCATCTCCGTCACTACGTCCTGTACGGATTTATCGCTGTCTTTAATAAACGGCTGTTCCAGAAGGCAGTTCTCTTTATAAAATTTCTCAAGTCTGCCTTCAGTCATGCGGTCAATAATCTTTTCCGGCTTTCCTTCATTCAATGCCTGTTCACGCAGTACATCCCGCTCATGAGCCAGCACTTCTTCCGGAACTTCTTCTCTTTTAACATAAGAAGGAGCGGAAGCGGCAATCTGCATGGCAATGTCTTTGACTAACTGATGAAATCCTTCTGTCTGTGCCACAAAATCAGTCTCACAGTTCACCTCAACCAAGACACCGATGCGGCCATTGCCATGAATATATGATCCCACAATGCCTTCCGCTGCTACACGTCCGGATTTTTTGGCAGCCTGCGCCAATCCCTTTTCGCGGAGGATATCAACCGCCTTTTCCATATCTCCATCAGCCTCTGTCAGTGCTTTTTTGCAGTCCATCATACCGGCACCGCTGCGGGCACGCAGATCTTTCACCATACTTGCAGTAATCATCCTACGACCTCCGTTGAATTAATCTATATCAATGCTTTTTGTTATTCAGCTTTATCGGAAGCATCCTGTTCTGCCTCCGGAGCTTCTTCAGCCGGAGCATTTTCAGAAGCTTCGCCTTCCTGCACTGCTTCTTCCTGCTGTCCCTGGCGGCCTTCCAGTACGGCATCAGCCATTTTTCCGGTCAGAAGCTTCACAGCGCGGATAGCATCATCATTCGCCGGAATCGGATAGTCAATCACATCGGGATCACAGTTTGTATCCACAGTAGCTACTACCGGAATATGCAGTTTCCGTGCTTCAGAAACCGAGATCTCCTCTTTCTTTGAATCAATAACAACAATACACCCGGGCAGTGTCTTCATGTCTTTAATACCGCCCAGATATTTTTCGAGCTTTTCAAGTTCTCTTTTCAGCAGAATCGCTTCTTTTTTAGGGAACTTTTCAATCGTTCCGTCTTCAAACATGGTTTCCAGTTCTTTCAGACGTGCAATCCGCTGCTGAATGGTGCGGAAATTGGTAAGCATTCCGCCCAGCCAACGTTCATTAACGTAAAACATGTTGCACCGTTCTGCTTCTTCGCGGATGGATGTCTGCGCCTGTTTTTTAGTTCCTACAAAAAGTACAGGTTTGCCGCTTTCAGCCACTTCCCGGACGAAATTATAAGCTTCATCAACTTTTTTCACAGTTTTTTGGAGATCAATAATGTAAATTCCGTTTCTTTCCGTGAAAATAAAACGTGCCATTTTGGGGTTCCAACGACGTGTCTGATGCCCGAAATGAACACCTGCTTCTAATAATTGTTTCATTGATACAACTGCCATATTTAACACCCTCCTGTTATTTCCTCTGCCTGAATCCTTTTCTGCATTCACCTTGACGGCACAGCTGCAGAATCTCCCGGCATGTGTACTCATACTTTTTCAGTATAGCAAAAAGATTTCTTCATGGCAAGTATTTTCACGGCTTCGACTTTTTTTCTTGACAGACTCTTGCCCGTGCATGGTATGATAAAAAAAAATGAAGGGAATGAATGTTTACGGATTGTCTACAAGAAACAAGTCAGCAAAAAACAGCAGGGGGAATATCCTGCCGTCAAAAAAAACTCCACATTGAATTTCTCCGTTTTGCCTGTATATGGCTTGTCATGTTTACCCATACCGCCACGGAAGGATTTTCTCTGTATCTGAATGAGCAGAGCAGTCCCTGGTTTCCCCTGTATCTGACGGTTCCTTTTTTCGTCAAAACAGCGGTTCCCGTTTTTTTTATGATTTCAGGTGCTCTTTTGTTGGGAAAAGAAGAGCCTGTTTCTGTTATTTTTCACAAACGGATTCTCCGTTTCGCCGCGGTACTGGTCATTTTTTCTTTTTTAAATTACGTCATTGACTATCGTTCCGTCAATATTCCCCGCTTTTTGTTTCTTGTTTATACATCAACTCTGGCAACGGCTTATTATTTTTTGTATATTTATATTGCTTTTCTCATGATGCTGCCTTTCTGGCGGGCTATGGTGAAAAATCTGACCCACAGACATTACGTATATTTGATTGCCCTGGAGCTTATTTTTGTAGGTGTTGTTCCTATTTCATCTTTTCTGATGTTTAAGGGAAGTGCGCAGATGAATTATTTCCTGAATCCGCTTCTTGCCGTCAGCGAACCGACTTTTTACTTTTTAATAGGCTACTGGATTGAAAATGTCATGCCTGATTCATGGCTCAGCAATAAAGCTTTGGTATTCTGGGGCGCTGCAGCGGCTGCAGGCACTGCGGCCGCTGCCTGCATGACTGTGTATAACGGTACCCTGTCGGGTCAGCTCACAGAGGCAAATTCTGAACGGTTTTATGACTGTTTTCTTTTTTTGAATACAGGATTTGTCTACTGCTGCGCCAAGCGTTTTTTTCTCCACCGGCAGATATCCATGAATGTAAGAAGAATTCTTGTTTTTTTAGGAAGTATGTCTTTTGGCGTAATGCTGTTGGATGATCTTCTCCGGCACAGTACCATGGGGATTTTTCACCGGCACATTCTTTCTCTTTTAAGCGGATGGCCTTTGACCGCAGCTGTTTTATGGATCACACTGGCCTTCTCCCTCGGTATCGTTGTGGTATATTTTATAAAAAAGATTCCTCTGTTCCGGGAATTGATCTAAAGAAGACGATGATTATCTGCGGACCACAGGCCCCTTCCATGACTCCATGCCGCCTTTTACACTGTACAGGCCTGTTTTCCCCCGCTTCTGAAGCAGGCTGCATGCAGCTGCGCTTCTTCTGCCGCTTCGGCATATAATCAGAATTTTCCCCGACGGGGGAATTTCATGAATCCGGTCCTCCAGTTCGGAAAGCGGAACCAGCAGGGCTCCGGGTATATGCTCTTCCTTAAATTCATCATGATTCCTCACATCGAGAATGGGAATTCCTTTTTCCCATTCTTTTTGCGCTGCTTCAGAGGAAATTTCATGAATATCTGCCGTTTCCATTATAACGCCTCCTGCTGTACGGGCTCTTTTACAATATGTCCCGACTGAAGCATAATAAATTCTCCTGTCCCTTTTTCTCCGCCTACTTCTCTGGCTATTCTCATAGTCTGTCTGTGGCAGGTAAACAGGAAAATCTGCTGCTGCCTGCCCAGGTCAAATAGGAACCGAAGTGTCTCTTTCTGTCTTTTTTCATCAAACCGGACAAAGATATCATCCAGAACAATAGGAAGCGGTTCCAGCTGGTGCCCAAAGGACAAGGCCATCGCCATGCGCAGCGCCAAGTATACCTGGTCTCCTGTCCCTGATGACCAGAGCTTTGACTCTTTTCTGTTGTGGGCTCCGTCAACAATAGAAACCTCTTTGCCGTCCATACTGACAAACAATGTATAGCGGCCGTCTGTCATGGCCTGAAGAAAATGACTGGCTTCTTCAATGATTCCGGGCCTTCGTCCTGATTCATACTGTTTCTGTGCTTCTGACAGAAAGTACTGTGTATAAATACAAATCATCCATTCGGTAACTGCCGCTTTCAGTTCCGCCGCAATCCGCTGTTGTTCCTGAAGCAGCGGCGTCACTGTCTGGTCTCCTGCCAGTCTGACAATTTCATTTTCCACTCCGCCCAGCTGACGCTGCTGCTCTCCCAATTTGGATGTATTGTTTTCAATTTCTTCTCCGTAATGCTGGTGGGCTGCACTCCATTCTTCGTACTGGCCTGTTTCCAATGCCTTCCACAGTTCCTGAAAAGCAGGTTCACTGCCTGCATAAAGCCGCATATCCCGCCGCACTGTATCCCATTCTTTTTTTAGTTCGTCGTGCTGCTCATGGGCTGTTACCCGCTCTGCAAATTCGTCTGCATTTTTAGCGTTGACCAGTGACAGAAGCGCCTGCATTTCCTTCTGGCAGGCAAGCCACTGATCCTGAAGCTGGTCCATCTCCTTACGGTATCCCTCATGCTGTCTGTTTTTCTCCGCTATAGACTGCCATTCCAGCATGCGTTTCCTATTCTCCTCATAAATCAAGGCTATACTGTCCGGCGTTACAGGAAGTGAATGATCAGTTTTCTCAAGAATATCACCGGCAGTCTGCAGAAATTCCGCTCTTTTTTTCTGTGCTTTTTCCAAAAGGACAGAGATAACCTGCCCCTTCCCCTGCATGGAATAAATTTTCTGCCACTGTTCCTGAAGGGAACTCAGGTCATCCGCCCTGACTTCCGGAAGGTGTTGTTCCTGCAGCCAATGAATCCAGGATTTTTGAGCATTTTCTAAATCTATATGTAGTTTCTTTCCCCGTTCTTCCCATTCTTTATGCTCATTCTGCTGCCTTTGAATGGTCTCTTTCTGCCAGGAAACAGCCTGCGTCTGTGCCTGATATTGATAAAACTCATCCCGTATCTTTCCTGTAAATGCCCTGAATTTTTCCATTTCCCCGGAATTATCAGGAATTTCAGTCTGGAGTGTGTTTTGGAGCCTGGTCTTTTCCTCATCAATTGACAACAGTTCTTTTTCCATGGCCGTCATCTGTTTGGCTTTCTGATGACTGCTTCTGTAATTCATATAAAAGGCAAGCAGAGACAGTGCAGCACTGATCCCGCCGGCATATAACGCTTCATAGCCTGAAAGCGCCATATAAAAGAGAATGAGTCCGCCCGCCGCCGCCGCCATCAGTGCAAGTCCGCCCCAGAACCAGAATGTATAAGGTTTATCTTCTTTATTTTTTAAAAGCTCCAGCTGCCGGGTGAGTTCTGTCTTTTCATGAAGGAGCTTTTCTGCCTGATCTGCCGCTGCCTGAAACTGTTTCCACTGCTCTTCTGTAGCAACAGGAGGCACTGCAGTGTCTGCCTGATTATCAGTTTCATCCACCTTGGGCTCAGCGCCTTCCCAGAAATGGATTTCATTATTTCTGACAATCACAGACTGTGCCAGTTTTCTTCCATTTTCCCAGGATACATTTCCACATTCTTCCTGCTCGAGGGGCCTGTTCCAGAAAGAAAGCCCGCATCCCAGCATCCGGTAAGAAGCTTTCCATTCTTCCATCTGTCTGCATAATTCTTCCGTTTCTTCCTCGCTCTGTCTCCATTGCCCCAAATTGGTGTATAATTCTTCCAGTTTTTTACCGCTGGATGCCCAGGGTATAATTTCTTCCATACTCCGCGGTGTATATTGATCAAGTTTTGCCTGGAGCTGCTCTTTCTGGTCGCGGATAACCGTCATGCGCCCCATCAGATCATTCCACTGTTCTTTCCCATTGGCAGGAAACATTTTGACCTGATCTCCCAGATCAAGTTTATGCCTTATATCACGGGCTCTTTTATAATATTCCCAGGCACCCAGTCTTTTTTCTAATGTTTTATCCTGCTCTTTCGCCTGTTCAATCCGCTGTTTCAAAGAAGATGTCTCTTTTTCAAGCTGCTTTTGTTTTTTCTGAAGAGAAGAAAAATCTTCTTCCTGCTGCGAAAGAACCGCCAATTTCTCTTCCACAGACCGTTTCTGCGCTAAAAGATCATTGATCTTCCTTTTTCCCTGCGGAGAAGCAACGAAAAGTTTCTCTGCTTCCTGTATGTTTTTACGCTGCACATCTGCCAGAACATCTCCGCCCTGAAGCATAAAGAATCGGCTTTTCACCTCATTTTGAGAAAGAAATCCGGCTCCCTGCAGATCTTCCAGCCCCACAGCAAATATCTTCTCATATAAGCTTCGGTTCATTCCGTGCCACCATAAACTGCCCAGTTCTTCCCGGAATGTTTCCCCGCTTTTATTGGTAAACCAGCTCTCTTTATTATCCCGGTAGACCCGGTATGCATCCCCGTTGTCTCTGATAAATGACATGTTTCCCTTCCGGTCCCGCCATTCTCCGCGGCGGTAGCCGAAAAGCATGTCTCTGATAAAATTAAGAAGTGTGGTCTTCCCGCTTTCATTTTCGCCCATCACCACAGTCAGTTGATCTTGCGACGGCTGCCATGATTCATCACGGTAAATCCCATAATGTTCCATTTGGAGATCAGTGATCTTCATTTTCATCCCCCTCAGACAGCATTTCTGCACCCTTGATCTCAGCTTTTTTCATAACTTCCATGAGTTCTTCTCCGGAAAAATAAGGGAGCTCCCGTCCGAACTGTGCCCATTCCGGCCGTTTTTCTAAAATTTCCTTTGCAGCCTTTTCCTGCTCATCGGAAGTCCGGTCAACAAGGCCTCTGCATGCTCTCAGGTAATCCCCTGTCATATCCGGAAGCTGGCTTCTTTCTTCCAGATCCAGAAGCGGCAGTGTCCGGTCTTCCACCTGAAAGAAATAGGAAAATATATGCCGAAATTGTTCTTTTGCATTCAATGACTGAAGAATAAAATCCTGACCTTCCCGCGAAGTAATAATGCGATGAACAGGCCCCCGTCCTGTAAATATCAATCTCACCAGATTCGGTTTCCCCGTCAGCTCCCGCAAAGAGGCGCGGCGTTTCATAATGTTCCTGACCAGCTCATCCTGGTTCTGTATATCCGTAATATCTACATTCATATCCAGCCAGCGTACCACGTCAGTTTCTTTAAAGGAAAGCGTCACTGTTCCGTAAGTTCCCACATCCACGGCATAGCATCCTTTGGGGCCGGTTTCTGTAGGATCCAGTCCCTGTGTATTGCCCGGATAAACAATATAGGGTTTTTCACCGGCTACCCGTCGTGTATGGATATGCCCCAGTGCCCAATAGTCCATGCCGGTTCCGCGCAGGTCTTCCAGAGAACAGGGAGCGTAAGGGTTCCCCGGGGATCCCATTTCTGTATGAAGTACGCCGATAGCAAAGCTGTCTTCCTGTTTTCTGTGAAACCGAAGTGCCAGATTTTCCGTTTCGTGCTGTGTTCCATAGCTCATTCCATATACCGTAGCCGCCAGTTCTCCATCTTTCATCAGAGGAAAAGACTCTGCCTCTTCTGATGAAAACACGTGAACTGAAGGCGGAAGCGGAATATCTGCCTTCCATGCATCTCCCGGGTCATGATTTCCATGAACCATAAAAACAGGAATTCCCGCCTGGGCCAGACGATAGAGTTCTCTGGCAAAAGAAAGCTGTGCTGAAAGGCTGTGTTCATTGCTGTTGTATACGTCTCCCGCAATAATTAATGCGTCAGCCCTGATCTCTTCAGTCCAGTCAACCACATTTTCAAAGGCCCGAAATGTGGCTTTTTCCAGTGCATCGGTCCACGGGCCTTTATCTCCGGACTGTATGCCCCGGAAAGGCGCTCCTAAATGAAGATCCGCACAATGTACAAAACGAAAATGTTTTCCCATACTGCCTCCTGCTGAAAAGTGATTGAAATCTATTGATTATTGTATCATATTTCCTCTGCCGCCGCGTTCCTGCCGGAAAAAGAAATCCGGGCACGGCTGTGTGCCGTACCCGGATTTCTATGATCTGAATTTACATATGATCATATATTTCAACTACATGGTCATATTCATCATCTGTAGGAGGCACATAAACAGGCTCACCGTTTTCATCGGCATCAATACGGGCCAGAATAATATCCGGTTCTTCCTCTTCAGTGTCGCATACTTCCACAAGCACGGCAAACTGCCTGTCTTCATAAGTCAGCACCTGGGCCTCTGCATAATCCGCTTCTGATCCGTCCGGTCCTTCTATGGTAACAATGACCGGTTCTTCTGGCGTCATTTCTTTTTCTGTCATGGATCATTATCCTTTCTTTTCTTGGGACCGATGGTCCAAATATCCCTGTAAAATAGCGACAGCGGCCATTTTATCGATGACCGTCTTTCTTTTTTTTCGGCTTACATCCGCTGCAATCAATTCTTTCTGCGCCATGACGGTAGTCAGCCTCTCATCCCAGAATGAAACCGGTATATCTGGAAATGCCTGATGAAGCTCTTCGGCAAACTGTTCCGTCAAAAGAGCGCGCGTCCCCTTTGAACCGTCCATATTTAAAGGCAGTCCCACAACAAAACGTTCTACTTCGTACTGGACAGTCAGCTGTTTCAGGCGTACAAAATCTTTTTCCCTTGTACTGTGCCTTATGGTTTCCACTCCCTGAGCCGTCCAGTAGAACGGATCACTCACGGCAATGCCGATGGTCTGGGATCCCACATCAAGCCCCATGATTCTCATGAATTACAGCCCCTTGTGCTTAATATAATACCGCACCAGTTCCTCTACCAGTTCATCCCGTTCTATACTGGAGATTGTCTTCCTTGCATCATGAAGACTGGTTATATAAGTGGGTTCGCCTGAAAGCAGATATCCGACCAGCTGAACTGTCGGATTATGTCCGGCTTCTTTCAGCGCCATATATACATCTTTTAAAACAAGGGACGCTTTTGTATTTTCACCTTCATCAATCTCCTTGCCAAATAATATGGTTTCATCTGACACTGACATAATAATCCCTCCTTATCCAAGCATTTCCGCAATACGCTCTGCTCCCGTATGAAGCGCTTCTTCGAGCTTTTCCGCACGGTGTCCGCCGGCCTGCGCCATATCCGGCCTTCCTCCGCCGCCTCCGCCGCACAGGGAGGCCGCCGCAGAGATAAGCTGCCCCATATGGGCTCCCTTTTTCACAGCATCCGGGGATGCCATCGCCACCAGGTACACCTTGCCGTTGACAGCTGTCCCCAAAAGGAATGCATAGGATGACAGACGGGTTTTTACCAGATCGGCCGTTTTCCTCAATTCATCCATCGTGTCTGCTGTGACTGAAGCGGCAAAATATGAAATTCCATTTTTCTCACAGGCCATCTTGAGAATTTCTTCAATCTGGTCTCCCGCGGCTTTTCTCTTCATCTGATCTATATCCCGCGCCTGTTCATTGCTGAGAGCTATGAGCTTGGAAATTTTTTCTTCCAGTTCCACAGGATCTGTTTTCAGAAGTGCTCCGGCACGGGTCAAAATATGCTGTTCATTTTTCATTCTGTCATAAGCAGACTGACCTGTCATGGCTTCAATGCGGCGGACTCCGGAACCGATTCCACCTTCTCCAAGAATGCGGAATATTCCGATTTCCCCCGTGTTTCCGACGTGGGATCCTCCGCATAGTTCAATGCTGAAATCTCCTGCCCTGACCACTCTGACACGATGGCCGTACTTTTCGCCGAACAGAGCCATGGCTCCTATTTTTTTTGCCTCTTCCAGCGTCATTTCATCAATTTGTACAGGAAGGCCCTGCCAGATTTTCTCATTGACCAGTTTTTCCACTGAATCAAGCTGTTTTTGTGACACTGGTTCCGGCCAGGTAAAGTCAAAGCGGAGTCTGTCGGGAAGAACCAATGATCCGGCCTGCGTTACCTGAGCCCCCAGAATTTTTCTCAATGCAGCCTGCAGAAGATGTGTCGCCGTATGGTTCTGCGCCAGCGCATGGCGCCGTGCACGGTCAACTTCAGCATGCACTTTGTCTCCGCTGGCAATCACCCCTTCACGGACTGTGCCTGCCAGATAAGGAATGCCGTCAGGAAGGTGATAGGCATCCCTCACGTCCAGAACACCGGCAGGACCGATCAAATGTCCCGTATCTCCGACCTGTCCGCCTCCTTCCGCATGAAAAGGTGTATTCTGAAGAATCACTGTTACCTCACTGCCGTCTGCCGCTTCCTTAACAGGTTTTCCATTTTCCCCCAGCAGCAGAATGCGGGTGTCACCGTCGGAATCTTCTTCTGTCAGTGTATCTGAAGAAATTCCAGTTGTGTCAGGTGTGGCCACTTTCAGAGATGCTCTGGCACGCGCTTTTCTTGCACGGTCCCGCTGCTCTTCCATGGCAGCCTTAAATCCCCGGCGGTCAATATCCATGCTGTTTTCTTTTGCAATTTCTTCTGTCAGTTCCCAGGGAAAACCATAGGTATCATATAATTTAAATACACTGTCACCTGTCAGCACATTTTCTTTGGCCGAACGCGCCTGCTCAATCATATCCGACAAAAGATCACTGCCCGCGCGCAAAGTGGACTGAAATCTTTTTTCCTCGGTTGAAATTACTTTTTTTATATAATCCTGCTTCTCCGACAAATCCGGGTAGGCAGGAGCCATCATGTGTATCACTTCATCTGTCATCTGTCCCATAAAAGCCTGCTGAATCCCGAGCAGTCTTCCAAACCGGACTGCACGGCGGAGAATTCTGCGGAGCACATATCCCCTTCCTTCATTGGAAGGAAGAATGCCGTCTGCAATCAGGTTTGTAACGGCCCGTGCATGATCGGAAATGACTTTCAGCGCAACGTCATTTTGGGCACTGCTGCCATAGGATATTCCTGACAGATTTTCGGCTCTTTCTATAATCGGAAAAAACAGATCAGTCTCAAAATTATTTTTCTTTTTCTGAAGAACCGCCGCCAGACGCTCCAGTCCGGCTCCCGTATCAATATTCTTTTTGGCAAGAGGCAGATAAGAACCGTCTTTCTGGCGGTCAAACTGGCTGAATACCAAATTCCATATTTCCAGAAAACGGTCTCCGTCTCCCCCCATCTGGTTTTCAGGGCCAGTTCCAAAGCTTTCCCCCTGGTCATAAAAAATCTCTGAATCCGGACCGCACGGTCCCTCCCCGATCTCCCAGAAATTATCTTCCAGACGATAAATCCGCTCTTCCGGAATACCGATCATTTTGTGCCAGTAATCATAGGCCTCCTGGTCTTTCGGATAAACAGTCACATAAAGTTTTTCCGGTTCCATATGGAGAACTTCAGTCAAGAATTCCCAGGCCCATGAAATGGCTTCCTTTTTAAAATAATCACCGAAAGAAAAATTTCCGAGCATTTCAAAAAAAGTATGATGTCTGGCTGTATGTCCTACATTTTCTATATCACCGGTACGGATACATTTCTGGCATGTGGTTACACGGTGCCTCGGCGGTTCTACCTTTCCCGTAAAAAACGGTTTTAACGGAGCCATCCCCGCTCCGATTAAAAGCAGGCTCGGATCATCCTTTGGAATCAGCGGAAAACTGTCCAGCTTCAAATGACCCTTTGATTCAAAAAAAGACAGATAAGCCTGCCGTATATCATTACCCTTCATCATATTCCTCCTTCGATGAGTGCCCTTCATGTATTTCTATTATATATGAGGCCTGTAGCCGGTGCAAATCATTTCATAACAGGTATATTTTCCCGAAAATCTGACCAAACCGCCAGATCGGTTCTTTGCCGCTGTACATCATCGCCGTCATAGTCGGCATAGTAAATATTTTCCTTCTCATCACCGTGGACAAGAATGGTTCCGTTCGGAGATACAAACATGGAATTTCCGTATAAGTGCACTCCCCGGTACATTCCAACTGCATTGACAGAACACATGAATATTTCATTTTCAATCGCTCTTGCCTGATTCAGAATAACCCAGTGGTAAATTCTTTCCATAGGCCATGAAGCCGGAAGAATAATCAGCGTAGCTCCATGGTGCGTCAGTGTCCTGAACAATTCGGGAAAACGGAGATCATAGCAGATGGCCAAACCTGTTTCCACGCCCCGGATCGGTGTACATACACTTTCCGATCCGGCCTTCATTAGCCGTGACTCAATCAGATGGGAAAACAGGTGCACTTTTTTGTAGCAGGCCTTCTGGCGCCCGTCGGGACCTATGATCATAGCTGTATTATATATTCCGTCCTCAAAACTCATGGGCAGGGACCCTGGGATCAGTGTAATCCCATGATAACGGGCAAACGAGGACAGACGCTGCATCAGGTCGTCCCCCGGTCTTGTGACCTGTTCATCCAGATGCCTGAAATCATAGCCCGTCGTCCACATTTCAGGAAGCACAAGAACATCAGCGGATCCCGCCGCCCGTTCCATTAAATCAATGCCATGCTGTATGTTCCGTTCTTTTTCTCCGGCAGCTATATCCATCTGAATCATGGCAATTCTCATGGCATAACACCTTCATCCGTAATCAGATGAATATTGAAAAAGCGCTGATCCTGCAGGGCCTCTGCCAGAGCTACGCGGATGAAATCTGCATGCTCTTTAAAAGGCACTCCCAGCGCTTCTGCAGAAGAAGTCAAAAATTCCCGGTCACATCCCCGTGCAAAAGCTTTATCTTTCATTTTCTTCATAATTGATTTGGCCTGCATATCCTGAAGGCTTTTCCCCGGCCGGACAAGACAGCATGCCAGCACAAATCCCGGTGTTTCATCACAGGCAAGAAGCGTACGGTCCAGCAGATCCCTCTTTTCAGAAGGATAGGCTCTGTCATGAGAAAGTATATGCCTTATAAATTCTTTATCGTAACCCGCCGGAGAAAGGAATTCCCCGGTATGTTTCAGATGTTCCTCCGGATATTTTTCAAAATCCACATCATGAAGGGCCCCCACTGCGCCCCAATAGTTTTCATCCTGACCCCACTTCCGTGCATAGGCACGAAGTGCGATTTCCACTGTCAGGCAATGTCTCCTAAGATGATCTTCCTTCACATGGGATTCCAACACATCCCATACAAAACGGCGTTCTAAATTCATCATGAAAATTCCTCCTGTATGCCGCAGGGCTGCTGTCTAATAAAAAGGAAGGAGGCTCACGCCTCCTGATTGTATTACAGAATCCGTTTGGCTCCTACGTAATGTTCCCGCCAATAGCCATGCATCAAATCCGCCACAGCCACTCCCCGGCTTGTCGTAGCACTGATAAATGATCCGTTTCCCACATAAATACCCGAATGGGAAACACCTTTTTCATAGGTGGAAAAGAAAACAAGATCTCCAGGCTTTAAAGAATCCATTGATACATTTTTCCCTACGTTATATTGTTCATCTGCTGAGCGCGGAAGGGCAATTCCGCCCCGCGCATAGACAAAGCGGATAAATCCGGAACAGTCAAAGCCATCCGGTGCCACACCGCCGAAACGGTACGGTGTTCCCAGATATTTACGGGCCTCTGTCATGATCTTCTCCGCATCCGGAGATATAACACCTCCATACGCTCTGGACCCTGATGCCCCCCCTGCCGGATAGGCCGCACTGCGGGGCATGTCTTTGCCTGTCAGCGCCTTATAGGTAGCAGGCCCGACCACGCCGTCAGCTGCCAAACGGTGCCTTTTTTGAAAAGTCTTAATAGCCTGCTGTGTCTGCCTGCCGTAATATCCATCAGCCTCTACACGAATCCCGGACCGGGACAGCTGTTTTTGAATTTCCGTTACTGACGCGCCCCTGTCCCCTACGGAAAAGGCCGCATGAACTGTACTCAGACATCCCACAATAAGGAATCCAGCCATAAGGCATGTTACTTTCATTCTGGTCATAAAAGCTCCTTTCGGCCTGCGGAGTTAGCTGACGGGATAGGCTGTGAGCATCAGCCTCTTTCGTTCTCCCCCAATCATATGGATCCCCCGTTCCCTTAGGATTCGGCCTTTTACCATACCAAAATATATTCTGTCTTTTCAATCTGTTTCTCTGTAATAACAAAACTATAGTCTGATTTATTTTATCACAAATTTGGATTTCTGTCATGAAAAGTACTTCCGATTTTATGATTATTTTGCAGGAAAAACCTGTTTTTTCAGTTATTTCTTGGCAGTGGAAATCCCTCCATATCTCTGTCCGCTGATAAAATTTCTGTCCACCAAAAGTTCTGTCACATAGTTTGGATTTAATTTTTTCATTTCACTGTCGATTTTATCGTATATTTCCCGGTCTGAGAGCGGACACTCCCGTTCCAGCCCCAATTCAAAGGACAAATGAATTCCGTCTCTTTTCTCCGCCGTAAAAAAGTCATGAAAAGTAACCGGCAGTCCAGACTGGATAATCGCCGTTTCCAGGTCTTTCCTGTATTTCGGTTCTCTCGGATTATCGACCGCTCTTGGATCCACATGAATGACGGTCTGCGCGTGGAAGTCATGAAGCATATCCTGCATAATGCGGTCTGCCAGCTGATGACTTTCAACAAGACTCATACGGCTGTCCATCTCTGCATGGGCAGACACGAACTGACTGCCTGGTCCATAATCATGAATAATCATATCATGAACTCCATAAATACCGGGATACGAATTGATCTTTTTTTCCATGGCCTGATACAGACGGGCATCAGGAGGTGCACCAATAAGTGCATTGACAGCTGACTTGAGAATTTCATATCCCGCATAAAGCACCACAAAGGATACAGCAGCTCCCGCCCATCCGTCAACAGTCCATCCCCAGAATTTTTCGGCCAGCAGTGACATGAGAACTCCCCCTGTAGCTGCTACATCAGCCAGTGAATCTGCACTGTATGCCCGAAAGGCTTTCGATCCTACGGCTTCATCTGCTGTCCGGTACAGCCATGCCAGAAATAATTTCCCTGCAATGGCTGTAACAAGTAAAATCATCAGTTCCATACTAAAAAGAACCGGCTGGGGATGAAAGATCTTTTCTGCGGATTCCCGGAGAAGTGATACGCCTACATAAACAACTGCCGTACCCATTAGTGTAGAATTTAAATACTCCATTCTGCCGTGTCCGAATGGATGTTCTCTGTCTGAAGGCCTGGATGCAAAGTAAAAAGTAAGCATCAGAAGAAATACAGACCCTGCATCTGTCATATTATTGAAGCCGTCGCCAATAACTGAGATGGAACCGCTCTCCCATCCCATAAAAATTTTAAATCCCCCTAAAAGAAGATCTGTCAGAACTCCAACAGCACAGAAACCAAAGCATTGTTTGAGCCTTTTCCCCTGTACGCTGCTCCTATTCCTCGATGACTCAGAACCGCCGTCACTGCTGCCCACTGTTTCCCCTTCTTTCAAAAAAAGCCCTCCTCCCGGAGAGCTTTTTGATTACTCAAATTGATCAAAATCAAGTTTATCCAGAATATCCCGGAGATTGACCAGTTCTTCTTTTGTCAGAGTCAGTCCCTTTGTCATAGACATATGATCTGCATCCCATGACCGAAGATCAAATTTCGGTTCCCGTCCGTTCCAGCTGGTATAAGTGAGCTGTTTCCTCCATCCATTGGATCCTACGGAAAGATCTCCTAATTCATTAATAATTTCTACATTGATTTTAGTTGCCATGCCATATCACCCCAAGAAATAATTCACCTGTCTGTGTTGTCCCTATGGTATCATACCCTTATTCCAGAAATCAACACTCTATTTACTTGAATTAAATAAAGAAAAAGATTGTCCGGATAAAATTCCATTCTTAAAGTAAATTTATTCAATGCGGTGAACAGGAAGTGAATGAAAAACTGCGGGATGATTGGACATGGCCGGATCATATCCTGCCGCCAGTCCGCAGAGAGCTTTCCAGTCAGCAGGAACCTGCAGCATTTTCTGTGCCTGGGAATCTGATTCAAGACTTCGGAACATCCCTCGTATAAAAACAGAGCCCAATCCCAGTGATACGGCTGTCAGATGCATATTTTCCATCATGCATCCTGCGTCATATTGAAACGTATCGCTTCTTGCCCCCGGTCCTGCCGATATGACAATCAGAAGCGGAGCTTTATATAAAGGGTCACGCACTGAATCTGTAACTTTCTGATATTCGCTGCACAGTGTATCCAGCGTCTTTCTGTCAGATATGACCGTCAGTCCGTAGTCCTGGTAATGATGCATGCCGGCCGGAGCCCTCTGTGCCGCCTCCAGCAGTTTTTCTATTTTTTCAGATTCTACCGGCTGAGCTGTATATTGTCTTGATGAATACCGTTTTTGAAGCGTCTCAAAAAAGTCCATGGGTTCCTCCTGTTATTCTAAATAAACGATTCCTTCAGCTTCTATCCTGACTTCACCGCTGATGGAGATGTGCTCCTTCCGGTTTTCACAGAAGTAAGAAACCTGAATCAGTCCGCCTTTCTGATGAACCGGAATTTCCAGTTTTTTCTTTTCAGAACTTCTGGCCGTCCATACGCCCACAGCCGCAGAACCGCTTCCGCAGCTTGTTTCACGGCAAAGCGTATCTGTTTGGGCCACATATACCCAGGGATCCAGATTGACTCTGTCCCAAAAAAGAATTCCGGCCGCCTGTGACCGATCCCCAATTTTATGAATCATGTTTTTAACTATACAAAACCGGTCCGTTTCGTTGACTGGTTCTGTACATATATAATGGGTAATTCCTTTAAATTCAACATATCCCCAGTGCCGCCCTTCGATAATTTCCACTCTCACCGTCTGGGGCAGAGGCAGAGGCGCCGATACGTAAAACCGGCATTTATCTATGGGTTTCACTCTGCATAAAAAAATTCCATCCGCACCGCTGCATGTAACCGAATAAGACAAGGGCTCTCCCTCATCTTTCCCCGGCTGCCACCGCCGCCTGTCAAAGGCCATCCATGCAGCCGCAGAGCGTACGGCATTTCCGCAAAATTCACCGCCCATCATGGACAGTGAAAAATCACAGGGTTCCGGCCCTGGTAAATCGGCAAAAGCAATTTGTTCAACTCCCAGTGAAGCCGGACTCATCATCTGGTGCGCCAGAGCACTTCTTTCTTTCAGTGCGGTTTCATCCAAAATTAACCCCGTCGTATTACCTGACGGATTTATCTTCACAAAACGAAATGACTTCATTGAATTTCACCAGTCCTATTCTTCTGCGGCAAAAGATCATGTCTGTCTTTGTTTTTTTTCAATATAATCCCTCAGCTTTTCTTTATCTTTCAGGGACAGCATGGATAAGCGGATCCGCAGAGAAGTCATTTCACCCCGGCCTGGATTTTTTAAATACATATGTTTCCAGTCATCAGAAAATCCTAAAATTTCATCGTACGATGCCGATGCATAAAAACCGCCCTGCGGATATCCTGAAAATTCAGCCGAAGGACCACGGACTGTTTCCATGAAAACAGCTTCTTCACAGATAATGCAGACGGGACGGTGTATACGGTGAATGCCCCATATGCATCCGGCTGCTATCCCAACCGCTGCTCCTTTTAATATGAAATCCGGCACATAAAACAGACTGATCAGTGCCATGGCCGCACAAGCGGAATAGAAAAGCGAAACAGCTATTGTCCATCTCCGGGAATTATATAAAACCATATTTGTTCTGCCGCATAAAGGTTTATCTTCCATAAAACATCTCCAAGATCTGATATAAAAGGCGGCTCACCCTCTTTTCCCTCTCTGAGAAGGCATTTTCATAGGAGCCGCACCCCGGGGAGCCCCGAATACAGCATCATAAATAATCCATTTCCTGAATTCTCCAGCTGATACTGCGGTCCTGACAATCTTCAGATTTTCTGCTTTTGTAAACGGCCTTCTGTTTTCTCTTGTCTCTGTTTTTATCCGTTGCTGCCTGTTTTCCGCATAGATCTGTTCTCTGCTTTTTCCGATTTTTCCCGAAAATCCGGAAAGAGGACGGTCTCCCGGAACTGCATCTGTTTTTTTGGGGACCGCCTGTTCCGACTCTTCTTGAGAAAGTTCTTTATTCATTTCAGAACTGGCCTGATCAAGTCCCCAGGAACGTCTGAGTTTATCACGGAAATGACCATAGTCAAACGGTTCCGTGTCATTTTTCTGATTTGTTTCAACCTGTGTGTGAT